>OGDN01000498.1_pt1 | contig 80573 bp, 69 predicted proteins | sample 1570271 | NCBI WGS metagenome assembly OGDN01 (sample SAMEA4384481, study PRJEB24528) | human gut metagenome | reverse complement strand
GCGGCTCCTCTTCGGGTAGATAACGGACCGGATCGCCGCATCGTCCATCTCCTCCACTTTCCCTCCTGCCGAGACCTTCCGGGATTCCAATGTGCTGAGCTATCAGTTCGTCGGTGCCGGGCGTTATCAATACCAGTTTGTGGTGCGCGACACGGAGACGGCGCGCTATATGCGGTTCTCCTTCGAGGTCGAAGTTGCTGGCGATGGTTTTATCGACGCGAATGAAAAAGCCAGAGAAATCGTTGCAGAGTGCTTGCCCGACGGAAACGTGGACGACTATGAGACGGCGCTTGCGTTGCATGATTGGATCATCGACAACGTCAGCTATGATCACACGTTCAGAAACATGAGCGTCGATCGGGCGCTCTCGGGCATGGCGGTCACTTGCGAGGGCTATCACGCCGCCTACGTTAAGCTCCTCGAGACAGCAGGCATGGAAACGGGCCGCGTCGAAGGGGGCGGCCATGTGTGGACGGCTGTGAAGATGGACGGGAAGTGGTATCACGTCGACACGACCCACGACGATGTGAAAGACGACCCCGCGGGCGCCGACATCCCGGGCTTTCTCTCGAAGGAGCAGCAGGCGCATCTTCTGTTTGGCCTCGATGACGCAACTATGGAGCTGGCGAATGCGGGCTATCATGGGCCGACGGCCGGTTTTGAGGCGGATTCGCTCGAGAACAACTACTTTATCAGGACGGGTGATATCGCCGAGTGGTCTGATCCTGTTGTGACTCAGATTTTGGGGAAGCTCAATCAGAAGGAGACCTCCTTCACCTTAACTCCGACGAATGCGGGTTGGGCCCAGGACAGCTACCGGAATGTCATCAACAACTTGGTGGCTTACGAGCTGAACCAAGCTGAATGGACGACGGATAACCAGCAAGCCGATGCTATCGTGCGTATCGATTACGCCGACAACAAGTTTGCTGTGAATACGTTTACGGTGCTTGCATCTGCGCCGACTGTGGTTCGGAACCTGACCTACAACGGCGCCAGCCAAGTCGGTCTGGCGGTTCCCTCCGTGGGGTCCTATGCCCTTTCTGGAACAACGAAGGCCATCGATGCGGGGACGTACACGGCGACGGTTGCTCCTGGTGCTGGTTACGCATGGGACAAGTTGGGGGATAAAACAGCGCGGAGCTACCAGTGGACGATTGCACCCGCCTCAATTGCTTCAGGCGCGGTTTCCGTGTCGGGTGTCAAGGCCTCTTACGAGCATACGGGTTCTCCCATTCGCCCTAATGTGACGGTAACGCATAATGGCCGCACATTGAAAGCGGGGACGGACTATCAGGTGTCTTACGGGGAGAATACCCAGGTCGGAAAGGCGACGGTGACCATTCGAGGAGCGGGCAAGAACTACTCCGGGAGCAGAACCATCTCTTTCGACGTCGTAAATCCTCGCAACGCGTGGAGGACCGTCGGTGGCAAGACCTACTACTACGGCGCCGACGGGCAGCCGGTGAAGTGGTCTCAGAAGATTGGCGGCTACTGGTACTACTTCAACGGCTCCGGCGTCATGCAGATCGGATGGGTGACCTGGAACGCCGACAGCTCCAAGAGCTACTTCGACAGCGACGGCCGGGCCAAGACGGGCTGGCAGCAGATAGGCGGCAAGTGGTACTACTTCGACCCGGCCACGGGCAAGTCCCTGCGCTGGAGGCAGTACATCAACGGCAACTTCTTCTACTTCAACGAGCGGTCCGAGATGGTCGAGGGCTGGGTGACGTGGAACGCCGACGGCACCAAGAGCTACTTCAGCTACGGCAGCGGCCGGGCCAAGACGGGCTGGCAGCAGCTGGGCGGCAAGTGGTACTACTTCGACCCGGCCACGGGCAAGTCCCTGCGCTGGAGGCAGTACATCAACGGCAACTTCTTCTACTTCAACGAGCGGTCCGAGATGGTCGAGGGCTGGGTGACGTGGAACGCCGACGGCACCAAGAGCTACTTCAGCTACGGCAGCGGCCGGGCCAAGACGGGCTGGCAGCAGCTGGGCGGCAAGTGGTACTACTTCGACCCGGCGACCGGCAAGAGCCTGCGCTGGGGGCAGAAGATAGGCGGCAACTTTTTCTACTTCAACGAAGCCTCGGTGATGCAGACTGGGTGGATTACCTGGAAAGCGGATGGGAAAAAGAGCTATTTCCAGCCGGGAAGTGGTCGTGCACTCGTCGGCTCCCATAAGCTTGACGGAAAATGGTATTATTTCGATCCGCTTACTGGGAAAACACGCTGAGGAGTCTATTGCGGCGATTGAGGTTCTCGGGATAGACATGATTTCTCTGTGCCGTTGAAGAAAGGGCGACGATGGCTTCTGCAAAGACGAGGGAGTACTCTTTCGATGTCGTTAAGTTTCTTGCTATCTCGATTATCGTTCTTCACCATTACCAGGAAGTAACGGGAGCCTTTTTTCAGTATGGACCCAATTGGTACGATGGCGCGTTTTATTGGGGGTATCTCGTCGAGCTCTTTTTCATTATCTCGGGGTATTTCACGTTCGCCTCTATTGAGAAGGTTTGTTCGGGCGTGTCGTTCGGCGCGTTCTATATCAGGAAATACTTGAGGTTCTTGCCAATGATAGTCATCTGCGGCATTGTTTGCCTGGTGACGAAATACCTATTTCTGACCTACGTTGATCATGAGCCTAGCGTTTCGTTTACGATATGGAATGTTGTTTCTAGTCTTGCCTGTGTGGCTCGTTGGTTTGATACGAGTTTGATGATCAACAATCCGATGTGGTATGTCAGCGTATTGCTTTTGTGCCTTGCGGTATTTTACTTCGTTACGAGAAGATGCCGGAAGGCCGATAATCTTGTGCTTGCCTATGGAATGGTTATCGCGCTGGGGCTTGTTATGAGGTCGATGTGTGTCGATGGGTTCAAGGCGTCGTTCTTTAACATCGATATCGCCCGAGGACTCATCTCCTTTTTCATTGGATTAGAACTCGCCCTGGTGATCAAGCGCCATCCTCGCATCGTGAACGCAGCAAGCATCGTTGCTGCGATTACCGCAATATGCCTGTTTGTCGCGTTTTACGCAACGGACAGGGATGGGCTTGTGGGCTCTGAGACCAGCCAGTATTACGCACTCGTTTTCCTCGTTTATCCTTCGGTCATCGTGATTTGTAAAGCGCCAATTCTGACACGGCTTTTCTCTAGCGAGAGACTATCGTTCGTAGGCGGCTGTGCCTACAATATGTACGTGTGGCACCTTCCCCTGATATTCTTGTATTGCACGGCCTTTTACGGCCTCGGCTTGAACTCCGAGCGTCAGATCGCCATGTACGCGTTTTTGGCATTATGCTTCATGGCGGGAATGCTGTCGGATCGTCTTATCGATCGGCCCATTGCCAAGCGTGTTATGAGGCGCCTTTCTGGTGCTCGGTGACGGGTGTCCCAAGCGCCAGAATCAAGTTGGCATGTGTCGTGTTCCCGAAGGCTACCCGCGTTTGCGGCGCTGCAAGCTTCGCCCCGCGAAGAATACGACAAAGGCACAGATGGTGATGAAGGAGATGCGGGCACCCGTTCTGAGCCCGGGCGTTGAGTATCTCATTGTTATGGTGTGGGCGCTGTCGTCTACAGGAATTGCCATGAAGCCTACATTCGCTTTCTCGATTTCCACCGGTTGTCCATCGAGGGTTGCGGACCAACCATCTGAATAGGGGAGGGATACGAATACGAAGCGCTCGTTGTCTTTGTCGGTCTGGGACGCCCCCACATCAATGTCCACACCCGTTGGAAGGAATTCAATGGTCGCGGTATTGGCTTTTTGGAGCACGCTTAAATTCTCTAGGATAGGCGCAACGGGTTGGCGAGCGAAATAGATCGAGGAGCAGTCGTAGTCACCAACTTCACCAAATGTTATCGTAATTTCGGATAAGGGTTTCTCGCTGTATCCCAAATTGACAGCCCACTCCGACTTTCCTCCGTATTGCCCGTCATAGGGGGACAGGAGGTTGAATGACCGATAGGTCTCTCCGCTCTCGACGCTAATACGCGAGCTGCCTGCAGGTTTGAAGGACGAGCTTTCCGGGAAATCCTTGTAAGACAGAGAGGCGTTTTTATCTCGAGCGAGTTCCTGCGCCGTTGATTGGCTCATAGGATGGAAAGCCAGACCGCTGAAGAACAGATAGTTTTCGCAGTTGGTTTCTCCGGCTACGGCAATCGTGATGGCGGCATCTTTCTTCGTGACGATGATATGCCCATCGCGGAGGGTCGCGCCCTCTCCTGTGGAAACGGTGGCCTCTTCCGCTGTTGTTTGAAGGCTGAGGGGGAGGGCATCTGCCTCAGCCTCGCTTTCTTCCAGCACGCAGGCGCGCGTGATTGCCTCTTGTTTTTCGGGCGGTGTTAACGCTTCGTATGTCGAGAAGGGGATGACGCTGTCGTAAACGAAGGCCAAGGGAAGAGCTGCCGAAGATTCGTAGAGGTAATAAGTGTTGCCATTGACGCTTTCGCCTAGATCCTCGAGTTTTCTGTAGCCATAGGGCACTGTGTCAAGAGTGCTCTGCGATGCTATGTAGTATCGAGCGCCCAAAATCGCGTCAAGCGCTAGACGCCCCTGCACGCCATTGTAAATGAAGTTAGTCGCATTGTCTGCGATACCCATGTCGCGACGGAAATTGTCAAGGTTTTGGTTGTACATGGACGAATAGTAGTCCATGCCCTTGTATCCTAGGCCGAAGCTAACGTTTCGTCCCGTTGAGATATCTGAGCGATCGATGCGATAGTTCGTGTCGATCTCATCTAAATGGTCTTCAAGCGGCATTGCGTGGGTGTAATCGTAAAGAGTTCCGGACCGCATGAAGGTGCTGAGGGTCCCATACCCATGACGAGAGAGAAGAATGTCGTAGGATGCGGTAGAGGAGCCGATGAGCAGGAAGGTGACGGCGATGGGGAGGGCATGCCTAAATGGCCTGCACCCTCGACTTGGGCGCTTCGTGTTATTGGCGTGTTGTTGGCGTCCCCTGAGAAAGGTGACGGTTACTGCGCCAGCCAAGATCACTGCGATAATGGCGAATACGACCCAGAATTGCAGTTTTTTGGTTGGCGTAAGAAGCAAGAAGGCCAAAAGCAGCGCTAATCCGATATCCAGCCTCACCCAATTTCGGAGGGCGAAGTGACGCAGTGCGGGAAGGGCTAGGGCCACGGCATAAGCGCCGCAGAACCCCCAAATAATCTGCCAACGGTCTGTCGAGTAGCCGAAGCCGTTCATGACTGATCCAACGTAAGCGATGCAGATGCCAGCGAGGCATAGTGCGACTCCGATGAGCAACGAAAGCCTCTCGGGCTTGTTTATGAGCTTGCCCGCAGCCAGGACGGCAAAGATGCTGACCGTTGGCACAACACCGATAATGGTGCAGTAATAGCTGGCGCTTCCTCCCGTAATGTTGGCCGCCAGTTGCTCGTAGAATCCAAGAGTCTGAAAGAAGGGGATGGGCCGCTCCATTCCGATGCGCTCCATCGAAAGAAGGCTCGTTATGGAGGGCAGGGAGAGCACCGCCGAGAGAAGAAATCCAAGCACAAGACAGCCGGCGAATTTCGCGACAAGCAATGCAAAATCGCCCACTGAGCGTCGTCGAGGAAAGGCGAAATACACTATCAGGCAATAAACTAGAAGAAAAATGCAAGCCATATAGGAAGTGTAGACGGAGTATATGAAACTTACGGCAAAGGCACCGATGAAAAGCCAAGGGCTTTTGTTTGTAAATAATCTGTCAGCGCCCATGAAAATTAGAGGCAAGAGAATGGCGAAGTTGATGAAGAACGCATGACGGAATGCTGCAAGCATCACGACGTATCCGCAGAGAACATAGGCTAGGGATGCGCACAGTGAAGCATCTTTTGATTTGCCTCGGCTGAAGCAAAATAGCGAGAAGGCAACGGCGGCCATGTAGAAACGAACGAAAATGAGAAATTCGTAAAGATACTCTGCTTTATCCGGAGGACAGAAGGCCGAGAGAAGGTTGAGAGGGTCGGTTATATGTCCGGCGAGAAGCAGGTAAGCATCGTCTCCGAACCCGGCATTGAAGGTGTAGGTTGAGAAGTCAAAGGAGCCTCCCGTGAAAAATGATGATGCGATGGCTCTGAGGAGCTCTCCTTCGTAGGCAAAGAAGGTGTAATAGAGGTTCTTGCCGTCGAGCTCCCAAATGAGAGAGCGACCTCTCATCAAGAAAATGAGAGAGATGCTCGCGAATGCTATGAAGCAAACGAGCGCTAGAGCAGCAAAGTATTTGGATTTGCCATGCGTTTGTCCTAGTGAAACTGAGAGTAGCGTGGACGTACGCTCGGCATGTGGCCCAGCGCTGTTTTTCGAGTGATGTTTGAGCATATTGGTCGTTCCTCCAGGATCAGCTTTCACATGGCTTGTTCGTGGCGCTTTCAGGTTTGCTTCGGGTAGTGTATCAAAAGCGGGCAGCAAGGTGATTTGCGGAACGCTGTCTCGGCGGTTGCTTGTGGTGGAGGATTGGTTCGTTTGCCTCTGTTTTGATTCGATCGGGTGATAAAGAGCTACAATCGAGAAAAGCGAAAACCGAATGTTGCATGGGCAGGGAAATGTCGATAGTTTCATTTTTGAGTGCAGTATCCTCACAGGCGAGGGAAGGATGGAGCAAGGCGCAGAAGTCTCCGTTACTGTGCTGCATAATCGCAGCGGCGCTAACGGTTGCTGCATGTGGTCTGCTTGTTCTTAATTCGGATTATTCTGGCCCCGATGATGATTTAGGCATAGCGATGGCGCTTTCTGGCCTGTATCCCGAAAGCGGATTGTGTCTATTCGTAAATGCTCTTCTTGCGAAGATCATATTTTTTATGAACAGTACATTCCCGTCGCTAAACTGGTTTCTCATCATTGAACGTAGTCCGACGGCGGCCTCCTTCTTTGCGCTGACATATCTGATGCTGCGACACGTCCCCTTTCACGTGTCTGTTCCTGTTCTGGGCGTAATAGCGTATTTTATCCTTCCGAAATGCATAATCGGCGCAAATTTCACGGTAGTGGCCGCTCTTTGTATAGCCGCCGGGGAGATGTGCTTTTTCGTGGCATTGGTGAAGAGAAGCTTAGGTGCTGGCACCGCTGGCTTGTTTTTGGTCTTCGTGGGTTACATGTGGCGTGGTCTCATGCTGCTTCTGTCGACTCCTTTTCTTGCCCTCGCCTTCATCGCCCTCCTGGTGCGCTGCCGCAGCAAAATGATTGGGGAGACCAAGAAACTTCTTGCCCGCACGGTGGCCGCGGTCTTGTGCGTGGGCATTGCCGTGGGAGGCGCCTTCGCCTACGATCAGATTGCATGGGCTCAGCCGGGATGGGAAGATTGGAAAGAGTTCAATGATGCACGCTACCCTCTTGTCGACTATCCAATGAAAGACTATGAGGAAGTGGCCGCTGAACTAGATGCCATAGGAGTTACGCGGAGCGAATATTGGCTCATGACGCATTGGGTTACGGCGGATCCCGATTTTTTCACCGCAGAGAAGATGCAGCAGGTGGGCGAGATTGCTTGTGAGACTGCGGGCGACAGGAGTCTCGCGGCCGCATTTGCGGAGGAGGGCATTCGTTTGGTGAAGTCCATCTTGTTCACCTGCTGCTTGATGGGCATTGCGATAGTGGTCGGCGCTACGGGGGGACGTCGGGCGGCGATAATAGCGGGCTTTTCCATGGTTGGAGCGTTTTTGGCTTGTGTAGTGTTTCGCTACACGGGCAGATTGCCTTTGCGCGTGGAGTACTCGGTGTGGCTTTACTCGCTGCTCCCCTGCGTGATGGCCGTTCTTTCTCTGGGGGAACCTTCGTTTGGGGGGGACGGCCGTCGCAAGTTGAATGCTTCTGGCAAGTTGAGCCTTTGTCTTGGCGTGCTTATCACCTTGTTCTGCTGCGGATCGCTTGTGGTGAAATGGGCTCCGTTATTCGACGCATCGCGTATCGACCAGTTCGACAGCCAGAGTCATCGCGTCGAAGGCAACGCACTTGTTAAAACCTTCACCGAACCAGGAACGGTCTTTGTGTGGGATGCCACTTCGTTTGCTCAGATCGAAGTCGAGTTGCAGTATCACTATCTCCCGCCCGCATCGTTCATGGATTCTACGGTGATGGCCGGTGGGTGGACGCAGGGATCCCCGTTTTTGCGTGCCCACAACGAAAAGCTGGGTGTACCCAATCCGCTTAAAGCCCTTATTGATCGTCCTGATACCTTTTTCGTTACGCGGCGGAAGGATGCGATCGAGAACGTCTTGGAGCATCTCAGGCAGCGGTACGACTCAAATGCAAGCTACGAGATTGTTGATCGCGTAGCTCTTCCGGACAAGGAAAAAGATCCGTTGCTTGTGGTAAGATTTTCTAGCCAATAGCCTTCCTATCGAGAAAAGAGGTTGTCTTGTGAAGGGCATTATTCTAGCGGGCGGTTCGGGAACGCGCCTGTACCCGCTGACGAAGGTCACATCGAAGCAGCTGCTTCCCGTATATGACAAGCCAATGGTCTATTACCCGCTTTCCATACTGATGCTGGCAGGTATCCGCGACATCCTGCTCATCTCCACACCGGCGGATTTGCCCAATTTCCAGGAACTGCTCAAGGACGGATCTTCATTTGGCGTCAACATGTCCTACGCGGTGCAGCCTTCGCCGGACGGGCTGGCCCAGGCGCTTATCATCGGCGAGGAATTCCTCGACGGAGATGGCTGCGCTCTTATTCTGGGCGACAATATTTTCTACGGTGGAGGCCTTTCGGGGTTGCTGAAGCAGGCGGCTTCGCGCGAGTGCGGCGCGACGGTGTTCGGTTATTATGTCGACGATCCGGAGCGCTTCGGCGTGGTCGAGTTCGACGCTGAGGGCCATGCCCTTTCCATCGAGGAGAAGCCCGAGCATCCTAAGTCGAATTACGCGGTCACTGGTCTGTACTTCTATGACAATCGCGCGGTGGAATTTGCCAAGAACGTGATCCCGTCCGACCGGGGAGAACTGGAGATCACCGATGTGAATCGCATGTACCTGGAGGAGGGGAGTCTGGAGGTCAAGGTGCTCCACCGTGGCTCGGCATGGCTCGACACGGGCACTATCCCCAGCTTGTACAAAGCCTCCGAGTTCGTGAAGGCCGTAGAGGACAACCAGGGCCTTCAGATAGCCTCCTTGGAAGAGATCGCCTACAACAATGGGTGGATCACTAAAGAGGTGCTTCTCGATGCGGCCGAACGTCACGCCAAGACGGCCTACGGACAGCATCTGCTGCGGGTGGCCGAAAACCGCATCCTCTTTGGAAGTGCGGCCTCCTAGGAGGGGAAAACGGTTGCTATTAACGAGAAGGGCTCGCCAGTGATATGCTGGCGAGCCCTTCTTGCTGGTACGAGTGGGAAAAGCTAGGCTTTCTTGCCCTTGGGGAAGACTTTGACGCCTTGGTTGTTTCTCCAGCCATAGAGAAAGGCGGTGGCGACGAGCATGGCCACCGCGATGAGGCAGCAGACAATGCCGGCGGCAACGCCCGCTCCCTGCATGACGAACATGGGCAGGAATGTCACCAGGGCGATGTCGATAAACGATACGAAGATCCAGGCGAATCCGGAATCTTCCAGTGCCGTGGTGCGGAACTCGGGGTCAACGACGCGCAGCAGCAACACAGCGATGCTCATAACACCCGTTGACCAGCCCCAGATGAAGATGCCACGCTCGACCCAGTGGTCGGAGAAGAGGTGCCGGGAGATGTAGAAGAAGTAGACCGCTACGAGCACAAAGCCGAGAAGGCACAGCACGAGGATGATCGCCCAGTACTGCAGAACCACATTGATATTGATGGTCGCCACGCCGAAAGCGACCAGGTAATCGGTGGCGCAGCTGCCGATGCGGGACACGACGCGCTGATCGACATAGCTATCGAGCTTGATAAGCTTGAGGAGGGCGAACAGCACGACGCCGACGAGGAGGGCAATGCCGTAAACAGGAACGGATACCTGCGGGAACAGGATCTTGAGGCCTGCGTTGATAAGGTAGGCTCCGCCCACGGCAACCATGACGAGCGCCACATGCCACGCAAGGGGATCGATGGACATGGGGTTCACGGTGTTCTCCCCCATGGGGGTGCGGTCCTTCTCGGGAACCAGGCCGACGCGAACCTCCTCGGGCATGTCCTTCACCTTGCGAATCTCAGTAGTCCAGCCTTTATTGGCGCAATAGTTGATAGCGATGATGCCGCTGATGATACCGCCGAGAAGGCCGAAGGTGGCGAAGGTCTGACCCACAGTGGTAGCCTCGGTCCAGCCGCCTTCCTCGAACACCGAGCCAATGGCGGCTGCTGTGCCGTGGCCGCCGACGAAGCCTCCGGGCATGAGGATGGGGAACCATTCGGTTACGCCCTGGAACACTGTGGCGATAAGGATGCCGCCGAGGATAAGCGCGATGCCGTACTGCAGGATTTCGGCGGCGCCGTTCAGCATGAAAGTGTCGCCTACCTGACGGAACATCTCCTTGAAGCTGCCCTGGCTGCGTCGACCCAGATAAAGAGTGGCGAACAGCACGGCGATGAGAATGCCGGCATAGCTTGAGGCCTGGGAGCTGAGGGGTACCCAATTTAGGCAGAATGGCCCTAGAATGATGCCGATGAAGCCGGCGATTAGGGCCGAGGGAATAAAAAGGTTCTGCAGAAGCGGAACTCGGGTTCGGATGATTTTTCCGAGTACCAGCAGTGCCGACATAATGCACACGTCGAACGTCAAATCAAGAGCTGAGAATTCCATAGACCACCTTTCCTCGAATATGCGCACGCGGATAGATAGTCTCCGCGCAGCTCAGTGAGGTGATTCTAGCACCTCACTGAGCTGCGCTATGCTGGAAGGTAATAATTAGCCTCTCGGCGGTTGCTCGTTCCAGGGTTCGCGCAATAGCTTCGGCTGGCCGTTGGGCGCCATGGCGTACACTGCCGGCGGGTATTCGATGAAGAACTGCGGCGTGAACGACATGGAGTACGCGCCGGCGTAGCGGATGACCACCGCATCTCCAGCCTGAAGAGCCGGTTCGTCGTGGGCAGTGAACAAGCGGTCGCTATCCATGCAGGTGTACCCGCAGATGATCTGGCGGGGTAATGTCTCTTGGGCGCTGGTCACCATTTCGTGGACATAGGACGTCTTCTTCATCTCGTGGTCGATATTGATGCGCGATAATTCGGTGACCACGTAATGCTCGTCTACGATGTCCTTCACATCGATGACACGACCAACGTAGTAGCCCGGCGTGCACACCACGGCCCCACCCGGCTCGACGAGAAGCTCGGTATGGGTTGGGTCGCAGGCATCGCCGATGGCTTCTCGAATGGTGCGCACGTACTCGTCGTAGGCGCCAACATTGGCCGGCCCTCCGCCATAGAAGCCTCCGCCGATGTCGAACCAGTCCAAGTCGAGCTTGAACGAGCGAATGATCTCTGCGGCGAAATCGGCCAGCGTCCGGTATACCTTCTGAGAGCGACTCAATGTGGTCACGTGCATGTGGAGTCCGCGCAGCTCGATGCCTGGAACGCTTTGCAGCTCTTCGATGGCACGAGCGAGTTCTTCACCTTCAAAGGAGAAGCCAAAGCGACCGTGGCGGTCGTCGGAGAGCGTTTCCCCGGGGCAGTGCTTTTCAAGCAGGATATTTGCGCGCAAGCCAACACGAGCGCTCTTTCCTGATTCGGCGTACTCGCGCACCCATTCGACCTCTCGCTTAGAATCGAGGTTCACATAAGAACCCGCGTCCAGGGCATAAAACAGCCAATCACGGCCCTTGATCGGCCCGTTGAAAACGATTTTCTCGGGTGCGAAGCCGCATTGGAGGGCCCGTGCGTACTCTTCGTTGGAAACGACCTCTGCATAGCAACCTTCATCGCGGGCCACTTCCAAGATCCACGGAAAGGGATTAGTTTTCACAGAATAGGCCACGTTCGCATGGGGCGACCAGTGGTCCGCCAAGGCCCGACGAAAGTCGCTGAAGTTCCGACGCAGCTCGGCCTCGTCGAACACGAAGCAAGGAGTCTGAAGAGAGGCAACATCGAAAGGAAGAGACATGCTTATCGCCCCTCGTAGCGCTCGGTAAAGAAGTCGGCGAAGCGATCGGCCTCCATCTCGGCCTTGTAATCTTCGAGCATCTTCACAGGTGTATAAACCGGTTCGTAGCCTAGGTTGGCCCGCGCCTTATCCACGTTCATGCAGTAGTTCACGCAATCGTGCTTTTCGGGGCGGTAGCTGATGTCCGACACCGCGCCGGGCTCGCAGAACACATCCACGATGTTGTGCACCTGATCCTCGAGGGAGGTCAGCACGCCTGTGCCGACGTTGTAAGTGCCACTGGCCTCCTTAGAAGCGAACAGCGCCTTCTCTATCATTTGGCAGAAGTCCTTCACGTAGATGAGGTCCATGCCCTTGGTGGGATCGCCCCAAATTTCCAATGGCTCGCCAGCCCGCGCCTTGTCGATCATCAGACGATAGGAGCTTACGGCGGGTTTTCCATCGTGGTAGAGGGTCTTGCTGTCGTGCATGAAGCAGTAGATGTTCGGTAAGCGGAAGGCGAAGAAGCCTATACCGTAAGCGGCCCGGTAGTGCCAGCAAAGCTCCTCCGCGGCGATTTTCGTGATGGCATACACGGCATGATCGCCAGTCATGGCTGGCTTGCGGGGCATATCGTCAGCCAGCTCGATCATCTCGCCGAAATAGCCGGTGTAATCGGAGATGGTCTGGGTGTACAGCACCCGGTCTGCTCCTGCGGTGCGCGCGTACTCGAGCACGTTCAGCGTGCCCATGACATTGGCATCCACATAGCGACGCGGATCGTAGCCCTCCATGTAGGCCGGTAGCGCCCCGGCGAAGTGAACGACGGCGTAAACATCCTGCTGCGGCAGCGCGGCAAACGACTTCTCGTCGGTGATGTCGGCCTGCACGTAGCGAACCAGCGGCGCATAGCGGTTGAAGAACGCTATATCGGAGCGCCCGCTGGCGATGACTTCCCACTCATCGGTCGGTAGAAGGTGGGACAGATGATCTACCAGGTATAAGCCGAGGGTGCCCCCAGCACCGAAGATGACGATTTTCTTTCTCACGAGTTTCCTTTCGAATGGTTGCGTCTGGTCTGTTTCTAGCGGTTGTCGATGGTCTCTTTGAGAACGTACTGCGGAGCGTTGTTGATAGTCATGAACATGCGTCCGAGGTATTCCCCGATAATTCCCAGGAACAAAATGATGAGCCCCGAACAGGTGAGCATGGTGGCCATAAGGGAGGGCCAGCCTGCCTGCATGCCGGGGTCGGCGAGGCGCATGATGAAAACGATGAGAGCGGACACTATGCCTATTACACCGAGGGCTGCGCCCACTACCGCAGCGACGCGAAGAGGCACCATGGAGAAGTTCAGAACGGTAGACCAGAGACGAATGAGCGACTTAAGGCTGTACCCCGATGTTCCCTGGGCCCGCTCGTAATGCTCCACTTTCACGTTTTTGATGTTCGCCGTGGCTCGGAACAGCAGACCTTGAATGTAGACGTAAGGCCCCTGGTACCGCACCACCTCGTCGCGGATGTGGCGACGAAATACGGCAAAGTTACTGGAGTAGATCTCTTTGGGACGATCGGTGAGTACGCGCATCGACCAAATGGTGAATTTCGATCCGAGCTCGCGCCACCAGGCTTCCTTGTGCTCGTCCCAGCAGGCGAACACGATGTCGCTGCCGTCCTCCATGGCATCAAGCAGCTTAACGCATTGGGAGGGGTGGGTTTGCATGTCGTCGTCCATCAGCAAGATGAGGTCGCCCTCGGTCTTTCTCAGGCCCGCCATGATGGCGTTATGCTGGCCGGAGTTCTTCGCGCAGTTGATGCCGACTACGCGGTCGTCTGCGGCGCAGAGCTGCTCGATAGCAGCGAAGGTGCCATCCGTTGATCCGTCATTCACAAGGATGAATTCGTATTCGTATCCCGCTTTGACGAGTTCAGCTCGCGTTTGATCGACGACGGTGCCGATCATTTTCTCCGAGTAATAGCAGGGAATAACTACTGAAACAAGCATAAAGCCCCTCCGTAAGCTTACGACATACCCAATGAGTACACAATGATACCGCCTACTATGAGCAGCAGCGCGACGGCCTTGTCTCTACCAAGCTTTTCCTTGAAAATCGTCACACCGAAGAACGTAATGTACAGGTAGGCGGTGGCCTCCAGTATAGCGCCCATGGAAAGCGGCACTACCTTGTAGGCGAGGATGGTCATGAGTGTTGCCCCGAAGAAAAGGGCGTAGGCGGTAATAACCCAGGGATTGAGATACTCTTTCAGCGGGGTCTCGTACTTTCTCATGGCGGCCTTCTTCAAAAGAACCTGAGATACTGACGAGATCAACACGCCGAGCAGGTAGACGCCGACATAAAGTTCGAGCATCGCTAGTCACCGCCTAAGGGCGGGAGATTCCCCGGTGCATCGGTCGTCCACTGGTCGCCGTCGATCGGATCGCCTGGCTTCTCCTCCTTGCCATCCGCCCGGGCGTAGAGCACCACGCCGACGATGACCATGGCCGCCCCCAAAATGTTCAAGGCGGAAACAGACTCCCCGAAAATGAAGAATCCCCACACCATGCCCCAGATCACCGTGACGGCTTTATTCGCGAACGCCATGGAGAGCGATAGGCGTTTGAGTATTTGCTGCCACCCGATGGCGTAAATGAAAAGAATAGCGAGCATTCCTCCGTACAGGAGGATGAACATCGGGCTCAGAAACGGCTCGTGGGCCGCATTCTTGCTGAATATGCCGGAGAGCGAATACACCAGCAGAAGCAGATGCAGGGCGATGAGCGTCTTCGCCCTGCTGTTGATTGTCTTGTGAGAGCTCATTGCTAGCAGGCCGTCGCGGTGGTTCTAAGCAGGAGCTCGTTTCCGTCCGGGTCGAGCACAGAAGCCTGATCCATGATGGCTCGAGAAAGGGAATCGACACTTTCCCGTGATGGCCCAGTCACGTAGTAGCGCACGACGTATGGCTTGGCACCTCGCTCGTGGGAGATCGTGTCGCCTGATCGGTAATACGGGCGATACTCTACAACGTCGGGGAGCGCTCCCAGTTCATCGATGGCCGAAGTGTCAGCTACCTCTCCATCGTGACCGTGGAAATAGAGGCCGGCGGCATGGGTGGCGAACAAGGGAGAATGAGCCAGCACGCGAGCCTTGGCCGCGGGTTGGTCGTAAACGCAGTCGATCAGCAGCTCTTCAACTGAGAGGCCACTGCCCAAGGTGACGAGCTCGTGCTCGTAGCCGAAGATGCGTCCGGCCGCCTCGCACACGGCCAACCCTTCGCCTTCTCGATAGAACGCTTGAACGCAAAGGGGGCCGTTCTCAAGGCCGACGTACCCGGCGATTTTGGTGGCGATGGAAGCCGCTTCCTCTTGCAGTTCGGCCGTGAGGGGACTCGGGTAAGCGCACCGGACGACTTGGGGGATCTCGCCATCTTCGAAAGCGATTTTCTCGCGATCGGCAATGCTTATGATGCGGGCTTCGCCGTCCACGATCCAGGTCATGATGTTGAATTCTTGCCCGTCGTTGTATTCCTCGGCCATCAGGTAGTCGAACGTGGACTGGGCCGCGGTCGATTGAAAGCGCTCGCGAACGTCCTCGATGGAGTTCGCGACGAACACTCCATGGGAGCCGTAGCCGTTGACAGGCTTAATGACACAGGGGAATGCCATGCCGGCGAAGTCGTCCTCTAGCGTATCAAGGCGAATCTTCTTGTAGCGAGGCGACGCGATGCCGAGTTCTTGGAACATCTGCTTCATGAGCGGTTTCTCCCGCAGGAACTTTTCCCCTTCGGGCTTGAGGTAGGAGGGGAGGCCGGCGGCGTCGGCGATATCGATCATGCACTCGGCCAGAAGATCGGAAAACGATGCGATGATTCCGTCTGCCTGCTCCTTTTTGCAGATTTCCGCAATGGCGTCAGTGTGGCGGACGTCTTCCAGATAGGCCTTGTCGGCATGGGCCTTGGCGGGGCCGTCCTCGTAGCCGTCGCAAACGATGGTGTAGATGTCCCTCTTTTTGGCGCATTCGACAAGGTCGACGAACTCGTCCATCGATCCGAGAATGACCAAGCGGTGGTTGTCTGTGCTCATGGTAAAAGCTCCTTAGCTGTGAACTCGTGTTTCAATGTGGTTGACTGCTGCCCAGACCCTACTGACCCTGAGCGCGATACTTGGCTTCGGTGGCCTCTTTGGCGCCCTGCCACCAGCTGGGATTGTCGGTGTACCACTGGATGGTGCGGGCCAGTCCTTCGTCGAAGTTTGTGTGCTTGGGCGACCAGCCCAGTTCGCGGCGCAATTTCGTAGAATCGATGGCGTAGCGGCGGTCGTGACCCGGTCGGTCCTTCACCCAATCGAAATCGTCGGCGTCCTTGCCCATGGCGGCGAGGATAGCGCGCAAGACATCTATGTTGCTCCGCTCCCCATCGGCTCCGATGAGATAAGTTTCTCCGATGCGTCCTTGGGTGAGGATGGCCCAAACGGCAGAGGAGTGGTCCTCGGTGTGAATCCAGTCGCGGACGTTCCGGCCGTCTCCGTAGAGCTTCGGGCGGATGCCGCACAGAATGTTGGTGATCTGCCGAGGGATGAACTTCTCGATATGCTGGTAGGGTCCGTAGTTGTTCGAGCAGTTGGATATGGTGGCTTCCACGCCATAGGTGCGATGCCAGGCACGGACGAGCATGTCGGAAGACGCCTTTGTGGAACTGTAGGGGCTCGATGGGCAATAGGGCGTTTCTTCCGTGAATCGATTCGGATCGTCCAAGGCCAAATCGCCATAGACTTCGTCGGTCGAGATATGGTGGAAGCGCACGCCATGGTTCCGAGCTGCCTGGAGAAGTGTGAAGGTGCCCTCGACGTTAGTGCGAAGGAAGGGGCTGGGATCGGCGATGGAGTTGTCGTTGTGACTCTCGGCGGCGAAATGGACGCAGGCGTCGGCTTCCGCGAAGAGGCGATCGACCAAGTCCGCATCGCAGATGTCGCCATGCACGAAGGTCATACGCTCCGGATCACGGCCTGCGAGGTTCTCGCGGTTGCCCGCATAGGTGAGGGCGTCGAGCACCGTGACATGAGCATCGGGTTGGTTGTCGAGCACCCAATGCACGAAATTGGAGCCGATGAACCCGGCTCCACCGGTGACGACGATATTCTTAAACTGATCGGACATACCCGAAATACTCCTTTGTTCGCGCGGACATTGATTCTATAGTTTAAGGTATGTTCTCCGTTTGTACACGCGAAATCAGATGTTCTGCGTTATCGAGTTCCTGTTCAGATGTTAAGACCTCGCGCTGCTGGGTGTCGAGCTTTCTGCCGAAGATTTGCTGCCATTTTCAACGAGAAGTTGTCAGAAGCGTGTTCAAATTGTGAATTCCCTGGTAAAATACCTAACTTGCTCGGGAAACGAGAAAGAAACGGACGATAGCCCCGGGAGGTTTCGATGTACTGCGCTATAGCTGAACATATATACAGCGCGAAAAACCAATGGGTAAAATGCGCTTTAGCTTCTCTTTTGGCGTTTGGGCTTTGGCCCACTTCTTCGGCTTATGCCGACAGCCCCGAAGCGGATGAGAGCGTTTCGGATAGTGTTTTGATGGAAGGCGCCGCTTATTCCAACGAAACCGACGACCTATCCGTCGACGCTGAATCGGATAAAGCGGTGGAAGAGGCCGACGACGACCTATGCCAAGCTAGCGATTCGCCGACGAGCTCTTTTTTTGGGGACTTGTGCGACGAAAACGCTTCTGATTCGGAATTTGAGGGGGTTTCCGACCCTGAGGAATCGGAGAACGCTGCTTTACAGACCCAGGTTTTACCCGACGGGGGGCAGAGCGATGAGCGTCCTTTGGAGGGCCCGGAAAACAGCTGGCGTTACGAGAGCGGCGAGCGTGTCTTGTCCCATGTGCCGGCAATAACGACTTTTGGCGCCGAGCCGGGCTATGATACCTATGTGACGTGGACTCGGGCCAACGGCCCGAAGTCATACACCTACCGAGAGCAACCTTCGGGCAAATCTGAGATTGTGCAAGTTCCGAATACGACAGGCGTGGGCATTGACGTGTCGGAGCATCAAGGGAAGATCGATTGGGCGAAAGTTAAGGCTGATGGCGTTACATTTGCGATTATCCGATGTGGGTATGGCAGCGATTATACGAGCCAAGATGATGACTATTTCCTGGAAAATGTGAGGGGAGCTCAGGCAAATGGCATCCCCTTCGGTGTGTATCTTTACTCCTATGCCACAAAAGCTACAGGTGCAGCACCCAGCGCCCAAAGCGAGGCGGCTCATGTTCTCAGGCAGCTGAAGGCGGCCGGGCTTTCTCCGTCTAAGCTTGCACTCCCCGTTTTCTACGATTTGGAGGAAGACGCTCAATGGGAGCTTTCTGCTTCAAGGGTGGGCACTTTGGCGGAGGCATTTTGCAGCGTCCTTAGCTCGCAAGGCTATAAAGTGGGCATTTACGCAAATCAGAACTGGTGGAAGAACAAGTTAACGGATCCCGTTTTTGAGAGATCAGGTTGGGCTAAGTGGGTTGCTCAGTATTACAAGAAGGATAAGGGGACATCCCCTGCGGGTATTTCTGACCAGCAGTATTGGCAATTTACCGATTGCGGTAAGGTAAACGGCATCCCTGGGTATGTTGATGTCAATTTTTCCTACGCTCCGCCGGCGGCATCTTTGGTGGGCCCAGCAAACACATGGGCGTGGGTTGATGGCAGGGCCTATTACTATGGGGCTGACGGGAGTGCCGTGATTTGGACTCAACGCATTGATGGAAAAATCTACTACTTTAATGGGCAGCATCAAATGCATACTGGATGGCTGACATGGAATGCTGATAGTCGCAAGAGTTATTTCAACCTGGGGTCGGACGGGAAGGCGCCCGCGCTGACGGGGTGGCAGCAGCTCTCCGGCAAGTGGTACTACTTCGACCCGGCGACCGGCAAGAGCCTGCGCTGGGGGCAAAAGATCAAGGGGAGCGACGGCGAGGAGCACTTCTTCTACTTCGACGGCGCGAGCGTGATGCAGGAGGGCTGGGTCACCTGGAACGCCGACGGACGCAAGAGCTACTTCAGCTACGGCAGCGGCCGGGCCAAGACGGGCTGGCAGCAGCTGGGCGGCAAGTGGTACTACTTCGACCCCGCCACGGGCAAGAGCCTGCGCTGGGGGCAGAGGATAGGCGGCAACTTCTTCTACTTCGACGGCGCGAGCGTGATGCAGGAGGGCTGGGTCACCTGGAGCGCCGACGGCACCAAGAGCTACTTCAGCTACGGCAGCGGGCGCGCCAGGACGGGCTGGCAGCAGCTCTCCGGCAAGTGGTACTACTTCGACCCGGCGACCGGCAAGAGCCTGCGCTGGGGGCAAAAGATCAAGGGGAGCGACGGCGAGGAGCACTTCTTCTACTTCGACGGCGCGAGCGTGATGCAGGAGGGCTGGGTCACCTGGAACGCCGACGGACGCAAGAGCTACTTCAGCTACGGCAGCGGCCGGGCCAAGACGGGCTGGCAGCAGCTGGGCGGCAAGTGGTACTACTTCGACCCCGCCACGGGCAAGAGCCTGCGCTGGGGGCAGAGGATAGGCGGCAACTTCTTCTACTTCAACGAGCGGTCCGAGATGGTCGAGGGCTGGGTGACGTGGAACGCCGACGGTAGGAAAAGCTATTTTGCTTCGGGGTCGGGACGAGCGCTTCTCGGTTGGCAAACTCTCGGAGGCAAGCGTTACTATTTCGACCCCGATACAGGCAAATCTCTTGTCGGCACTCATGTCATTGACGGCGAGAAATACATTTTCGGCGATGATTCTGCGCTGATTGGTGGCGACTCCACAACGGTATATGAGCCTACGGGCGCATCCTTTAGCGCAATGGCGAAGAAGGAATATGAGGCTAGCCCTGCTTCGCTCGGCTACACGCAGTCCGAGATAGCGGCATCTATGAATCCGTCATCTTATTCTGCGGGGACGCGCCAGTTCTATCAGTTCGCTCAATTGAACAGAGGCTACTCTGGAATGCTCTCGGTTGAGCAGCTAAACGGGTACATCTCCTCAACAGCGAAGGGGCGTTCTGGCATGTTGGCTGGCATGGGGCAAGCGTTTATCGATGCGGCTCGACTTTACGGCGTTAACGAAGCCTATCTTTTGGCGCATGCCATTGTGGAAAGCGGTTGGGGAACGTCCACTCTCGCCAAAGGGTATGTTTATGACGGAAGCACTATTGTTGCGGGACAGACTTGGCCTAAAGGCACATACTATAATTTCTATGGTATCGGGGCTTATGATTCGAGTCCTCTTTCGGGCGGTCGTGCTTTGGCAATAAAAAACGGGTGGAACAGCCCAGAAAAAGCAGTGAGCGGGGCTGCGAAGTGGATTGCAACAAACTATCTGAACAATTCTTATGGCCAAGACACGCTTTATAAAATGCGATGGAATTGTGCGCAATATGCGCGGTATGGTTCTGTTGGTCATCAGTATGCGACCGACCGACAGTGGGCGACAACGATTGCGGGTGTGATGTCAGATATATACACCTCTGCAGGTATATCCCAGCAGAAAGCAGCCCTGACATTCCTTGTGCCCACTTACCGATAAAGAAGGTGCTGCAGAAGAGTCTACACGTGCAACAGATTGTGGACTATACTGGTTGTCGATAAGGATGGTTTGGAGGGAAATTCCATGAGTAGCTTGAGGTTTTGCGACAAGAGGTCCTCGCGAGTGCGATCTGCCGTCTTGACGGGTTCTGCTGTTCTTTTGGTGTGGATGGCTGTGGCTCCTGGCATCGCCCATGCCGATGAAGACGTCTTGCCTGTAATGGAAGAGGTTCGGGATGAACAGACCGTAGAGACATCTGCCGAACAGCCCCGAGCTCAGGTGGCCGAGCATTCGGCAACAGAGACGGCTGCTAGCGACAGCATGTCCGCCTCTAGCGACTCGTCCAGGATCGAAGGGGCTGACGCTGACGACGTGATCGGTGGTGCTGACAATGAGTCTGAGGGCGACGGAGCGAATTTGCCCACCGGCCTTCTTGCTGATGGCGAGAGCTTCATATACCGCCACAACGACGGCGCTCAGGCCAAATCTGAGTGGGTCACTATAGACGGAGCCACTTATTATTTCGGGGAGTCTGGTCGCGCTCTTCGTTGGGGGCAAAAACTTATTGGCGAAGATGGTGCTGAGCATTTCTATTATTTCGACAAAAACTGTCGGATGGTAACTGGCTGGATTACTTGGAACAACGACGGAACGAAGAGCTACTTTGGTGACGATGGCGCTGCTTTGCTCGGGTGGCGGACGATTGGCAAAGAGCGGTACTTTTTTAACCCGTCGACGGGCCGATCATACCGCTGGAGTCATGACATCGACGGAGCCCAATATTACTTTAATGCTCAGTCCCAAATGGTAAGAGGGCTAGTAACATGGAATGCCGATGGGCTTAAAAGTTATTTTGGAGATGACGGCAAGCGGCGTACAGGCTGGGTACAGACGAACGGCAAGTGGTATTACTTCGACCCTAGTACGGGCAAAAGCGTTCGTTGGAGCCAGTACATCAATGGAAACTGGTTCTACTTTAACGAGAAGTGCGAAATGCACACGGGCTTGCTTACCTGGAACAAAGATGGCTTGAAGAGCTACTTCGATCCCAAGACGGGGCGCCGCCAGACGGGGTGGAAACAGGTGGACTCGAAATGGTATTACTTCAATCCCGACACCGGTAGAAGCGTTCGTTGGAGCCAGTACATCAATGGAAGCTGGTTCTACTTTAACGAGAAATCTGAGATGCACACCGGTCTTCTAACCTGGAGCAAGGACGGAACGAAGAGCTACTTCGACCCCAAGACGGGGCGCCGCCAGACGGGCTGGAAGGAGACGAGTCCTCGGGTTTGGTACTATTTCAGTCCAAGCACGGGTAAAAGTTTGCGGTGGCATCAGCGTATCGATGGCAACTGGTTTTACTTCGATGCCAATTATCAGATGCACCGTGGGTGGCTCAAGTGGAATGGCGTTCAGAAATGGTCGTATTTCTACGATAATGGGCGTCAAGCTTTCGGAGCGCAGACTATTGGAGGCTTCCGATACGTCTTCGACAAGGATGGTGAGACGACAACAAAGCCGGTTACCGTCCCTGCCGACCAGCGTGCGATGATCACCAAGGCGCAGAACTACTACAGCGATACGAGCTATCTCATCTTGGTAAACAGCAAAACGCACAAGGTGGGCGTATTCAAGGGGAGTAGCTACAATTGGCAACTTGTCTGGTATTGGAATTGCACCACGGGTGCACCTGGAAGTCCGACAGTTAAAGGGACGTACAAGGTTGGATCTCGGGGCAAGTCTTTTGGCTCTGGCTATACCTGTTGGTATTGGACGCAGTTCTATGGAAACTACCTCTTTCATTCCGTGCTGTACCAACCTGGTAGTATGAGTCGTATCCAAGACGGTCGGCTTGGCATTTCCGCCTCTCATGGCTGCGTGCGTCTAGACATCGAGTGCGCTCGTTGGATTTATAATAATATTCCCACTAGAACCCGGGTTGTTTCCTACTAATTGACGAGCTTCTAGTTGGAGGCGGAGAGCCTGACCCGTGACTGCGGATCGGGCTCTTTTCTCTTGCAGCGATGGATGGGCGGATGCATGGAATCGCAAGCCGTGAGGCTAAATGAGATAGATGAAGGTCGGGCTGCAAACTGCTTCGCTCGGTCGCTTTCTGAAACAACGGCAAAGGGACGTTATGCGGTGACGTTGCTTGCTGTATGTGCCGTAGCATTTTTAGGAGTGACCCTGGTGCTTGTCGTGGCTGGGCGATCTTTGGTTTGGGATACAGATGGCAGATTGCTCTACTACCCCTTTATGGTGGGGGAGGGGGAGTGGCTTCGCGGAGTGCTTTCTTCTGCTCTGTCTGGAGAGATCTCTATTCCTGTTTATTCGTTCGACATTGGCTTTGGCGCTGACTGGCTCATAACGGCTTCAGGCAACTCAAATGAGCCCCTCAATCTCCTCGCTGCCCTGTGTCCGCGCGAATTGTCGGAATTTTTTTATGGAGGGCTCGTTTTTCTTCGGTTCTATTTAGCCGCGCTGACCTTTTCTTTCTATTGTTTCAGCCGGGGCCGGGACAAGAGGTCGACACTTTGTGGATCGCTTTGCTATGTCCTGTGTGGTTTCGTTCTTTTCTGGGGAGTGCTCAGGCATCCGAATTTCGTTGACTTTGCAGTCCTGCTTCCGCTAATTTTTATGGGAGCAGACAAACTGTTTGTTCGCAAGAACCCTCTTCTGCTTATCCTTTCCATGGCTGCCGTTTTCGTGTATTCAATCTATTTTGCTTACATGGCATGCATATTTCTTTTCTTTTACTGTTTTGTGGGCTATTTCTCTTACCCCAGGCGACGTTCCTTGAAGGATTTCCTTTTTTTGGCGGTTAAGGTGATTGCCTGCTTGCTGGCATCCTTTTTGCTAGTTGGTTTCTCCACGGTGCCGATGTTTCTGGCCTTGGCGTCGATGGGGCGAGTTGGCGTAGAGAGGGATCTGGCCATTTTTCAAAGTGGCGATTTTTATGCAAGTCTCGGTAGCGTGATGCTCGGAAACCATACGGCGCAGACGGCTATCGTGATAGGTGTCGTCCCTGTTATTGCGCTGCTGGCCCTCTCCGTCTGCGGTCGTCTTTTGCCCAAGAGCGACAGGCGCGCTTGGGGTTGCGGGATGATTCTTTGCCTTGTTGGGCTTTTGCTGTCCGTCGTCGGCTCGGTGATGAACGGCTTTGGGTATTCGACTGATCGATGGGCGCTCATTTTTGGTTTTTGCGCTGCGTATGTGGTTGTGCTGATAACCCCTGTCCTACCGCACTTCGGCAGGAAGGAGTGGGTCCGCTTATGCTTGCTCGTGGCGACGTTTGCTCTGTGGGGGCTTTTCTACGGGGTAAGCGCGGACACTCTGCTGTCGTATGCCGTTGTGGCTATGCTTCTCGTGGTGTTTAGCGCACTTTTGATATGGGCGAGCTTTAGACGAAAGGCGATGCGCCAAGGTCTGGCTGAAGAGCACCAAGCTTTTCCGCGTCTGTTGAAAACACAAGCGTTGCCGGTTTTTCTTGCTGTCGCAGTTGTGCTGAACGCGACGGCTTGTGTGGGGATATTCATGAGTCCGTTAGGTAGTTCGTACTATAAGGAATTCATACGTGCTGGGCATGTTGCCGGGACGAGAGAACAGCTGGATCTGTCGGATACTGTTGCTGCGATGGACGACAGCTATCGCGTCGATAGGCCTGATACTACGTACGGACGAAACGGAAGCTACGTGCACGGATACAAAGGAATGGACTTCTATTCGAGTTTTTACAATCAAGCAGTGGATGATTTCAGGCAATCTCTGGGTTTGGCCGATGATGTCAAGAGCACTATGTTTGATGGTGTGCAGCAGCGTCGGGCTTTGGAAGCGCTCTTGGGAGCACGATATTATATCGCGTCTGGCGAAGCCGAACGCTTGGTTCCAGAGGGTTACGAGCGAGTGATGAGCCTTGGGGAAGCTCACAACGGTTTGACGTACTCGTTGTTCGAAGCTGACGAGGTGCTTCCCATTGCCTTTGTCTACGGTACGACGGTCTCGCAACAAGAGTATGATTCCCTTTCTCTTGTCGAGCGGCAAGAGGCGATGACCAAGGCCCTCGTCCTTGCTGGCGGCTCCGATTCGGACGAACCGCTACAGCTAGACACGTTGAATCTGCCCTTGGATATCGACGCACAAAATGGGGCTATTGTTCAAGAAGGATGTGTTGTGGTAACCGAGAAAGGGGGCTCAATCACGTTTAGCATGAGAGGCATTCCTGATGCAGAAAGTTATCTTTGTTTTGAGGGTCTGTCTTATGCTCCGGCATCTACAGCTGCGGCGAATTGGATGGCAGAGGCGCCGGAGCGATCCTTGCTGGAATACGAAGATGGATGGTCTTCGGATGGCCCTCCTTCAGCATGGATTACAACATCGTCCGCACTTGGCGGGTACTCGTTCGAGATCGTTACAAGTGACAGTGCTAAATATGCCGGGAAGGAAGACTGGGCGGTTAATTTGGGAGCTGCGAGGGAACCTCTAGATAGCGTGACAGTATCGTTTGGTGCAGTCGGGGTATATGCGTTTGATGAGCTATATGCGTGCGCTCAACCTCTGGCAAGTGTGCGGGAGAATGTAGCCGATCTGCAGAAAGGAAACACCGCTTCTATTGAATTCGGGATCAATTCATTCGATATCCACGTCGATGCCGAGCAAGAGGTTTCGGGGCGTGGAAAAGAGGGAGATTCGCGCTATGTGTTTGTCTCGATACCCTATTCTTCTGGCTGGAGTGCTACGATGGATGGGAACCCGATAGAGATCCAGAAAGCTAATATTGGTTTCATGGTGGTAGAAGTTGATGGTGCAGAGCACGACGTGTATTTTTCTTACGTCACCCCGGGGTTACTTTTCGGGGCGTTGTGCTCGGGGATCGGACTCGTAGCCATCGTTGCTTTTGAGCTTTTGTGGTTTCGCAGTGGGCGTCGAAAGCGCCGAAGCGCAGATAAAGAATAGGAGCCAAATCAATGATTAACTTTAACGTCCCGCCCTATGTTGGCACGGAGCTTAACTATGTGCGTGAAGCGGTGGAGGATAACCGTAAGATCTGCGGTGATGGCCCCTTCACGAAGAAATGTCAGTCGTGGCTGGAAAAAAGCTTCGGTGCCGATAAAGTTTTGCTGACCACTAGTGGAACAACGGCACTCGAGATGGCTGCTATGCTCTGCAATCTTGAGCCGGGAGACGAAGTGATCTTGCCGAGCTTCACATTTTCGAGCACGGCGACGGCCTTTGTTCTCATGGGCGCGAAGCTCGTGTTCGTTGATATCCTGCCCGATACGAAGAATATCGATCCTGCCGCCATCGAGGCGGCCATCACCGAAAGGACTCGAGTGATCGCGCCCGTCCATTATGCGGGTGTTGCCTGCGACATGGACGAAATCATGGCCATTGCTAAGGCCCATGACCTGCTGGTAGTGGAAGATGCCGCCCAAGGTGTTATGAGCACCTACAAGGGGAAGGCGCTCGGTACCATCGGTGACTTTGGGTGCTATTCGTTCCACGAGACGAAAAATTATTCCATGGGTGAGGGCGGCGCCGTGCTCATCAATAATCCGGCCTATTGCGAGAGAGCCGAGATTATTCGCGAGAAGGGGACGAACCGCTCGAACTTCCTGCGCGGTCAGGTGGATAAGTACACGTGGGTCGATAAGGGGTCGAGCTATTTGCCCAGCGACATGAATGCCGCTTACCTTTGGGGCCAGCTTGAGGCGGCTCAAGCCATATACGATGACCGTATGGCTACCTGGCATGCGTATAACGATGCTTTTGCCGACTTAGCGGCAGAAGGTCTTGTTGAACTGCCGGTCGTCCCGGACGATCGCGTTCAGAATGCCCACATGTACTATCTTCTGCTTCCGACACTGGAAGACCGGACGAGTTTCATCAGTTTCCTCAAAGAGGGCGGCGTGCAGGCCTGCTTCCATTATGTGCCTTTGCACAGCGCGCCAGCAGGGGAGCGGTTTGGGACATTTCGCGGCGAAGACGTGCATACGACGGAAGTGAGCGAGCGCCTGGTTCGTCTCCCGCTGTACTACGGAATGAGCGACGAAGACCGTGTTCGGGTTATCGAAGTGGTACGGGCGTACTTCGGTAAGTAACTTCCAGCCTTGTACGGCGTGTGGGAGTGTTGACGATTCTCAATCAGGCGTAAATAAAGTAAAATGCGGGGCGACGAGAGAAGTCGCCCCGCTGTGTTTTTTTGGGGCGTGCGCAGAGAGCGGGCTCCTATGAAAAACGCCGATTTCCGCAAGTGGCAGAAGGCCCTCGGGGCGACGCTTTCCGTCTTGCTTGCGTTTACTCTTGCCTGGGCGTCTCCGATGGGCGGTGGGTTCGGTCAAGCGGCCGCCTTGGGGGTTGTCGCCGCCGATGCGGTGCCCATGAGCGATGGTGCCGCAGCGGGGGATGAGCAAGCTGCTGGTGAGACGGTTTTGGAAGCGGCGGCCGAGTTGGGGACCTCGGGCACGTCGGATGCGAGTGCTTCCGAGCAAGTTGCCGCCGATGTCGGAAGGGTAGAGTTCGAGGTTGAAGGGCCTTCTGCGGAACCTGCGTCTGGCGCAGAGGCCGTGCTGGCTCAGGCCGATGCCGACGAGGCTCAGCGCGCCGCCGAAGAGCGGGCGGCGGACGTCGATGAACTTGGCTACGTTCCGGGCGAAATTGTCGTCATTTATGAGGAAGACGCCTCGGTTTCAGAGCAGGCCGATGTTGCCGCGGCTATCGGCACCGAGGGAGAGTCTGAACCGGCGCCCTTCGATAGCGGCGATGCTGCAGTGGTCGATATCGCCGACGAGATCACGGTGGACACCGCCGTGGAAGCGGCCGCTGCCGAAGACGCCGTGAAGTATGCCTTCCCCAACTACGTGGCCAAAAGTTTTGACGAGCCGGCGGCCTCGGCCCAATCGTCGGCGGCCTCGCCGCTGGCAACCGGCGATGAGCTGGCTAGCCAGCAATGGTATCTGAGCGCCGTGAAAGCCCCGGAGGCGTGGAGTCTGCTGGCGGCTTCGGGGCGCATCGTCGAGTCCGTGAAAGTGGCTGTGCTCGATACGGGCGCTTCTATCAGCCATTCCGATTTGCAGGGCCCCCTCGATATGAGCCGAAGCGGCGAGGTCGTTTGGGCCGACATGAAGGCGGGCAAGGTGTCCTTCAAGCCGCTCCGAGGCGACGGCTATTTGAACGGCACCAACGAAATGCCCTTCTACAGTACCCATGGCACTCATGTGGCGGGCATCATAGCCGCCAAGGCCGGCAACGGCGGCGTGCTCGGCGTGGCGAGCGGGGGAAGCACGACACTCGCCAACAAGATCGTCTCCGTTGCGGCGATTGATATCTTTTCCTGCATTGGCGAGGGAGACGACGGTGCCAAGTTCTCCTCCGCGACGGTGCTCGATATCCTTTACGGGCTGGCGAAGGCGCGCGATATGGGCTGCAGCGTCGTGAACATGAGCCTGGGTTTTTACACCGACGACGAGACGTGCATCGCGGCGCTCAACGAGAAGACGTCCGAGCTGGACGGGCAGGGCGTTGTCCAGGTCTGCGCGGCGGGCAACGATCATACGGTGGCGAAGTCGTATCCGGCCGCCTGCGATGCGACGCTGAGCGTCATCAGTCTTTCGAAGCGCGGTGCCATTCCTAGCAACTCCAGCACCTATTCGATGAAGACATGGGAATCGGCCGATGGCTACATGCGCTCGTGGTTCTCGAACTACGGAGACTGGTGCGACATTGCGGCGCCCGGTGAGAACATCTACAGCACGGGCGTGCTCGAGGGCACGTTGAAGAACGGCTATCTGTCCATGAGCGGTACCTCGATGGCGTCTCCGGTGGTGGCTGCGGCGGCGGCGTTGGTGCAGGCTGCCGACCCCGATTTGTCAGCGGCGGAGGTGAAGGATGTTTTGTGCCGCACCGCCGTCGATTTGCATACAACGGGCAAGGATGGCGAATCAGGCTGGGGCTTGGTGAATGCTGGGGCGGCGGTGAAGACCGCATTGCCTTCCTCTCAGCCGGAGGGGCCGGGCGTGGAACCTGATGTTCCCGAGGAGGAGCCGCCTGCGAGTTTGGCGAATGCGAAGCTGGCGATTTCCTCGCTGACCTACACGGGCAAGGTTCAGACGCCCGCCGTTTCCGTGACACTCGGCGGAGCCACGTTGGTGCAGGGACGTGACTATCGTGCGACGATCTCTCCGACGACGGTAAAAGCGGTCGGTACCTACAGCGTGTCTGTGGAGGGCGTGGGGGCCTACCGGGGCACGCTCAAAGGATCCTTCAAGGTGAATGCCGCCGACATCTCATCGGCACAGATTCAGGCTATAGGCAGTCAAAACTATACGGGTAAGGCGGTGACGCCTCAGCCCAAGGTAACGTGGCAGGGCATGACGCTAGTGGCGGGAACTGACTACTCGGTGAGCTATGCCAACAACGTGAACGCCGGCACTGCCAAGATGACCATTTCCGGGAAGGGCAACTTCGCGGGGACGAAGTCGGTCAATTTCTCAATTGTCAAAGTCGACCGCAATGTTTGGAAGACGGTTGGTGGCAAGACCTACTACTACGGAGCCGACGGGCAGCCGGTGAAGTGGGGTCAGAAGATCGGCGGCCACTGGTACTACTTCAACGGCTCCGGCGTCATGCAGAGGGGCTGGATCACCTGGAAAGCCGACGGCTCCAAGAGCTACTTCGACGGGAGCGGGCGGGCGCTGACCGGCTGGCAGAAGCTCTCCGGCAAGTGGTACTACTTCGACCCCGCCACGGGCAGGACCTTGCGCTGGGGCCAGAAGATAGGCGGCAACTTCTTCTACTTCAACGGGCGCTCCCAGATGCAGGAGGGGTGGGTCACCTGGGCCGCCGACGGCTCCAAGAGCTACTTCGCCTACGGGAGCGGCCGGGCGGTAACTGGCTGGCAGACCATCGGCGGCCAACGTTACTACTTCGATCCCGACACCTGCAAAACGACGGGTACGGTAGGGAAGAGCGTTACCGGCTCGACCCGCACGGTGTACATCACCAACACGGGTGAGAAGTACCATGCCGCTGGCTGCCGCTATCTAAGCCAGAGCAAGATCGCGATCCAGCAAAAGAACGCCATCGCCCAAGGCTACGGCCCCTGCTCCGTGTGCGAGCCGTAGGTGGTAGTATCCATAACCTAACGAATATGGTAATATTTTAATCACCCAATCAAAAGATGAAGAAGGGTGGTTGAGCTCATGGGTAAAGTGACGATGAAGTTCCGTGTCCTGTCCTGTGTTTTGGCGGCTGCACTGTGCTTCGGGGGATTGATCGGCTGCTCCGGGTCGTCGGGCGAAACGTCGTTGGCCGACACAGGTTCTGTTGAGCAGTCCGATGAGGCGGCGAAGGCGGCTGAGGAGGCCAAGCGAGCCGAAGAGGAAGCGCTGGCGAAGGTCGAGGCAGATCGCAAGGCGGCCGAGGAAGCCGCCGCCAAGGCCGAGGCCGATCGCAAAGCCGCCGAGGAGGCAGCTGCCCAAGCGGAGGCGGAAAAGAAGGCGGCCGAGGAGGAGGCAGCCCGCGTCGAGGCCGAGCGCAAGGCCGCAGAGGAAGCCGCCAAGGCCGCGGCTGAGGAGAAGGCCCGCCAGGAAGCCGCCGCCGCAGAAGCTGCCGCTGAGGCCCAGGCGCAAGCCGAAGCCCAGGCCGAGGACACCAACGGCTATACGGTCTACATCACGAAAACGGGTGAAAAGTACCATTCCGGCGGCTGCCGTTATCTCAAGAAGAGCAAAATTGCCATCGACATCACCGACGCCCGCGCCCAAGGCTACGAGCCCTGCTCGGTGTGCAACCCGTAGGAGAAGCATTCAGCTTTCGTCTTGGCTTGCTCTGCTATTTGGTGCCATACAGCTCTTTCATTTTTGCGGCGGTGCGACTCAGTGAGCTTGATTCTCGTATTCCGCTTATTATCGTAGTAGATGGTACGCCTGCTAACTCTGTTACCGCTGCGTAGCAGAAAAGGAGAACACCCTCGGTGTGCCAATATAGCTGGGCACCCTTTAGCGCTCCTTTGCTGTTATGTCTGTGGGCGTAATAGTTTCGCGAGCCGATCTGGGCTCCCACGAATGCTGCGCGATTCGGTATAAGCCAATCGCTTATTGCGCTGTGCTTTTCCAGCAGCTCTTTCAGAAAGCGGCGCTGCCCTTTGGTATTGCCCGGTATGCGTTCTTTTGCCCACCTCTGTAGTTCTTGGTCCTCTATTGTGTCGTAAAGCTCATTCAGTCTTTCGCAGCGCTGCTGATACTGCTCTTTGGGTAAAGCGCTCGTGTCCGCTTTGTATTTCGAGAGGGACTCCAATACCTGCGATGCGCCGGTGAACTTTAAATCCAGCGGCAGTTTCCAGCTATTGAAAAGGAGAGAGCAGAGAAGATTTCCGATATCGATGAAGTGCTCGTTGGCATTGAGCCAAAGCTCGATGGATTCGCTTATGTGGCTTTCCAGATCTTGGTATCTCAAAGGGATCATTGCGAGTTGCCATTGAGTTGGTTTGACGCCCACGACAAAGGGGACGTAGCTGAAAACAGGCATGCTTCCGCCGACGATATCGTACTCGATGCGCGTTATCTGCGCATCGAAGCCGACGCATAAACTAATGAAGTCGGAGAACCGCACCATGGTTGTTTCGGCGGTCTTGCGCGCTACGGGTTCTCTGAACGCGATTTGTGCGATACAGTCATGGTCAACATGAAATCCTCCAGCATCGACTGGCGATTGAGTGATATGGTGGCAAATCTTAATCATGTATTGGTCGCATTCGTAGAGTACGGCATTTTGCGCTTTGCCATCTTTCATGTTGAGCTCATAGACTGTTTTGCGGTCGTCGCGATAGTGATGAGCCGAATACGGAGCCTTTTCGTACCATTCGCGTAGTCCCAACATATAGACTTGCGCCTCTTTTACTTGCTCGCTGGGGTCAAACCGATCTTTGCTTGCGAGGATTTCGGTAGCATGCACATACTGATACGGGGCGCCCGGGGACGATTCTCCGGTTCCGGCGCTGCGGGCGTTTGCAAGTGCCAGATACCATCCATCTTGGGTGAAGCCATAAAGGTATTCGGCCTCTTCGGGATTAATGGTACCGCTGCGAAGTGAGTAGAAGCTGTTGTCGGTGAGCAATTGGCCGAAAGGGATATCGAGCGTGACTCGGTTGTCCTCGAGCTTCGCAATACCTTGCTCGCACGTGCTGCTTTCTTCCAGCACCTCCTTCCAACTGAACCCCCACAAGGCTGTTTTGAAATGCTTGTCCTCCACTCGGATCACCTATCTCTTCGCTGTCCTGGACGTTTCTGGCAACATTACCACGAGCTTAGCCCGTTTGGTCTAATTCGTTTTTGACGAACTGGTCTATAATAGTTTTCGTAGTTCTCCAGGGTTTTTCTATCCAGTACGATTCAATTAGATGCGGGTGCACTTGGACGCTAGTTGCTTGAACATATTGTTTTCCAAGCGGTCGATGGAACAGCTTGCCGAAAGCGGTACCTGCGGGGCCTTCCAGAGTGCGGTGTCTCTTTTTGTGAGAAGATCCGATGGGATGACGAAAGGAGAGGCCCTGAGTCAGCTTTTTTCCTATATGGGAAAAAACTACCGGAATGAGTATTTGTATAAGAGCTTGCTGTTGAAGAAGATCGTCTATGGGCGTCATAGTCCTCGCACGACTTCCGCAATCTGCGAGCTTCCTGTGGGCAAGTCGATTGCTGACTTCGTTCTTATTAATGGTAAGGCTTGCATCTACGAGATCAAAACCGACTTGGATAATTTTTCAAGGCTTGATTCCCAGCTGAATGATTACTATCGCGCTTTTCGCTACGTATCGGTAGTAAGTTCGGAGAAGTCAGCTTCGACGTTATCCGAGCTGCTCAAGGATTCACCTGTGGGGCTTATGGTTCTTTCGGATAGGTTGACATTTCGGACGCTGAAGGAGCCGCTATGCTGGACGAGCGCTATTGACGCTTCTGCCCAATTCGACCTCTTGCGCAAAAAGGAGCGAGAAGAGGTGCTCTTGCAGTGCGGAGCGGATCTGCCTGACACAACGCCAGTGCGCTACTATTCGGCATGCTTGGAGCGTTTCCAGGCGCTAGATGACGCCTCGCGCATCTCTGTTTTTGAGAGTATTTTAAAAAGGCGGGGACAGCGGGTCGACCAAGCAGCTTTGGCGATTTACCCCGATGAATTTAAGCTAATCGCTTATAATCATGGGGCAAATGTTCGGCAAGGTGAGAAGCTGTTGGAATTCGCGCAATCGAAACTCGAGTAACGGAGGCGATTATGTACTATCCTATCTTGAGAGGACGGCAAAATGAGTTAATCGCCGTTAGAGAGCTTCAAGAGAGGGGATTGCTCGAGCATGTGACACCGATCATCGAGCCAGTGAGAGCTTCGTCGACGCTGGTGTCGGTGCTGGAACGGTTCAAAGGTGACGATAAGCCCATTGTGCTTGTTGATAAGCCAATTGTCGGCTCCTTTGAAAAGGAGTTGAGCCAGAGCCCAGAATACGCGGAGAAGCTCAACACGATCATTGCGGAAAGCCCTCAGCTTATCAAGATGAGTTATTGCATGGAGGGGTTGCCGTCGGGCGTGATTGCGGATTCTTCTCGCAGATGGGCGTTTTATCTAGGCCCGGACAATCGAAAGAGCTATCAAGGCGCCTGTCAACTGCGGGAGCCTGTTCTCACCATTACAGCCGGAGGAGGAAGGAATCATCGCATAGCCAAAGGACAAAAGGTTACCCTTGAGTCCGCTTTTGTTCCGCAGAAACGAAATGCTGATTATTGCGAGCACCAAGATGATTTTCTGTCTGAAGAGCTCTTTTATTTTGCGGAGGAAGGCGCGAATGGGTTCGCTGACTATTCTATAATCGGAGAGGAGTACAGCGAGGGTGGTTTTACCCCGAAGGTTGTTGCGCTCCATTTAGTGCATTTGAATGAAGATCATAATCAGCTGCGTGTGCGACACTTCACCTCATCGCCAACCGACGAGTCTACAAATACGGGGTTGAAGTTCAACGAGGCTTTGGGATCACTTCTTGCGTGGGCCGCCGAGAATCCGAAACTATTGTGTCACACGTGCGCTCTAAAGCAAATGAAAGAGATATACGACGAAGAGCGTTTTCCGGGATTAGGCGTGGCGAAGAGACTGGCTATCATGCATCACCTCGAGTTTGTCAATGCTCTATTAGAGGACTTCCAATGAAGTGCTGTGCGGGGTGCTTTAAAGATCGTGGCGCACGAGAAACCGTCTGGAATCTCGCCGAAGACGACGATGGACTGTGTGATCTTTGCGGGCAAAAGAGTGAACGGCTATTGGCTGTCGAGCCTGAATCCGAATTGGCAGAACAGTTTCGGGACATGCTTAGCGTCTTCTCACTTGATGATAGCTGCAGCCAAACGCTTTACGAGATTTTTCAAGAAACGTGGGATTTGTTTCGGCATATATCGGTAGATGCATTTTCGCGCTTCTTGGAAACATTGTTCCCAGGGGACGAGCGGGTCGGTGGACTGCTGCGCGGTGGCGTGCGCCTCGATCCAAGTCCCGATCTTGATGACCGGTTCGCGCTCTCATTTTTCGGGGAGCGGGATTGGAATGCCTTCTCTGAGGAAGTAAAGCATGAGCATAGGTATCTGGCAGAAATCTCAAACAAGGAAGTCCTAAGCAGTCTCTTTAATGCTTTGGAAAAGATAGTTGAGCCAGAAGATGGAAGCTGGTATCGGGCGAGAATATGGAATGATAAGAGACTTCAGGACATCAACGAAAAGGAGTTGAAAGAAGCGCCTGCGAACAAAGCAGCAGAAGGCAGGATGAGTCCGCGCGGGATAAGCTGCCTTTACATTTCCGATACGCCCGAGGGCGCTATGGCTGAAATCCGAGCATCTCGGCACGATGATGTTGCTGTCATGGAAATGAAGCCTGTCAAGCCGCTGCGGATACTCGATTTGAGTAGAATTGACGAGATAAGCCCCTTTGACGAGAATGTCGCCTGCGGAGATCTTGCTTCGAATAAGGGTAATTTACGGCAGATAAAGGATGCCCTCACAAAGCCGATGAGGTCGACTGATGATAAGATCGAGTATGTGCCCACGCAATACATCGCGGAGTTTGCGAGGCTCTCCGAATTCGACGGTATTGGGTACGAGAGCGTTTTGTACGAGAAAAATGGGAAGCCCACTTACAATATCGCAAGCTTCGCTTCGTTTGATGAGGCTTTTGAGAGATGCAGCCTGAAACTTTATAGGGTTTCTCAAAGCGAGCTGACGTCGATGGTTAGGCAGGAAGTCTCATAGACATTTTGGCTCAAGGGTATTCGATTTGATCTGCGCTCAGTTTTAGTTGCGTATGTCACACCTCGTTATGGGTGAGTAATTTCTGAAATGGAACATGGCGATGAGTACCATGCTCACGATGCGCAGAAGTTCGATGTTTGAGTTACGCATAGGTCTCCTCGGGCGGTTTTGCCGGCGAGACGAAGTATAATCGAGTGAGTCATCGTATCCAATGCCCGCGGGATGGCCTTCAGGTTCAGTCCTCGGGCTTGCAGAAAGGACGTTTCATGGTTGATCGCAAGGCATTTCGCTCCCTGTCTTCGGGGCTCTACCTCATCACGGCCAAGGCGGGCGATATGCGCTGCGGCTGCGTGGTGAACACGCTCGTGCAGGTGGCGAGCGAGCCGGCCACGCTGTCGGTGTCGCTGAACAAGGAGAACGCCACCACCGCCGCCATCCTGGAGTCGGGACGCTTCGCCGCCACGGTGCTCGCCGAGGACGCCCCCATGGAGCTCATCGGCACCTTCGGTTTCCACACCTCTGCCGATACCGACAAGTTTGCCGCCTGCGCGAGCGCGGTCGACGGCGCGGAGGTGCCCTACGTGACCGAGTACGGCCTGGCGCGCTTCTCCGTCTCCGTCACCGAGACCATCGACGTGGGCAGCCACTACCTGTTCGTGGGCGTCGTGGAAGAGGCCGAGGTGCTCGCCGCCGGCGACCCGCTCACCTACGCCTACTACCATGCCGTGAAGGGCGGCAAGACCCCGCCCAAGGCCGCCACCTACAACAACGGCGACGAGGCGGCGGTCCCCGGGGTCACCGAGACGGCCGCCGGCGCGCCCGAGGCTGGCAAGAAGATCGCCTGGCGCTGCACCATCTGCGGCTACATCGAGGAGGGCTACCCGGACGGCCTGCCCGAGGGCTACATGTGCCCCATCTGCGGCGCTCCCCGCGAGATGTTCGAGCGCGTGGAGCTGTAGTTCCGGGCCCCGAGCCGAAAAAGCCCCCGGCGACTTCAATCGCCGGGGGCTTTCGTCTGCAGAGATATTGCGCCGCGCCTACAGCGTGCCGTCGCGCCAGTCTTCCAAACCTTCGATGACGAGCGCATGGGCGCGCTCCACTTCCGGAAGGTGCTTGGCGGCCGCCTCGTACTCGCCGGCGTACAGCGCGTCGGAGACGAGCGCCGCGCACTCGTAGAGATCCTTGAACGACAGATTGCCCGCCACGCCCTTCAGCGCATGGGCCTGGCTGTAGCCCTCCGAGTAGTCCTTGGCCTCCATGGCGGCCTGAAGCGCCACCAAATGCCCGTCGTCCAGGTACTTCAGGGCCAGGCGCTCGTACAGCTCGGCGTTGTCGCCGAAGCGGTCCATGGCGTCTACGTAGTCGATGCCGAAGGGGCGAAGCTTGTCTGCGAGCTGAGCGGTCATGATCGGTCCTTTCCCGTGCTATTCCAGCGCCCGCGGCCCTCTCTCCTCTTCTTTGGACGGCAGTCGCGTTAAGTAAAACTGCTGCTCAGTGTAGTCGCACGTCACGAAGCTGTCAGCGGAGCGGGCCACTCGTTTACGTTTCGTAGCCAGTTGTAAGCAAGCTGTAATATGAATTTTGACAAACCGTCACCAAAGTGCGGACAAGATGTGGTATTGACGCTCGTCAACAATGTTTTCCGACGTCAGGCTGCCGAAACGGAAGCTGGCTCCAAGGGAAGCGCGGCATCGGTCCGGCGGTTGTCGCGTGGCGTGGCGTCGGCGGCTCCGACGGCGGTTGACGGTGGCGGCGGAGCCGCTGGGGTTAACGGGCGCCTAGTAGTCCGCCGCCGCGTCGCTTTCCATCCACTGCTCGAAGAACTCCTCGTAGGCGTCGGCGAGCACGGCTTCCCGCGCGCGGCGCATGAGATCCAGCAGGAAGTGCAGGTTGTGCACCGACAGCAGAATGGCGCCGAGCATCTCGTTCTGCTTCACGAGGTGCCGGATGTAGGCGCGCGTGTGGTTGCGACAGGTGGGGCAGTCGCAGGCCGGATCGAGCGGCGTGAAGTCGCGGGCGTACTTGGCGTTGCGCATGTTCATGCGGCCGGCGCTGGAGAACGCCGTGCCCATGCGGGCCGTGCGGGTGGGCAGCACGCAGTCGAACATGTCGACGCCCTCGCGCACCGCGCGCACGAGTGTGGTGGGGTTGCCGACGCCCATGAGGTAGCGCGGCCGGTCCTCCGGGCAGGCGCGGGCCACCTCGCCCAAGGTCTCGAACATGACCTCGTGATCCTCGCCCACGGAGTAGCCGCCGATGCCGTAGCCGCCGAAGCGCCGGCCGCCCGCGGCCAGCGACTCGTCCTCGATCTCGCGCAGCCGTCGCACGCTTTCCAAGCGCAAATCCAGGTGCATGCCGCCCTGCACGATGCCGAAGAGCGTCTGATCGGGTCGTTTGTGGGCGGTCAGGCAGCGGCGCGCCCAAGCGCTGGAATAGTCCACGGCCCGCGCCACGAACTCGCGGGTGGCGGGGTAGGGGGCGCACTGGTCCAGCTGCATGGCGATGTCGGCGCCGATGAGCTCCTGGATGCGCATGTTCTCCTCGGGCGTCCAGTGAATCTTGCTGCCGTCGTAGATGGACTGGAACGTAACCCCGTCATCGGAGAGCTTCACGGTGTCCGCGAGGCTGAATACCTGAAAGCCGCCGGAGTCGGTGAGCATGGGGCCGTCGTAGTTCATGAAGCGGTGGATGCCGCCGGCCTCGGCCACCAGGTTGGCGCCGGGCCGCATGGCCAGGTGGTACGTGTTCGCGAGCACTACTTGGCTGCCCAGCTCGCGCAGCTGGCTCGTCGTGATGCCCTTCACCGTGGCGGAGGTGCCCACGGGCATGAACATCGGGGTGTGGAAATCGCCGTGGGCGGTGGTGTAGGTGAGCGCGCGGGCGTGCCCGCTGGTAGCGTCGCACGTGCAATCGAAGAGTGCCAAAGGAGGATCCTAACATCGGGGGCGTCCGAGCTCGGAGGGGGTGCTCGCAGCCCGCTGAACGCTTTTCCCCGCTGCGAACGCGATAACAGAAATAGCGAAGATGACGCACATCAGCGGGTACCATCCCGGCACCGCTGCTGCTGAAGTGGAAGCTATTTCCTTACGATCGCGTTCTCCGCGGGGCGTTCAGAGGTCTGCGAGCACCCCCTCCGAGCCCGGACGACGCATGGTCATCGAAGATCATGGTAGTATAGCGCCTGCATGCATTCTAAGGAGCGCTTTTCATGAGAACCGATGATTTCGACTACAACTTGCCCGAAGAGCTGATTGCTCAGGAGCCGGCGGCCGTGCGCGACGAGTGCCGGCTGCTCGTGATGGATCGCGCTAGCGGGGAAGTGGAAGATCGCATCTTCAAGGACATCATCGACTATTTGCAGCCGGGCGATTTGCTTGTGGCCAACGAGACGCGGGTCATGCCGGCGCGCTTGCTCGGCGCCAAGCGGGGCACGGGCGGCGCGGCCGAGGTGTTTCTGCTGCGCGAGTGCGGAGGCCCGGAGCCGCGCACGAACCGCGTGGCCTTCTGGGAGGTGCTTGTGCGGCCGGGCAAGCGCCTGAAGCCGGGCTCCGGGGCCGTGGTGGATTTCACCAACGCCGCCGGGGACGTGGTGCTTTCCGCCGAGATCATCGATTGGGCCCGCGACGGGCAGCGCGGCGAGCGCGTGGCGCGGCTTTCCACGCCCTTGCCGTCGCTTGACGAGGCTCTACATGCCGTGGGACACACGCCCTTGCCGCCCTATATCCGCGACTACGCCGGCGACGAGGAGCTGTACCAGACGGTGTACTCGCGCCGGGAAAGCTCGGCGGCCGCGCCCACGGCCGGGTTGCACTTCACGCCCGAGCTCATCGGGCGCTTGCGCGAACACGGCATCGGCTGGGCCACGGTAGAGCTGGAAGTGGGCCTGGACACCTTCCGCGTAGTGGACGAGGACGATCCGGAGAAGCACCACATCCACACCGAGTTCTACACGGTGCCCCAGGCCACGGTGGATGCCGTGAACGCGACCCATGGAGCGGGCGGCCGCGTTGTCGCCGTGGGCACGACGAGCGTCCGCAGCTTGGAAAGCGCTTGGGATCCCGAGGCCGACGGCGGCCGGGGCGCTCTTGTCGCCCGCGATCGCGAGGCCACGAGCCTCTATATCCTGCCGGGTTACGAGTTCCATGTGGTGGATGCCCTCATCACCAACTTCCACGTGCCGTGCTCCACGCTCATGATGCTCGTCTCCGCCTTCAGCACCCGCGAGAACATCCTGGCCGCCTACCAGCACGCCATCGACGAGCGTTACCGCCTCCTCTCCTTCGGCGACGCTATGTTCTTGCGCTAGAGGGACGGCCTGCGGTAGAGGGCCGGCCCCTCATCGGCGGATGCCCAGAAGCGTCTGGCGTTGGAGGCGGACGGCTACAAGGTCATCACGGTGACGGCGGGGCAGATCGGTAATTCGGGCGAGATGCGGCGCATCGCCGAGCAGTGCTATCGACGGCGGGGCAAGAGATTCCGCCCTCAAAGCAAGGAATTCGCGAATCAGCAAGCTCGTCTGTTCCGCATGGGCTGGTCGCTGGAGGATTACTGCCTCAAAGAGCAATCTCGCTAGGTGCTTTTCAAGAAAATAGTTTTCCCAGCTCACAGTAAAGGATTAGGAAAAAGATTACGAGAATAATCTTTTTCTTGCTCGCTTTCCGATGCGCGATGGCGCGGCAGCGGCCATAGTGGGGGCCGTCACGGGGCGTCAAGCCCGCACAACGGAAAGAGAGGGAGTTCACCATGACCACCACTGTTACTCGTCGCGACCTGTTCAAGTTCGGCGGCCTGGCCGCGCTCGGCGTGGCCGGCGCCAGCACGCTCGCCGGCTGCGGGCAGCCCAAGACCGTCGCCGAGGCCGCTGCTGAGAAGGGCCTGGCCGACACGGGCGCCTCTGCCGGCCCCGCGTTCCTCGCGCCGCAGGAGCCCATCACCGATTTCGCCGAGACCCACGAGTACGATGTCGTCGTGGTCGGCGCCGGCGAGTCGGGCCTGTCCGCCGTGCACACCGCGCTCGAGGCCGGCGCGCGCGTTGCCTGCGTGCAGAACATCAACGCCGCCCAGACCACCGGCAACATGGCCGCCTCCATCGACCTCACCCAGACCGACGAGGCCGCCGTCCAGGCCTGCGTGAGCTTCATCAACTGGAAGAGCGACTACCGCTCCAACCGCGACCTCGTGAACATCTGGGCCCACAACTCCCAGGAGGCGCTGGCCTGGTGGGCCGAGGAGGCGGCGAAGGGCGGCGTGGAAAGCAAGCCCCACGACGCCGTGCTCTCCTACAACGGCTACGACATCCACCTGCACGCCAACACCTACTTCCACGTGGAAGGCAACCACAACGCCGCCGCCACGGTGATCGCCGAGAATCTGGCCGCCGCCGGCGCCGAGTTCTTCTACAACATGCCCTGCAAGCAGCTGGCCACTGACGAGTCCGGCGCGGTCACGGGCGCCATCTGCGAGGACGCCGATGGGGCGCACCACCTGTTCACGGCGACCAAGGGCGTCATTCTGGCCTGCGGCGACTACTCCTCCAACCAGGAGATGCTCGACTACTACGCGCCGGACACCAAGGGCTTCTCGCTGTTTACCGACTTCCGCGACGGCAGCGCGCTTGTGGCCGGCATGAACGCCGGGGCCATCATGACGCCGCACACCCACACCAAGATGATCCACGGCGAGCCGGCGGCCGTGCGCCTGGAGATGCCCTTCCTCTTCGTCGACCAGGAGGGCAACCGCTTCATGGACGAGACCTGCTGCCGCATGGGCTACATGAACAACTTCGCCCGCCCGTACCTGGCGAAGGCCGGCTTCGCGGACTCCACGGCGGCGAAGTTCTTCAGTCTGGTGCCCGCGAACTGGGAGAGCTACTACGAGGAGTGGAAGGCCGCCAGCCCCTACGACATCTCCCAGTACAACGGCGAGAACAAGGTGAACCCCGAGAAGTGGATCACCGCCGACACCATTGAGGGCCTGGCCGAGGCCATGAACGCCTACGCCACCGAGAACGATTGGAAGCTCACGAACATCGATGCCGCCGCCCTGGCCGACACCGTGGCCCGCTACAACGAGCTGTGCGCCGCCGGCCGCGACGAGGACTTCGGCAAGGCCGCCAAGTACCTTGTGCCCATCGAGGGCGGCCCCTACTACGCCATCCCCCGCGGCTCCAACAAGCTGCCCGCCATCTTGGGAGGCCTCGTGGTCGATGGCAACCACCAGTGCCTGAACGGGGAGTTCGAGCCCATCGGCGGCCTGTACGCCGTGGGCAACGCCTCGGGCCAGTTCTTCGGCGGCGTGGATTACCCCATGGACATCGAGGGACTCTCCATCGGCCGCGCCATCACCTCGGGCTACTACACCGGCCGCTTGGTGGCGAGCCTGTAGGCCACCTGCCGTCTCACCCTCCCGTGCCCGGCCGACGCTCCCTCCCCGTCGGCCGGGCTTTTGTTCGTGGGCGTTTGCGTCCCCTTGCGGTCCTCGGGTTCCTTTGCGGCCCCTTGCCCCGATGTCGCAAGGTCTCGGGAAAGCGCCGACCCGGCCGCCAGCCGGCCCCGTCACCTGCTATAATGGCCGCCATGGGGAATCTGCCGAAGGACATACGGAAGGGGAGGGAGGATCGCTCCCTGTACCTGCGGGGCATCTTGCCCTACCTGTTCGCGCTCGGCTGCGCCCGTGCTTGGGTGACGCTGGCCGTGGCGGCGCCGGCCCTTGCGCTGCCGGCCGCCTTCGATCTGCACGACATCTTCGATTACGCGTTCTGCCTGATCTCCATTGCCGTGGCGCTCGCCGCGCGCCGTCTTCTGCCCTTGAACGCCACGGGGCGGATGCGCGCGGCGTCGGCGGCGCTGATGGTCGCGGCGTCGCTGTGCCTCATTGCGGTCGGCATCGGCCTGGTCGCAGGGCCGGCGGCCATTGCCCTTGTGGCCGCGGGCGCGGCGGCGGGAGGCGCGGGCTTCGGCCTCTTCCTGCTTCTGTGGGCCGAGATCCTAAGCTGCATCTCACTCATCCGCATTTTCCTGTACACGACGGCCTCCCAGCTGGTGGCCGTCGTCTGCGTGTTCTTCTGCGACGGCCTGGACGATTTGCGCGTGGCCTGCGCTTTGGTGATCCTGCCGCCGGTGGCGCTGCTCTGCCTGCGCCGGGCCTTCTCGGCGCTGCCCCTCGCCGATCGCCCCTCGCCGGTCATTCCGAAGTTCACCTACCCGTGGAAGATCTTCGTTCTTCTGGCCCTGTACTCCTTCGCCTACGGGCTGCGCCAGCACCAGCTGGCCGCCGGCGCCGGCATGCACTCGTCGGTCTCGACGGCCATCGTCATGGCGGTGCTGTTTGCGAGCGCCTACTTCTTCTCGAACCGCTTCAATATCGGGACGCTGTACCGCTCGCCGCTCGTGCTCATCGTGTGCGGCTTTCTGCTCGTGCCCGTCGAGGGCGTCTTCGGCACGGCGGCGTCCAGCTATCTCATCTCCATGAGCTACTCGCTCGTGGGCATTATCGTGGCGCTGCTCCTGTACGACATCTCGAAGCGCCTCGGGGTCACGGTCGTCATCTTCGCCGCCATCAAAGGCGCCGAGCAGGTGTTCGTCATCTGGGGCAAGGGAGTCGCCGAGGCCATGGCCTCCGCTGGCATGAACGCCGGCGCCCAGGACGCGGTCATCGCGGTTGCGGTGGTGGCCATGATGTTGGCGGCCACGCTCATCCTGCTGTCCGAGAAGGAACTGGCGAGCCGCTGGGGCGTGCGCATCCTGGATGCGGGCGGCCTCGTGGAGAAGACCCCGGAAGAGCTGCGGCGCGACGAGCGGGCGGCCGAGCTGGCCGAGCACGCCCGCCTCACCCCGCGGGAAACCGAGATTCTGGCGCTGGTGGCCCAGGGCAAGAACGGCCCGGCCATCATGCAGGAGCTGTTCATCGCCGAGGGCACCTTCAAGGCCCACATGAGCCACATCTACGAGAAGTGCGGCGTCGCGAACCGCCGCGAGCTCGTGGCGCTTTTGGGCGCGAGATAGGGCGCGCCCGCTCAGCGGAGGCTCGCCGCCGAACGGAGGAGCGTTGCGGCGTTGGGGCGCGCCCCCGAGGCTCCCGAGGCGCTCCCGATTATGCCGCATTAGTTGTCGTGATGTCAGAATTGGGCTTTGACCTTCGGTTCATTTATGGCACAATAGGCAAGTTAACGCAAAAGCGCCGCTTCGGGGGAGGCTGGGGCGCTTATCGCGCGAGAAGAACCAGCGCGCGAGAAAAGAACGGAAGCGCGCTAAGAGAACCAGGGCGCGCAGGAGAACGGAACGCGAAAGAAGAAGGTCGCATCCCATGGCATTGGAACGCAACGTCAAGAAGAAGCCGGCCCGCACGGCGGATCGCCGCAACGTGTGGCTGCTCATCCTCACCACCTTGCTCATCGTCGTGTCGGTGGTGCTGTTCACCCCGCCCAACGAGAAGATCAACCAGGGCCTGGACATCCAGGGCGGCCTGTCGGTGGTACTCACGGCGAAGTCCACGGACGGTCAGCCGGTCACCCCCGAGGACATGGAGAAGTCCCGCGCCATCATCGAGAGCCGCGTGAACGCGCTGGGCGCCTCGGAGGCCACGGTGCAGGAACAGGGGAACGACCAGATTCTCGTGCAGATCCCCGGCCTGGCCGACACGGAAGAGGCGCTCGCCACCATCGGGCGCACCGGCTCGCTGGAGTTCGCCCGCCTGGATTCGTTCACCGATGAGGACGTGAAGAACGCCATCGACTCCGGCCAGACTTCCGGTGAGGGCACGGTGACCGACGAGTTCGGCAACGCCTTCCCCTCGGGCCAGGTTGAGCACATGGCCGTGGAAGCGGGCACCTACACGCCCATCGTCACCGGCGCCGACATCACCAACGTCACCATCGGCCGCGAGAGCGAGGGCAGCACCTACTACAGCGTGAACATCACGTTGAACTCCCAGGGTGCCAAGGCCTTCGCCGATGCCTCGCGCGATCTGGTGGCCGACCACGGCAAGATCGTCATCATCCTGGACGGCGAGGTGCAGTCCGCCCCGGCCGTGCAGTCCGAGATTCCCAACGGCGAGGTGTCCATCACCGGCCAGTACTCTTTGGAAGACGCCAAGGCGCTGCAGACCATCCTGGAGTCCGGCTCGCTGCCGGTGTCCTTCGAGTACGCCCAGTCCCAGGTCGTTGGCCCCACCCTCGGCCAGGACGCGCTCGTCTCCGGCGTCGTGGTGGCGCTGATCGGCCTTGCGGTCGTCATGCTGTACCTGCTGTTCTTCTACAAGGGCCTCGGTATCATCACCGCCGCGGCCATGGCCGTGTTCGCCGTGCTCTACCTCGGCATCCTGGCGGCCCTTTCCGCCTTCCACCTGTTCAGTCTGTCGCTGGCGGGCATCGCCGGTATCGTGCTGACCATCGGTATGGCTGCCGACTCCTCCATCCTCACGGTGGAGCGCTTCCGCGAGGAGATCCGCATGGGCCGCTCCGTGAAGGCGGCCTCCATCACCGGCGTGAAGCACGCCATCTTCACCTCCATCGACGCCGACCTCGTGACCATGGTCTCGGCGCTGTGCCTGTTCTTCCTCGCCGCCGCCTCCGTCAAGGGCTTCGGTATGACGCTGGCCTTGGGCATCATCTGCGACATCGCCATGATGCTCATCTTCAAGGCGCCGCTCATCCGCCTGCTCGCGCCGAAGGTCATTGCGAAGCACCCCGGCTTCTGGGGCATTAAGGACTCCATCGACGCGTCGAAGGGTTACGCCGAGCTGGCCGCCGCCGAGGGCGTGCCCGAGGCCGAGGCCGAGACGGCGGCCCAGATGAACGCCGCCGAGACCCGCGTCGTCGCCGAGGGCGAGGGCGAAGAGGGCTCGGTCGCCGTCACCGCCGTGCGCAAGATCCGCGGCCGCTTCATCAAGCACGATATCAACTTCCTGGGCTTCCGCCGCGTGTTCCTCACGGTGGCCGCCGTAGCCATGGTGGCTTGCCTCGCTATCGTCGGCTTCCGCGGCCTGAACTTCGGCATCGAGTTCGTCGGCGGCACGTCGGTGGCCTTCCACGGCACCGGCGATATCACCACCGAGCAGATGCGCGAGGCCATGAACGACGCCGGTGAGCCCGACGCCGTCATCCAGACCACCGAGACCAACGGCGAGCCCGGCTTCCTCGTGCGCACCACGACCACGTCGGCCGAGGACGCCACGGCCCGCGCCAACCAGGTGGCCGAGGCCCTCGGCATGACCGCCAGCGACTTCGAAGTCACCACCATCGGCCCCGACTGGGGCGCGAGCGTCATCCAAAGCTCGCTCATCGCCTTCCTCGTGTCCATCCTGCTCATCATCGTCTACATCGCCATCCGCTTCGAGTACAAGATGGGCGTCATGGCCATCGTCGCGCTGTTCCACGATCTTATCTTGGTGGTGGGCATCTACGCACTGGTGGGCCGGGAAGTGAACCCGAACACCATCGCCGCCCTGCTCACGATCCTCGGCTACTCGCTCTACGACACCGTGGTCGTGTTCCATCGCATCAACGACAACATGAAGGGCGAGGACATCCGCTGCACCTTCATGACCATGGCCAACCACTCCATGAACCAGGTGTTCATCCGCACCATCAACACGACGCTCACCTCGTTCATCCCGGTGTTCGCCATGCTCTTGTTCGGCGGCGAGACGCTGAAGGACTTCGCCTTCGCCATGGCCATCGGCCTCATCGCCGGCTCCTACTCGTCCATCGCCATTGCCTGCCCGCTCTACTGTATGTGGAAGACCCGGGAGCCGAAGTTCGCGAAGCTGCAGAAGAAGTACGGCACGGAAGTGGGCCTGTTCGAGTTCGACCACTCTGCCTCCACCGGCATCGCCCAGGTGCCGCTGGCGCGTCTTGAGGCCAACGCCCGCGCCGAGGCCTACGTGGCCGAGCAGAAGGAAGCGACCGGCGAGGCGCCCGACGCCGCAGCGGTGGCGGCGGCCGCCAAGCCCAAGCCGGTGAACAACAAGAAAAAGAAGCATCGTCACGGAAGGGCGCAATAGCAGTTCTCCCGGGATCGGGACACGGGGTACTGCTCAGTCGCGCGTACTGTCCTCGCTCGGCGAAACAGCCCACTGGGCTGTTTCGTTCGCTGCGGAACTCGCTTGGTGAGCAGCACCCCGTGTCCCTCTACGCTCTTCCACGCTTGAGAGAAAGGCGCGAACATGGTTCGTGAAGGTTCGGCTCCTAACTTTTGCCCGCCTACCGAAGAGGGCATCACCATCACGCTCGTCGATGAGAAGGGCGAACAGGTGGAACTGGAGTTCCTCGGACTCGTGCTGAAGGGGGAGAGCTCGTTCGGGTTCTTCTTCCCGGTGGACGACGAGCATCCGGCTACCTCCTCTGGCGAAGTGGTGGTCTTGGAAGTGACCGAGGTGGACGCCGACGGCCAGCCCTGCTCCTTCGAGTTGGTGGATGACGAGGTCATCGCCGCCGAGGCCTATGCGGACTTCCAGGAAGCCGCCAAGGATCTGTACGACTTCGCCTAAGGGCGGCTCGTCAAGGACATCCGATGATCTTCGTCGCCGACCCCGATTCTGCATTTACCCTGCGCGAGCAGCAGATTCTCTACTACATCGCCGGCGGTCTCTCGAACAAGGAGATCGCCGGGCGGCTTTCCCTCTCCGAGCAGACGGTGAAAGCGCACCTGTCCCACATGACCACGAAGTGCGGTCGTGCGAACCGCGCGGCCCTTGTGGCCTACGGCTTCGAGACCGGCCTGCTGCGCCGCCGCTGATTAGCCCGAACGGGGGATGGCGGGAAAGGCGCCCTCGGATAGACTTGAACTCTCAGGCTGGGAGGATAGCGCGCTCATGACCCTGTTCGTCTTCGAAATACTCTGCATCTTGCTCTACGGCGCGGCGAGCGCCTTGGGGGCGTTCGGCCTCAGGCGCGGTCACCGTCGGGCCGCGCGGGCGGCCAAGGGCGTTTATCTGACCGCCGTGGCGGCGCATTCCGCAGTCATCGGCATGGAGTCGGTAAGCACCGCAGGCACGCTGCTCTCGGGCCCCAACATCGTCATGCTGGCCTCGTGGGTGCTCGCCGTGGTGACGGCGGTGGGGCTGCTCGTCACCCGCCGTGGGCTGGCCTTCTCCACCGTCGCCGCGCCGGTGGTGGCGCTTCTGATCCTCGTGTCCCAGTGGCTGCGCATCCTCGACCCCGCGGGCGCCGACAACATGGCCTTCTACCACTGGCCGCTGCTCGTGCCCCATATCGTGCTCGTGTTCGTCGCCCTGGCCTGCTTCGCCACCTCGGCCGTATCGGCTGCGCTCGACTGGTACCAGCGCCGGCTTATGACGGCCCGCAGCGCCAAGGTGCTCGAGCTAAACACGCCGGCGCTGGATACGCTCGCCCTCATCTCGCGCTTGGCGGGGCTTGTGGGCCTTGCGGTGCTCATCGCCGCCATGCTCATCGGGTTCACGCACCTGGTGGCGCTCTATGCGGCCATGGCACAGATCGGCACCGAGGGCAACTTGGGCTATCTGGTGCCGCGTGTGGCGCTTTCCCTGGCGACGACGGCCGTGTGGTCGGTGTTCTGCGCCCTGTCGTTTCTGGCGCCCTGGGCCGCGTCGGCGAGAACCCGCGACGCTTTGGCCATTGCCGGCCTTGCGGCGGCAGTGCTGCTCATCGCGGTGTCGGCGGGATAGGGCCATGGGTCTGTTCGTTGCGGGCGTGAACCCGCGCCGCCCGGTGTTCCCATCGGCGAGCCAGCATTTGGCCGACGCCGCCGCCCGCCGCGCGCTGCTCGGCGCCGTCTCGGGGCACCGGAGCCTGAGCGAGGGGCTTCTCGTGGCCGCGGACGGCCGGCTGGAGCTGTACGCTGTGGCCGACGAGGGCTGCGACGCCTACGATATCGCCGCCGGACTTTTCGGCGCTGTGGCCGAGGGGGAGGTGGCCGGCGCGCTCTATTTCGCCGAGGGGATCGATGCGGCCTCTCACCTGTTCGCCGCCTTGTGCGGCCTGGACGAGTTCGCTGGGGGACCCCGGGAAGGCGCGTCGCTTCCCGGGAAATGCGACGGGCTTGCCGCTGCGGGAGAGCTGTCGCAGCCGGGAGGCCGCGGGGCTCTCGGCGCGCCGGGCTTGCCGAACGCTCTGGCCGCCTGTTGGGCGCGCGCCCTGTCGGAGGCGCGGAAGGCGGCCACGCTGGGCGATGCCCTGACCCGGCTCGCTGCGGCGGCCTCCGGTCTGTCCAGCGCCTTGTCCGCGGCGGATGCGTCCGCCTCGACGGCGGCGCTGGCCGAGACGGCCGTGGAGCTGGCCCGGCGCGTGTTCGGCCATCTCGAGCGCCGGTGCGTGCTTGCTGCCGGCGCGGGCGATTTCTCGCTGGCCCTCGCCGGCGCGTTCCTCGGCGCCGGCGTAGAACGCTTCCAGGTGCTCGGCGATGGAGACTGCGAGGAGGCCGCCCGCGTGCTCGGCGCGCCCGTGGCCGACCCCCAGCTGCTCTCGGCGCTGCTCGTCGATGCCGATATCGTCTTGGCGGAAAGCGCTGTGGAAGGCGCCTCGCTCGATCGGCGCCTCATGAAGGGCGTCGTCCGCCTGCGCCGGGGCCGGCCGATGCTGCTCGTCGACGCCAGCGCGGATGGCTCGCTTATCGATTATCGCGTCGCCTCCCTCGATGGCGTCTTCCTCTACACCGTCGCCGATCTGGCCGCCATCACCCGCGACGCCCCTTGGGCGCGCCTGGGCACCGACGACGCCCGCGAGCGCCTTTTTGCCGATGCGGTTCGCGCTTTCGCCCTGCAGACGGGTTAAGGCGCGCATCCTCATCTCCCGCGACGTCCTTCCAACCTAGCCCGTTCGGGCGATTCTTACAGCAGGCGCTCTGGGTATCCTTGAGATCACCTTGCGGCCGAGTCCGCAGCAAGCTTGCGGCCAAATCCGCGGCCGCGTCCATGCGTGGGAGAGGAGACCCCGACATGATCGTATCGTGGATGACCACGAACCAATGCAACCTGAAGTGCGTCCACTGCTACCAGGACGCCGAGGAGGCCACTGAGCGCGAGCTTACCACCGACGAGGCGAAGAAGATGATCGACGAGATTGCCCGGGCGGGCTTCAAGATCATGATCTTCTCCGGCGGCGAGCCGCTCCTGCGCCCCGATATCTACGAGCTGGTGGCCCATGCGGCCTCCCGCGGGTTGCGCCCGGTGTTCGGCAGCAACGGCACGCTCATCACCGACGAGGTGGCCCGGCGCCTGAAGGAGGCCGGCGCAGCCGCCATGGGCATCTCCGTGGACAGCCTGGATGCCGCCAGGCACGACAAGTTCCGCGGCCTTCCGAACGCCCACGCCCTCACCATGGCCGGCATCGAGGCCTGCAAGCACGCCGGCCTGCCCTTCCAGCTGCACACCACCGTGGTCGATTGGAACCGCGATGAGGTGTGCGCCATTACCGACTTCGCGGAGGAGATCGGCGCCGTGGCCCACTACATCTTCTTCCTGATCCCCGTCGGCCGCGGCGAGTACATTCAGGAGACGAGCCTGGAGGTGCTGGAAAACGAGACGCTTCTGCGCGAGATCATGGAGAAGTCGGCGGAAGTGTCCATCGACGTGAAGCCCACCTGCGCGCCGCAGTTCACCCGCGTGGCGAAGCAGCTCGGCATCGACACGCGCTTCACCCGCGGCTGCCTAGCGGGGCTCACCTACTGCGTCGTGGGCAGCGAGGGTATCGTGCGCCCCTGCGCCTACATGACTGAGGAGGCCGGCGACGTGCGGACGCAGCCCTTCGACGAGATTTGGAAGACGAGCCCGGTGTTCGAGCGCCTGCGTACCCAGGCCTACTCCGGCGCCTGCGGAAGCTGCGACTACAAGGACGGCTGCGGCGGCTGCCGGGCTCGCGCCGCCTACTACCACGACGGCGACATCCTGGCCCAAGACGACTACTGCGCCCACGGCCAACAACTCGACGTTCATTCGGCTATTGCCGAATGAACGTCCTGACGCTGCGGTTCCGACAGGTGCCTGATCTGGCCCCTTGTTTTGGGCTCGGCGCGGCACGAAGGCCGCTTGGCCCAAAGGCGGGGCCATATCAGGCACCTGTCGCAACCTCGCTGACTTCCTTGGGCGAACCTGTGAGTTTTTGTATAGAAAGGATTTTGTTTTGAAGAAGTTTGTACTGTGCGCTGCCACCGCGGCGCTTGCTCTGGCGTTGGTCGGTTGCGGGCAACAGGGGAGTGAGGTTCCGGCGGGCAGTGCGCCCCAGCAGGAGCAGGCGACCGAGGCCCCCGCTGCCGAGGCTCCCGCAGCGGAAGCGACGGCGCCCGGTCCGGTCACCTTCACCGACGATGCGGGAAACGAGGTCACCGTGGACAACCCCCAGCGCGTGGTGGCCTGCATGGGCAGCTTCGCGAACGCCTGGGAGCTGGCTGGGGGCACGCTCGTGGGCGTCTCCGATGATGCGCTCCAGGCGGCCGGTTGGACCATCCAAAGTCCTGATGTGGCCACGGTGGGGGACTTCACGGCAGTGAACTTGGAGGCCATCATGGCGCTTAACCCCGACTTCGTCATCATGACGAGCGGCACCGGCGGCCGCGGCGGCGATTCCAGCCAGGCCGATCTGCGCGACGCGCTCATCGGCGCGGGCATTCCCGTGGCCTACTTCGAGGTGACCACCTTCGACGACTACGAGCGCCTCATGCGCACCTTCACCGACATCACCGGGCGCGCGGACCTCTACGATCAGAACGTCGCGAAGGTGGCCGAGGCCATCGACGCCGTCGTGGCCCAGGTGCCGGCCGAGAACCCGCCGACGGCGCTCGTGCTTACCACGTTCTCCGGCGGCACCCGCGTGCAGAGCTCCGGTACGCAGACCGGGGCCATGTTGGCCGATCTCGGCGTGAACAACCTCGCCGACGAGAATCGCAGCCTTCTGAAAGATTTCAGCCTGGAAGCGGTCATCGAGATGAACCCCGACTTCATCTTCGTCATCCCCATGGGCAACGACACCGAGGCGGCCATGCGCAACCTCGAGGAGGCCACGGCGGCCAACCCGGCGTGGGGCTCGCTTTCCGCCGTGCAGAACGGCCGTTACATCACTTTGGACCCGACGCTGTACCTCGCAAAGCCCAACGCCCAGTGGGATGCGGCCTACCAGGGGCTCTTCGATAACCTTTACGGGCAGAACTAGCGGCGGAAGATGCCTTGCGCCATGGGTTCTGTCTCCCGCAACATCATCGTCGTGGCCGCGACCGCCGTCCTTCTTGCGGCGGCCACGGCGGCGGCGCTCACGCTCGGCGCCTCCTCGGTGAGCCTGCCGGAGCTGGCGACGTGGCTTGTCGGCGGCGATGTCTCCGATATGGCCCGCAACATCTTGGAGAACGTCCGCGTGCCGCGGGTGCTGGCGGCGCTTCTGGCCGGCGCGGCCCTGGCCACCTCCGGCGCGCTCATCCAGGCCTGCCTGGACAACCCGCTGGCGAGCCCCAACGTCATCGGCGTGAATTCCGGCGCTGGTCTCGCCGTGCTGCTGGCCGCCTCGCTCGTCCCCGGGGCGCTGTGGCTCACGCCGCTGGCGGCCTTCGCCGGGGCGCTGGCGACGGCGCTCATCATCTTTGCGCTGTCGCTGGGCACGGGACTCAGCCGCCTGACCGTGGTGCTCGCCGGCATCGCCATCACCACGGTGTTCGGCGCGGGCATGAACACCATCCTCATCGTGGATCCGGACGCTTACGTCGGCTCGTCCACCTTCCTCGTGGGCGGCCTGTCCGGGGTGCTCATGCGCGATCTGGCGTGGCCGGCTGCCTACATCGCTGTGGGCCTGGTGGCGGCGCTGGCGGGGGCGGCGAAGCTGAACATCCTCTCGCTCGGCGACGAGGCCGCCCACAGCCTGGGTGTGAACGTGCGCGCCGTGCGTCTGGAGATGCTCGCCGTGGCCGCGGTGCTCGCCGGTGCGGCCGTGAGCTTCGCGGGGCTTATCGGGTTCGTGGGGCTTGTGGTGCCGCACCTGATGCGCTTCTTCGTCGGCCACGACAACCGCTGGGTGGTGCCGGCCTCGGCCTTGGCCGGGGCGGCCTTCGTCGTGGGCTGCGACCTTTTGGCCCGGGTGCTGTTCGCCCCCTACGAGCTGCCCGTGGGCATCCTCCTGGCCTTCATCGGCGGCCCCTTCTTCATCTGCCTCATCCTGAAGAACAAAGGAGGCGGCCTTGACTGAGCGTGCCACTCAGGGCGAGAGAACGCCGTCGTGTGCGCGTCCCGCCGACGCCAAGGCGCACGCATCGGAATGCGCCATCCGTTACGAGGGCGTCTCGTTCTCCTACAAGCCGGGCGTCCCCTTCATGGAGGGGCTTTCCGCCGCCATCCCCGCCGGCGCGGTGACGAGCATCGTCGGTCCCAACGGCTGCGGCAAGTCCACGCTCGTGAAGCTGGCTTCGGGCCTTCTGCGCCCGGTAGCGGGGCGGGTGGAAGTGGCGGGCCGCGACACGGGCGTTCTGGCCTCGCGCGAGCGGGCGCGGCTGATGGCCGTCCTGTCCCAGAGCTCGCGCGTGCCTCCCATGACCGTGGAGGCCCTGGTGGCCTGCGGCCGCCATCCCCACCTGGCCTGGGGAGGACGCCTCGGCCCCGACGACCGCGCGGCCGTGGAGGCCGCCATGGAACGGGCCGGGGTCGCGCGCTTTCGCAGCCACGACCTGCACCAGCTCTCCGGCGGCGAGCGCCAGCGGGCCCATGTGGCCCGAACGCTCGCCCAGGACACCGACCTCATCGTGCTTGACGAGCCCACCACCTATCTGGACATCAGCGCCTGCCACGACCTCATGGCCCTCGTGCGCGACCTGAACCGTCGCGAGGGCAAGACCGTCGCCATGGTCATCCACGATCTGGATCTCGCCCTGCGCTACTCCGATTACCTCGTGGTGATGCAGAAGGGGAGGGTCGTCGATGCGGGCCCCACCGACGAGGTGCTCGCGTCGGGTGCCGTCGGCGACGCCTTCTCCATGGACATCTGTCCCCACGACCGCCCATGTTTTGCAGAAGGTGGCGAGGATTTCGAAGGGCGCGCCGAAACCGAGCGCGGCTACGTGCTGTACCCCCGTCGCCGCTGACGGGCGGCGCGAGGTCCCGAGATCCCGAGGCCCCGAGGTATTGGCGGCGACTATGAACCGCTGCGCGCATCCAATGGCCCCAGGGGTTGCGCGCGGGGTGCCTGTCGCCTACAATATGCTCCGTGAATACTGTTTCAGGGCGAGGTGGAAATCCTCACTGGCGGTAAGCACGGCGGCGCCTCCGCGCGCCGGCAAGCCCGCGACCCTGTGCGAGAGCGCAGGCTGACCCGGTGAAATTCCGGGGCCAACGGTTACAGTCCGGATGGAAGAGGCAGACGTTCGTGCTTCCGGCGCCCCGGCCGATGGGGCCAACGCAAACGGAAGCGCGACATCATGGAAGCCTGTATGAAAGGAATTCATACGGGCTCGTTTTCTTTTTGCGAGGGGAAGCGGCTCCGGAAGATACGCCTCGCGAAGAGAAAGAAGGTCCATCATGGCCAACAAACCCACGACCCACCCCGCTGTCGGCTCCTCCACGGTGCGCCCGGCCAAGGCGCCCACGGCCCAGAAGACCATGGCGAACACGAACCGCTGGTCCACCCGCGTGCTCGTGACCATCGCGCTCCTGTGCGCCATCTCGGTGCTCCTGTCCTTCGTCGAGTTCCCGCTGCTGCCCGGCGTGGCGTGGCTGTCCTACGACGCCTCCATCATGCCCGCGGCGGTCTGCGGCTTCGCCTTTGGCCCGGCGGCGGGTCTCGCCTGCGGCATCATCTCGGTGGTGGCCCACGGCATCCTGTTCGCCGACTTCACCGGCGCCCTCATGAACCTGCTCGTGGTCATCGGCTTCATTCTGCCCTCGGCTCTCGTGTACAAGAAGATTCACACCCTGAAGGGCGCCATCATCGGCCTTCTGCTCGGCATCGTGTTCGCCGTCATCATGGCCGTGCTCGGCAACCTCGTGGTCACCCCGGCTTGGCTCGGCGTGCCGCTGGATGCCGTCGTGGCCATGATCGTGCCCATCCTCATCCCGTTCAACCTGTTGAAGGGCCTTTTGAACGCCATCCTGACGCTTATCGTCTACAAGGCCATCTCGAACCTCATCACCCCGAAGAAAGACCAGGTTAAGGGCCGCTAATGAGTGCAGACGTCTTCGTCGATTTCCGCGATGCCGCCTTCACCTACGACGGCGAGGCCTTCGTCTTCCGCCACTTGAACCTGACGGTGCCCCAGGGGCAGTTCCTGTGCCTGCTCGGTGGCAACGGCTCGGGGAAGTCCACCCTGGCCAAGCACATCAACGCGCTGCTTCTGCCCGACGAGGGCGAGGTGGACGTGTTCGGCTGCGACACCCGCGACGCGGAGCAGACCTACTTCATCCGCTCCAACGCCGGGCTGGTCTTTCAGAACCCCGACGACCAGCTGGTGGCGAGCCTCATCGAGAACGACGTCGCCTTCGGCCCGGAGAACCTCGGCATTCCGAACCCCGAGCTGCGCGAGCGCGTCACCCGGGCGCTCGCCGAGGTGGGCTTGCAGGGCTTCGAGGCCCACGAGACCAATGCGCTTTCCGGCGGCCAGAAACAGCGCGTGGCCATCGCCGGGGTGCTCGCTATGGACCCGGCCATCCTCATCCTGGACGAGGCCACGGCCATGCTCGACCCGCGCGGGCGCGCCGGGCTCATGCGCGTCGTGCGCGAGCTGCATGAGCGCGGCATGACCGTCGTGATGATCACCCACTTCATGGAGGAGGCGGCCGCGGCCGACCGCGTGGTGGTGCTCGACGGCGGCGATGTTCGCATGGACGGCGCCCCGGAAGAGGTGCTCGTGCGCGCCGACGAGCTGCGCTCGCTTTCCCTGGAGGTGCCCTTCGCCTGCCGCCTTTCGCTCGAGCTGCAGGCCGCGGGCGTTCCCGTTTCCACCTGCATCACCGACGACACCCTGAAGGAGGAGCTATGCGCCTTGCGTTCGAAGATGTGAGCTACTCCTACGAGGGCGGCGAGGCGAAGAAGAAGCGCGGCCGCCGCAAGAAGGACGCCGCCCGCCAGGCCGATTGGGGCAACGCGCCCGATGCCGTGTGGGCCCTGCGCGATGTGACCTTCACGGTGGAGCCGGGGGAGTTCTTCGGCGTCGCGGGGCACACCGGCAGCGGAAAGTCCACGCTCATCCAGCATATGAACGGGCTCGTGCATCCCACGTGCGGCCGTGTTCTGGCCGATGGGCGCGACTTGGCGGAGAAGGGCGTCGCCACCGAAGTGCGCCGCCAGGTGGGACTCGTGTTCCAGTATCCCGAGAACCAGCTGTTCGCCAACACCGTCTACGACGACGTGGCCTTCGGGCCGCGCAACATGGGGCTTGGCGCCGAGGAGGTCGACCGCCGCGTGCGGGAGGGCCTGGCCTTGGTGGGGCTGTCTTTCGACGAGCTTTCCGAGCGCAGCCCCTTCGATCTGTCCGGCGGGCAGCAGCGCCGCGTGGCCTTCGCCGGCGTGCTCGCCATGGAGCCGGAGGTGCTCGTGCTCGACGAGCCGGTGGCCGGGCTGGATCCGCTCTCCCGCGAGGAGTTCCTGGGGCTCATCCGCGAGCTGCACGCCGGCGGCCGCACCATCGTCATGGTGTCCCATTCCATGGAGGACTTGGCGGCCTTAAGCGACCGCATCCTCGTGCTGTCCGAGGGGCGCCTGTTCCGCCTGGGCACGCCGGCCGAGGTGTTCGCCGATGCGGCGGCGCTGAAGGCCGTGGGCCTCGGCGCACCGGCGCCCGAGGCTTTCGCCGCCTCCCTGCGCGAGGTCGGCTTTACGCTGGGGCGCGACCTCTACGACGAGCGCACCCTGGCCGCCGATATCGCCGCCCAACTTGCGGGCACCCCGGTGGCCGCCGCGCCCGATGCGGCGGTCGGCTTCGCGGCGTTGCGGGCTGCCGACGCCGTCGCCGAGGGTGGTGGCGACGATGCCTGATCGCGCCATCATCGGCCAGTACTGGCCCGAGGACTCGCTGGTTCACGCCATGGATCCCCGGGTGAAGTTCATCCTGTCCTTCGTGCTCATGGCAGCGGTGTTCTGCGCGGCGACGCCCTTGTCGCTGGCGGTGGCGGCCCTGTTCGTCGTGGGCTTCTACGCCGCGAGCCGCATCCCGCTGCTCCAGGCCATCCGGGCCATCGGTCCTCTTCTCGTGCTCGTGGTGCTGACGGCGCTCCTGAACGTGCTCTTCGTCCAGGGCGGCCACGTGTACTTCGAGTTCGGCATCATCTGCGTGAGCGAGAAGGGCATCCAGTCGGCCATCTTCATCGGCTGTCGCCTGCTGCTTCTGCTCATGGGGATGAGCCTGCTCACCTTGACGACCACGACCCTCGACATCACGGCGGCCTTCGAGCGTCTGATGGCGCCGCTTGCGCGCATCGGCGTGCCCGCCCACGAGCTGGGCATGATTCTCGGCATCGCGCTGCGCTTCCTGCCTCAGTTCATGACCGAGCTCGGCATCATCTACCGCGCCCAGAAAAGTCGCGGCGCCCACTTCAACGCGAATCCCTTCCGCGGCGGCATCCAGTCGCTCACGGCTCTGCTCATCCCGCTGTTCACGAGCGCTTTCCGCCATGCCGAAACGCTGAGCGCCGCCATGGAGGCCCGCTGCTACCATGGCGGCGTCGGCACCACGCGCCTGGAACCTCTGCGCCTCACTTGGCGCGACGCCGTCGGCACCGGCGCCCTCCTCCTGATGATCGCCGCCGTCATCGCCACCAACTACATTCCGCTTTCGTTTTGAGTTGAGTAGCGTGGGGCTGGAGGCGGTGGTGCCGCGCGCAGTTCATTCAATGGCAAGAGGAGAACGATATGGCCCTCATCGAGCAATGCCATTGAATGCTGTTTGAGCACGGCACCACCGCCTCCAGCCCCACGCGGACAAGCCACATTCCCGAGAAAGGACCCCGAAATGACCGGAAACGAGCTCATCGTCGACTACCTCACCAGCGTCCCCGCCTGGTACCTCGCCACGGTGGAGGATACCCCGGAGGGCGCCCAGCCCCACGTGCGCCCCTTCAGCTTCGCCGCGCTGCAGGACGGCGAGATCCAGTTCTGCACCGCCACCACCAAGGACTGCTACCGCGAAATGCAGGCCAACCCCCGCGTGGAGCTGACCGCCTGGAAACCCGGGCGCGGCTGGATCATCCTGCGGGGCCGCGCGAACTTGGAAGACCGCGCCAGCGCGGAGGTTCGCGAGGAGGGCTTCAAGCACATGGTCGCCCTCGGCGAGGACTGGGATGATGCGGCTGATCCGCGCCTCACCTTCTTCACCATCGACGACGCCGAGGCGTGGCTCTGCGACATCGACGGCTCCTGGAACCCCATCGAGCTGTAGAGGTCCCGCCCATCACTTTGTTGACATTCGGCGCATTGCGCGCGGAAGGCCCCTCGATGCAGTACAATCGCACCCATGATTGAACTTCTCACAACTATCGATTCTGTCGTGTGGGGCCCGGCGATGATCGCGCTGTTGCTCGGCACGCATATCTATCTGACGTTCCGCACGGGGTTCATCCAGCGCAAGCTGCCGCAGGCCATCCGCATGTCGGTGCGCCGCGACCCGTCAGGCAAGGGGGACATCTCCAGCTTCGGGGCTCTGGCCACCGCGCTCGCCGCCACCATCGGCACCGGCTCCATCGTCGGCGTGGCGACGGCGCTCCTCGCCGGCGGCCCCGGCGCCATCTTCTGGATGTGGATCGCGGGCCTCTTCGGCATCGCCACCAAGTACGTCGAGACCTACGCCGCCGTGAAGTACCGCGTGCGCGATAAGTCCGGCGCCATGCTGGGCGGCGCCATGTTCGTGTGGAAGCGCGCCTTCGCGCGGCCGGACGGTAGCGTGCCGTGGTGGGCGACGGCAGGTGCTGTGTCCTTCGCCGCCTTTGCCATTATCGCCACCATCGGGACCGGCTCGGCGGTGCAGGCGGCGGCCATCTCCGGCATCGTCACCTCGTCGGTGCCCGCCATTCCGGCCGTGGCCGTGGGCGTTGTGATCGTCGTGGCCGTGGCGGCCGTTATCTTCGGCGGCGTGAACTCTATCGCGCGGGTGTGCGAGTGGCTCGTGCCCATCATGGCCGGCGCTTACGCGCTCGGTTGCCTGGTCATCATGGGCATGAACGCCCCGGTGCTGGGAGAGGCGGTGGGGCTCATCCTGGAGTGCGCCTTCACGCCGAAGGCGGCCTTTGGGGGCGCCGTGGGCTCGGGCCTGATTATGGCCCTGCAGTTCGGTTGCGCGCGAGGGCTCTTCTCCAACGAGTCCGGCCTGGGCACCGCCCCCATCGTGGCGGCTGCGGCCAAGACGAAGAACCCCGCCGACCAGGCGCTCATCTCCATGACCGGCGCGTTTTGGTCCACGGGCGTCATCTGCCTGCTCACGGGGCTCGTGCTCGTGTCCACCATGATCGTGCACCCCGAGATCGGCGAGGACATCTTGGCCAACCCCTCCATCTTCACCGGGGCCGCCCTCGCGAGCGCCGCCTTCGCCGAGATCCCCGTGTTCGGGACGCCGGTGCTCGTGCTCGGCATGTGCGCCTTCGCCTATTCCACCATCCTCGGCTGGTCCTATTACGGCAACCGCTGCGTGGCCTACTTGTTCGGGCCCCGCGGCATCAAGCCGTACCAGGTGATCTACGTGGCCGTGGCCTTCTTCGGCGCCATCGGGGTGGGGGACGTGGTGTGGACCATCTCGGACATCGGCAACGCGCTGATGGCCATTCCCAACATTATCGTCATCCTGCTGTTGTCGGGTATGATCGCCCGGGAGACCAAACACTACGTCTACGACGGCAACCTCGACGAGGAGTACGGCGAGCCCGTGCCTCGCGTGGACAAGGCGCAGCTGTAGAAGGTGCCGCCGCTTGCGGGGAATTCTTCCATTGTTAACAAAAACGCTCAACTTCTCCCTCTATAATGCGGCTACTTTAGCACGTTAAAGTGCGAAGGCCCGATGGGCGCGCCTTGCCTCGCCGGGACCGCCGCGCCGAGCCGCTGGCTTTAAAGTCCCGCCGCACTGCGCTCACTGAGAGGAGAACCGCCACATGGACATGATCGTCGATATCATCAACAGCATCGACGCCTTCGTTTGGGGGCCGCCGATGCTCGTGCTGCTGCTGGGGTCGCACATCTTTCTGACCTTCCGCACCGGCTTCATCCAGCGCAAGCTGCCCACGGCCATCAAGCTGTCGGTGACCAAGGATCCCGATGCCCCCGGCGACATCAGCCAGTTCGGCGCGCTGTGCACGGCGCTGTCGGCCACCATCGGCACCGGCAACATCGTCGGTGTGGGCACGGCCATCATCGCGGGAGGCCCGGGCGCGGTGTTCTGGATGTGGATCACCGGCGTGTTCGGCATCGCCACGAAGTACTCCGAGACCTTTGCCGCCGTGAAGTACCGCGTGAAGGATCACAACGGCGACATGCTCGGCGGCGCCATGTACGCGTGGAAGCGCGGCTTCACCGACAAGGACGGCAAGACGCCGTGGTGGGCGCTGCTCGGCGCCGGGGCCTTCGCCCTGTTCGCGGCCATCGCGTCCTTCGGCATCGGCTCGGCCGTGCAGTCCTCGGCCATGACTGAGGTCATCTCCACGAACCTGCCCGGCGTGCCCGCCTGGGGCATCGGGCTTGCCATCGTCATCATGGTGTCGGTCGTCATCTTCGGCGGCGTGAAGGTCATCTCGAATGTGTGCGAGAAGCTCGTGCCCTTCATGGCCATCGCCTACATCTGGGGCTGCGTTGTCATCCTCGGCATGAACTGGGAGTTCGTCTGGCCGGCCCTCTGCCTTATCGTAGAGAGCGCCTTCACGGCCAAGGCGGCCTTCGGCGGCGCGCTCGGCAGCGGCCTTATGCTGGCGCTGCAGTTCGGCTGCGCGCGTGGCCTGTTCTCCAACGAGTCGGGCCTGGGCTCGGCGCCCATCGTGGCCTCGGCGGCCTCCACGCGCAATCCGGCGCGCCAGGCGCTCGTGTCCATGACCGGCACCTTCTGGGACACCGTCATCATCTGCCTGCTCACGGGCCTCGTGCTCGTGTCCACCATGCTCGGCAACGCCGATCTGAACGCCGCGGTCATGGCCGGCGACATCAGCGCCGGCGCTCAGCTGTCCAGCGCGGCCTTCGCGAGCATCCCCTACATCGGCACGCCCATCCTCATCTTCGGCATGATTCTGTTCGCCTACTCCACCATCCTGGGCTGGTCCTACTACGGCAACCGCTGCGTCACCTATCTGTTCGGCAAGCGCGCCATCCGCCCCTACCAGGTGCTCTACGTGGTGGTGGCCTTCCTCGGCGCTATCGGCGTGGGCGAGGTGGTCTGGACGGTCTCCGACATCACCAACGCCCTTATGGCCATCCCGAACATCATCATGGTGCTGCTGCTCTCCGGACTCATCGCGAAGGAGACGAAGCACTATGTCTACGAGCACAATCTCGACGAGCGCGACGAGACCCCCATCCCGCAGCTTGACAGCAAGTAGGTTCTAGCGACATAGTGTGTCATGAGCGAGCGCCCTGCCATGCGGGGCGCTCGTGCTAGAATGGCCAGATGGCCGACGGGCCGTAAGTCCTGAGCGCCAGGCGGTGCCTTCTTTTACGAAAGGAGGTGAATCGCTTGGACGTCTTCGTTTTCGTCGTGCGCCTGGCGACTGCAGTCGTTGGGTTGCTGAGGGAGGCGGTTGCGTTCTCCGAGACGCTCAGGAGGGGCCGACATAGGAAGGACCGCTAGCGCCAACTAGCGGTCCCGACTAAACGACGCTGCCGCCTGCACTCTACCTCAGGCTGGTCCGTTGGTCGTATTCTAGCATAGATCACAGCGGGAAGCGAGTGAACGGAAGCGGCGTGGGCGAAGCGAAAACGATTGCGATCATAGGCGGCGGGGCCTCCGGGCTGGCGGCAGCCGTGGCGGCTGGCGAGGCCGTGCGAGATGCGGAGGGCGCGGCGCGGATCGTCGTGTACGAGGCGTTCGACCGGGTGGGGCGCTCCATTCTGGCGACGGGCAACGGGCGGTGCAACTTCTCGAATGCCCGACCCGGCGAGGGAGACTACCGCAACGCCGCATTCGTGAGGCGTGTGCTTTTGGAATTCGAGGGTCAGGCGCACGGGCACGTGCCGTCCCAGGCCAAGACGAGCACCGCCTATCCGAACGGCGTGCTGGGGTTCTTCTCCGATCACGGGCTCATGTGGCGCGAGGAAGGGGAGGGGCGGCTGTACCCCTTGGCGAACAAGGCCGCGTCCGTGCTCGATTGCCTGCGAGCGGCCTGCACTGCAGCAGGGGTGGAAGAGCGCGTGGAATGCGAGGTCGCGGCCGTGGAGCCGCCGCGCGCCGAGGGCTCGCCGTTCACGCTGCGCCTGGCCGACGGGCGCTTCGAGCGGGCCGACGCGGTCATCGTGGCCGTGGGCGGTTCAGTCGCGCGCGGGCTTCTGCCCGAGGGCGTTCCCTTCCGCGAGCCGGAGCCGACGCTGGGCCCGCTGGCCACCGAGCCGCGCGGGCCGCGCCGCCTCGACAATATCCGCGTGCGCGGGGCGCTGGAACTGTGGCGCCCCGGCGAGGAGACGCCGCCCGAGGAGCGCGGCCGCCACGGCTATCCGATGGGCACCCACGAGGGCGAGCGCTTGGCGTCCCGCGAGGTGGGCGAGGTGATGTTCCGCAAGTACGGCGTCTCGGGCATCGCCGCTTTCAACCTGAGCCGCCTGGCTGAACCCGGCGACGTGCTCGCCGTGGATTTCGTGCCCTGGGTGCGCCTGTGCGACATGGAGGCGTTCCTCAACCGGCGCCGCAAGATGCTGCGCGCCTCGCTCGGGCACGATGTGACGTGGGACGATATGCTGCGCGGCATGGTGCTCGCGCCGGTGGCCGATGTGCTGTTGGAAGCGGCGGCGCTGGACGGGGCGCGCCCCGTGGCGAAGGGGGAGACGGTGCGTATGGCGCCGGTGCTGAAGGGTCTGCGCCTGCCCGTGACGGGGCTCGGCGACGTGAAGCAGTGCCAGGTGCACCGCGGGGGCGTGAGCGTCCGGGCGGTGGACGACCGCACCTGCGAGGTGCGCCGCGTGCCAGGGCTCTACGTTGTCGGCGAGGCGCTGGACGTGGATGCGGCGTGCGGTGGTTTCAACCTGCATTGGGCTTGGGCCTCGGGGCTGCTCGCCGGCTGGTCGGCAGCTGAAAGGTTACGCGCATGATTCAGGCTTCCAATGTTCCGGTTTCTCTTGATGCTCTCCTGCCAAAAAACGAATCGCTCTTCCGCCGAGAAATCGCGCGGGCGCTCGGGGTGAAGGGGAGTGCGCTTGTTGAGGTGAAGCTGCTCAAGCGGTCGATCGATGCGCGGAAGAAGTCGAATGTGCACGGGGTCGTGACCGTGGCGGTTGAGTTGGCGGAAGGCGCTGCGCCGCGGTCGGCGAAGGGCGTGGCGGTCAAGGCCTACGAGCCCCCTGAGCCTCTTTCGATACCGCACGTGGAACCGACTGGGCTGCGGCCCGTCGTGGTCGGGGCGGGGCCGGCGGGGCTGTTCTGCGCGCTGTATCTGGCGCGGGTTGGGTTGCGTCCGCTGGTGGTGGAGCGGGGCGCTTCCGTGGACGAGCGCGTGGAGATCGTCGAGGCCTTCAACGCCGGCGCGCCGCTCGATACGCGCACGAACATCCAGTTCGGCGAGGGCGGGGCGGGCACATTCTCAGACGGCAAGCTGAACACCGGTATCAAGTCGCCCCATATCCGCCATGTGCTGGAGGCCTTCGTGGAAGCCGGCGCCCCGGAGGACATTCTCGTGGACGCCAAGCCGCACATTGGCACCGACCTGCTCGTCGGCGTCGTGCGCAACCTGCGTCGGGCCATCGAGGAGGCGGGGGGAGAGGTACGGTTCCTTACGCGCCTCGACGGCCTTGTGCTTGAGGGCGGAGCTGCTGATCGTCCGGGCGTCGCTGATGCTGTGGATGAGGTTGGCGGCGAAGATGGCGAAGCGCGCGTCACTGCCGTTCGCCTCGTCGATGAGCGCACGGGAGCGGCGGAAGTCTTCGCCACCGATTGCGTCGTGCTGGCCTGCGGGCACTCCGCGCGTGACACCTTCCAAATGGTTTGCGAGGCCGGGGCGGACATGGCCCGCAAGCCCTTCGCCGTGGGCGTGCGCATTGAACATCCCCAGGCTCTCGTGAACGAGGCCCAGTACGGGCCAGCCGCTGGTCATGCGGCCCTCGGGGCGGCCGACTACAAGCTGGCGGTGAAGACCGACGACGGCCGGGGCGTCTACAGTTTCTGCATGTGTCCGGGCGGGGAGGTGGTGGCGGCCGCCAGCGAGGAGGGGCTGCTCTGCGTGAACGGCATGAGCCGCCACGCCCGCGCCGGGACCAATGCTAACGCGGCGCTGCTCGTGGAGGTGCGCCCCGACGATTTGCCCGGCGACGACCCCCTGGAAGGGGTCGCCTTCCAGCGTCAGCTGGAACGGGATGCCTACCTTCTCGGGCGCGGGTTGATGGCTGACGACGCGGAAGGTGCCGACGCTTCTTCGGAATCTGTCGGCGCACTTTGCCCGCCGTATACCGCCCCAGCCCAGACCGTCGGCGGCTTCCTCGCGAAAGCCGCGGACGTTCCGAGTGCCACGGTGGCGCCCACCTACCCGCGTGGCGTGGCCTGGCGCGACCTACGCGATTGCCTGCCACCGTTTGTGGCCGACGCCCTCGCCGAGGCGCTGCCGACCCTGAACCGCAAGCTGCATGGCTTCTCCGATGCCGGTGCTGTCATGACTGCCGTAGAGGCCCGCAGCTCGAGCCCCGTGCGCATCGTCCGCGACGACCGCTTTCAGTCGAATATCGGCGGCCTGTACCCTTGCGGCGAGGGCGCGGGCTACGCCGGCGGCATCACGAGCGCCGCCGTGGACGGCCTGCGCGTCGCCGAGGCCATCGTGACCGAACGGCTTTCAGAAACCGCAGCGCCCGTGATCTGCGAGGGGATCGCGTCGGCGCAACCAGTATCTGGCGAAACTGCTTTCTGCGAGAAGGAGGGCCGATGAGCAACTGCCCCTTCGATGGCGCCTGCTGTCCGCTCTCGCTCGGCGAGGCCGCCTGTGCCCTGGCCGCCGGCGAGGCTGTCGTCTTTCCGACGGACACCGTTTTCGGCTTGGGTGTCTCCGTGAAGGCGGCCGCAGGCCCCCGTCTCCTCTACGACCTGAAGCACCGTGACGCTGGCAAACCCGTGGCGTGGCTCGTGGAAGGCCCCGAGACGCTGGACGTTTACGGCAGGGATGTTCCCGCCTACGCCCGGCGCCTCGCCGAGACCTTCTGGCCCGGTGCCCTCACCTTGGTGGTGCGCGCGTCGGCGGCCGTTCCCGCTGCCTTCCGGTCGCCCGCGGGTACTATCGGGCTGCGCATGCCCGACAGCGAGGCGGCTCTCGCCCTCATCCGTGCCGTCGGCTGTCCCTTGGCCGTCACCTCGGCCAACCTCTCGGGAGCGCCCGATACGGCCCGGATCGAAGATCTCGATGGGGCTCTCATGGCGCGCACCGCCGGTGTGTACCTTCCCGATGATCTCCCGCCGTACTCGATCGCGTCCGGCGTCGCCGAAGCAGCTGAAGCTGTCGAAGCTGGCGAAGCAGCCGAAGCAGCCGAGGGCGCCGCCGCGCTCATGTCGTCGAGCGCTCGCGTCCGCGCCGACGTCGCGGCAGGAACCGCCGGCGATTCTGATGCCCCTTCTGCGGGCATCGCCTCCACCGTGCTCGACTGCACTGGCGACGTCCCCCGTGTCCTGCGCGCGGGCGCCCTCACCTTGGAAGATATGAAAGGATGCCTCTCATGAGCGCCGCAAACGATGCCTTCGCGACCACTGGCCGCACCGAATTCTCCTTCGATTCCGCCGACGGAAAAAGCCAAGTCCGCGCCGTGCTCTGGGTGCCCCTGGCCATGGAGCGGGCCGATGCGGCTGCCGGCGAGCCGTCGCTTGGCTGCTTCAAGCCGCGCGGCGTCGTGCAGCTCGTCCACGGCATGGCCGAGCATATCGACCGTTACGATGATTTCGCCCGTTTCCTCGCCGACGCAGGCTACCTTGTGGCCGGTCACGACCATATCGGCCACGGGGACACGGCCGCCGCGCCCGAATGCCGCGGCGTGATCGGTGCCGAGGGCGGTGCCGACGCCATGATCGACGACGTGGAACAGCTGCGCCTGCTCGTCTCCCAGCAGGTGGCGCCTGGCACGCCGTACTTCATCTTCGGGCATTCCATGGGCTCGCTCGTGCTGCGCAGCTATCTGCCGCGCTACGGGCAGGGCCTTGCCGGCGCTGTCATCTGCGGCACGGCCAACGAGGCCACCGCCGTCTCCCGCGCCGGCAACCTGGCTGCCCGGGCTATCGCGGCCGTGCGAGGCGACGGCTACCGCAGCGGCCTTCTGCACGCGCTCGCCGACGGCGCCTACAGCCGCGCCATCAAGGACGCCCGCACCCCCTTCGACTGGCTCTCCCGCGACCCGGCCGTGGCCGACGCCTTCATGGCTGACGAGGCCTGCGGTTTCATGTTCGGCGCCGGCGCCTACGCCACCCTAACCGACCTGGCCCACCGCGCCAACGACCCCGCCACCTACCGCGATACGCCGCATGATCTGCCGCTCCTCTTCGTGTCCGGCGACGCCGACCCGGTCGGCAAATGCGGCCGCGCCGTCGCTGCCGCCGCCGAGTCCATGGAAGCCGCCGGCGCCGAGGACCTGACGCTCCGCCTGTTCCCCGGCATGCGCCATGAAATCTTGAACGAGCTCGGCAAGCAAGAAGTCTACGATTTCATTCTGAACTGGATAAACTCACACAACTGAGGCAGAGTTTAGCGGGATGCGGGGTGCCGCTCACCAAGCGAGTTCCGCAGATGGTATCGAAGGCGCAGCGATACTGGGAAAGATGAGCCCTGACGCCTTCGATACCAACGAGGACTGTCTGAGCGACTGAGCGGTACCCCGCAGCCCGCCCCCGAGGAGCCGCAGCAAGAGCAAGAAGAGGAGAAGCGAACATGAAGAAGTACATCATCGCGCTGGATCAGGGCACCACCTCCTCCCGCGCCATGCTCATCGACCGCGCCGGCCGCCCCGTCGCCTCGGTTCAGCGCCCGTTCCCGCAGATATACCCGCAGCCCGGCTGGGTCGAGCACGACCCGCAAGACATTCTCTCCTCGCAGCTGGGCGCGCTCACCGAGCTCATCATGTCCTCGAATGTGGACACCGCCGAGATCGATTCCATCGGCATCACCAACCAGCGCGAGACCACCATCGTGTGGGACCGCGCCACCGGCGAGCCCATCATGAACGCCATCGTCTGGCAGTGCCGCCGCACGGCGCCCATGGTGGAGGCCATCGCGAGCGACCCGGCGACCGCGGCCGAGATCACCGCGCGCACGGGCCTCGTGCCCGACGCCTACTTCTCCGCCAGCAAGCTCGCCTGGATCTTGGGTGAGGTGCCCGGCGCCCGTGCCCGCGCCGAGGCGGGGGAGCTCTGCTTCGGCACCGTGGACAGCTGGCTCATTTGGAAGCTCACCGACGGGGCCGTGCACGCCACGGACGTGACCAATGCGAGCCGGACCATGCTCTACAACATCCACGAGAGGCGCTGGGATCCCTTCCTGCTTAAGCTCTTCGGCATTCCCGAGGCCATTCTTCCCGAGGTGCGCCCCTCTTCCGGCAGCTTCGGCATAACGGCGAACCCGGGGCTCGTCCAGGGCATCCCCATCTGCGGCGTGGCGGGCGACCAGCAGGCGGCGCTCTTCGGCCAGTGCTGCTTCCATGCGGGCCAGGCGAAGAACACCTACGGCACCGGCTGCTTTCTGCTCATGCACACCGGGCACGAGGCCTGCGCGAGCGAGCACGGGCTCGTGACCACGGTGGCGGCCTCGGCCCCCAACGCGGGGGACACCGAGTACGCGCTCGAGGGCAGTGTGTTCATGGCCGGCGCCCTCATCCAGTGGCTCCGCGACGAGCTCGGCATCATCGACAGCGTCGCCGAAACCGACGCCATCGCTCGCAGTGTGGCCACGACCGACGGCGTCTTCGTCGTGCCCGCGTTCACGGGCCTGGGCGCCCCCTGGTGGGATGCCGACGCCCGCGGTGCCATTTTGGGTCTCACCCGCGGCGCCGGGCGTGCCCACATCGTGCGGGCGGCTCTGGAGTCGATCGCCTACCAGGTGTGCGACTTGGCCCGCGCCATGGCCGAGGACGCGCGCATGCCGCTTTCGGTGCTGAACGTCGATGGGGGAGCGGCGGCCAACGACTTCCTCATGCAGTTCCAAGCCGACATGCTCGGCGCGCCCCTGCGCCGCCCCGACAACGCCGAGACCACCGCTCTCGGCGCCGCCTACCTGGCCGGTCTTTCCACGGGCTTCTGGAAAAGCACCGAGGAGCTGGCGGCCCTGCGCGAAGGCGAAGACCGCTTCCTGCCCACCTTCGACGAGCCGATGCGCGCCGCCCGCCTCGCCGCCTGGCACGAGGCCGTCTCCCGCGTCCGCAGCTAGGACTTCGCCCGTCTCTCCCGATTTGGTGCGGAAAGCGTGAGCGAGGGGGCGCGGGGGCACTCGAGCGCCTACAATAGGCCTCAAGGCATTCGCGACGGAAAGGAAGTGGCCCATGCGCGTGAGCATCGGAAGCGACCACGCCGGCTTCGAGCAGAAGCAGGCCCTGGTGGATTACCTGGTGGGGAAGGGGTACGACGTCATCGACCGCGGCCCCGACAACGATGATCGCGTCGATTACCCCGACTATGCGGCCCCCGTGGCCCACGATGTGGCCGACGGTGTCGCCGAGCGCGGCGTGCTCGTGTGCGGCACGGGCATCGGCATGGCCATGGCCGCCGACAAGGTGCCCGGCGTGCGTGCCGCCAACATCATCAACTCCGAGTTCGCCGCCTTGTGCCGCGAGCACAACGATGCGAACGTCATCACCCTTTCCGGCCGCTTCGTGCCGCTCGAGGAGAACGAGCGCATCCTCGACACCTTCTTCGCCACCGACTTCGGCGGCGGCCGCCACGCCGGCCGCGTTCAGAAGATAATGGAACTAGATTAGAGAAGACCAGGGAAGCTCAGAGAAGATTAGCAAAGGAGACAATAGATGGCTTTGGAATTTCTCGCCGCTGAAGATCCGCAGGTGACCGACTGCCTGCGCCAAGAACTCGCCCGCCAGCGGGGGAGTGTGGAGCTCATCGCGTCGGAGAACTTCACCTCCCGCGCCGTCATGGAGGCCGTGGGCAGTGTGCTCACCAACAAGTACGCCGAAGGGTACCCCGGCAAGCGCTACTACGGCGGCTGCGAGAAGGTCGACATGGTGGAGGACCTTGCCCGCGACCGCGCCTGCGAGCTGTACGGCGCGAAGTACGCCAACGTGCAGCCCCATTCCGGTGCCAGCGCGAACTTCGGCGCGTATCTTTCCATCATCGAGCCCGGCGACACGGTGCTCGGCATGAGCCTCGACCATGGCGGCCATCTCACCCACGGCAGCCCCGTGAACTTCTCCGGTCTTCTGTACAACATCGTCTCCTACGGCGTGAACCCCGAGACCGAGACCATCGACTACGACGAGCTCGAGCGCATCGCGAAGGAGTGCCGCCCGAAGGTCATCGTCGGCGGCGCCTCGGCCTACCCGCGCTTCATCGACTTCGAGCGCATGGCGGAAATCGCCCATGAGGTGGGCGCCTACCTCATGGTGGACATGGCCCACATCGCCGGCCTCGTGGCCGCGGGGCTGCACCCGAGCCCGGTGCCCCACGCCGACATCGTCACTTCCACGAGCCACAAGACCCTGCGCGGCCCGCGCGGCGGCTTCATTCTCACGAACTCGGATGAGCTGGGTCCGAAGATCAACAAGGCCATCTTCCCCGGTGCTCAGGGCGGCCCTCTCATGCACGTCATCGCCGGCAAGGCCGTGGCCTTCGGCGAGGCGCTGCGTCCCGATTACCGTGTTTATATGGAGCATGTGGTGGAGAACTGCCGCACTCTCGGCCAGGGCATGACCGACGGCGGCCTGCGCCTCGTCTCCGGCGGCACGGACAACCACCTGTGCCTCGTTGACCTCACGGCCTCCGACATCACCGGCAAGGACGCCGAGAAGCTTCTGGAATCCGTGGGCCTTACGGTGAACAAGAACTCCATCCCCAACGAGCAGCGCTCTCCCTTCGTGACGAGCGGCATCCGCGTGGGCTCCGCGGCCGCCACCACTCGAGGATTTACCGCCGAGGACTTCTACGAGATCGGCCAGCTCATCGCGACCACGGTGTTCAACCCCGCCGACGACGCCAAGCTCGCTGATGTCCGCCGCCGTGTGGACGCCATGCTGGATGCCCATCCCCTCTATCCGGGACTGGAATACTAAAGTAGTACCGATTGAGGTTGGGCAGGCTGCGAGGCGGGCGGGGGCGCCCGCGCGCAGGTTGCGCAGCGAACGGAACAGTCCAGTGGACTGTTCCGCCGAGCGAGCCATTGCTTGAGCACGGGTGCCCCCGCCCGCCTCGCAGCCGGACGAAAGGAATGAACTTATGGAATGGAACGACCGCGTCGTCGTCCTCGATCACCCCATCGTGCAGCACAAGCTGGCCATCCTGCGCGACAAGCACACCCCTTCCAACGAGTTCCGCGATGTCGTGCGCGAGCTCTCGCTGTTCGAGACCTACGAGGCCACCCGCGACTTGCCGCTCACGAACGTGTTCATCCAAACGCCCATCGCGCCTTTCGATGCCAAGCAGATCACGGGCCGCAAGGTGGCCTTCGTGCCCATTTTGCGCGCGGGCCTCGGCATGGTGGACGGAGCGCTGGAGGTCATCCCCCGGGCCCGCGTGGGACATCTGGGCATGCAGCGCAACGAGGAGACCCACGAGCCCGAGAGCTATTACGACAAGCTGCCCCGCGACATCGCGAGCCGCCGCGTCTACGTGCTCGATCCCATGCTCGCCACCGGCGGTTCTGCCGAGGCGGCCGTCAAGTACCTGCGCGAGGCGGGCGTGGCGGGCACCATCCGCTTTTTGTGCCTCGTCTCGGCCCCGGAGGGCATCGAGCGTCTGCTCGCCGCCGACGATGATCTCATCATCTACACCTGCGCCATCGACGACGGCCTCAACGAGAACGCCTACATCGTCCCCGGCCTCGGCGACGCCGGCGACCGCATCTTCGGAACGGAGTAATCTGACCGGATTGATTTCGGCAAAGGCTGAGCAGGCACGGGGGATGGCGGGGGTCTCCGCGCGCAGGTTGCGCAGCGAACGGAACAGCCCAGTGGGCTGTTCCGCCGAGCGAGCCATTGCTTGAGCACGGAGGCCCCCGCCATCCCCCGCGCCGGACGAAAGGAACAACCATGGCAGCAGATAACCGTCCCAGCTGGGACGAGTACTTCATGAAGATGGCCAACGACGTGGCCACCCGCACAACCTGCCTGCGCCGCGGCGTCGGCGCCGTCATCGTGAAGGACCGCCGTATCCTGGCCACGGGCTACAACGGCGTGCCCACCGGCCTGACCCACTGCAGCGAGACCGGATGCCTTCGCGAGCAGCTGGGCGTGCCGAGCGGCCAGCGTCACGAGATCTGCCGCGGTTTGCACGCCGAGCAGAACGCCATCATCCAAGCGGCCCGCTACGGCATCAACATCGCCGGCGCCACCATCTACGTGAATACGCAGCCCTGCGTCGTGTGCGCCAAGATGCTCATCAACGCCGGCATCACCGAGATCGTCTACCAGAACCCGTACCCCGACGAGCTGTCCCAGGAGCTTTTAGCCGAGTCCGGCATCCTCGTCCGGGAGTACACGGGGGAGTAGATCAGGGAAAAGTCGGTGATCGAAGCGACGGACGCGCTGATGGGCTTCGTTTTAGTGCACCTGCACAAATTTTCCCAGATCAGGGGCGCAAGCCGCCGCCGCGATCATTTCACCGCTCACCCCAGAAATTGGTTGAGTTGGTCAGCTTTTGTGAACAAGACGTTATCATAGGCAACGGTTTACATTGGGTGTAACAGCGCGCAAGCGCCCCGACGGAAGTAGGTTATGGTACTGGCAATCGCACTCGGCATCTTGGCGGGCATCGCGGGGTTTTTGCCCCTCGTGTTCGGCTTGCACCGGGTGAAGCACATGACGGATTCGGGCAATCTGGGGCACATGGGCGTGCTCATGCTCTGCCTGCTCTTCTCATTTGTCCTCATGTTCGCCTTCGCCATCCTCTGCATCAACGTCAACCGGGATGCTGCGCTGCCCTTTGTCCTGTCGGAAGCCGGGGCTCTCTCCGTCACCGCCATCGCGTTCGGCGTGACGAGGCTGGCTCGGAAAAGCTAGGAAAGGTTGATACGTGGACGCTCTTTCAATGCTCTCTGAAGAAGTGCCTCATCTTCAGGCATCCTTCGATCCCACCGTGGTTTTCGGCGGAGTCACCCAGTACATTGTATGGATGGTCATCTGCTGGATCATCACGCTGGTGCTGATCCTCGTCGTGGGCCGCAAGCTCACGCTCATCCCGACGAACAAGTTCGTCAACACCGTCGAGTACGGTTACCAGTTCGTGCGCAACGACATGGGCGAGGGCATCATCGGTCACGGCTTCAAGAAGCACGTGCCCTTCCTCGCCACGCTGTTCTTCTTTATCCTCATCTCGAACTTCGTGGGTCTTATCCCCGGCTGCAAGACGCCGACGGGCACCATCTCGGTGACCTGGGCGCTCGCTACCATCTCGTTTGTCTACTTCAACGTCTGGGGCATCAAGGCCAAGGGTGGCCTGACCTACTTGAAGTCCTTCGCTCCGGCGGGGCTTCCGAAGGTCATGGTGCCGATCATCTGGTTCTTGGAGCTCATCTCCACCTGCATCCGCTGGCTCACGCTCGCCGTCCGACTTTACGGCAACATGTTCGCCGGCCACATGGTGCTCGGCATCTTCGCGCTGGCCTCCAGCGTGTTCCTCACCTGCGGCATCCAGGCGCTCGATCCCATCAGCGGCGTGCTGTCGCTGCCCTGGTTCCTGCTGCTCATCGCCATGTACGTCCTGGAGACGCTGGTGGCGTTCCTTCAGGCCTACGTGTTCACGGTGCTCTCCGCGGTCTACGTCCAGATCGCCACGAGCGCCCACTAGGAACCGCTCCTGCGCGTCGCACCCCGCGCCGCGCACCCGGGGCCGCCAAGGCCCCACCCCCCATCTGGGTTAAGCCGGCTCCTCCAAAGCCGGAAACCATAATCCGTAAGTGTTTTTGGGAAACAGGCTCAAAAACGACCTAAAGGAGGAAACTGTGGAAACTGTATTCGTCATTGCTGCGCTGAAGCTCGTCGGCTATGGCCTGGCCACCATCGGCCCCGGCCTCGGCATCGGCATCGCCTGCTACGGCTGCTGCGTGGGCACCGCCCGCCAGCCCGAGGTGGGTGGCCGTCTGTTCACGAACTTCATCATCGGTGCCGCTCTGGCCGAGGCCCTGGCCCTCATCGGCTTCGTTCTCGCCTTCATCCTCTAGTTCTAGTCTTTAACCGGTTGTCATAGCCGTTATAAGGCTGGAAGGAGGAATTGCACGTGAAGACAAGAGCGAACAAAGCAGTTGCGAAGGTCGCCTTCGGCGCCCTGGCTCTCAACGCTGCTTTCCCGGCGCTCGCGTTCGCTGCTGAGGCGGAACAGGAGGGCGGCATCTCCGCCATCCTGCCGGACATGGCGGAGTTCATCCCCATGCTCATCGCCTTCATCATCCTCTGGATCATTCTCGCGAAGTTCGGCTGGCCGATGTTTGCCGGCATGCTGGAGAAGCGCGAGAACACCATCCGCGAGGCCCTGAAGAAGTCTGAGGAAGCTCAGATCGAGAGCGAGCGCGTGCTGGCTGAGTACAACAAGCAGCTGGCCGACGCCAAGGCCCAGTCCGCGCAGATCATCGCCGACGCCCGCTCGGTGGGCGAGGCCGTCAAGGCGGACATCACCGCCCAGGCCCAAACCGAGGCCGCCGACATGATCGCGAAGGCCAAGGCCGCCATCGAGGCCGAGAAGAAGCAGGCCATTTCCGAGCTGCAGGCCACCGTGGCCAACACCTCGGTCGATGTGGCCGCGCGCCTGATTGGCGAGGATCTTACCGAGGGTGAGCACCGCGCCATCATCGAGCGCTACGTCAAAGAGGCGGGTAGTTTCAATGGCAACTAATCGTCTCGTCGTGAAAGAGGAAGTCGCGGTTTACGCATCGGTGCTCTTCGATGCCGCCCATACCGCCGGCGGCCAGGAGGCAGTGCTTGAGGTGCGCGAGCAGATGGGCGAGATCATCCGTCTCATGCGCGCCGATCTGGAGCTGACTCAGAGCCTGTCGAACCCGGACTTCACCCCCGCCCAGCGCAAGGAGCTGGTGGAAGGCACCTTTGCCGACTGCCATCTGGCGCTGCGCGAGGTGCTCGCGGTCATGGCCGAGCGCGGCCAGGCGGACTTGCTGCCGCGGGTCTTCGACGCGTACCGCGAGCTGCTGGGCGACAAGCTGGGCATTTGCGTGGTCGACGTGACCACCGCCGTGCCGCTCGACGACGGACTGCGCCAACTCATTACGGAAAAAGCCGAGGCCGATTTGGGACGGCGCGCGGTGCTGCGCGAGCGCATCGATGCGTCCATCCTGGGCGGCATCATCATGGATGTTGACGGCAACTACATTGACGCGAGCATGATCTCGCAGCTCAATCGCGCCCGCAACGTCCTCAAGGACACAACAGATGGAGGTGAATGCTAGTGACTGAAATCACCGCACAGTCCATCGACGAGGCGCTGAAGAAGCAGCTCGAGCAGCTGAACGTCAGCGTCGAGTCTCGCGAAGTGGGCACGGTCATCCAGGTCGGCGACGGCATTGCGCGCGTCGACGGCCTGCGCGATGCCATGGCCGGCGAGCTGCTCGAGTTCATCGGAGAGGGCGGCAAGACCGTGTACGGTCTGGCCCAGAACCTCGAAGAGGACGAGGTCGGCGCCGTGCTTCTGGGTGACGTCACCGCAATCAAGGAGAACGACCAGGTCCGCACGACCGGTCGTATCGTGGAGGTTCCCGCCGGCAAGGCCATGCTCGGCCGCGTGGTGAACCCGCTGGGCCAGCCCATCGACGGCAAGGGCCCCATCAAGGCCGAGGGCACGCGCCCGGTGGAGTTCAAGGCTCCCGGCGTTATCTCCCGCCAGCCCGTGAACGAGCCGATGCAGACCGGTATCCTGGCCATCGACTCCATGGTGCCGATCGGCCGCGGCCAGCGCGAGCTCATCATCGGCGACCGCCAGACTGGTAAGACCGCTATCGCGATCGACGCCATCATCAACCAAAAAGATCAGGACATGATCTGCATCTACGTCGCCATCGGCCAGAAGGCCTCCACGGTGGCCGGCGTGGTGGAGACCCTCGAGCGCCACGGCGCCATGAAGAACACCATCATCGTGGCCGCCACCGCCTCCGATTCCGCTCCTCTGCAGTACATCGCGCCGATGGCCGGCGCCGCCATGGGCGAGTACTTCGTCTACAACGGCGAGGACGGCAAGCCCGCGGGTCCCGAGAACAAGGGCCGCGCCGTGCTCATCGTCTATGATGACCTGTCCAAGCAGGCCGTGGCCTATCGCCAGATGTCGCTGACCCTGCGCCGCCCGCCGGGACGCGAGGCCTATCCGGGCGACGTGTTCTACCTGCACTCCCGCCTGCTGGAGCGCGCGGTCAAGATGTCCGACGAGAACGGCGGCGGCTCCATGACCGCCCTGCCGATCATCGAGACCCAGGCCGGCGACGTGTCCGCCTACATTCCGACCAACGTGATCTCCATTACCGACGGTCAGATCTTCCTGCAGACCGACCTGTTCTTCCAGGGCCAGCGCCCGGCAGTCGACGTGGGCATCTCGGTGTCCCGCGTGGGCGGCTCCGCGCAGATCAAGGCCATGAAACAGGTGGCCGGCTCCCTGCGTCTGGACCTCGCCAGCTACCGCGAGCTGCAGGCCTTCACCCAGTTCGGCAGCGATCTGGACAAGGCTACCCAGGATCAGCTGACCCGCGGTTCGCACATGACCGAGCTTCTGAAGCAGGGTCGTTACATGCCGATGCCCGTGGCCGAGCAGGTCATTGCCATCTTCGCCGGCAACGAGGGCTTCCTCGACGATCTGCCGCTCACGTCCGTGGTTCGCTTCCGCACCGAGCTGCTCGCGTCGCTGCGCGCTTCCAAGCCGGAGATCCTGCAGACGATCAACACGGAGAAGAAGCTCAGCGACGAGACCAAGGCCGCTCTGAAGGAGGCCATCGCCGCCTTCAAGCAGTCCTTCGACGCCGCAGCGTAAGGTAGGTAGACCATGCCCAACCTACACGACATCGAACGGCGAATCAAATCCGTCACCTCGACGAAGCAGATCACGCGCACCATGGAAATGGTCGCTGCTGCCAAGATTCGCCGTGCTTCCGAGCGCGTGGAAAGCGCGTTCCCTTGGGCGGTCGCCATCTCAGACATGCTCATCAGCACGGCAAAGTACGCCCATTTGGACAACGAGCCGCTGCTGCAGGTCCACGACGAGGTGAAGCGGGTGCTCATCGTAGCCGTCGCCTCCGACCGCGGCCTTGCCGGCGGCTTCAACACCAACGTGCTTCGCTACGTGGAGAAGCTCTCGAAAGAGAAGCAACGGGAAGGTGCCGAGGTGGAGGTGGCTGCCTGTGGCAAGAAGGCCATCGGGTACTTCACCTACCGCGGCATCGAGCCGGTGTTCTCCTTCGCGGGATATTCGGCCGATCCCGAGTTCGCTCAGGCGGCCGAGCTGTCCGGCTACGTGATGTCTGCTTACGCCGAGGGCAAGCTCGACGAGGTGTTCATCGTGTACAACCATGCGAAGAACGCCGCCGAGCAGACCTTGGTGGAGCAGCAGGTGCTGCCGGTGAAGGAGGAGTCCTACGCGGATCTTTTGGGCCTTAAGGCCAAGGAGGAGGACGTGTTCAAGTCCTTCCGCGAGCGGGACGATTCCGCCATCCCGGGCGACATCGACTTCGAGCCGAGCACGGAGTCGGTCATGTCCTACATGATGAACGCCTACCTGAACAACGCGTTCTACTACGCGATGCTCGATTCCGCAGCGGGCGAACAAGGCGCCCGCCGCAACGCGATGAAATCGGCTACCGACAACGCGAACGAGATGGTCTCCACCCTGGAGCGCGTGTACAACACCGTGCGCCAGGGCGCCATTACCACGGAGATCACCGAGATCGTCGGCGGTGCCGCAGCTTTGGAGGATTAAATGGCTGATAACACTTCTACTGAAGCGGCCAAGGGAGGCGCCATCGGACGCATCGTCCGTATCGTCGGCGCCGTTGTGGATGTGGAGTTCCCGGCAGACGCCATGCCGGCCATCTACAACGCCCTTACCGTGAAGGCACAAACCCCAACGGGTGAAGTGTCCACCGTGCTCGAGGTGCAGACGCACCTGCCCGGTGACATCGTCCGTACCGTCGCTATGACGTCCACCGACGGCATGGTGCGCGGCTTGGAGGCAACCGACACCGGTTCCCCCATCATGATGCCCGTGGGCAAGGCGACCCTGGGCCGCATTTGGAACGTGCTGGGCGAGCCCGTCGACGGCAAGCCCATGCCCGAAGACGTCGAGTGGCGCCCGATTCACCATCCGGCCCCGCCGTTCGATACGCTCGTGACCACCACCGAGACCTTCGAGACCGGCATCAAGGTCGTCGACCTCATCGAGCCCTACGTCAAGGGCGGAAAGACCGGCCTGTTCGGCGGCGCCGGCGTGGGCAAGACGGTGTGCATCCAGGAGCTCATCAACAACCTGGCCCAGGAGCATGGTGGCACCTCCGTGTTCACCGGCGTGGGCGAGCGTACTCGCGAGGGCACCGACCTGTACCTCGAGATGACCGACTCCGGCGTTATCGAGAAGACCTGCCTGGTCTACGGTCAGATGAACGAGCCTCCGGGAGCCCGTCTGCGCGTGGGCCTCGCTGGCCTCACCGAGGCGGAGTACTTCCGCGATCAGGGTCAGGACGTGCTGCTGTTCATCGACAACATCTTCCGCTTCACCCAGGCCGGTTCCGAGGTGTCCGCACTGCTCGGCCGTATGCCCTCCGCTGTGGGCTACCAGCCGACGCTGGCCACCGAGATGGGCGATCTGCAGGAGCGCATCTGCTCCACGCAGACCGGTTCCATCACCTCCGTGCAGGCCGTGTACGTGCCCGCCGACGACCTGACCGACCCGGCCCCGGCCACCACGTTCACCCACCTGGACGCGAAGACTGTTCTGTCCCGTTCCATCGCCGAGCTGGGCATCTACCCGGCCGTGGATCCGCTGGAGTCCACCTCCCGCGCGCTGGATCCCGAGATCGTCGGCCAAGAGCACTACGACGTGGCCATGGGCGTGCAGCAGATCCTGCAGCAGTACAAGGATCTGCAGGACATCATTGCCATTCTGGGCATGGACGAGCTGTCCGAGGATCAGAAGCTGACCGTGAACCGAGCCCGTAAGGTGCAGAAGTTCCTGGGCCAGCCGTTCCACGTGGCCGAGGTCTTCACGGGCCTGCCCGGCGTGTACGTCAAGGTCGAGGACACCGTGCGCTCCTTCAAGGAGATCCTCGATGGCAAGTGCGACCACATCCCGGAGCAGTGCTTCGTGAACAAGGGCGCCATCGAGCAGGTCTACGAGGCCTACGACGCCATGCAGAAGGAAGGTAACTAATGGCCTCCATGGGCTGCATTGTGGCTCTTCCCGACAAGGCCCTGTTCCAGGGCGAGATCACCTATGCCAACATCCCGGGCACCGATGGCTACTTCGGCGTGCTGCCCGGGCATGAGCTGACGGTGTCGCTGAACCGCGAGGGCGGCGTTGTGACGCTGACCATCGGCGAGAACGAGAAGCGCGAGTTCCTCGTGATGGGCGGCGCCACCTCCGTGCTCGACGACAAGGTGACGGTGCTGGCCCGCTTCGGTACGGCCGTTGAGGACATCGACGCCGAGGCCGTGCGCGCCGAGGCCGCCGAGTGCAAGAGCGCCATCGCCGAGCTGGAGCAGAAGAACGATCCCCAGGATCAGGCGACGCTGATGACCCATCAGAAGAAGCTCGAGTGGTGCGAGGCCCAGCTTGCGCACGTAGGCCAGGCCGCGTAAGGCCCAGCCGAGCCAAGAAAGGGAGCCGCGACACGCGCAGCCCCAAATTTTGAGCCTGTTTCGAGAGGCGCCCACCCCGGGCGCCTCTCGTCGTTCAAATACGAAACCGATTTCGCTTCGTGCTCGACGGCATTTCTCTTCGCTCGAGCGAGTCGGCGGTTTTCGAAGCTTTCCCAACGGTCACCCCCCTCAGTCAACGAACACCCCCGTTTTTGCAAGAAATCTCGAGTTGTTAGCGTCTGGGGGGTCACTGCACGAGAAGATCGGGAAGATGCGTGCCAAATGCACTCTCGTAAAACACCAGGTCAGGATCTTGCTCCCAAGAGATAGCTCCGAGCTCACCATTCAGGTACACTCCCGAGACGCTAACAACTCGAGATTTCATGCGATTTCGAGGCAGTTCGTCGACCGAACGAGCGATAAACAGTAGTCTTGACTTTCTCAAAGGTTGTACTCAAAATGTTGTACAGCGGAAAGGAGGTCATTGTGACCGATGCGATGGTGACGGGGCGGATGCCGGAGCGGAAGAAGCAGCAGGGGCTTCGTGTGCTCAAGCGAGATGGAATGAACGCCTCCCAGGCGGTGAACCTCTTGTTCGACCGGCTGATCGAGGAGGGGAGCGCCGACTTCCTTTTGCAAGATGGCGATGCGTCTGCGGACGAGCGGTGGGCATCGGCGGCGCGCTTTGTCGATAGCCTCTCGCGCAAGCGCTCAACACGGTTCGACGATATGACGAAGGCCGAGATCAAACTTGACCGTCTCGCCGCCAAGGGGCTGGTGTGACATGGCCCAATCCAAGCTGCTTCTCGACACCAACGTAGTTATCGACTATCTGAATGAGCGCGAGCCGTACTACGAGAAGGCGCGGCTGCTGATGATCGGCGGTCGGGTGGGGGAGTTCGAGCTGTGGATCTCTTCGTCCCAGGTGACCGACCTCGTGTACATCCTTTCCAACGGAGGACGAACGAGCGAGATGGATGCCGTCATGGGGCAACTGCGGGGCTTGCGCATCTTCGTCAACGTGTTTGCAGCGAGCGAGAGGGAAGTCGACCTGATGCTTGCCGCCTCGTGGCACGACCCAGAGGACTACCTCCTTTACGAAATCGCCCTGGCGCTTAGGGCCGATGTCCTCATCACGCGAAACCAGCCCGACTTCCCCCAAGGCCTCGTTCCCGTCATGAACTGCGACGAGTTCTTCCAATGGATGCGAGATACGCACGGTCTCGACTACGGCGAGATCGAGTTCTGACTTGATGGTCTATGGAGCTCCCGGACGCTCGTTCTCACCATGCGGGTTCGCCGGTGGCGATGAGGCTGTCGATGTCGCGGAAGGCGTTCTCGATGTCTTCGCTGTGGTACATCTCGTACATATCGTAGACGAACTCCGTCCTTCCGCGGGCGTCAAGGGCTGATAGCACGTCTGCTGCGCTCGTATGGCGACTCTGTGCATAGCTTTCCAGCAGATAGGTGAAGAACACGAACTCCTTAGGCAATCTCGTCACCCCGCAGGTATAGTGAGTTGCGGGGATCCCCCATAGCTTGTTCGTTTTCCCACATATCGAAGATGGCGAGCGGGCTGAAATGCCACATCTTCAGATCGTCGTCGAGGAGCATAGATCGGGTTTCCGATGCGAGAAACAGCCGGAGGGCGTCCATGGCGTCGATCCCTCGGTGCTCCGCGATGAGCCGCGACACTTCCGAGTCGAAGTTCTGCATGATGGAGGGTTTCGTCTCAATCAAGGAGCCTCACCTCTTTGCAAGTAAGGTGTCGAAGCGCTGTCTCGGTTCCGAACCGATACTGATCGGATAGATTCTGCGGCTTCAAAAGGATGAGAGCCGTCTCGCGGTCGATCTGATCGTTCATGTAGTCGTTGATGACGCTCATGGTGCGGTCGTTGGCTACAGGTCCGATGACGAGGTCGTAAAGCTCTCCCTTGTACAGGCCCTTGCGATTTTCGACAACGAAATCAAGCCACGCCGCGTCTGCGCCTTCAAATCGAAGAAGCGAGAGCGACTCAATGGCGCTCTCGTCCATTTCATAAGCAGAGACTGCGGCTCTGCCGTTTCCCCGACGCCGTGTTTGAAGCTGGGCCCATCGTTCCGCTTGGTTGAGGCTTGAGGTCGTGTAGAAACCGGCTCCGAAATCAAGCGAGCGGTTCGTGGTAAGGATGCGAGGAAGGCGCACTTCGGCATTGCTTCCATGGTAGAGAATCATGCGGCGGCCCTCCCTTCTGCGTGTCGGATCCTGCTAAGGCTGCGCTGTCATTATACTCGAATGTTTTGTGGGTCCAGTGGGCCTATGCGTGCTTGCGCTTTGTCTGGTAGCTCTTGAGCTAGTCGGCGAATTCAGGTGAGGCGCTCGATCGTCTACTGCTCAGCATAATCCGACTCTTCGATTTCCTCAGAGTGATTGAACGGCGCCAAAGAAAGAAAGAGGCTCCGTATGGTATCGCCGTCGGTCATTTGGCTTAGCTTGGACAGCAGCTCCTCTTGTCGTGGTTGGCCGAGGACAGCCCGGTATAGAATGAGCGAGTTGATGAGCCTCTCGTATCTTTGTTCAGCAACGCCGTATCTTCTCAAGTACGTGTGTCGTTCGATCTTCACGCTACCATCTGAGTAGCTCGGAAGACCCCAGTAGGGCGCTAGGCCCGCGAGTTTCGGGACATTGTCCGAATTGCTCTGATGCGTACGGTACGCCTGAGCGGTGACTGTTCCACGCTACGCCGATGATGTATGT
>OGDN01000491.1_pt1 | contig 80985 bp, 81 predicted proteins | sample 1570271 | NCBI WGS metagenome assembly OGDN01 (sample SAMEA4384481, study PRJEB24528) | human gut metagenome | reverse complement strand
GCTGTGGTGTCGTATTTACAGAAATATAATGCTTTGAGTTGATTGTAGCACAGAGGAAAAGACTTGTCATTATCTTTTTGCCTCTTCCCGGCTATTCTTCAAGGTAGATGCAGCTCCCTCTCCGGCAAAATATTCCTTCACCAGCTTTACAACTACACCCGAAAGCAAAAATACCGCGATAAGGTTTGGTATGACCATAAGGCCATTGAAGGTCTCCGCTATGCTCCACATCAGTCCGAGGTTCATTGTCGCACCGACTATCGCAACAAGCGAATATACTACCATGAACAGCTTATTTGCCTTAGTTCCGAATAGGAACTCTATGCATCTGGTTCCGTAAAGTCCCCAGCCTATGATGGTTGAAAATGCAAAACAGCACATGGCAACCGCTGTAAAGATTGATACCCAGCCGCCGTAGGTGGATGTAAATCCGCTGATGGTAAGCTCTGCGCCTGCTGCTTCTCCATAGCCCACAGAAACTCCGCTGCAGAGTATGACAAGTGCTGTGAGTGTACATATCACGATAGTATCCACAAACACCTCAAATATGCCAAAGAAGCCCTGCTTTACAGGCTTTTTGGTGTCTGCACAGGCATGCGCGATAGAGCCTGTTCCAAGACCTGCTTCGTTTGAAAAAATTCCTCTGGAAACGCCCTTTTTCATGCTCATAAAAAAGCTTCCTACTGCTCCGCCTGTCACTGCTGACGGATTGAACGCGCCCTCTATTATGGCTCCGAATACGCCCGGTATAGCTTTAAAGTTGACGATTACTACTCCAAGTGCCAGCAGAATATACATCACTGCCATAAATGGCACAAGCTTTTCAGTAACCTGGCCTATACGCTTGATTCCTCCAAGCAGAATAAGCGCAATAAGAGCGGCAAGCACTATTCCTAATATGAGATTGAGCGTAGATGCCGATTCTTTTGAAATTATATCGTAATTATATAAAGCTGAATCAATCGCTGTGGTTATGGTGTTTACCTGTGTAGCGTTTCCTGTACCGAACACTGTGAGCACGCCAAACGCTGAGAACAGATATGCCAGCCAGTGCCAGTGCTTTTTAAGACCGTTTTTAATATAGTACATAGGGCCGCCTACCAGGTCGCCGTTTGCATTTCTCTCGTGAAAATGTACAGCAAGTGTGACCTCCGAGAACTTGGTGCACATGCCCAGAAGTGCTGAAATCCACATCCAGAACACCGCTCCCGGTCCGCCTATCGCGATGGCTCCCGCAACTCCTGCCACATTTCCTGTACCGACCGTCGCCGCAAGTGCCGTACACACTGCCTGAAACGGTGTGAGCGCTCCGTCAGATGCCTCACGTTTTTTGAGCATCCTACCAAGAGTAACCTTCATCGCATACGGAAACTTTCTAATCTGAATAAATCCCGTTCTAAAGCTCAAAAGCAGCCCGACACCTATGATACATATCATCGCAGGCACGCCCCAGATAAAATTGTTGACCACGTCATTGACTTTTTCTATTACTGATAACATCTTTTTCTCCTACTGAATTTAGTGTAACGTATAAAGTATAACACGGTTTGTACAATTTTTTATATATTTAATTTCATTTTTTTGAAGTTTTTCTTTATAAAAAACACCCGGATATAGCAATTTATCTATATCCGGGTGTTTATTTTTGTATAATATATACAGGATATCCCTCTACAGTCCCTGTGTCATCTTGTAATCTATAAGTGTCATGAGTGATTCTGACTCGATGGCGAGCTGCTCACACTCCTCAATCCACTTGTCATAGGCTTCACTCGCCTCATCCTCCGGCTCCTTTGCTTCGAGCGCCTCCATCATGGCATTGACCTCGGCAAATTCTGCCTTGATATCCTCTAAGAGAGAGTCTTTTGTTGATTTCATAGTATCCTCCCAATTTGATTTAACGTAAAATATATTTTATGTTCTCATGATAGCTCGAATAGAGCAACCGCCACACGATTTCACAAAAATTTCATTCCACAAAGTGTGACTCAAGCATCCCAAGCTCCGCCACATCTATGCAGTTTGGAATCGTGCCGTTTATCACGTCCTGCTTACACTCTGCGTAGTCAAACCACTTTACAGAGTCGATTTCCTCCTTCTGCACGGTGATGTCCGCTTCGTCCACATCGAGCCACAGAAGAAACACCTTGCTTATCTGGTTGTCCAGGAATCTTTCTCCGTGAAACACCTCGTCTGCATGGTGTCTGTGCAGTCCACAATCGATAAGCTGTTTGGGCTCTATTGTCAGGCCCAGCTCCTCCCTAAGCTCTCTGAGCGCAGACGGTATATAGTCCACACCGGCCGGTATGTGTCCCGCACTTGATATGTCGTAGCAGCCCGGAAAGGAGTCTTTTTCCATGCACCTTTTCTGCAAAAGTATCTGTATGGAATTTCCACGGCGTCTGACTATCCAGACATGCGCAGTCCTATGAAGTATATTGTTTCTGTGCGCCTGCTTGCGCTCTACGGTCTGTCCTGTTGGATTTCCCTGCTCGTCCACTATATCAAAATATTCCATATGAGACTCCTTTTCCTGCTCAATAAAGTGCATTTTTGAGATATATTAATCGAAGTACCAATCCTGGAAATCAAGAATTCCCGGGATGGTTCGGCGGTCGCCGAACTTCGATTTAGCCAAATATGAAATTATGCAAGCACAATTTCATATTCGCCTTAAATCTTGTACTTCTCATCGCTTATGTCCTATTCTATAGGTGCTCCTGCCGGCATTGGTTTCTCCGGTGTAAGGAGTGCGAGATTGCCCTCTGCATCCTCTGCGCAAAGCAGCATTCCCTCTGATAAAACACCTGCGAGCTTAGCCGGTTTTAAGTTTACAAGAACCATTACCTTCTTGCCTACCATCTCCTCAGGAGAATAGTACTTTCTGATGCCTGATACTATCTGCTTTGTCTGGTTTCCAATCCTTACCTGTGAGCAGAGAAGCTTCTTTGACTTCGCAACTGCCTCACATTTTACGATTTCACCAACCTGGAACTGGAGCTTTTCGAAATCATCAAATGTGATTTCTTCCTTTGCTTCCACATCCATAGGCTCAAGTTCTGCACCATCTGCGGCATTTTCACCTGCACCACAGCCACATGCTGCCTTACCCTCAACTGCAGCAAGCTTAGCCTGCTCAGCCTCAAACTCTGCTTTCTGTACCGCCTGGATTTTCTCTACCTCAGGCATCACATCCTCTGCCTTTAATCTGCCGAAGAGAATCTCAGGTTTGTCTGTAACCTTTGTGCCGCTCTCATAGAGACCAAATTTGTCAAGGTCATCGAACTCACGGAGTGTTGTGTTAAGCTGTGCCACAATCTTTTCTGCTGTCTCCGGCAGGAATGAATGAAGCAGGCTTGCTCCGATTGTGATAGACTCTGTGAGGTTGTAAAGCACCTCAGCAAGACGATCCTGCTGTGCCTCGTCCTTTGCAAGCACCCAAGGTGTTGTCTCGTCGATGTATTTGTTGCAGCGACGGAAAAGTGCAAATACCTCTGTGATGGCATCTGCCACACGAAGTCCTTCCATTTTCTTTGCCACTTTATCTCTTGTGCCGGTAACAACAGCCTTAAGATCTGCGTCAATGGCAGTCTGATCTGCATCGCCTGTTGCGCCTGTGCTCTTTACGATACCGTCAAAATACTTATTACTCATGGAAACTGTTCTGTTTACAAGGTTTCCAAGTATGTTTGCAAGGTCTGAGTTGAATCTCTCGATTACAAGATCCCATGTGATGATTCCGTCGTTCTCGAATGGCATCTCATGAAGCACAAAGTAACGTGTGGCATCTACGCCGAAAAGTCTGACCATATCGTCTGCGTAGATAACGTTTCCTTTTGACTTACTCATCTTGTCACCGCCCTGAAGCAGCCATGGATGTCCGAATACCTGCTTTGGAAGCGGAAGGTCAAGTGCCATAAGGAAAATAGGCCAGTAAATAGTATGGAAACGCACGATATCTTTTCCGATAAGGTGCAGATCTGCAGGCCAGTTTTTCTTGAAAAGCTCTGATGATCCGTCAGGATCGTAACCGATTTTTGTGATATAGTTTGTGAGGGCATCAAGCCATACATACACTACATGCTTTGGATCGAAATCTACCGGAATTCCCCAGCTGAATGATGTTCTCGATACGCAAAGATCCTGAAGTCCCGGAAGCAGGAAGTTGTTCATCATCTCGTTTTTCCTTGAAACCGGCTGGATGAAATCAGGGTGTGTGTTGATATAGTCGATGAGTCTGTCTGCATATTTGCTCATCTTGAAGAAGTATGCCTCCTCCTTTGCAGGCTGTACCTCACGTCCGCAGTCCGGACATTTTCCGTCCACGAGCTGTGACTCTGTCCAGAATGACTCACATGGTGTACAGTAAAGTCCCTCGTATGAACCTTTGTAGATATCGCCCTGATCGTAAAGCTTCTTGAAGATTTTCTTTACACATTTCTCATGATCCTCATCTGTTGTGCGAACAAAATTGTCATATGATGAATTTACCAGATCCCAGATTCTCTTTACCTCACCTGAAATCTGATCTACAAACTCCTTCGGTGAAATTCCGGCTGCCTCAGCCTTTTCCTGGATTTTCTGTCCGTGCTCATCTGTTCCTGTCTGGAAATATACGTCGTATCCCTCTGCTCTCTTGTATCTGGCGATTGCGTCTGCAAGAATGATCTCATATGTGTTTCCGATATGAGGCTTGCCTGATGTGTACGCAATGGCTGTTGTCATGTAATATTTACCTTTGTTTGCCAATTTAGTTTCCTCCTGATTTTCTTAAAATGCGTATAAATACATAACTCCACCATCAAATTCGCCTTTTCAAGGCTTCTCCGCTGCTTCGCAGCTACAATTTTCGGTCTCCGTTATGCCGTCTGATTTCGCATAAAGCACTTATGCAAACAAGTTTGCGCGTTCTTTATGCTCATCATACTTCTTTTATACGCTAAAAAACGCCTCCTCAGGAGAAAACTCCCAAGAAGACGATTATATCGTGGTACCACTTCTCTTCACGCAGCTATCAAAATCATCCGGCATCTTTTGCCGGCACTGCTGCGTCTCTTTCCGCTATAACAGGCGGTTCCTGTCAGTATCTAGCCAATGGTTCGATACTGCTGCTCCAAAGCCATGTTCCTCCTACTTTAGGTCATCCCCTCTCAGCCTGTGTGGGATTTCTCTGTAAATCTGCCATAAAAGTACTCTCTTTTTCGTCGCTTTTATCTCATACATTTCTAGAGTAGCATGTGGCTTTTAAATTGTCAACTGTTGTAAGTCAACAAGAATAAGTTTATTGCAAATAATTAACTTTCAAGTAAATTACTTTGAAGTTAATTGTTGTGCCCTATTCAAACCTTACCGATAAACTGTACATATATTCGTTGTTTCCGATAGATGCCCCGGGCATTATAGCCTCAACATGATCCATTCCATAACTGATCCTCAAAAGCTCAATTTCCTCTCCTTTTACTATATCTACATGCTCTTTCTCACCTGCCCATGCGCACATATATCCGGTCAGCTCCACATCATCTTCTATTAATTCAAATGTAGCCTTACCCCCGTCTACTGTTACACTTATCCAGTCATTTTTTTCATTACTGTCATTTTCTGATGAAACCTTAATCACACTGTCTACAGTATTTGCCCTATCTGAAACATTATCCGACTTAAAACCATATGTCATCACATCATGTTTATATTTTTTCTCACCTTTTTCATAACAGGTTATCATAACTGTTGCCTGACTTATGTTTTTATCTATAGAAAACTTATAAAGAACAAACGGACCTGCATCAACTAATTTTAATATTCTCATTTCCGCACTGTTTTCATCGAATTGCTCTATATAATTTGTCTCTACATGAAACCTTTTCCACAACAGATAGCCAGACAGCGAAGTTACCGCCACACATATGCACACCAACACTGCTATTATAGCTTTCAGTCTGCGCTTTTTATAGTTGCCGTCCTTTGTCACATCAAGGATATTCTGCTCTGATTTTTCCTGCAGTTCTACCTGTTCGATATCTTCTCCCTCAACTACATCCTGCGAATAAAACGCTGTTTTGACATCATACCCATTTATCTCTTCCGGATTTACGTCAAAAAGCACTTTCATTATCTCTTCAGATTCATCAGTATGTTTAACTGTAATGATTTCCATTGTGACTGTAAGCTGATTATCAAACTCTATCCGGCTTGTATACAATCCATAATTATAATTTTCAGTAAGGCTTACGCTGTACTTTTCATCCTCATCTGATGTCAGAATCTTCTGCTATGTATCAGAAACTGTTATTTTGTCTCTTATCACAACACTGCTGCCCATGTTAAAAATTATAAAAATGGTCAATATTACTGCCTGTAAAACAACTATGCCGCCTGTTATGTATAAAGCTTTTCTTTTTGCCATACCTGCTCAATTTTTTCTCTATAACCTCATATCTTTTAGTATTCTCATCCCGCTTTTATAATAAATTTCTGTTATCTTTGCTGTAATTTTTGTACTATTAACACCTCTTCACCATCTAAAATCCTTCCATTTCTCTTCACTATAAGAGTCTCACCATTATATTCATCATTTAAAATTGGATAATGTCCGTTTTGTGCCTCGCCAATATCCAATGAAATTCTATTTGCACATGTTCTTTCTTCACCATTTATCACGTTATCCGAAACTATATAGTATGTATCATTTTTAGCAAACTGATATGGAAGCCAATACAATTTTGTCTTTTTACCTTTTTGTTGTGAAAACATTTGTGTCTTCGGTGTATAAGTCATTACCTTCACAAGCTGCATATCGTGTATGCTTCTGCCTGCAAATGTAAAAAATATCATTAGAACCCAAAAAACTCCGATTAAAATTATATTTAATACTTTAACTCTTTTTCCTTTACATTCACCTAAAATACTGTTATCTATCGATTTAACCACTACCATATATATAATTATTAATGGAATCATGAAAATAACAGCAGCAGGAAAAAACATTTTCCCAGTATCAGCAACTTTCGATATAAATATAACCAGATTTTGTTTTCTAATATCTTTAATAAAAAACATTGGCTGCTCAAGCATATTGTAACTGTCTGTAAATGAAAAAAGAAATAATGCCAGGACTGCCGGTTTGATTGTAGGCATAACTATATACCAGATTACTTTTATTATAGATGAAGTTTCCATTCTTGCCGCCTCTACATATGATTCATCTATACCTTTCAGATATTGGTAAACCATTACAACCACAAACGTTGAAAATGTCATAGTCAGCACAACACCTATTCTTGTATCCAGCATTCCCATATCCCTAAGTCCTATGTAATTTGGCAGAAGTGTTATCTGTGGTGGCATCAGCATTATAAGCCAGCAAATAAACACAAAACATTTCGTTATTTTGTTATTTATCATATACAATCCAAACGCACATGGTATACCAAGTATTATCTGGAGCAATGAAATGCATATTGCGTAGAAACACGAATTCCAAAATACTCTATAAAAGCTAAAACAATTAAATAATAATTCTTTCCATTTATCCATACTTATTGTATCCGTATAAAATGATCTCAAAATTGTCATCAATATGGGGGCGGCAAATAGTAATGCTATAATGCATAAAAATATATACCAGATTATTTTTTTCAATATTCAAATCTCCTTATCAATTTTGATAGGATAAGAACAATAGCCGTACATAATATTGTTGTAAAAATAGCTGATGTCGCAAGATTTTGATAATTAAGTTTTGAAAAACTATTGTTCATATAATACTGCAATGTATACGCATATTCCGGTGGATAATCTGATCCATAATACAAATAACTTTCCCGAAAAATTTTAAATGAATTAACAATTTCAAATAAAAAAACAAACACTATCACCGGAGATGCCATTGGAAACATGATTTTGGATATTATCTGTTTCCTATTTGCACCATCAAGTTGTGCAGCCTCATAGACTGACTTTGGTATTGATGCTAATGCTGACATAATAAATATTGTACACAATCCGAGATTTTTCCATATAAATAGAATATCCAAAGCCATACAATTATCATTCCATTTAAACACCATCCTCCATATAACGGATATAACTGCCGTAGGAACAGCCATAGGCAACATATATATAATCTTCATTCGTGGATTTTGAATATATATCTCTGTGAAATATACTGCAATTACTGATGCCATAATTACCAATGGAATAACAGCATGTATCACCAGCAGACAGCTATTTTTTAATGCTAACCTGAAATATTGATTATTCATAGTACTGACATAATTCTTAAACCCGACAAATTCCGGTACAAACTGGCTTTTTATAAATGAATAATATATAACTTTTAAAAATGGAGTAAACGAAAAAATAATAATTCCTATTAAAAACGGAATAATACACAGTATACATTTTTGTCGCCATCCCAGACATTTTCTTTTCATGTTTTATCCCCATACCATTATTCGTTAAGATATGTATTTACTTTTCTTTCAAGTTCTTTAACCATGTCACTATATTCCATCTGTCCTCTGTTATAGCTTAAATAACAATCCCAAAACACATTTGACGGCATCTCAAACACCACAGCTCCATTTTTATAAATCTCTTTGAGAACACTTTCACTATTTTTGTTTAATGGATTATCCTTCTGCTGCATCATATATAAACATAAATTTGATATGTAACTTAATGTATTTTTCAAATTTTCAGAGTTTGGATTTACACATAAGAATATACAATTTCCGTAATTTTTCTCTACCACATTCCCATCTTTGTCTTTAACATATGGCATATTTTTTATAATTGCATTGGCTTTGTTTTCATCACTCATCTGATCTAACTCCCACGCATGTGCCATTTCAAATACATTTTCCTGATTATAATAGTCCTCAACAAATGTATGAAGGCTCTCCTTAGTATCGGGGTCATTATTCTTCATTAATTCACATATATATTTAAACTGTTCTGTATCATATGAAATCTCTTTGTTTTCTGTATATATTGCATTGTACTGTTCCAACATATACATTTGAAGCTGATATGCATTCAGACTATAACATCCATGTAAACTTGTATCCTCATACGCCTTGTCTGCTGCTTTTATCAGACTATCATAATCTTTATAAAAATCTTCTTCTATTCCAGCCTTTTTACAATTGTCTTCATTATACATTATAAACGGAATATCTATGGAAACAGGAATCATCCATATATCTCCGTCCTCTGTTGTTGCAGCTTCTTTTATATATGGATAACAACTATCCAAATACTCTTCCACATTATCCACATCCTGTAAATTGTAATATGCTCCCTGCCTTTTTATTCCCTCTGCATATGCTGCATCAGTTTTTACTTCACTAATATCGTATGTTGTATCCCCTGCTAAAATAGCCATTTCCATATTATCACTTTCCGGATGTTCAATACTCATCTCATATCCGCAACTATATAGATCTGTTTCATAATTATCTGAATAAACTTTTACAGGATCCTTGCTGCTTTCTACTGAAATTCTGGCAATATCATTTTTATTACTATCAAGTATATAACATTCGCCATCGCGATATATCAGATCATTCCCATTTAATATTGCTATATTATCAGCTAAATCTCTCTTTCCACTATTATTTATGCTTCCCCCGATAAGCCTCATATCTTTACTATTTGCTGCATATACCTGACCATTGTCTATATCAACAGCTACGCAGAATTGATATCCCAACGAATCATTATATTGTTTTTCTCCCATAGTACCACTTTTGGTATCATACTCTACGAAATAATACCCTTTATCATCATGTGCATAATACATGATCTTTTCCGAGTTTATTTCCGCTTGTCCCACAATTCCATCTATATCTATCTTTGATGTGCCATATGTACTATAATCCAGTTTTATAGCATACTCGTCCAAATCCATATACCCATCATCGGCTACTGATATATTATCCATATTTTCCATATCGACATTATCATTCCAACAAACAAAGTATACTCCATCATCCATTGCGGACATATAAAATGGATTACTGATATCATCCGGCATCTTTATTTCATTTATAGTTTTATTTGATATGTCTATTTCTTTAAATGTAATTTTATCTCCCATGCTATACAAATATATCTTTCCATTGTATACATCCATAAGATTATACTCTGCAGTTTCCGTATCAATCTCATCTACTTTTTCCACAGAGTCATTATATTTAATAATTTTATTTTCATTCTCTTTTATTGTCCATACATCTGTTCCATCAACAGCAAAAGCAATAATATCTTCCAAATTATAGTAAATCAGATTGTTGCTCATCTGATAACTCTCTGTCTGATCTGATTCAACTTCTTTTTTATTATCAGCACAAGCCGACAACACCAGACATGTACAAACTAAAATAGCAACCGTTTTTCTTTTCATATATCCTCCTCATATCTATGGTTGCCAATTATAGAAAACGGCAGCCATAGATTTATATATAATAATCAATATTTACACAATCCGAACTCTTCCGGGCAATATTGATGAGTTCTAGAACACTGCCTAGGTACATTACTTCTTATAGCAACTCCACATCCAGAACAGACTATTTCGTGTGTTCTTACATATGTTTTTGTTGTACAATACACATTTGTATGAAGATAATGACTTCCTCTCAAAGTATTTTCAACAGAACCGCATACCAGTCTAGTTGATTTTGCAGCACATCCAGGTTTATGCGTTGCCGCCTGTACATTAATTCCCATACAAAATATGATACACAACGCAAGTATAACTGAACTTGTCTTTTTTAATATTTTTTTCATTAATTTTTTCTCCTTACATTTTTTGTTTGTAATAAGTGTTTGCGAAACGCCAAAAGCCACATAAATACGGCATTTAATTGTTCCTGTTTCTTTTGTTACTCATTTTCACGCTTCAACTGGAAGACCTCGTAAGCACCAGCTTTATCCAATACTTAAAGCTTTTCTGATTCAGCGTAGATTCTCAATCCCGACTGATATTATGTTCGATCACATGGTTGATATGACCGAACCGATATGTCAAAAACTTGATCCTCATCTGGCGGCTATGACCATCTTCGATACCTCTGGCATTGAAGCCCTGCTTCCTGTCCTGGTTGATTTCTTTCAGAAGCATCCCCTTATCGCCCCTAAGACTTTTCTTGGTGATGCTGCTTTTGACACGATTGAAATCTGCAAATCTCTTTTCGGTGAAATTGGATTTGAAAAAGCATTTATTTCTCTCCGCGTAAAACTTTCTATGGACGATAACGGTTATACCATCAACGAAAATGGTGTTCCCTGTTGTCCGCATATTCCTTCGCTTCCTATGAAAAGAGAAGCTAGTAAATCAAACTTAAAAAACAAAATTCCTACAATGAAATTTGTCATGCCCTAAATGAATGACTGCCACCTTCCATTCCAAGAATCCTGCATTGCAGGATTCTATCCTTGTTTTCAATCAAGATTGCGAACTTGTTTCACAATTACCTATTTGTTTGTAATTCTGATATATTATCAGGCTCCTTAGGCTGATAATAAAGCCCCCAGCAAAATTCTGATGCCTGCGGTGCAACGATTTCTGCTAACCGGCATAACAAATTCTTTTCTTTGGTCTGACTTTTCCTATACTCTTTCAAATTTTAATGCCTCCTCTTTCGTATTATGCTTGTCAATTGACACTTTCATATTACCTCATTTTACTCTCATATAACTGTATTTCTTCTTAATAGTCAAAAATGAGGAGTGAGCGGTTCTTATCAACCATTCACTCCTCATTTTCATCCACTTATCCATAAATTACAATTTCTTTATAAAAAAATATATAATAGATTTATTCATGATTTTATGCGAGGAGACAAACTATGAAATCTATTGGAAAATGCTTATCAGAAAGATATGTTTTAAATGGAATTATTGAATCTCGTTTTAGAGATGCATATGCTTATATTTTTGACTACATGCTTAATTTCTTATTATACAATTTATCGCTATTAACTCTAGGTTTTTTATTTCACCACCCGATAGCTGTTACAATATATATTATTATTACAGGATCTTTGCGTGCCATAACCGGTGGGTATCATTGCAAAACACGTATTTCATGCTATATACTATCATATACTATATTTTGTATATATCTTTTAACTATTGCCACTATACCTATGATTTCTGCATATGTCTTGATACCCATATATATTATTTGCTGGATTTTAATATTAGTGGTTTCACCTGTTGACACACCTAACAAAGTATTTAGTCAGTCAGCTAAAAAGACAGCCCGGAAAAAAACCTATATTATTTTTTTCTTCAATTCCATATTTACAATTCTGTCACTTTTGTTACACTGGAATAAAGATTTAATTTTTATTGATTTAAGTCTCATAATATGTGCAACAGGTCTTTATACCGGATATATTTCAAATATAAGGAGGTATCATGAATCTTAATCTAGCAATATGCGATGATGATACAAACGATATCGCAATAATGAAAAAGAATATTTTACAATACACAATAGAATCTGATAACAACATTGTCGTATCATCTTATTTTTCAGCGAGTGATCTACTTTCAGACTACAAGAATCATCTCTATCAGATAGTACTTCTGGATATAGAAATGCCAGACATAAATGGTATGGAACTTGCCAGACAACTCCGGGATATGGATGATGATCTGCTCATTGTATTTACAACATCCTATCCGGAATATATGCACGAAAGCTTTGAAGTCCAGCCATTTCAATTCATAACAAAACCGGTCGACTATACAGCTATATACAAGCTTTTTAACAATATTATCAAAAAATTATATCGAAACTCAAAAAGTATCGTTATAATTGATACTGATGGTGAAAAAAATTTTGTACCTTTAAACGATCTGCTTTATATTTCATCAATGAAAGAAAATAAGTTACATCTCAGATATCAACTTACTGACAGAGCATTGATATCCAAAGGCACTTTATCCAAAGCAGAAAAACGGCTTTCCTCTCACGGGTTTGTTTCACCTTCAAGAGGATTTCTGGTAAATTTACACCATATCAGATCAATTAATTCCACACGTCTTTTACTGAATAACGGCTTTGAACTTCCGATCAGCCGGAGAAGATCCAAGGAATTACAAAATATCTACTCTCAGCACATTATTGATATATTGTAACTATTCAGTACAGAAATATGCGGTAGTGCATATTTCGTAAGAAAACGTATATTATGTAGGAGCAAGCGCCCATCAGCGCAGCTGATTCTAATGCGCTTGCGGCTCGCAACTGTGAAGGTACTGAACAGTTACGATATATTATAAATTTAAGGAGACAAGTTTATGAAAATAGTATTGTTGAATTTATTGGACAGCATGATGTCCGGTGCAGCAACCTTTATATTTTTTCAGGCAATTCCTGGAAAAAAGAAATCCAAACTGCCATATTATATAATACTTCTCATATTTGTATGCAGCTTTACTATTTATGCAGCCATTACATCTATTTTAATTGGCAATACATCGACACTGGCAGTTTATTTACGTTTAACCTTATCATCTTTACTTTGTTTCTGCCTAAGTTTTCTTTATTCAGCCAATTTGCGAACTAAAATACTTATATCCATCAGTACTACTATATTATGCTCTATTTTTGAATCATTTTCGTATTACATTATTACCAGCATTTACTCTTATCATGTCGAAACAGATACTATGGATTTTTTAGTATTCTCCAATATATCGCTTATGGCGAATATGTTTTTCCTTATTTTTTCAATACTGATTCATTTTGTCTGGAAAAAGGAGGCTTTTGTTCATTCTTTAAGTTATACAATAATTTTATTGGTTATTCCGGTACTTTCTATGTGCCTGTTACTATCAAAACCAATTTTATATCTAAATATAAATATTCCGTCTGCCTATTTCATTTTTGCAGCCTTTATATTGTTTACAAATATTGTAAATTATATATTGTTTTATAATGTTCTCGAAAACGAAGAGCTTCGCTTACAGCTTTCCGTTCAAAAAGAACAGATAGAATTTCAACGTAATAAATACGAACAACTCGGTGCCGCATACAAGAATATCCGCAGCTTTATGCATGACACAAAAAAACACCTCTTTTACATTGAAAACTGTGTAAGCGAGAAAAAATATGACGATATAATCCCTTATTCCAAGCAAATCATGCATGATCTTGAATCACGATATTGTACTATTAATACAGGAAATCTCGTTGTCGATGCCTTTGTAAGTAACCTTCTACTTCAGGTCAAAACCCAAGGGATCACACTGCACACTAATCTGAAATTTGACAATTTAACTATACCTGTTAATGATTATCACCTAACTATTATTCTTGGAAATCTGTTGGATAATGCACTTAATGCCTGCAACGGGCAGATTGGAGCACAGATTAAGGTAGCAATAAGAACTGTAGATGGTACCTTTACCATACACGTTGCAAACACATATGTGATTGCAGATTCCCAAAAATCACCTAATGATTTTGACAAAATTGATTTTATTCACGGATATGGTCTGAAAAATGTAAAGGACTCAGCCGAGGCATGCGGTGGCTTCTGCGTAATCCATCATGAAAATGATATATATTCCGCCACCGTTATAATACCTGTTCTGAATCCTTGAATCAATTCATCCACAAAAAGGATGAACTATCCCTCTGAAATCTGACAAACGACACGATTTTCTATAACACCTTCGAACCATTTGCCGTAAGCTTAAAGGTTGCACCTAGCACCTCTGCTGCGCCACGGCACATCATCATTCGACCCAGGAAAATTTCAAAATACTCATACATAGAGCAGATTTTCGTATCAATCTGCAGATTAAGCGCTATGACTTTTTTATCCATATTTATCTTAAGAGCTGCATCTGTTACTGCATAATTTACCCTGTCGTGTATATCAAAATTTTCTTTTGCCTTGTTCCTTACACGGTTTCTGCGCACATCGGTTTTATCTGCTATGATGAGTGCTGCTGAAATAGGATCCGTTGCCCCTCCGGTTGACTCATCATGATGTCCTATCGCAGACACAACCGTTATCCTATCCTTCAGACTCATATCTGTTTCTTTGAGTATCTCGTTTGCCAGTATTGCACCATATTCCGCATGACGGCTTCTGTTTACCACATTTCCGATATCATGCATAAATCCCGCGATTTTTACCATTTCAATATCAGATTCGCTGTAACCGAATTTCTTTAATATATATGCTGCTCTTTTGGCTACCATTGTGCAATGAGCTGCCGAATGGTCTGTAAAGCCCAATACTCCAAGGTTTTCATTCCCTTTCTTTAAACATTCACAGACCTCCTTATTCTTTTTTATCTCATCGTATGTCAAATTATTGCCTCCTGTTTTGTTACTTAATCATAAATTATAGTCTGCTTTTCATAAAAATATTCGTACATGTTTTGTAATCTTTATTTCTGCACTTATAAGCATAACAAATAATTGAAAATATATTGAGGTGGCTGTGTAAAATTTGTGGGAAATTTTCTATTTACTATTGATATATTTTGCATTGACATTTTTTGTTGCATATTTTCCTCCTTTATGCATATATTTGACTAAAAAATATGCAGATACTCAATAAGTATCTGCACATTTTCTAAGTAATATTATGCATTAAAGGTTCAAAAGGTATTTTACCCTATCGTATAATAATATACGCTGTATATGCCGCATACATTAGCAGCATGATGATACCCTCGCCTCTTTTTATCTCACGTTTTGTCCATGCCATAATCCACACGATGAGTGAAAATACCACAAGCACGATAATATCTATGATATTTTCCTGTATGAATGCTATCGGGCTGATGGCTGATGCAATTCCGAGCACCATGAGTATGTTGAAAATACATGAGCCGACGGCATTTCCGAGTGCCATATCGACCTCGTTTTTTCTGGCTGCGACTATTGATGTCACAAGCTCCGGAAGTGATGTTCCGATAGATACGATGGTCAGTCCGACGAGTGTCTGGCTCATTCCAAGGTCAATCGCTATGCGGCTTGCACTGTCTACTACGACATCTCCGCCTACTGCGATGCCGACAGCTCCGATTAGGATGAAAATCACTGCTTTTGGCATTGAGATGAGAGGTATCTCATCGACCTCCTCATCTGATGACTGCCTGTTCTGCTTTAATGTGTGTCTGATAAGGTAGAAAATATATCCTGCAAAGCAGCCGAGCAGTATTATTCCGTCCACTCTGCCGAGTATCATGCCGATTGTTCCCATTACAAGAAGTAAAATGGCACATATCATCGAAAATGGGAAATCCCTTTTTAAGGATGCTCCGTCCACCACTACCGGTATCATCAAAGCGCACACGCCGATTACTACCATAAGGTTAAATATGTTTGAACCTGTCACGTTGCTGACTGCAAGCGTATTATTGTGTGCTATGGATGCTGCCACACTGACCGCGGTTTCAGGTAGCGAGGTTCCCATCGCAACAATTGTCAGTCCAATGATAAGTGACGGCACCTTGAAGCGCTTTGCCACGCTTGAGCTGCCCTCCACGAACAGGTCTGCGCCCTTTACCAAAAACACAAAGCCCACTATGAGGCAGAGCAGCACCACTATAAACGGTGCATTATTGATGAAATTTTCCATGTTGATTCCTCCATTTTTTATTTTTTAAAAGCTTATAATTCCCAGGTGCTCAAGCAATATCTTCACACCTATGAGTATGAGAATGATTCCTCCGGCTATCTCTGATTTCTTTTTATATTTATTACCAAAAAAGTTTCCGACTATGACTCCGACGATTGAGAGCACGAAGGTTGTAAGTCCGATGATTGCAATAGCCCAGTAGATGTTTAAGCTGTCATAGGTAAATGCAAACATGATTCCGACTGCAAGCGCATCGATGCTTGTCGCAATTGCAAGCAGAAGCATCTCTCCCTGATTGAGCGCCAGGTCTTTTTCCACGACCGCGTCATCATCCTTTTCCTTTACTGCCTCATAAACCATCTTTCCACCGATAAATCCCAGCAGAATGAATGCTATCCAGTGGTCAATGCTTGTGATGTACTTCTCAAAGCGGATGCCCAGCATATAGCCGATAAACGGCATGAGCGCCTGAAATCCTCCGAAATAAAGACCGATTGTCAGCGCCTGCTTTCTGTTTACCTTTGTCATTCCAAGTCCCTTGCAGATGGATACTGCGAAGGCGTCCATTGACAAACCTACTCCTATGAGCAGGATTTCAATAAATAATACCATATTTTTCTCCCTTTTGCCTAGTGTGCGGCGATTAATTTCTCCCGGATAAGCATATGAATGCGTTACTGTTCACACCTAACAGTGTTATCAGCAACATGAACGCTCCATATGAAAAATGAGACCCTCGCATGCAGACACGAAACCTTATAAAGCTATAATTATATAGCTTTATTGTGTGCTGCATACTTGAGTCTCATTCTTTAATGTTTGCCAGGTCTATTGACCGGTCTGTTGACAAACCACGTATATGTAATGATACGCGAACTACTCCCTCAGAGGTAGTGTGTATTTAATTAATCGCCTTTGCTTCTAAAAAATATATCAAATGACATGGACTGTGTCAATGTATTTTACCGCTAATTTTTGTACGGAATGGCTAACTTTTTAAAATAATCAAAACACCCGGAACATTTTTTACAAAACAAATTTTATACAGACTTACACAACTAATTATTTTAAAATCATGGTTGACACGAAAAACAACATGTGATATGTTTACTACGACAGACATAGTATGACACTCGTAGTATGTTACTCGTAGTATTGAATAATTTTAACATGAAATTAAACACTTGATACAGGAGGTGAATAATGCTAAATATAAGCAGCGATGTCATCCGCGGATACAACGATACCATCATACTCTACCTGCTCCTCGACAGACCATCCTACGGCTACGAGATTTCAAAGCAGATAAGGCTAATATCCGAGGAAAAATACGTCATAAAAGAAACAACTCTCTACTCTGCATTTACCCGCCTTGAGAAAAACGGCTATATCACATCATTCTCTTCGAGCGACAATGCAAGCGGCAAAAGGCGGACCTACTATCAGATTACCGATGCCGGCAGAGAATATTACAGGATGAAATGCGAGGAATGGAAGCTGACACTTGATGTAGTAAGCAAATTTATACGATTTTAAAGGAGACATTTTATGGAAACTATAAAGAATTATCTGGAAAATATGTTTTCGCACCTCCCGAATACACCCGAGGTGCAAAAAGCCAAATATGAGCTCTATCAGATGATGGAGGATAAATACAACGAATTAATATCCGAGGGCTAATCTGACAACGAAGCCATAGGCATAGTCATATCAGAGTTTGGAAATCTTGACGAGCTCGCCGACTCACTCGGTATCAAGAGCTTCGTGAATCCCAGTCAGGCAATGCCTGCCGCCAAAACACTCTCCCGCGAGACTGCTGCCGCATTCCTCAGGGATTCGGCAAAACAAGCATATCTCACAGCGTTTGGAGTGCTGCTTTGCATAATCGCAAGTCTTGGACCGATATTCAGCGAATGCATTCCGCGTTCACTCGCTTCACCGGACGCATCTGATGCAATCGGCATTACCTTCCTGTTCCTGTGTGTCGCAGTGGCAGTCGGCTTCTTCATTTTTTCAGGCTCTATCTCATCCAAGTGGAGCTACCTGAAGCAAGAGCCTTACTGCATAGATTTTGAGACGGCAAACTGGGTCATCGAGCGAAAGGAAAGCTACCGCTCCACACATGCGATGCTTTTAACAGTGGGTATCATGCTCTGCATACTCTGCGCAGTGCCGGCAATCATAATCAGCTCACTGAACACCAAAAGCACCTTCGCAGACTCACTTTCAGGCGGACTCGTGCTCGTGTTTATAGCAATCGGTGTATTCATGATAGTATTCACAAACATGAAGAAATCAAGCTTTGACAAGCTTCTTTCCCTGAACGGAGCACAGACTATGGGCGGTAATTTTGCCAATTCACACGATGGCAAGGTGTACTATGAAAACCCTGTTGTGGCTGCAATCATGTCAGTCTACTGGTCAACTGTCACATGCATTTATCTATGCTGGAGCTTTATTACCTTTGACTGGGGTATCACATGGATTATCTGGCCAATAGCCGCAATCATCAATTCGCTGGTGGAAAACCTGCTCGGCGATAAACATGGAAATTAATGGAAACCAGGACAGTCAAAAATGTGTATAGCATATTTTGAATAATCACAAAACAAATTATGCAACAAGATAATTCAGAAATGGAGACAAGTCATGAAAAAGAATATATATCTAATAATAATTACAATAATTACCGTGGTCTGCATCATCGCCGGGAGTCTCTACCATATCGGGGGCTTTGCCCTAGGCCTGTTTGACAATCTGATTCCGCGCTCAGACAAGTCTCTCGGAAACGTATGCACAGAGGAACTTTCAGTCGATGAATTTTCAAACCTGGTATTTGATACAACCATATCGAACATCAACGTAAAAACCGGTGACAGCTACACGGTCTCATACAAATGTAACAAGCGACTGGTTCCAAAGATTAGGAGCACAGGCGATACCCTCACAATATCCCAAAGCAAAGGAGCCAACTACAGAAGAAGCACCACGAGCGAAATCACTGTTACCATTCCTAAGGGCGCAGCATTGAACAAGCTCTCACTTGATACCGGTGTAGGCGAGGTAAACCTTAATTCCCTGACCGCATCCGATGCAGAATTTGACACCGGTGTAGGCGATTTATATGTCACAGACTGCAGCTTCGCCACATGTGATGTGGATGGCGGAACCGGCAATCTTAGCTTTGAAAACTGTGCCTTTGACGAGATGGATATCGACGGCGGTACAGGTAACATCACTGTGACATCCTCACAGTCACTTGACGGTTACATGATGGACCTGGACTCAGGTACAGGCGATATCACAATCAACGGCAATGACTATGATGATGAGTATGAGGTAAATGAGCATGCCAAAAAGCACCTGGTTATCGACTCAGGGCTTGGGGATATTGAGGTGAAATATTAAATTAAACTTTTCACTTTTTATTGTCCATAAACTGCGGCTCCATATATCCGGTTCCTGACATGGACTTGTAGTAGCGGCTTGCGGCCTGCGTGCCGACACGCACCTCGCGGGCCTGCTTCTTTATGGACGCAAATTTCAGAGTCATGAGATCCTTGTTGCGGGCCTCCTGACTCTGTATTTTTACGCTCTTGTCCGTGATACTGCGGATATGCTCCTGCATGGTGCGTATCTGCTCCTTGTAGTCCTCTTTGTGACCATTCAGTTCTTCCTTTGTACGTTCAAAAAGCTTCTCAAAGCCTGAGTCTAAATTATTGAGCTGGTCGATAAGCCTGCTCTTTGCCTCAACTACCTCGTCGAAGTCGTCAGGTGTGAGCTGTGGATCCTCGAGCTGGTTCTTCTGCTTGATATCAAGCTCTATTATCCGGTCGAGTACCTGCTCCTTTTTCTCCAGGCTTTGTATCATTATGTCTATGTATGTCTGTTCCATTGTGTTCCCCCTGTATTTTCGATTGTTTTTAACTATAATCATCTCTATGATAGCACAAAACGCACAAACAAACTAGCTTCATGCTGCTGTCTCTGCGTTTTGTTTAAGTTAAAAACTCTCTATAATCCCTGTCGGTGATTTATGATACATTTATCTATGATACATGCAGCTTGTTTCCGTTACATGTGACCTGCATGACCTCTTTCCACGCGTCACGCATAGTGCGCAGGTGCTCAAGCACCTCCTCAAGAATCTCCTTGTCCTTCTTTATGTTTGCCTCGACAAGACGTCTGTGAAGATATGTATATACATTGTTAAAATCCTTTGATACCGGATATTTGTCATCAAGTGTGGACTGGAACTCTTCTATGATACGCTCAACCTTGCGGATGTTTGTGTGAGCCTGCTGGATATCCTCCTTCTCCACTGCCATGATTGCAATATTGCAAAATTTGATTGCACCATCATACAGCATGAGTGTAAGCTCTGCCGGTGATGCAGTCATGATTTTGTTGTTTGCATATGCTGCGTATGCTTTATTTTGTAACATAATATACCCTCCCTGGTATCTTTTTATGAGAAGTAGCTGCTAATTGAGCTCTGTGTGCTGTTGAGCTTGGTCATAGCTGACTCCATCTGAGTAAACTTGTTGTAGTAGTAATCCTCACGATCTGAGATTTTTTTCTCCCATTCCTTAATAGTCTTGGTGTAGTTAGTGTACTCTGTCTTCATCTGCTTGTCATTGTAGATGGTAAATGCTGAGCTCAAATCTGTAGACTTCATCTTGTCACCGATTGCACTATACAGATTAGTTGAAAGCTGCTGCATAAACTGCATTACCGTATCCGGATCATCGTTTATAGCTGCCATGAGCTTATCTGTCTTGCCTGATGTATTGGCGTCATCCTCATCACCATCAATGTGATATGCATTCTGCTCATTCTCCGCTGCATTCAAAAATCCAAGTGTACTGATTCCAAAGCTTGAGAGCGAGTACTTCTTGCCACCTATCTCAACTGATGACATCATGGCTGTCTGCATTGCTGTCATTACGCTGCCAAGTGTAGAATCCCTGCGAAGCAGAGAGTCCTTAATCTTTGTCTCCCACTTCTCAATCTCTTTATCAGACATCTGATCCTTCTCATCATCCGTGAGCGGCTCGTAGCTTCCTGCTGAATCAGCATTGTATAGCTTCGTCATCTCGTTGATGATGTTGTTGTACTCTGTCAGGAAATCCTTTACCTTATCATATACACCCTGTGTATCTGTGCTGGTTGTAATGCTTATAGCACTGTCTCCGGTCTCAGCAAGTGCCTCGATTGTCAGTCCATTGATTGAATAGCTGTTGCTGTCACCTGTATATTTTACACCGTTCAGCTCAATCTCCGAATCCTGTCCTGCGACCTTCTTCACCTGTGAATTGAAAAGTGCCTTATTCTGAAGCGTGTATGCAGTGTTTACCCTGTCGAGCAGGTCGTTTAGCGCCTGTGTATACTCAGCCGAATCCTTCTGCTTTGAGGCAAGCTCCTTTACAATATTGCTATCTGCTGCTTTTTTTGTGTTGGCCTCTGCTGCCTCCTCCAGAGCATTGGCTTTATTTACAAAGCCGTCAGCCTCGTTTCCGTTTCCTGCTAAAAGCTGCTCTACGGCTTCCTTTCCATTGCCTGCATAAGCATTCTGAATAGCCTTGGTGAGGCTTGCAACCGAGTACTTGTCATCGCTTCCTAGCACTTCGTCCTTTGAATTCTCAAATGCCTGAACTGACGCAAGAACCTCATCGTATGAGCTTTTAGTCTTTTCATCCATTGACTTGATGATTGTGTCATACGCTACTGAAGCTGACTCTATGCCAGTCTTGTTTACGGCATCTGCCGCAATAGTATACTCAGTCTTTTGTGAAACAGTGATGGAATCAGTTTTATCAGCTGTGCCATCTTCCTTTTGCAGATAGTACTTGCCGTCTGCCTCGTCCTTTTTGTAAGTCTTATCACCGACTTTCAGTGTTGTATCACCATCTCCTGTAGGTACCGCTTCAAGCTCCTTGCCATCAGCGTCCGTATAAGCTGTCCTCGTAGATTCTGTCACATCATAGTACGATGTGGTACCCTTGTCCGTATCAGCAACAGCTGCAATATAGTGGCTATTGTTGTCGCTGTCAATATACTTATAAAGAGTGTTACCCTTTGTATCTGTCAGCGTGGTCTTTGTATATGTATCATAGCTGTCACCATTCTTTGAAATCACTGCGCCATCACGAGATGAGCCAAGCTTCTCAAGCAGCTTCAGCTTATCACTATAGCCTGCATTTTTTTCATCAAGATTCTTATAAATGCCCTGAAGTGTGACATACGAGTAGCCATAATTTACGGCATTCATAAGATTTTTGCTCTGCGCATTCATCTTCGCCGCATCTGTTGTCAGATTATTGTAGTTTGTAACAGCTGCCTCGATTTTGGCTCTGGTCTCATCGTCTGAAACTCCATGTAAAGCTGCATACTCATCATATGGATTGGATGAATAAGTACCGGTAGTGGTCTTTTCACCACCATATGCTATTCCCAGGCTATAAAGTGCTGATGCTCCATCTATATTGCTGCCGGTTATGGTAAAATCGTTTGCCACGCCTGTCTTTTTTGAGCTGATATAAAATCTCTTGTAGCTTGAATCGTAGTTTGCATCAAGCCCCGCATTCCTGAGTTCCTTTACCACGTCGTTCATGGTTGATGATGCGCTGAGAGTGATAGACTTGGTCTCGTCCCCCATCTTTACCTCAAGCTTGGCATCACCGCCTGTGTAACCGAGCTGTGCAAGTGTAGTCTTCTCACTGTCTGCCTTAATTTCTGCTCCGGTCATATATCCGGCCTTTGCCATCTGCTTGATTTTCAGCGACTGTGTGCCGCTTGGTGCACCGGAGCCTGCCTTTACTGTGGCCTTGGTAGTATCCGAAACTGATGTCTTCTTTAAGTTGTATGCTGTAGAAAATCGCAGATTGGAAATATTGCTGTACAAGCTGTACACCTTGGTATTAAGGGATTTCCACGCATCCTGTGTCCACTCAAGCTTAGTCTGCGCCTTCTGATATTTCTCTTTTCTGGTGGTATATGACGATACCATTGCCTTTACAATAGAATCTGTATCCAGGCCTGATGTCATTCCCGATAATCTGATTGCCATGGTGTCCTCCTATCTCTTCTCATCTACCATGAGTCCTGCCATCTCCCAGACCTTCGCTATCATGTCGAGCGTCTTCTCCGGCGGAAACTCCTTGATGACTTCCTTTGTCTTCTTATCAACTATCTTTATTGTCACGCGGTTAGTCTTCTCATGGATGCCGAACACTGCCTCCGACTGGTCAGCCAACGCGCTCTTGTTGATATCATCCACAGCCTTTTTAAGCTGCATATTCTTCTCATTCTGCTTTTGTGCAGCAGCCTGTGCCTGTCCCCGCGCTCCGGCATCACCGGCTGAATCACCGCTTGCTTCCTTCGTATTCATCGCCTGAATATTCCTTGCGATGCTGTCAGACACGACCTGATTGTCCGCACTGGACACCTCTGTCCTTCCCTGTGCCTGTTCCTTTATCTGTGCAGTTGATGTACTTCCCTGATAGACCATTCCTGCACCCTTGATTGCCTCTATTGCCATCTCTAACACCTCCGTGTGAAAATATGTTGCAATTGACTGTTGTTCTTACCCTATTCTAAGGAATATATCGGATGAATTGCGGGAAAGTTTATAGCTTTCTTCTCTTTTTAAGTATAAAGAGATTTTGAAAAATCCCGGCCCACATCAGGATACTTAACTTTATCCTATGACGTGAGCCGGGATGGATTGTCTCTTTATTCTTTTTGTGTTTTAGTCTTAATGCTCCAGATTTGCAAACTTTGTGTACTCAGGCAGCCATGCGAGGTTTACGGTGCCGATTGGACCGTTACGCTGTTTAGCTATGATGATTTCTGAGATACCCTTGAGCTCGGTGTCCTTGTTGTAGTAATCGTCACGATAGATGAACATGACGACGTCGGCATCCTGCTCGATAGCTCCTGACTCTCGAAGATCAGAAAGCATAGGCCTGTGGTCCGGTCGCTGCTCTACAGCTCGTGAAAGCTGGGAGAGGGCCACTACAGGGACTGAAAGCTCTCTGGCGAGTGCCTTAAGCGAACGTGATATGTCTGAGATTTCCTGCTGACGCGATTCTGAGCCTCGTCCTGAGCCTGTCATGAGCTGCAGGTAATCGATGATGACGAGCTTTAAGTCATGTTCGAGCTTGTATTTACGGCACTTGCTTCGAAGCTCTGATATGCTGATACCCGGAGTGTCGTCTATGATGAGCTCGGAGTCTCCGATGATTCCGGCTCCCTCGACCAGCTTTTCCCAGTCGGCATCAGACAGATTTCCTGTACGCAGTGCCTGCGCATCTACCTTTGATTCGAGTGAGAACAGACGGTTTACGAGCTGCTCCTTCGACATCTCGAGTGAGAATATGGCTGTACACAGATGTGCATGAAATGCCACATGCTGTGCTATGTTGAGCACGAAGGCTGTCTTTCCCATTGACGGACGGGCTGCCACGAGCACGAGATCTGACGGCTGAAGTCCCGCTGTCCTGTAGTCAAGGTCTATGAAGCCTGTAGGGATTCCTGTTACGGTGCCCTCCTGCTGTGCTGCTTTTTCGATTTTCTCGAGGGCATTCATGACTACAGTACGGATTGGCACGTAGTCACCTGTCTGCCTTGTGGAAAGCAGCTCAAATACATCGTGCTCTGTCTTGTCGAGCACGCTCTCGAGCGATTCCTTGCCGGCGTAGCACTCGTTCTCTATGTCCTCTGTCACATGGATGAGCTTTCGCTTTATGGCATTTTCTTTTACGATATTGGCATAGTACTTGATGTTGGCAGAGGTCGGCACACTGGTGACGAGAGTTCTCACAAAGTCAAGGCTTTGTATTTCCTGCGGCACATCCTTTTCCTTTAAACGATTCTGGAGTGTGACGAGATCTACAGGCTGCCCCTCTGTAAAGAGCTCAACCATGGTCTCAAATATGATGCCGTACTGCTGATGATAAAAATCCTCCTTAAGGAGCATCTCGCTGGCGGTCACTATGGCATCCTTGCTCATAATCATGGAGCCGACCACGGACTGCTCTGCCTCAAGGCTGTTTGGCATTATTCGTTTGATTAATGCTTCTTCCAAGGGGATTCCTCCTATCCTTCAACTACTGATACTGTGAGGTTTGCTGTTACCTTTGGATGAAGCTTGACAGGCACCTCATAGTTTCCGAGTGCCTTGATTGACTCGTTAAGCTGCATCTTTTTCTTGTCGAGCTCTAAGCCATGCTGCTCCTTTGCCGCAGCCGAAATCTCCTTGGTGGAAATGGAGCCGAAGGTCCTGCCGCCCTCTCCTGAGCGCAGCTTTACTACTACCTTTGTGCTCTCTACGACCTTTGCGAGCGCAAGTGCACTCTCGTAGTTTTCCTGTGCTACCTTGTCAGCGTGCTGGTTCTGAAGCTTTAAGTCATTTAGGTTCTTTGGAGTAGCCTCTACTCCGAGCTTTTTAGGTATGATATTGTTTCTGGCGTAGCCGTCACTTACGTTTACTATCTCGCCTTTTTTGCCTAATGGTTTTACGTCCTGTAATAAGATTACTTTCATTCTTCTATGTCTCCTTCTTTTAGCATTTCGTCCAGTGTATCCTGTATCATGCGCTTTGCCTGCACGATAGTAACGCCTGTCAGCTGCGCGCCTGCCACATTTAAGTGTCCGCCACCGCCCAGCTTCTCCATGATTATCTGGACATTTATCTCGTCGATTGAACGAGAGCTGATATAAATCTTGTCATTGTACTCCGTGAGCACAAATGATGCCTTGATTCCTATGATGTTTAGCAGCTCATTTGCTGCCTGTGCACCGACGATTGTCGGGCTCTCCACATTCTCGCTAGGGCATACCGATATGGCAAACGAGCCCCTGTATACCTCTGCATGGCGTACTGCCTCGGCTCTTGCCTTGTAGCATGCCATGTCATTTCTAAGCATCTTTCTGACGCGTGTTACCTCTGCACCTGAGCGCTTCAAAAAGGCTGCCGCCTCAAATGTACGCACGCCTGTCTTCGTCATAAAGTTGTTGGTGTCGATGAGGATTCCTGCGTAGATGCAGTCGGCCTCTGTCGCATTAATCTTGACTCCGTCGTTGAAGTACTGCAATACCTCTGCTACCATCTCACACGCACTTGATGCATACGGCTCGATATATGAGAGTATAGGATTCTCTATTATCTCGCTGCTTTGTCTGTGGTGGTCAAATACGACTATCTTTCCAGTCTTTCTGAGGAGCTCAGGGCACTCTGTGTAGCTTGGCCTGTTGGTGTCCACCACCATGACAAGAGTATCCTTGCTCACCATCTCAAGAGCTTCTTCGCTGTTTATAAACATATCCGCCGGGTAGCCCTTTGCCTCTGAAAATGTCTCCATGAGAGGTCTGACTGAGCTTGTCGGGTCATTTATTACTATCTGTGCCTTTTTGTCGAGATTCTTGGCTGCACAGTATATACCTATGCCTGCTCCAAGCGAGTCTACATCTGTGATGCTGTGGCCCATGATAAGTACGTTCTCACAGGTCTCAATGATTTCCTGAAGCGCCTGTGCCTTGACTCTTGCCTTTACCCTTGTCTTGCTCTCCACCTGCTTTGACTTGCCGCCAAAATACAGGATATCGTCATGATCCTTTATAACTACCTGATCACCGCCTCGTCCGAGGGCCAAGTCTATGGCATTTCGCGCATATACGTAGTTTTCATTATACTTATCGCTCTTTATACCGATTCCGATACTGAGCGTGACCGCCATCTCGTTGCCGACCTTTATAGCCTTGACCTCGTCGAGCACCTTGAACTTGTCCTCCTTCATGCTGTCAAGGTACTTGTACTTGAACACCACGAAGTATTTGTCGTTTTCTATCTTTCTGACAAGTCCGTCATACTTGGCAAAATACTGGTTTACACGCCTGTCGATAAGTGCAACGAGCAGTGACCTCTTTACGTCCTCTATGCTGTCGAGTGCCTCATCATAGTTGTCAATATATACAAGCGCTGAGACCTGCTTCTGCTCTGTGATTTCTTTCTTGCAATGATAAAGCTCCGACTCATCAAATACGTACAGCGCCGTCAAAAACTCGTCTGCTTCATTTGTGTCGATTATCTCATTTTCCTCTGCGATAGAGTTGAAATATATTCGCTTGACGGACAGACGGACTATGCTGTCCTCCTCCTCATTTACTATCTTAAAGTCTGTCGGCGCATCACTCTTGGTGAGAAGCTCTCTGGTCACTGTCGGAAAAAGTGTCGTGATGGATTTGTGATATTTTTTATCCACACCCATTAGCTCTGCGAATTTGTCATTTACCCAGAGTATCTTGCCGGAGTACTCAAGCAGGGCATACGGCACCTCAAACTCATTAAGCAGCCTCTTCTGCACCGATGAATACTGTGTTGCAAAGCTTATCAGCTCATTTGCAACGACTGACTTGCTTCTGACATACAAAAACAGCACGAGCGCAAAGTAAAACACTGTAAAGCCTACCATGCCATAGCCAAGCCTTCTGTCATAGCGCAGTGCTATTCCGTCAGCACATATCCACACAAACGTCAGATATAGCGGCCAGCACATGTAGCTTTTCAGCCTGCCCTTGAATTTTATTTTTTTCTTCATTTTACTCTCCTTATCCCCGCTGCGTTGCGCTGATGCTGCCGGTGCAACGGTTGCGGTTTCGAGAATGTACTACAAATTAATAGTTACCGGCCACACCTTTGTGCAGCCCGCATCGATTGATATACCTACTAGAGAGTATACCACTTTGTGAGGATTATTCCTAGTACTATATTTATCAGTTTGGAATTACAGGAGTTCAGGGCAATCCTGTGTAATCTAAGCACAATTCTGTGCAATCTAAAAAGCACCGCATATATCTGATATTGATATGATACATGCGATGCTTTTTGTGTGCTCTCATCTTCCGGTATTCATTTTAATGATATGAGGGTCAAAAAGTATTTTGCCCCTCATTTATGATTACTTCTCAGTCTTATCCGCAGCTATCTCTGCAATTGACTTTGTAAGACCTGCAATCCCCTGAATCTCTGATGGGATGATAATCTTTGTAGCCTTGCCGTCTGCTGCCTTGGCAAATGCCTCCAGGCTCTTTATCTGGAGCACTGCGTTATCCGGATTTGCCTCCTTTAACATGCGAAGTCCGTCTGCATTGGCCTGCTGTATCTTGAGGATAGCCTCTGCCTGACCTGCTGCCTCCTGGATTGTTGCCTCCTTCTTTGCCTCTGCGCGAAGGATGGCTGCCTGCTTTTCAGCCTCGGCATCGAGGATGACTGACTCTTTATTTCCCTCTGCAACAAGGATTGTTGATTTTTTCTCACCCTCTGCACGAAGAATGGCCTCTCGTCTCTCACGCTCTGCCTTCATCTGCTTCTCCATGGCATCCTGGATGGCCTTTGGAGGTATGATGTTCTTGAGCTCGACACGGTTTACCTTGATGCCCCATGGATCTGTTGCCACATCGAGTGTTGCGCGCATCTTGGTGTTGATTGTCTCACGGCTGGTAAGTGTCTCATCAAGTTCTAAGTCTCCGATGATGTTACGAAGTGTTGTGGCTGTGAGGTTCTCAATTGCCATGATTGGATTCTCTACTCCGTATGCGTAAAGCTTTGGATCTGTAATCTGGAAATATACTACAGTGTCTATCTGCATTGTTACATTATCCTTTGTGATTACAGGCTGTGGCGGGAAATCTACCACCTGCTCCTTTAAGATGACTTTCTTTGCTATTCTGTCGATAAATGGCACCTTGAGGTGAAGTCCTACGCTCCATGTGGTGAGATATCCTCCCAAACGCTCAATTACCATTGCATGTGCCTGTGGCACGATTTTGATGCAGTTTACCAGTACTATAAGTACGATTACGAGTAACACTGCAAGTGCTATTAATCCTTCCATATCCGATTAAGCCTCCTTTACCCTTTTTACAATTAGTTTTACTCCGCTTATCTTTACTACCTCGATAAGCTCGCCTTTTCTTATGACCTGGGTCTCGTCCTGCGGTCTGACTGTCCACTCCTGACCGTTTACAACGGCTTTTCCCGTCTGCTTCATGCTGTCAGCATCCTCGGTGAGCACAGCTCTTTCTCCGACCAGACTGTCCACGTTTGTCTTCACTGTCCTGGAATTGATGTACTTCCCGGCCCATGGCTTTGTGAGAGCTAAAAGCACGACTGAAACGAGTATAAATGCAATTCCCTGAACCACGACATTGCCGCCAAGCAGTGCGATTATAAACGCTACAAATGAGCCTGCCGCAAACCATATGGATGTGAGCCCGACTGTCATAAGCTCAACTAAAACAAAAACTACGGTGGCTGCCAACCAGAAAACAATGTATGTATCCATTTGAACCCTCCCTTTTTATTAGTATTTGTTTTATATTCATTTTATACTATGTAATTTGATTATGCAACAAATATTAATTTTTTAAACATAAAACATTTTTAACCTAAAAAATCCCGACCACCATCCGGTAGTCGGGATTAATCATACATTTATCTTATTCGCAAACGTATGGCATAAGAGCAAGATGACGTGCTCTCTTGATTGCTACTGTAAGAGCTCTCTGGTGCTTTGCACAGTTTCCTGTGATACGGCGTGGAAGGATTTTTCCTCTCTCAGAAATGTATCTCTTTAATTTGTTTGTATCTTTGTAATCAATGACATTGTCTTTTCCACAGAATACGCAGACTTTTTTTCTTCTACGCATTGGTCTTCTCTTCATTGATGAACCATCAGCTGATTTATTGTAAGCCATTTTTGTTACCTCCTTGAATATTTGTCCTCGTGGACACTACTAATTGAATGGAAGCTCCTCGTCGATTCCGTCCGGAATGTTCATGAAGCCATCCCCAGCAGCCTGGCTAGGTGCAGGTCTGTCTGCCGGTGCAAATCCGCCTGCATTTCCTGATGCGGCTGATTTAGACTCTGCAAACTCTGCATTCTCAACCACGACGTCAGTGGTGTATACCTTCTGTCCGTCCTTGTTTGTATAGCTGCCGGTCTGGATTCGGCCTTCAACAACAAATTTTGTTCCTTTACGGCCAAATCTCTCAAAAAATTCTGCTATCTTTCCAAAAGCTACGCAGTTGATGAAATCCGTTGACTGCTCCTCTGCATTCTTGCTGTATCGTCTGTCTACCGCAAGTGAAAATCTTGCTATTGCAAGTGAGTTGTCCCCCTGGGCATAGCGGATTTCTGCGTCTCTGGTTAATCTACCCATAAGTATTACTTTGTTCATAATACAATCTCCTATTTTCTTATACTATGCCTCGTCTTTTCTAACGCATAAGAAACGAAGAACATTGTCCATGATACGAACGTCCTGCTCGATTTCTGCTGGGACTGTTCCCTCAGCATCGAACTGGATGAAGTAATAAAAGGCCTCAGTCATGTGCTGAATCTCGTAAGCTAATCTCTTCTTACCAGCCTCCTCAACTTCTGTAACAGTACCGCCGGCACGTGTGATGTACTCTTTTGCCTTCTCGACTACTGCTGTTCTCGCATCATCCTCGATCTTTGCACTAACGACGAGTGCTAATTCATATTTGTTCATGCGAATGTTACCTCCTTTTGGTCTCTGGCTCATAAATCTGATTATGAGCAAGGAATTTTATATCACGAGTCTAGATAATAACATGAATCGTGGTACTTTTCAAGGGGTTTTTGCAATTTTTCTTTAATTTTTATCAGGTCGGGACGTGCGCTGTTTCTATCTAACTAAGCCTGCTTCTTGGTGAGACCGCGGTCATTTTTCTCGACCAGCTTCCTTGGCACCATAACCTGGTGTCCACAGCCCATGCATTTCAGGCGGAAGTCTGCGCCGACACGCATGATTTCCCACTCGCTGCTGCCGCACGGATGCGGTTTTTTCAGTTTTACGATATCTCCTACTGCGTATTTATCCATTCTATATTCCTCTTCTACCTATGCCTGCCATTTAATATGCTGTGTATTATCCTCTGTTTACACCTCTATCTGCTCAAATACAGAGCCCAGTCCCTGCTGTATCAGAAGGTCTGCTCTTGCGTCCATCGGTGTGGTAGACTTGTTGATAAGCACGAGCTTATTTCCGTTGTAATAGTCTATGAGGCCTGCCGCCGGATATACCGCAAGTGATGTACCGCCTACTATGAGCACATCGGCGTGACTGATGTAGTAGATTGCATCCTCAAGCGTTTTCTGATTTAAGCCCTCCTCGTACAATACGACATCCGGCTTTACCGGGCCGCCGCACTTTGGGCATTTTGGCACGTCTGTCGAGTTGAGGATTTCCTCTGCGCTTACAAACTGCAAGCACCTCTCACAGTAGTTTCTCAACACACTGCCGTGCAGTTCCATTACATTTTTGCTGCCGGCCTTCTGGTGCAGTCCGTCTATGTTCTGCGTCACAACACCCTTAAGCTTTCCGGCCTTTTCAAGCTCTGCCAGCTTGTAATGCGTGATGTTCGGCTCTGCATCAAGACAGAGCATCTTGTCACGGTAGAATCGGTAAAACTCCTGCGGATGCTTCCTGTAAAATGTATGGCTCAGGATGGTCTCGGGCGGATAATCATACTTCTGATTGTAAAGTCCGTCCACGCTTCTGAAATCAGGTATGCCGCTCTCGGTTGATACACCTGCTCCGCCGAAAAATACAATATTGTCCGAAGCCTTTATCCACTGCAAAAATGTTTCTACACTGCTGTCATTGTTACCCATATGTATCCATCCTTTCTTCTTTTCTTCTTTAAATTGCTGCCTATTATTTTTTGAGCCACACTTTTATAGATTTCGCACCAGCTTGTCCACATCTGCATTCAGTCCAAGCACCATCACTGCATCGTCTGCCTTGAACACGTAGTCCGGCAGCGGAAGTACGCGATTCTTTCCGGCTTCCTTTACGGTAACGATATTTACATTGTATTTCTGGCGCACATTATTTTCCTTGATGCTCTTTCCTACCCAGCCTTCAGGTGGATTTATCTCGTAGATTGAGTAATCATCGTTTAACGCCACATAATCAAGCACATGGTTAGCGCTGTATTTCTTTGCCACTCTCTCTGCCATGTCGCGGTCAGGATAGATAACCTCATCCGCACCGTTTCGAAGCAGGAACTTGGCATGCACATCCCTGTTTGCCTTGCTGATGACGTATTTTCCGCCCATCTCCTTCACGAGACTTGTTATCTCAAGCGAGCTCTGGAAATTGGTGCCGATACATACAAAAATCAAATCGAAATTGTTGATTCCGAGTGCTTTTACTACCTGTGGGTCGGTACAGTCACCTATCTGCACCTTGGTCACGTCATAGATTAAATCCCTGACCTTGGCCTCGTCCTTGTCCATCACCATAATGTCGTTTCCGTTTTTAATCAAATCCGCACACAGATGGTGTCCGAATTTACCCATTCCAATAATTAAAATTGATTTCATTTCGTTTCTCCTTATCCTTATCCAATGATAACTTTTTCCTCCGGAAGCTCTATATTGGCTTTATCCGGTCTATGCACAAACGAAAGCACAAAGGTCATGCTTCCGATTCTTCCACAATACATCATAATTATGATAATTATGCGTCCTACTGTATTTAAATCTCTTGTGATGCCTGTTGTCATGCCGACCGTACTGATTGCAGAGTATACCTCAAACAGTACATCGTCCATCTTCATATTGGATGTGGCAAGTATAGCTATCACCGCTGTAAGTCCAAGCACCAGATTGATGATAAGCACCATTCCGGCCTTTTTGATTACCTCACTGCTTATTTTCCTGCCAAACACATTGCAGCCGTTGCTTCCTCTCATATAAGAAACAATATAGATTATCATGACCGCCATGGTTGTGGTTTTGATTCCGCCGGCTGTCGAGCCCGGGCTTCCTCCTATGAACATGAGCACTATAGTCAAAAGCTTGCTCTCCTGTGTCAGTGCTGCTGTGTCTACTGTATTGAAGCCTGCCGTTCTCGCCGTAACCGAGCCGAATAACGATGCAAATATGGCACCCGGTGTATCCATGCCTGCTATGGTATTGTTTTTTTCAAAAATATACATAAACAGTCCGCCGCCGAAGACAAGTATCAGTGTGGTTGATATTACTATCTTGGCGTGGAGCGAGTATCTGCTAAACTTAAGCTTTTTGGTTCTGACCTCATTCCATATGGTAAAACCGATACCACCTATGATGATAAGCAGCATAATTGTGATATTGACTAACGGATCTGCGACATATTTTGTAAACGATGAGTACTCCTCGTTTATGCCCATCAAATCAAAGCCTGCATTGCAAAATGCAGATATCGAGTGGAACACCGAGAAATATATGCCTCTTAATATGCCAAAATCTGGTATGAAGCGGATTGCTAAAAGCACCGCTCCTATACCTTCGATAAGGAAGGTTCCCCTTATTATCACGCTGAAAAGCCTTACTATTCCACCAATCTCGAGTGCATTGACGCTCTCCTGCATCAGATCCCTCTGTCTGAGTCCGATTTTTTTGTGCAGAAGCATGGAAAATGCCACACCGATTGAGATGAAGCCCATGCCTCCTATCTGAATCAGCACCAGAATCACGAGCTGCCCTATAATACTCCAGTGTCTGAAAGTATCAAACACAACAAGACCTGTCACACAGGTTGCGCTTGTTGCCGTAAAAAGTGAGTCCAGGAAATTAGTCCATTGTCCGTCTCTTGAAGAAAACGGAAGGCTCAGCATTATTGCCCCTGATAATATTGTCAGAAAAAAGCCAACTGCGATGTATCTGAACTCTGTCAGGTTCTTATGTCGTTTTTTTATGTCATGTTTTATATCGTTCATATCCAATCCTAACTATTTGCTGCAGAATGTATTATTGTCAGCTCACAGAAGCTGTCTGTATATGTCCCTCTTGCTGACACCTCTGTCCTTTGCCACGAGCTTCATGGCTTCCTTCCTGTCGATGCCCTGTGACTCATAGTGTGCCATATGCTCTTCAAGAGGCATGGCTTCCCAGCTTTCCTGCTGCTCCTTTGCAATTTCAGCCACGTTTCTGCCACAAATTACAAGCACATATTCGCCTCTTGGCTCCTGTGTCCTTGAACGCTCCAAAAGCTCCGAAAATGTAGTCTGCACCTTTTCCTCGTGCTTTTTCGTAAGCTCCCTGCACACGGTGAGTTCTCTGTCTCCGAGCGCATTGTAAAGCTCCGTGACCGTCTTTATAAGATGATGAGGCGCCTCGTAGATTATGATTGTCCGGGTCTCGTTTTTAAGCTCCTCAATGACACGCGCGCGTTCCTTTTTATCCCTCGGCAAAAATGCCTCAAACGCAAACCTTCTGGTCGGCCTGCCCGACATGGTAAGTGCTGTAATGCACGCTGCCGCCCCGGGAAGCGAGGTAACAGGCACGCCCTCCTCGTAGCAGATGCGCACTATATCCTCACCCGGGTCAGAAATGCCGGGGGTTCCGGCATCGGTGATGAGGGCTATATTTTTGCCCTCCTTAAGCTTTGCCACAAGCTGGTAGGCTTTATCTATCTTGTTAAACTCATGATAGCTCGTCATGGGTGTCTTTATCTCAAAATGATTGAGCAGCTTTATGGAGTTTCTCGTATCCTCCGCTGCGATGAGGTCTACCTCCTTAAGTGTGCGCAGCACACGGAATGTGATGTCCTCCAGATTTCCTATCGGAGTTGCGCACAGATACAGTGTTCCTGTCATATGATTCTCCTGTTTATTTTCCGTTATTCCGGGGCTTATCGCCGTATATCTCATATATCTCATCCGTGTATACATTAGGCTCTTTGTATACAACTAACGGTTTTTCGATGGTGATACGGCTTTTGCCGCCCTTGAGTCCCTCTATGAGCACCATGTTTGGCTCCCTGTCCGCGTAGGGATGCACAAGGCGCATGCGCTTTGGCTCGATATGATATTTCATCATCGTGCTAAAGATCTCTGCCAGCCTGAATGGTCTGTGAACCATGTAAAAACGCCCATTGAATTTGAGCATTTTTGCGCTCTCCCTGACTATATCGTCAAGTGTACACCTGACCTCGTGGCGTGCTATCGTCATGGCATCGTCTGCATTTTTGATACCGTGCTGACCTATCATATACGGCGGATTTACCGTCACCACCTCCACGGACTCTCGACCGAAAATCTCCGATGCATTACACACATCTCCCTCTTCTATGGTCACTTTGTCCTCAAGATGGTTATATTTCACACTTCTTTTCGCCAGGTCAGCACACTGAGGCTGAAGCTCAAGTCCGCTGTAATGCTCTCCGTTATTCTTTGCCTCAAGAAGTATCGGAATCACACCGTTTCCGGTACACAAATCCACAGCTCTCTCGCCGCGCTTTACCTTTGCATAGTCAGATAAAAGCACGGCGTCTATGCCGAAACAGAACAGCTTTGGATCCTGTATGAGCCTATAGCCCTTGCGGCACAAATCGTCCAGGCGCTCATTACTGTGTATCAGTTCTTCCATTGTCTTTGTCCCTGTTGTAATCTTTATTATACTCTTTATTATAATTTTTGTTCTTATAATCCTTGTTGCGGTTGTATTTCTGCTTGTTTGGTCTGTTTTTGCCGCCCTTGTACGGCTTTTTGTAACCGTCCTTATTTTCTCTGCCGGCATTTGCAGCATTTACTTCATTTGTCTCATTTGCAGAAGCTTCCGCTGCCTCTATGTCCGCCCTGTACGGACGTTTTTCTCTGTTGTCACGCTTATCACGGCGCTCGCGATATTCATTTTTGTTGTCACGGTGTCCACGGTTTCTCTGCGGTTTCTCCTGTGACTTGTCCTCCATCGTCTCGTCGCCGCTATCCTCGAGATCCTTGAGCTCGCGAAGCTCCTCCTCGGTGAGCTTTACATCCTTTTTCTGGCGCGGCTTTAAGCGCAGATCATCTACAGTGTACTCACGAAGCTCCTTCTCCTCGCCGTTGTCAATGACAACACGCACGAGCTGCCTGAGCACGCTGACTGACTTGACCTCTCCGATGATTCCCTCAGGTGTCTTTACCTTTTCTCCTACCGACGGCATTCTGCTGTTCAGATACTCATATGTATCCTGCTCATACTTGAGACAGCACATAAGCCTTCCGCACACACCGGATATCTTGGTCGGATTGAGCGAAAGATTCTGCTCCTTTGCCATCTTGATGGAAACCGGCACAAAATCTGCCATATAAGAATGACAGCAGAGCGGTCTGCCGCATATTCCGATGCCTCCCATCATCTTGGTCTCATCCCTGACACCAATCTGGCGCAGCTCGATTCTCGTGCGGAATACCGCTGCCAGATCCTTTACGAGCTCTCTGAAGTCAATTCTGCCGTCTGCTGTAAAGTAAAACAGCAGCTTGTTTCCGTCAAAGGTATACTCTGCATCCACCAGCTTCATCTCAAGTCCGTGCTTTATGATTTTCTCCTTGCAGATGGCAAATGCCTCTTTTTCCTTTTCCTTATTTCTCTCAACCGTTTTCTCATCCTCGTCGGTTGCCACTCTGATGACAGGCTTAAGCGGTGAAACCACCTTATCATCATCCACATCCTTCGGCGGAATGAGGACAGTTCCCATCTCTATGCCTCTTGCTGTCTCCACGATAACATGCATTGCCATGTCGAGGTCGAAATCAGCCGGGTCAAAGTAATATATTTTGCCTGCTGTCCTGAATCTGATACCAACTATTTTTGTCATGTGATTAGTTCTCCTTTATGGTCATAAGCAGCAGCTCAATTACCAGGTCAAAATTAACGTTTGCGTTAATTCTTATCTTCGCCTTCTCAAGCGCCTCAAGTATTGCCTCGATTCCCTGATAGGAATGCTTTGCTGCCTGTTTCTTTATATCATAGACCTCATCCTTGAATATGAGTCCGTTAACATCGTTTGTCGCCTTCATATACAGCACATCTCTGTACCACACCATAATCAGGTCAAAATAATCCTGCACCTTAAGCTTGTACTCAGCTATCTGCTTTACCGCTGCGCCCAGCTCGTAGAGATCTATGTCATCGAGGCGCTTTATAAGCGACAATGCTGACTCCTTTAGCTCGTTGAACTCGTCTGATGAGGCGAGCTTAACAGCCTTTCCGACGATGCCCTGTGCAAATGCGGCACTGATATCTGCCTGATAATCCGGAATATGCTTTTCGTTCATCAGGTATGCCTTTATCACCTCGTCCTTTACCGACTTCATATTGAGTGTGATGCAGCGCGACCTGATGGTCTGCAGAAAGCTGTCTGCATTGGTGGTGAGAAGCATGATGACCGCATATGCCGGTGGCTCCTCAATGGTCTTTAAAAGCGCGTTCTGCGCCTGCTGGTTCATTTTTTCAGCCTCATCCACTATGTAAATCTTATATTTACTGCTGTACGGCTTTATCACTATATCGTTGTTGAGCTGTGTCCTGATGTCGTCAACCGATATGTTGTTGGGCTTTTCATGACTGACATATATGATATCAGGATGATTGTGGTCATCTGCCTGATGGCACGATTTGCACTCTCCACAACCGTCTGTGCCCTCCTTCTCACACTGCAGTGCCCTGGCAAATGCCTCGGCTATCATCATTTTGCCGGACAGCTGTGGTCCGTTTATTATATATGCATGTGAGACCTTTCCCATTGATATGGCATTTTGCAGATGCTCTATTATCTGCTCATTTCCTACTATATCCTTAAATCCTGCCATAGCTGCTGCCTCCGTTTTAGTCTGCCTGTGTCTGTTATAGCTTTTATATCCTACGTGAATATATCAAGCAACAGTCCACGTATCTCTCCGATTCTTGCCAGTATGGACAGATGATCCTTCTCATCCTCCACCAGCTCTGATGCCAGCTCATCCAGATTGCTGTCTATCAGTCTTATTATACCATAAACTCTGTGCCTTCCTCTCCTGTCGAGGAAATTTTCTCTGGAAAATTTATGTGATCTGTAGACCACCTCATTTAAAAAATCCTTTATGAGCCCGCGATATCGCTTCATATCCCTGATATCCATATGCTCGGCTATTCTGTTGCCCTGTGCTGTGATATCCTGCATCAGCGCATCTACCTTTGCCTGGAGATCAGCGTCTGTTATGGCGCTGGCCAGTGTGAATTTGAACGAGCCGTCACCGGCCTGTGTTTTTTGTGCATCAGGAACCTGTGTCACCTGATTTACTTCATTTACTCTGACTGCCATAAGGCTGCCTCCTTATTCGTTTCCGGTTACATTTATGTGCAGGTCGTAACCATCATCTTGCTCTGCAATTAGGAACTCTGTCGTATGTATGCTGAAATCTCGGCAAGCACAGTGTCCATATCATCATTTACGAAACGGTGTGTAATACCCGCCTCATGCAGCTTCTCCTCAGAGAAATCTGATGCGTCTGCCAGAAAACGGCGGCACATCTCCTCATATTTAGGCACCTGCTGCCCCTTTTCCCGGTGAATGGCGCGTATCAGACGGTCGCCGTCCTCCACCTCCACATAGATTGGCAGTACCTTGTCACTGCCAAAATAATCGCGTATCTTTGTGTAAGACTCGAGTGTTCCGACTGTCAGATAGCTTTTGCAGCGAAGGTCTATATCATCATCGTTTACCGTGAAATACTTCCACACGCCGTACACTGTATTGTACTCTCGAAGCTCTATGATGCGCCCCTGTGCACTGAGCCTTTTTACATCCTCTTCATTGCAGAAATGATAATCCTTATCCTGTGTCTCTCCGTCCCTTATCGGGCGAGTGGTATACGGGATAATCCTGCTAAGCATGAGGGAATCATCCTGCAGTATTTTGTTGTATATAGTGTCCTTGCCTGATGCGCTTTTTCCCATCACGCAGAAAATCTTACCCATCTGTAAACCTCTTAATATTGTAATTAGTATAAATATGATTGTTTGCTATGTCAAACTGTTGCTTACAGCACCGCAACAAACTTCCACATATTGGCATCCGGATCAAAGTACAGACCGTCCACTTCAAGACCTGAATTTACAGCCTTTATTACATCATCTATGAGCTTGTCGTTCATTATCTCTCCCGGCACCACAAGCGGTATCCCCGGCGGATATATATTTATAAAGGCACCGCTCACCTTCCCGCTTGCCTTAAAGGCATAGACCTCCTGATGGTCTGCATCATATGCATCATACATTTCCATTACGGCAGGCAGCTTTTGGTATATGGTTGTATCCATTTTGACAGGAAAGTAAAATTGATGTACCACACCCTCCTGTTTTAATATATCATAAAACTCTTCAAAATCAGACTTATATTTTTCGAGCTGGCTGTCTATTTCAATCAAAGCATCCGCAAGCCTGTCAAAGCCCTCATCCGTATCCATGACAGATGCCAGCGCCAGTACATAATTGCCCGCTGCCATCTCAAGCTGCAGCTCATATTTTTTAAGCAGAAGCTCAAGCAGCGTATGTCCATTCATAGCCTCTTTCGTAAATATAATAATCTTTGACTCGTCAAAATCATATGCCTCATCGGCAGAAAAATCACTTTTTCTGACCACGTTCAGATGCGAAAGTCCGCTGACCTTCTGATAAAATCTGTCAAGTCTGCTCCTAAGCTGTGCAAAGACAGTCTCTTTGTTATCGCGCACATAGTGTATGCAGCGCTCTATGCCTGTCATAAGCACATATGACGGTGAGCTTGTCTCATAAATGCCGAGAAACTTCTCCACTGCAGCTTCACGCATCCCACCCAACAGCAAAAGCGCCGTCTGTGTAAATGCCGGAAGCGTCTTGTGCAGGCTCACTATGACCGCATCGGCCCCGAGCGCTATGGCATTTTGAGGGAAGCCGCCTCCAAAGCCAAAGTGCGCGCCATGTGCCTCGTCAACTATGAGCAAAGCTCCATGTGCATGTGCCACAGATGCGATTGCCGCCACATCGGAAACCACACCATCGTATGTAGGCGAGGTTATCACAACCGCTTTTATGTCGGGATTTTCATCAAATGCCGCCCTTATCTGTGCCTCGGTTATCTGCCCCTGCAGCCCTGTCCGTGTAATTCCAGGGTATGTAAACACCGGGTGAAGCTGCCTTAAGTAAAGCGCATGATACACCGCCTTGTGACAGTTCCTTGCTACAAGCACCTTGTCTCCCCTTTTTGTGGCCGCAGATATTGCTGCCAATATACCGCAGGTGCTTCCGTTTATAAGAAAATATGCATGCTTTGCACCGTAAAGTGCCGCTGCCTCAGCCTGCGCCTCCTTTATAATGCCCTCAGCGTGGTGCAGATTGTCAAAATTGTCTATCTCTGTGATATCAATAGCATACGGATCCAGCCCTGCACCTATATCACTGCCACGGCGCTTATGCCCCGGCATGTGAAACGGATATATATTTGATTGTGAATTATTTATCAGTTCTTTTTCCATTTAAGTACCTATATATCCTTTTTAGCCCAGAAATCTTCCAAGCTCCGGCATCCAGTCATCATAAAATATTTCATCATTGCAGAACGCGCTCCAGACCGGTGTGAGGAAATCAAGTATCAAATCAAGCGTCTCCTCCCAGCCTGCATTCTCATATGCCCTCTGCTGTCGTGTCAGCCTCTTACAATACCGCTCCCAGCGCCTTCTCATATAAGCATAGCTGCGATAGCCATACACCTGCTCAAGCCGGTGCATGCTCACTGTCTTCGGCTTATTTTTCGCTCTAACCTTAAAAATATCAATTATCTGCCTTCCGCTGACCGAATATCTCTTAAGTATCTCATATGCATCACCATATGGTTTCATATCGCTAACCAGCTCAAGCTTATCCATTATCTCAAACAGCTGTTCTCCGAGCCTGGATTCAGGCGAAAAAATACAAACATCTGCGTCTCCATAAAAGCTGTTCATAAAAACAATATTTTTAGTCATGGGAACTCCTGCATCCGCTTCATTAAGGCGCTCTAGCCTCACTGCAAACGGTACTTCCCCGCCATCACACATAGCGCTTAGATTCCACGTGTGTATCAGCGGCTGCATATCACTGCCGTCTCGTTCATTAGCTGATACCTTTGCCGTCTGCTTAGGTAATTCTGCATTAGTCCATACCACATCACTGTGACTGTTAAGCCCTGCATTGCCTATAATGATATTGCGCAGTACATCAAACGGCGTACCATTATCCCCTGCCCTGCCACCGGGGCTGCCATATACATAATAAAACGCCAGCTTTTCTCCTGTTACAAAATACGGCTTTTGAAGCCACAGCACTTTTCCCAGACCGGCATTATTTATGCGCCAGAGAAAATCCTGCTTCACGTACTGCCATAACACATCGCTGTACGATAATTTTTTCTCATCGCTTATATGTCTTAAATCTACCCTCACTACAACCATACTCCTATGAAGCTTTGCACCTTCTTTACCACGCGCCTCGCCCTTGCGTAATCCATGAGCACTGAAATATCCTTGTCCGTATCCGCTATGTACGACTGTACAGCTGCCTTGAAATCATTGCGGTCCAGTCTCGACTCATACTTCAGGCAGTCGCATATCACACGTTCTTTATCATAGATTCCAAAGGTATTGCCTCCAAGCTCAATGGTTGTGGCTCCAAGCATAAGTGCCGTGGGCTCCGTATAAAACGGGATAATTCTTGGATAGTCCATCTTAAAGCGTGATTTTGATGTATTTTTGTCCACAGCAAGCGTCCACCCGTAAGGCTTTTCCTTTATATAGCCATAGGCGTAAAGTGCGCTTTCCATGCAAAGCATTGCATCCGGAAAGAGTGCCGCAACAAGTGCATCCTCAGAAAAATCATCCACGCGGTCGGTGTAATAGCCGTTTCTGATGCGGACAAGCTTCCCCTCCCTGACAAGCGTATCAATTCGCCTGTAGTCTATACCAAGCCTTGTAAGCTCTTCTTTTTTCACTATTCCGTTGTGCTTTTCCATGGCATCAGCTATGATAGTCTGTACCTGTTGTATATTCATTACTGCTTCTCCATCCCTTGCTTATCGGCTAAAAGCCTCTCAGCATCACGTAATCCAAGCTGATACAGGCTCTCAAGCTTATTAGGATCCTTTTCTACCTTGCTTATTTTAATGTGCTCCGACGGCCTTAACACCTCGGCAATGCCCTGCTTTTCAAGCTCCTTAAGATGCTCAAGCTGATAATTGTACATGATATGCCTGTTTGAAAATGCCTCATAAAACCTCGGAAAACGCTTTTTGTATACTGATGTAAATAACCTTGGCATAGGTTTTTTTATATAGTCTGCCGGCTTTGTCAGCACGACAACCACTCTGTCATATCCCATATCAAGCATATGCTCATATGGGATACTGTCCGTCACCGCGCCATCCAGATACCACTCATTCCCCAGCTTCACAGGCTTTGACACTACAGGCATGGAGCCCGATGCCCTGAGCACATCCATCTGGTCAAAGACACTCTTTATCTGCACATATTCAGGCTTACCTGTCCTGATATTCGTCACAACCGCATAAAATGGGATATCTGACTTCTTATATTCCTCATCATCAAACGGGTCAAGCTCTCTTGGTACTGTATCATAGGCATATTTCGTGCTCACTATGTTTTTCTCCCGAAGAAGCGGCCTGATACCCATATAATTTTTGTCACTGTTAAACCTCTTATTGTATCGTATAACCCTGCCGCGCTGCTTTGACAGCAGATTCACTCCAAAAAGTGCTCCCGCCGAAACACCGATAACAGCATCAAAGCTAATATCATGGTCCATAAAACAGTCGAGTACTCCGGCTGTATACATACCTCTCATGGCTCCACCCTCAAGCACGAGGGCGCATCTTTCATCACTCATTTCTGCCTCCATTTATAATGTCATAATAAAAAATGTATTAATATTTATGTCGACCGCTGAACTTCAGATTGTCTCTCCTTCTGCGCTGTTTTCTCTCAAGCTTGTGCTCCCTGAAGCGCTCGCGCTGCTCCTTCTTAATGCTCCATTTGTGTTTCAACACATATATATTGTCTGATATTCTTCTAATCATGAAAATGCTCAGAATAATCACTGCGATAAGTACGAGCACCCAGAGAAAATATACCGGCTTTATCCTTATTATATCACTTTCCACGTTCTGTCTGCTGTTCTCATCAAAGTACGACAGATCGACCTTTGCTCCTGATTTCAGCAGATCCACACAGCCTACCACATGATCACCATACTTGTATCTGACCGTAGCAAGAGCATCCTTGTTGTCGGACTTCATGTCAGCAGCTTCCCTTTTAACGCTTGAAAAATCCGCATTGTTTGGCAAAACAACATAGTTTTCCGACACCTTTGCATACATGCCGTGCTCATTCATCACGCCCAGATCCGGCGTATTGTCAGTAGCTGCGCTGTTTTCATTTTCAGCTATGCTTAGTGCCTTGAAGTTACTGAAATAGTAATTGAGCAGCGTGTTTGTGTCTGCATACTGGTCAGGCGACTGCGCATTCATAATAACCGCGCACAGCGTCAAGCCATCCTTCTCCGCATAAGTGACAAGCGTGCTGTTAGCCACTGAAGTGTAGCCGGTCTTGCCGCCGGTACAATCATGATTTACAAACTGTGAATACGATTTAAATGGATGCAGCATCGCATGATGATTGTACAGCGGGGTATCCTCGGTATGCTTGTTTGTAGGTGGTATGATATAGGTCTTTGTGCCTGTAATCTTTCGAAACTCGTCATTCCTGTATGCTGCACACGAGATAAGCCCCATATCGTATGCGCTTGTCCAGTGATTTTCATCGGGCAGACCATTTGCATTGTTGAAATGTGTATCTGTACAGCCTAATTCTTTGGCTTCCTTGTTCATCATATCAATAAATGTGCTGTAATCTCCCCCAAGCTTTTTGCCTGTATGCTCTGCTGCAGCATATGCGCACTCGTTTGCCGACTCAAGCATAACTCCATATAGTGTCTGCTCCATGGTCATCTCCTCGCCCACATCCCTCTTGATGCTCGACGAACCATCACTGCTCTCCTTCACCGCCTCTTTTGAGAATGTAACCTTCTCATCCATCTTGCAGTTGAGTATAGTCAGATATGTGGTGAGAATCTTTGTGATACTTGCAGGATAATGCTTTTCGTGTGAATTTTTCTCATAGAGCACCGTACCTGTATTGACCTCCATCACCACGGCGCACGGTGAATTTATCTGCGGTCCCTCCGGCCAGTACGTGTCATCACCATCCGCAAATGCCATAAGCGGTCTCGCACAAAGCGTAGTGACCATAGCAAACACTGCCATTATTAGTATTCCTGATTTTTTTAAATTTATAATTTTATGCTTCATATCTGTTCCTATTAATTCTAAAATTGAGTAGCTGTTCAGTACTATAACCAAAAATGTACTATTTCTAATTATAATGTATGAAAAACATGTTATCAAGGGCATGTGCAGTGTATTTTGCCATTTTATTTTGACACCCACACAATTGTAGGGTATTATCTATATGAAATTTTACATTTTTATAAGGAGATTTACATGAGACTTAGAAATATCCCGGGCGCCGGTGAAGTCATCGACAACAGCCCTTATTGCATAAAGGAGCCTGTTGAATTAAAAGGAAAATGGCATGATTTTTTAGGAAACAATAATCCGATTCATATAGAGGTTGGTATGGGAAAGGGCAGATTTCTGATGGATCTGGCACGGCTTCATCCCGAGATTAACTATATAGGTATCGAACGATATACCAGTGTGCTTCTTCGTGCCGTACAAAAAATGCAGGAGGACGAGCTGCCAAATGTGCACTTTTTGTGCATTGATGCCGCAACTCTTCCGGATATTTTTGACCGTAATGAGGTTGACCGCATTTACCTGAACTTTTCCGATCCATGGCCGAAGGACAGGCACGCAAGAAGACGCCTCACCTCAAGCGAATTTCTTGCCAGATATGATTTGTTTCTCGCACCTGACGGACGCATAGAGTTCAAGACTGACAACCAGGACCTCTTCACCTTCTCTCTGGAAGAGATTGAAAGCTCTGATAAATGGCACCTCGACGCCAGTACACGCGACCTGCATCATGATGCTGCAATGAATGAGGGCAACATCATGACCGAGTACGAGGAGAAATTCTCTGCTGTCGGAAACCCTATCTGCAAGCTGATTGCTTCAAGATAATGCAACATATCTGTCGTTAATCGCATGATTTATATAGTCAAACATGACCCAGCTTTTATGACATTCTTCAGATTTTTCTGAGGAACTGTCATATTCGTCTCTGGCATCGTTGAAATATCTCTGCGCTTCCTTATCTCTTCCCATCTTGCTATAGCTTGAACTGATATTACTGTAAACCATAGCCTTAAGATCTCTCGAGCGGATAATTTCTGCCGTGGCAAGGCTCTCCAGATAACATTCAAAGGCTTTTGACTCATCGTTCTCAAGCTCATATACCAATCCCAGGATATTGAGATACTCTGCATATTTTTCCACGTGACCGGTGCTCTTCAAGCGCGCAAGCGCTTTCTTTATACGTACAACCGCACTGTCATAGTCCTTCTTTACCACGTCATCTACTGCAATTATCATTTCGTTATCCGCTATATTGTCTGTTGAATATTTGTCTACCCCATTCATCATATTTTACTCCGACCAAAGCATCTTTCCAAATGTTACTTTTTTCCTATTCAACAGTATAAACTCATTATTTCAAAATTTCAATATTAATTTCACTTTTTATGGGACTATCAGACTACCCAAAAATTATGCAATAAAAAAGCACCAACCCTATGGCTCATACGTCCATAAAACCGGTACCTTTGAGTGCGCCTCCAGGGGCTCGAACCCTGCACACCCTGATTAAGAGTCAGGTGCTCTACCAAATGAGCTAGAAGCGCGTTTATTAATTTGTTTGCGTTTTCCTTAACGCGAAATTTATTATATAGTATAGTTTATAGAAATGCAACACTTTTTTTTAATTTTTTTAAATTTTTTTTAGATTTTTTGTAAAACAGTTGATTTTACACCGTTTTAAGCTATATTATTTTCTATATACAGAGACTTTTTATTCCAGATTTCCCATCCAAAGTCTCTCAGAAAGGATTTACTGATAATGAAAGTAGAAGAAAGATTATTAAAATATGTGGGCTATCACACCACATCTGATGAAGCAAGTGATAAAATACCAAGCAGTGACAGGGAATTTGCACTCGCAAGAGAGCTTGAGTCAGAGCTTAAGGAGCTTGGCTTATCCAAGGTTGTGCTCACCGACCATTGTTACGTGTATGGTCTGCTGCCTGCCACTGCCGGCATGGAGCACAAAAAAGCGGTCGGATTTATTGCACATATGGATACTGCACCTGATTTTTCCGGGGAAAATGTCAAGCCACAGCTGCTGCGTCACTATGACGGAAGCGATGTGCTGCTTAGAGGCAGTGGCGAATACCTGAGAGTAAGCGATTTTCCTGAGCTTAAAGCCCTCTCCGGACGCACTCTCATTACCACAGATGGCACTACCCTGCTAGGTGCCGATGACAAGGCCGGTGTGGCTGAGATTATGACCGCCTTAGAGCAGATTATCGCAGAGGGCACTCCTCACGGCGATATCTGGGTTGGATTTACCCCCGATGAGGAGGTCGGAAAGGGTGCGGATTTGTTTGATCTGGACTATTTCGAGGCAGATTTTGCCTACACCGTGGACGGTGATTACGAGGGCGAAGTGGCCTATGAAAACTTTAATGCCGCAAGCGCTGAATTTACCATAAAGGGCGTCAACGTGCATCCGGGCGAAGCAAAGGACATTATGGTCAATGCGGCTTTGGTTGGCTGCGAGATTGCCGCAGCGCTGCCTGCAAACGAGACTCCTGCCACAACTGAGGGCAGAGAGGGCTTTTACCATCTGTGTGATATGAGCGGTGATGTAGCATCAGCCCATCTGTCATATATTGTGCGCGACCACGACAAGGCTCTTTTTGCTAAAAGACTTGATACTCTCCGCTCTCTTGAGATAGAGATGAACAAAAAATATGGTGAGGGCACTGTTTCTTTGACTATCACCCACTCCTACGAGAATATGCTTTCAATCATAATGGACAACATGTACATTATCGACCTGGCTAAGGCTGCTATAGAGGAAAACGGTCTAGAGCCGCTATCACGCCCGGTTCGCGGCGGTACAGACGGCGCACGTTTATCCTTCATGGGACTTCCTTGTCCAAACCTCGGTACCGGCGGCTACGGCTTCCACGGCCCATTTGAGCACATATCAGTGGAGGGCATGGAGACTGCGGTTAATATAATCAAATCAATTGTGAAGCATGTGCTGATGCTTGCTGACGCATGATTTCGTTGCCGGTCAATTACTGTTCACTACTAACAGTGTAACCAGTAATCCGGCAGCACTTATCATTTTTGCAGTTGTTGGTGGAATATTTGTAAATTATCTTCGCAGAAATCAGAATGATATCGGCGGAGGAATGGGAAAGGATTACATGAAAGAGCATTGGGGAATCGATGACGACAAGTAATCAAAAATACCGGGCAACACATTTTGTGTCCCGGTATTTTTTATACAACCATCGTAACTATTCAGAACCACTGAGAACAAGAAAAGCTGATGCGTCATCAGAAAAGCCTAACTTTGCTAACGTGAATTTGCAGGCTCCATGTTCACAGAGCGGCCCTTTATCTTTGCATTCTTCATGGCATTGAGCACTTCCTTGCCATACTCAGCCGGTACCTCAACAAATGTATACTTATCGTACATGTCGATTGCACCGACAAGCCTGCCGGGCATGCCTGACTCGCCTGCAATGGCGCCTAAAATGTCACCCGGCTTTATCTTGTCCTTCTTTCCGACGTTGATAAACAGGCGTACCATGCCATCCTCAGCTCCTGTATTGTGGAAATCATAGTCGTCCTTTGATTCAGCTGTGGATATCTCTGAAGCACCCATAGCCTGGTATAAAAATGCCGCCGCTATATCCATTGCCGTGTAATCTGACTCATTTATCTGATTCTCTATAATATCAATGACACTTGTGAGATTTTCCTCATCTATAATGGTGGAAATCTGGTCCATAATCTTTTCTGCCCTGATTTTGGCAACATCATCAGATGATGGAATTGGCTGTGCATAGATTTTTGTCTTGCAGTAGCGCTGTATGTCCTTGAGCTTATATACCTCCTTGCCCTTTACAAAGGAGAATGCCTTTCCACAGCGGCCTGCTCTTCCTGTACGACCGATTCTATGTACATAATACTCGTCATCCTGAGGCAGATCATAATTGAAAACAGCCTCCACATCATCCACATCAATTCCACGCGCTGCGACATCAGTGGCAATAAGAATATCTGTCTTTCCGTTTCTGAAGTTCTTCATGACACGATCTCTCTGCACCTGCTTCATATCGCCATGAAGTCCTTCTGCACTGTAGCCGCGTCCGCAAAGCTCATATGCCAGCTCGTCGACCATCTTCTTGGTATTGCAGAATACAAGTGAGAGCTTTGGATTATAGTAATCCAACAGTCTTGTGAGTACATCTATCTTGTCCTTGCGCTTCACATCATAGTAATACTGGTCGATATTTGCGACTGTCAGCTCTTTTTTCACAATCTTGATATTGATAGCATCATGCTGATATTTTCTTGTAATTTCCAAAATAGGCTTTGGCATTGTTGCCGAGAAGAGTACTGTCTGATGCTCCTGTGGCAGGTATTCGAGCACTGTCTCGATGTCCTCCCTAAAGCCCATGTTGAGCATCTCGTCTGCCTCGTCGAGCACTATTGTCTTTACATGGTCAGGCCTGATTGTCTTTCTCCTGAGATGATCCATAAGACGCCCCGGGGTTCCGATAATAATCTGCACACCGCCCTTAAGTGCCTTAATCTGGCGGCTGATATCCTGTCCTCCGTATACCGGAAGTACCTTCACACCATGCATATATTTTGCAAGCTTCCTGATTTCATCTGCCACCTGGATGGCAAGCTCCCTTGTAGGAGAGAGGATGATAACCTGTGTCTTGTGACTTGATGCATCAACGCTCTCAAGCACCGGAATACCAAAGGCTGCTGTCTTTCCTGTTCCGGTCTGTGCCTGTCCGATTACATCCCTGCCCGAAAGCACTGCCGGGATTCCCTGAGCCTGTATTGGAGTTGCCTCCTCAAAGCCCATATCCTTGATGCCTCGCAAAATCTTAGGGTTTAGTTCTAATTCGTCAAATCTGATTGTTTCCATATATTTTTTATATTTCCTTTCAAAAAAATAAAGTGTGCATATTTTTATAACATGCACACTTTAACATATTTGTGAGATAATTACAAAATATTATTTCTTCATTTTTTACGAAATATGCAATACCGCATATTTCTTTACTGAATAGTTACCAAAATACTACATACTGCTAAATAAAGCTGCTATCTCATCCGGTGTCAGATTACGATTTGTGTTATTCAAATCTACAACCGGAGACTTTGCAGGTTCCGGTTCACTTACAGGCTCCGGCTCAGGTGCCTGAGGTGCCTCTGTGACCGGTTCCGTAATCACTTTCTCTGCCGGCTCTGATTCAGGTTCTGTCGCACCTGCGTTTGCACTTGCAAAAAGTGCTGCTATTTCATCTGCACTCAGCTGGCGGTTCGGATCGCTGTTTGTCGTATCTGCAACAGCTTCGTCTGCAGCAGGGCCTGGCTCTACTACCGGTTCAGGTTCAGGTACATGTGGTGTCTCTGTGACCGGTTCCGTAATCACTTCCTCTGCCGGCTCTGATTCAGGTTCTGTCGCACCTGCGTTTGCACTTGCAAAAAGTGCTGCTATTTCATCTGCACTCAGCTGACGGTTCGGGTCGCTGTTTGTCGTATCTGCAACAGATTCTTCTGCAGCAGGGCCTGGCTCTACTACAGGTTCCGGTTCAGGTATATGTGGTGTCTCACTTACAGGTTCCGGTTCAGGTACATGTGGTGTCTCAACTACAGGCTCCGGCTCATTTACCGGAATAGGCTCAGGTATCTGTTCTGACTCATTCGCTTGTACAGATTCCGGTTCAGGTATCGCCTCCATGGCCGGTGCTGATTGTGGTGCGTCGATCGTTTGCTTAGGCATCTCAACATTTGCTGTAAACTGAATAGGATTTGCTGTGATTGCCTGACTCAGACGGATTTCCATATCCTTTATGCTGTCAGACAGAACCTGCTGCTTTTCCATAATGTCCTTGAGGTTGTCATAAATCACATTTTTCTGGCTCTCAATAATGAAATCATTGCTCTCCTTGAGCTTATTCTCAAGATGCTCAAAAGTCTCCATAAGCTGTTCATTAGAGTTCATAATCGCATCAGCATTTTCCTTATTCCTGTTGATAACAACCTTTGCGATTCCCTTCTGTGCATTGATGATATCCTCAGTCGGAATCTTTGACTCCTTCTGCAGTATCTCAATCTTTCCCTCTATCTCATCAAAATACTTTCTAAGCATGAGGTAAGATGCCTTTTCCGACTTAAAAATACTGTCATACTGTTCCTCCCTCCTGTCCTCCTTTAGAGCACTCAGTGAGAAAAATCCGCTTATCACTCCCCACAGGCAAATCATAAAGATAACTGTGATTGCTGCAATGAGCATGTATTCCTTTGGATAATTAATTATCGCATAAAAATCCGCTAAAATAACAAGCGTGGAAATAAGAATTAGAAATATAACCTGTATTTTTGCCTTTTTTTGCTTTTTATCCTGCATATAATTCCCCTTCCCGGGGCCTGACGCTATCCGCGACAGCCGTACCGCGTGACGGCTGTGGATAATACAAGTCCCAGTACATTTATCTTAATGTATCTATTATAGCGTTTATTTGCTGTAATGTCGATTGTTTTTAATGATTTTTCAGACATTTTCCAAGTATCCATGTTTTCCGAATAGCGTACGTATATACCGATGTTAGTATTTTTTTTCATTACTCCCCGATAATTGTAAACCTTTATTGCAGTTATGGTTGACAATCGACATCTTTTCATGTTAATGTGTTAACCGTACAAAAATTACTATGAAATTTACAAAAAGGAGATTTTATCATGAACCAGACAGAAACTATAGACTACAAGCATGGAACGACCTATGCCATAACGGTAACAGCGCTCATGACAGCTGTCACATGTATTCTTGCACCATTATCTATCCCGATTGGGCCGGTACCGATTTCACTGACAAACCTGGCCATCTATATTTCATTATATCTGCTCGGATGGAAACGCGGAACTATAAGCTACCTGATTTACCTGCTTATCGGACTTGTCGGAATCCCTGTATTTTCAGGCTTCACCGGTGGCCCAGCTAAGCTTGCCGGCCCTACAGGCGGATACATCATCGGTTTTATTGCCATGGCAATTATTGCAGGACTTGTAATCGATCATTTCCACCAGCCTTGGCTCCAGCTCATTGGTATGATTGTCGGAACTATCATATGCTATGTGCTCGGTACAGCATGGTTCTGCTTTGAGGCAAAAAGCACCGTCAGCGGTGCGCTCTCAATATGTGTGTTCCCATTTATCCCAGGCGACCTGATAAAAATGATAATTGCCATGCTTATCGGACCGGCTATTAAAAAAAGACTTCGCTAAACATCAACTCCAAGCTTTCTAAGCTCCTGATACAGGCGCGCTACCGGAAGCCCTACCACATTATTGTAATCACCATGTATTCCCTTAATGTGGATGGCAAAGCGTCCCTGTATCCCGTAGCTTCCTGCTTTATCCATCGGATCCCCGCTTGAAATATAGCGGTCAATTTCCTCTTCCGTCAGTGTATACATGCTGACATCCGTCTTCTCATAAAAGCAGTGTTCTCCTGTTCTTCCGGCTTTGTCAATAAAAACAAACGTTACCCCTGTATAGACACTGTGCGTTTTTCCCGAAAGCATCGAAAGCATACGCCTGGCATCTTCTTCGTCCTTCGGCTTTCCAAGAATCTGATTCTCATAAGCCACTACCGTATCCGCTCCGATTACAAGAATATCCTGCGGTGTCACAAGCTCTGCATGCTGTTCATTGTAGGTAAGCACACCTGACGCTACCTCCTCTGCCTTTTGACGGGATAACTCCATGACAACCGCAGATGGCTCCTCCTCTGTGATTATCTCTTCTCCCTTTGCAGGACAGACAACAAACTCTGCCCCAATCTGCTCTAATAATTCCTTTCGGCGCGGTGATGCCGACGCCAATATTATCTGACTCATATTTGTTTTACCTTTTCCTTCACTTTGGATTTTGTGGCTGTTTCATCTGAAGAATACAATTCCTCATGACTGATTACACGTTTCCACTTATATTATACAGCTTTCTCTTTCACCGATACTTTCACTGACATAATTCTATAAAATACAGCACAAAATACCAACGCAAAAACGACTCCAAACACATTCTGAATCACCCTGAGGCTGACTGCTCCCTTTAACCCATAGCTCTCTGCAGCTATAGCCAGAGCACCAAATGTATTAAAAACAGCCTGCCAGCCGTATTGTGCCGATAATCCCACGCCGATTCCACCTATGATTCCTATGTACGCATAGATTGATGGCGGAAGCAGGAAGTATAATACCGTAAAGCATATAACCCCGGCAATATTACCGACAATCCTTTTTTTGACTCTGTACTGCATATCCTCCATAAACGGCAGGATGGCAGACATGGCTGCAATACCTGCCCACATTGCACGCGGCATATTGCAAAGCTGTGCAATACATAGAACTAACGGTACGCATAGTATCTGGCACAGCTGCCATTTTGTACGTGATGAAGAAAGGTCAAACTCCTCAATTACAGCTTTCATATTTCTTTTATAGTCTCTGTTTTTATGATTTCTGTAAAATACCAGGCATGTGATGGCAGCTCCTGCGGCCATCCCTGCTATTCGAAGCATATAGCTTTTTCCTGACACATCATATCCATATAACAATAAATAGCCAAGAACCAGTGTGGATTGATTAAACATAAATGGATTATGGCATCCGAACAGAATCAGCACTGCAAGAGCTGCAATGTTTATAAGCAGCGCCGGAAGCGGTGAAAGCTGATTTGCCAGATGTGGGCATACTGTCATAATTACAAAGAACAATGCCAAAAGCCATGTAGAGTGTCCGGTATGGATTCCCAGATCAGCGTTTCGAAATACCATAACGCATAATAAGACCACTACTCCCACAATGCTGTTATCCTTTCCCAATATAATGCTTGAGGCAGTGACAAAGGCAAAGCAAAAAACCATTGTGACAGCTATCTTCACCATATATACAAACGCATGGTATAGTTTTTCTTTCATTGTTTTACTATTTTTCAGCAGGCTTTTAGAGCCGGCCTGATTTAACTGCAGTTCCTGATAAAATGTCATGTAAATTCTCCTATCTTTTATCTTATTATTTTATTATTGTAACTATCATGTTCTAAATAGCTACTCATTTTAATTCTTTATTGGCAGTTCTACTACAAATCTGCATCCTCCGTATTCCCGGTTTTCAGCTTTGATTGTTCCACCGGCGATGTCTACAATTCTTTTCACAAGTGCCAGGCCAAGGCCGTTTCCCTCGGCTTTATGGGAACCATCCACCTGATAAAACTTGTCAAATATTCTGGCTTTTGCATCATCCGCAATTCCCGGTCCCTCGTCTTCCAGAATAAACTGCACAGAATCATTTTCATGCCTTAGAAACATGGTGATTGTCCCATTTTGTGGACTAAACTTGATTGCATTATCCAAAAGATTCATCCAGATATGCATAAAAAGCCCTTCATTTCCAACATATCTGACCTCCTCCATCTCCACCTGAAATCCAATTCCTTTTTCAGTCCATTTATCTTCCAATGAAAGAAATGCCTGACGGATTTGTTCATCCAGACGATATTCGGTTTTTTTCATTGGAATATTCTGATTTTCCAGCCTTGATAACAATAAAATATTTCCAACAAGACCTGAAAGCCTTTGAGTATTAAACAGGATTTTTTCTACATACCCCTCCTGCTCCTGTGACAGCTCATCTCCCTGGAGCAGCATCGTATAGCCTTCAATTGCATTGATTGGTGTCTTGAATTCATGGGAAACATTGGATACAAAATCCATTTGCAACATCTCTGTTGCACGAAGCTCTTTTGTCATGACATTAAAGCTCTGATAGGATTCTCCAATCTCGGCTATGCGACTGTTTGTTTCCAAATGCTGTTCAAAATCTCCCTGGGAAACTGCTTTCATTGCTTTACTGAGCCTGGTAATCGGCTCCAGCAGCCTTGCATTGATAAATGATGTAATAAGTCCTGCTATCAATGTATTAAAAATCAAAAGCCAGCCAAGTCCCGGTATTTTCCCGGGCAAATCCAAAAAATGATTCAAAAACGCAAACAACAGGGCTGATATCAGCATAGAAAATGCAAGTGCCAGCCATATTGCACCGGTCAGACATGAGCGGATACGCAATTCTTTTTTCTTTTTATACTCCATTATTTTTTCACCACCTTGTATCCCAGACCACGCATTGTTACAATTTCGAAATCCGGATTTTCCTTAAAACGCTCCCTGATTCTTCCTATATGTACCTCTATCGTATGTGGGTCTGCCTCCGTCTCATATCCCCATACCTCATCCATTAGCTGCTGCTTCGTAAATGTCCTGCCCGGTGAAGCTGCCAGCTTGTATAAAAGCAGAAATTCTTTTTTTGGCAGGACAAGCGTTTCATCACCGGTCACAACTGTCATTGCATCATAATCAAACTCGGTTGAGCCAATCACAATTTTGTGTTCGTTCAGTATCTGTGCACGACGAAGCAGTGCTCCTACCCTCAAAACCATTTCATTGACATTTACGGGTTTTACCATATAGTCGTCACTTCCCGAAAGAAAGCCCTGACGCATATCATCGAAGCTGCTTTTTGCAGTAATCATAAGCACCGGTATCTGATATCCCGCCGAACGAAGCTCCGACACAAGTTCATATCCATCCATAACCGGCATCATTATATCGGAAATGATTAAATCAATATACTCTCTGTCCAATACCTCCAGTGCCTGTGCTCCATCCGACGCACTTTTGACCTGATATCCGCTCTTTTCAAGCACCTTTTGGAATAACAGACTTAATTCTTTATCATCTTCTACAATTAATATCTTAAACACGATTTATGTTCTCCTTTAATCAAAACAAATCCCTTGCCCATCCAAGCAGATGCTGTACCAGAAACACCTTTCTTTTATGTTTTTCTGTTAATTCAATCGGCTTTACATGATACGGATCATAATATGTTCCGTCGTCTAATACCTGTCTGGACACGCTCTCATACTCCATCATGCCATCCTCCAGCTGTTTATTAATCTCTTTACTACGTATTACAAGCATCAGCTCTGTATCCAGATAAGTACTTCTCATGTCCATATTGAATGAACCTATTACTGACAGATCATCGTCAATCAGAATACTTTTTCCATGATACGAATAACCGCCTTCATATTCCCAGATATCAATTCCTGTTTCTAAAATTCTGTTTCTGTTTTTGGCATAATCAGCAGCTCCAAATGGATTTCCGTTATTTGCAACAGAATTTGTCATAATAGAAAAGTCCGGAACCTTCTGTGCAATTTCCTCCCATGTATTATACATCATATCATTGCAAATAATATATGGTGTATGAATTTTTACGCGTTCCTTTGCATTTTTCATTAATTCTCCCAGCTGATACCATACCACCGGTTCCTTAGCTTGGGTGTGGATCGGGTTTGATAACAATGTAATCTTTTCTGTTTCAAAGGTTTCATCCGCATAATCTGTATCACAAATTTTTTCCTTATTAACTTCAAAATATTGCTGATACCCTTCCTGCAGCTCTAAAACTGCTTTCTTTACAGATTGTCTGTCAGCTAATTTTTTACTATTATGAAAATACCGACAGTCCTCCTGTTCCCATATTGTTTCAAAATAATTCCAAAGCTGATTGACCGAATTATCTTTCTGTGGCTCATCGCAGACAACTAACACATCCCGGTCAAAATTTTTATGCCCCGGAAAATCACCCAAAAAATAATTATATGTGTTTCTTCCGCCAAGAATATATATTTTACCATCTGCAATCAGATATTTATCATGCATTCTTCCCATTGTCTTCCATGGCTTAAGCGGATTTGCTTTATTGTACAGCTTAATCTCAACATTCTCATGCGAAGATAATCCATAAAAATATGGATTACCCTCCATATCAATCCAGCTCTCCATTCCATCTACCAATATGCGGACATGTACGCCTCTGTCTGCCGCATCATGCAGTGCTCCTAAAATCAATTTTCCGCTTTCGTCTGATTTAAATGCAAATGTAGAAAGGATTATTTCATCCTTTGCATTTTGGATTAATCTAACTCTTTCTAAAAGAGCCTGCGAATTTTTTTCAATGATTACTGCTCTTTCCGTATTCTCTCTCCCCGCCACACTCATAATATTTTGTGTTTCCTTTATAGTAGCATCAGACACCGCCGGCTGTTTTTTATATGTGATGCAGATTCCGATTAACTCATAAAAAGCCACACATAAAAAAACTGCCAGTATAGCCAAAATAATTTTACATATTTTATGCCTTTTCATTGTACATCACCTGATTCCTTGTATTTTATACTCATACAATACAATGTCAATCTCAATTTTACCTCAACAGAATTGATTTTATGCAAAAAAACAGGAAAAAGCAGCTGCCTGCAATTTCCTGTCCATAAAAACTCATATAAAATTATTTTACTGCGATTTACCTATTTTTCGTCGCTTCTACCGTCTTTCCGTTTACCTGATGTGCAAAGCTCCATGACTTCTTATAGATAATCCATATAATTTTTAAAGCACAATTACGGCAGCGTCAAGCCCGTCTACTTTTCCGTCAAATGCGCTATCTGTAAGCAGATTATATTTCTTGGCATACTCATTAAATTCCTTTACACTGCTGCCACAATTGAAAAGCATTGCGATGGTCTCCTCGCCATTTTTTCTAATCATAACAATCGTATCCTCATCGTCATTTGTGATTGTCTCAATCATTTCGCCCTCTACGATGCATGCATGTGCTTTTCTAATCTGCATGAGCTTCTTATACCAATTATACATCTCCTTGTCCTGGTATTCCTCATCCCAGTACATGCCTCGTCTGCAGTCCGGATCGTTTGCTCCCGGCATGGCATACTCATCGCCATAGTAAACCATAGGCATTCCCGGCAGTAACAGCTGAAAGGCTGCTGCGAGATGCTGTTTTTTCTTATTATCGTTGCACAGATGTAGAAATCTTGCTGTATCATGGCTGTCAATCAGGTTCCACATCAGAGGATAGCACTTTTTGTTTAAGCGCCCCTTCAGATATCCCAGATTCTGTACAAACTGACTGACATTTATCTTTTCATCTGCAAGCAGGTCTATCAGATTCAGGTAGAATGGATAGTTCATTACAGTATCCCACTCATCTCCCTCGAGGAAGTCGCCTGCGTAGTGCCATATCTCACCAATTATCAGCATATCCTTCTTTACAGCCTTGATTGCCTTTCTGAAATTCTTCCAGAAGAAATGACTGATTTCGTCTCCTACATCCAGTCTCCATCCGTCAATATCACATTCCTTAATCCAGTAGCAGGCAACATCCGTGATGTATTTTTCAACCTCAGGATTTTTCAAATTAAGCTTTGGCATTCCACCGTAATAACCGAAGCATTTGAAGTTTGGAATTTCTCCCCATTCACCCCTAGGTGGCAGCTCGTCGATAAAATACCAGTCGAGATATTTTGACTTTTCGCCCTTTTCAAGTATATCCTGAAATGCAAAAAATTCTCTTCCTGTGTGATTGTATACCGCATCCAGCACTACCTTCATGCCACGCTCGTGAGATTTTTGTACAAGCTCCTTTAAGTCCTCTGTTGTTCCAAACGATGGGTCAACCTGATAATAATCAATGGTATCATACTTATGGCATGAATTTGATTTAAAGATTGGTGTCAGATACACCACATCGATTCCCAGATCTTTAATATAATCCAGATGCTCTATGATTCCCCTGAGATTGCCATGCAAATCATCCATAGGCGTAATCGGCGCTTTATACCACAGCTTTTTGTCCACCGGCTGTGTTGTGGCAAAGCGCGATGGAAAAATCTGATACACTACCTTGTTGGCTGCCCACTGTGGCACCTCAAACATCTCTTCCTCTCTGAGATTCTGCGGGCAGTCAAACATTCTGTCCCTGTTTGTGATGCACTCCTTATCGAACTCATAATTGCCGTAATATACCTTTTCACCCTGCATGTCCGTAAATTCAAAAAAGTATCTCAGACATATCAGATGCATCTGAAGCTGCGCCTCATAATAATCGTGAAACTGCGAGGTGGCTACCTTCTTCATAGGAAGTGTCATTCGCGTATCCTTGCGCTCGATTGGTATATACTTGTCCTCATAGTGAAGGATTACCTCCTTCATATCATCCTTTTTTACCTGCACGCGTATCACAAACAAATCCTTATCTATCGCATAGCAGAATCTTTTATCCATATCATGAAAAATTGCTGAATATTCCATAAAATGCCCCTTTACTTACGTATTTCGTTATTTTGTATTTTAACGCACTATTTCAAACAATTCTATCATTATATCCATGACATTTTTTCACTATTTCTACTTTATGTGTAACTTTAACTTAATTACATTTTATTTTTTTGACTTTATTCTCCAAAGCACTGCGTTCATTATATTACTGCACACTCAGATAGCTTGTCACACAATAAAGTGTCTGTCCATTATATTCCACGCGTGACCAGCCAAACTCCTCATTGATTCCGGTTCTGGTGACGGTTTCCCCATTTTTTATCGTTGCAACAACTGTAGCATCCGGATTTGTGACACTTGGAAGTGCACGCAGATTAACCTCTATTTTTGCAGTGACAGTATCATTACACTCCTTGAACTTTGTCTTCAGTCCGTCTCCGCTGCCACTTCCGTCCTGTCCGGGAACTACATAGTTCATATCTGTTGTGAGGTAGCTTGAAATGGCATAGTATGTCTGTCCATTATATTCGATACGTGACCATCCACTGTCACTGACACCTGTTCTTGCTGCCGTATCACCGTTATTGAGCGTTGCCTTAATTGTGCTGTCATTGCCCTGACTTGGAATATCCCTCAGGTTAACGCTCTCCTTGGCAGTTACAGTCTCATTTACATCCGAAAACTTCATATTTGCTTCCGGATCAGCTGTTGCATTGTCAGCCGCATCCCCATTTTTTGCAGACTCTGTTTCATCAAAACCAAAGTATGCCACATTCAAATCTACCGGCTTATCAATCCCTGACACCTTTCCCTTATTGGTATACTGCCACATGGCATGTGTGCCCTCATAAGATGACTGTGGTGTTTCCGGGTAAGCTGTGTCCGGATATTGTGACACCCAGATTTTGTACCTGCTCTCAAGTGTTTTAGTATCCCACTGGCTGTTTGCCGACAACTCATTCATTGCAGCGTAAAACATAGGTGTATATCCTTTATTATATATTTCCTGCAAAAATGCCTCAGCTACTTTGGTGCGTGCCTCTGATGACATGCCATACTGTCTGCTGGCTGAGTCTGTGAAGCCCTCGCAGTCAAATGCCACCGGATATGTAATCTGATATTTTGAGATGTAGTCTGCTACCCAGTCTGCCTCCTCAATGGCTTCTGTTTCATTTACTGCTGATGAAAAGAAATATACCCCGACCTTTATGCCATTTTTCTGCGCCTCCTGCATGTTGTATCTTGCATTTGTATCAACACACATCTCGCCTGTTTTCTGGGTTCTGTAGCCCACACGTATCATCGCAAAATCAATTCCGCCTGCGGCAACCTTGTCCCACTTTATGGTGCCCTGATATTTAGATACATCAATTCCGAAGGTCAGATTACTATTTTCCGCAACAGTGCTTGCAGACAGTATCTGTGTCTCATCCGCAGAAGCTCCCTCATCAGTTGTAACACTCATTGAGCCGGCATTGTCGCCCGTATGCTGCGGGTCTTCCTTGTCTGAACTATCCTCTGTGGCTGTTTCCGTCATCTGTGACGAGCCTTTAGCCTCGTTTTTTGCTGACTTAATCACAAAAAATGTGGCAACTGCAGCAAACGCAGCTACTATTGCAACAATTATAAATATTGCTATTATCTTTCTTTTATCGTTCATAGATTTTCCTCTTCATTATTTATATATGTCACCATGTACAGGCAATCTGCTTTTATGCAACAAAATATATCATATAATCCTGTAATTTTCAAATATTTGTCTTTTTTCAGAAAATATTAAAAATCCGCTATACTCACCTATCGTATAGCGGATTAATATAACACTATTTAATTTTCAGTCTTTTCACCGTTTTTGTCCGTATCCGCATTTACAACGAGATTTACTCCATCAAGTCCGGTTACATTTACGTTGCGATTTACCTTTGCGTCATATGAATCAGCGTTGATAATCTCAGATAAATCAATACCTGTTGCCTCTTTCATACTCTCAAATACCTTTGCCATTACAACCGGTACATTTCCGGCAACCTTGCCTACACCATTTTCGCCATCACCGCCACCGATAATAGTAATCTTGTCGATTTGTCCAAGTGGCTCTGCAACCTTGGCTGCGATATCAGGCAGCACCTTAATCATCATCTCTGCAACGGCTGCCTTATTGTACTTGGCATATGCCTCTGCCTTTTTCTCCATAGCCTCAGCCTCTGCAATACCCTTTGCCTGGATAGCTGATGCTTCTGCCTCTCCGACTGCACGGATACCGGCAGCTTCCTGCTCCTTGGCATATCTCATGGCTTCTGCCTCTGCTTTCTGTGCCTCCGCCTGACGCTGTGCCTCGAACTGTCTTGCCTCTGCTTCCTTCTGACGCTGGTAGAGCTGTGCCTCTGCCTGCTGCTGTGCTGCGTATTTATTGGCTTCAGCCTTTTTCTTGACCTCTGCCTCAAGAGACTGCTCTGTTACTGCAACCTCTTTCTGCTTTAACTCAATCTCTCGCTCCTGCTTTGCGATATCAGCGTTTGCTGTGGCAACCTCAATGGTCTTACGCTGCTCCTCCTTCTGGATGTCGTAAGCCGCATCCGCCATAGCCTTCTTTGTATCAGCCTCCATCTGAAGCTCTGATTTCTTGATAGCGAGCTCATTCTGTTTCTTGGCAATCTCTGTCTGTGCTGCAACCGCTGCATCATTTGACTCTTTATCAGCCGAAGCCTGAGCTACCTTGATGTCTCTCTCACTCTCTGCCCTTGCGATGGCGGCGGCCTTTTTAATCTTTACGATATTGTCGATACCAAGATTCTCTATTACCTCGTTGCCATCCACAAAATTCTGCACATTAAAGCTGATGATATCAAGTCCCATTGCCGCAAGATCAGGCTCTGCATTCTCTTTTACCAGATTGGCAAACTTCTGACGGTCTGAGACCATCTCTTCAAGCTTCATTTTTCCAACAATCTCACGTACATTACCCTCGAGAACCTCTCTGGCAACACCAGCGATATACTCTGTGTTTTTGTTAAGGAAATTCTCAGCCGCAAGGCGTAGCTTTTCAGGATTATTACTGATCTTTACGTTTACCGTAGCATCGACGTTGATATTGATATAATCTGCTGTCGGTACTGCATTGCTCGTCTTTACATCGATAGGTATCAGTCTGAGATTCAGCTTATCAAGACGCTCAAAAAACGGAATACGTATGCTCGCCTTTCCGATAACTACCTTTGACTTTTTCTTCACACCTGAAATGATATACGCCATATCAGGCGGTGCCTTCACGTATCCGATTGCCATAAACAACAGGATAACAAGAACAACAACTGCAACAATAATTCCAATGATACTAATGTCCTGCATAACTTTCTCCTCTCTTTAGTATGCTTTTTATTAATAATTTAACAATATCATTTTATTATAAATATATTGTTTTGTCACCCTAAATATTAAAAAAATAATATACCACTGTGCATTTGTTCTGATTATGGTATAAGCGATGCAAACATAAAATTTAGAAATTACAGATATCTTCTTAATCAGCAGGCATTACTTATTCATCAATTTTATTTTGTAATCATCATCCCTTGTATTTCTCCTGTATTTTTATCAAAACTTATATTTTTCGCTTTCCCATAATCTTCCATTTCCAGCTTCTATAGAAAACGCATATATTATTGCGCTCCCATTAAATGGTTCTGTAAATATACAAAAATTTCTTTCATCTATTACGTATGTATACCAATTTCCATTTTGTTCAAAATATCCACACTGATTTGGCTTTTCGATAAATTCTCCAAAATGGAAATCTCTATACTTTTCCTTCATGTTCTGCAGCCTCAATAATTTCATTATCAAATTGCATTTGATATTACCAAATATCAATTCTAGATACTTCAAACTGCATACACATCCGCTTTGACATATCTTTTGGAATCTTGTCTTCATCAATTATCACCTATTCAATTTCTATTGGCTTTCTACATTCTCCTACTATACAATCAAGCATTTCATCAACTGAACCACCCAAAAATAATAATAGCCCATCTGTAAAACAATAAAACGATTCTGTTAATGTCATTAGTACTAATAAATTCTTTCTACAAGCTTCTCCAATTGGATATACTGTTTCATTTATATCATATTCAGCTAAACACTCTTTAAAATATGAACCATCAAGATTACATCCAATTGCTTTGATTGCATTAAACGAAACATCAAAATAGCACTTATCTCTAGGATTTATATTTAACATGCCATATTCTTTTAAGAATTTATCTACAACTTCTGGATATTCTAATCCAATTTCATCATATTTCTTTCGGATCAAATCAGTATTAATTTTTCGTTGTTATTTCCAACCTGAATCAATCAATCTATTTTTTGTAATATTATTCATACACATTAATTTCCCTATTTATTTAATTTAATATTGTCAACAGGAATTAATATCCCTTTACAACCACGATACTTCCCAGTGGTAAAAATTCAGTTTTCTCATTAATCACTCTTCACCTCACATTTTATTCCCGATTTAATATCGTTTTCTTTGTTATTTCTTTCTACATTACATTATACACTATGGTGGTCACACAGCAGTCACACCGGAAAAATTTCTCTACTTTTTTCATTTTTTGCGAAAAAAATCCCTCAGAGCTGTTTGTGCCCTGAGGATTGGTTTTTGCTTTTGCTTCAAAGCTTTCGCAATATTCTGTTGCTAGGAGTGCGTTACATCAGCATATTCATTTTGCAATATTTGTTCGTATACCCAGCTCGGCAAAATTTCGCTAGTGTCTATTAATTAACATCATGGATTCTTAATTGCTTCGCAACAGCTATGATGGATAATTAATAGACATGCAGAGGCTATAGGTTGTTGGGAGTCCGAAAGTATAACCCTAATAAATCCTATAACTCATCCTATATGGCTGCATGCCTATGTATCATATCTGCCTCTACGCTTTTTCTCAAGTATTATAGAAGATATTTCTAATGTACGATTTTAACATCAATTAATTCCCCATTTTCTGTATCAACATTAAACTTTCTTCCCCAAAAATCAGTTGCATATAATTTCCCATCTATAACTTGAATTGCAATATATGGAATTTGCTCTTTACTAACAATATTAGATGGTAATTTATTACTTATTTGCCAACACATTATACCTTGTTCATCATAACACAAAATATTATTTAATTCGTCAACTCCTAATTCCACACGTGGAATCTTTAGTAAAACAATATATTTTCCATTTATTTTTTCAATTTTCTTAATTGGATATTTAACAATAATTTTTGTATGACCAATAGTTAAAGTATTACCTTCCACAATTATTCCATTCATTCTTTTACCTCCAGTCTTCAATTTTTCCAAGTTCAGTAAAATCACCAATCCATTGCTGTTGCAAATCTATTTGTATTCCGCCACCATCATATCCAAAATTAGGTCCAACTTCACCTAAACGTATTGTATCTCCTGCCTTTAATTCTACTTCACCAATAAATATAGGTTCATACTCTAATGCAAATTCAGCTTGAATTTCTTTGGGTGTAAGTCCTTTGATATCCTCAGCTCTCATAACCCATCCACCCTCTAAGTTAGAATTTACACCATCGTACACTCGAACAAATTTTGTATCTTCCGTCAGTGTTATATTTTGTACAACCGTTTTTTCTTTATAAGGTGATTTATAACCTCTTGCTTCCCACCAATCATTGACACTTTCTGCCGATTGATATTGATTTATCTTAACTTTATCTTTTAAACTACCTAATTGGTCATCTAAATATTCATATCCGTTTTTACTTGTTTTACCACTCTGGTATGCTAAACACATAGGAATCAAAGCAGTCTTTTTCTATCTATTGCTTTTCTTTTATTCCTATTTCACAATTATCCTGTAATAGATAGAGGTGTGCGTCACCACTCTTGAAGCACTTGTGACTTCGTTCATTGAGACTGCTCCCTCTGCTTTGCAGGATTTTGCGTATTAGCTGGATGTTGGCAGCATATGTGCTGTACTTCGTATATCTAACCAGATTGTAACCCGCATTGAAGTGAGGATTCTATCTACTTACAATTCACATTAGAAAGGATTTCAATTATGTACATCGTAGGCATTGATATTGGCAAAAATCATCATGAAGCATCCATTGTTTCACCTGAAGGCAAACAAATCGGCCGTTCTCTTCGCTTTGCAACTACACACAAAGGTGCAGATTCTCTTATGAGCTTTATCTTCAAAAACATCGGTAATTCCCCTTGTGTATTTGACATGGAAGCTACAGGTCATTACTGGTATCCCATTTATTCATTTCTAAAAGCAAAAGGATATACCATCTATGTAATCAATCCTATCCAGTCTGATTCTTTAAGAAAAATGTATATACGACAAACCAAAAACGATTCAATTGACTCTTTTTTAATTGCAGAAGTGATACGTTTCGGTCAGTTTGGGACTACTTCCATGGCTGATGAAAACATCCTTGCCATGCGTCAGTTATGTCGTTATCGTGATTCTGTCATTTCTTCCAGAACTGAAATTAAGCTCCGAATCGGCACAATTATGGAACAAATCTTCCCAGAGTATGAAAAACAGTTTTCTTCTCTTTGGGTGAGCACATCCATGGGCATTCTGGAAAAGTATCTCACCCCTGAGAATATTGAGAATGCACCAATAGATGAGCTCTTTGAAATCATAAAAGATAAGAGCCACAACCGACTCACCAGAGCTAAAGCCATTTCCATCAAAGAAGCTGCAGCTGATACCTTTGGTATTAAGATAGCACAGGATGCTTTCTCTTTCCAGTTAAAACAGCTCATTGACAGAATGAATTTTCTTGATAAGCAGATTGAAGCTCTTGACTGCCAGATTCTTGAGTACTACGAGAAGTTTGATTGTTATCTTCATACCATTCCCGGAATAGGCATAATTGGTGCTGCTACTATTCTTGCTGAAATCGGTGATATAAGCAGATTTAAAAATTCCTCTTCATTAATTGCCTTTGCTGGCATTGATCCAACTGTACGTCAGTCGGGTGAATTTAACAGCACACATAACCATATGTCAAAACGTGGTTCACCTTACTTAAGACATGCCATTTTTCTTGCGGCTACCACCTGCTCTTTTCACAATAGCCCGTTGAATGCATATTACAAAAAGAAACGTGACCAAGGTAAACATCACTTAACTGCCACAGGAGCTGTAGCAAGAAAGCTTACCACCGTAATCTATGCAGTATTACGGGATAGTAAGCCTTATGAGCCTAAAAGTTTTTGTTAATGTCTGGTAGTAAGACTATGATTTAAGCCTGCCAGTGGGGAGGCTTAGTTGTGATGCTCATTTTTGCTTCCATATTATATTCACGTTTTCCTGCTAAACACTCTAAGAAATACATCCACTCATCTTTGCTAACCTCTTCTTCGCCACTGGCATAATGTTTTAATGTAAAAAAAGCATCTGTTATCAGTTCCTCATCTGAGTCATATATTTTTTCACAATCAAAATCGTCAATTAAATATTCCATTAATACATTTTTATCTATATCACCTTTTACTACTTTTTCTATTATTTTTTCCATTTCATTATGATACATATCAACCTCCTAACTAATGTCCCTTGTTTATCAATTGTCCCGATGAAATTCTTACAGCATCAAAGTCTCTGTGAATAATATATCCCCTGGCATCTGTAACTTCATGAATCAAATATTTTGTTCCTAATTCATCACTATATTTATATACAACAGAAGTTCCTCCTTCAGTAGATGCACGGGAACTCATTATCCTTTTATTCAACAGTGAAAAATCTTCTCCTCTAGCTTCAACCTGTCCAATTTTATCTATTGTGGCTTTATCTGTATAAAATTTTCCATTTCGATTTTCAATATTAGTCAGAAAATCTGCTGTAGTATCATATTTTCCACTTGACTTCCCATAGCTGGTCTCATTTCTCGGTGGCAATACCACCTCTGGTTCCTCTCTTGGAGGACGATTAAACTCTCTTCCTCTCGCTCGCAAGATCTCTTCGCACTCATCGCCCTTAATTCCCATCGTTTCAATCCGGCTGATTGTTTTCTTCTCGCTATCCGTGAAGTGCTCTATTGATCCTTCCTTCTGGTAACGCATATACAGTTCCAGATCGTCCGTAGGAACTTCTTTTCCCAGCTTCGCAATATCTATTTCCGAAGCATCCAGCTTTTCAAGTGAAGTAATCTCCTCCAGTGAACATTCCCGTACTACCCCTGTTTGGGGATTACGAAATACCAGATTCATTCCGACTGTCGATACAATACATCCGGTTGCCGCTCCCAGCATCCATGCAATCTGCGGAGGAACAGGCATACCTCTGTAGAGTCTGAAGATCCTGTGTCATCTTATCAATCTTGTCTGCCTGAAATTGATAACTACATGGTTCCACAGAAACATTCGTCAACTTAGCGTTGCATGAATAGGGCTCTAATAGAAAATGCTGGCAAAATCATAGCACGGAGCTTTCAATTTTTACCAGCATACTTGAATAACCAGTTATGCGTCTATTGATAATCCAATTCTTTTCTTATATGATTTACTTCATTTGGTGCTAATTGACATAGACATATTTCTATAATACTACCCAAATTCGATAAACCAACATACAACCTATCCATTTTGACATATTTAGAGACCTTTTCTTCTGAAATCACAATTCTTATCCCATCCTCATACAAATGTGTTTTGAAATAAGAACAACTGTTTTTCACTTCATCGTTTACCTTTATATCTCCCATGTCATAAACATCAATGTTTAATTTGCTATTATTTATATCATATTCTTTACTCAATAATAATATAATTCTTTTTATTAATTCACTTGTTATTCCTACAGAAATTTCTAAAACAGAGGTTTTATCTTTTAAATACAACAAATTTTTAATAGGTTCATCTTTTCTTTCAATCAGCACTTTCAAAGGAATATATTCTTCCAATTCTATTGATGTTTTTACTATTTGGTTTTTTATTATTTTTTCCACGGTTTCCTCCTCTTTACCAACCATTAAACTGTGCATGCTTTATTACCTGCAACTGACCTTCTCTTCTAGGGGGAGCAAACATAAATTCCCAATTACCTGCAGAAATCAACTCTCCATACTTAATTCCAGAAGCCGTTGCTTGCTCCAATGAGCCATGAAAATCACTCATAAGTTCTTGTGTGTATAAGTTTGGATTAGTATATGCTGTACCTTCTCCTGCCATTATCTTTGCATATACATCGTCATACATGTGTTCAGTAGCATTCCCATGAACCCACATTTTTTGACCGTTTACTTCAACTTCAAATGATCTAGGTATATTAGTATTAGGGTAATTATCTTGCGTTGCCTTTATATTATCCCATACTGTACCTGTTACTGTACCACCCTTTCCCTCACTCTCATTTCTCGGAGGCAATACTTTCTCTGGTTCCTCTATCGGAGGACGAGTAACCTCTTTTCCTCTCACTCGCAGGATCTCTTCGCACTCATCGCCCGTAATTCCCATCGTTTCGATCCGGCTGATGGTCTTCTTCTCTCCATCAGCGAAGTGTTCCTTGCCAGATGATATGCCTCATGATTGAATTTTCCCGACGTCAGCTAATTGCGGATGCATGTCTCAATATCTGTTTCTTTCATTTTATCATAATCCTTGCGGAACAGAGACACAAATTCATTTACTGTTTTCACATTCTCAAGTGTACAATAATTTTTATCAGAATGTAAAGCAAGATGATGTTGTTGGAAGGTCTGTAAAATACATAAAAATCAGCGGTATTTCAAATACTTTTTAGGTCTTGGAATACCGCTGATACTGTATTTTTATTTAGTTATGCAAAGAAAGCTTTCCCCCCTTATACCCTCTGGCGCGTGCCATTGTAGCATGGGTATTTCAAGAGTGCCAAGGTAAATGTCACAAAATTATTACATTTTTAGCAATATAAATTTATTTTTTATCTTGTTTAATCTACTAATACCTCTTCTTGTACCATACTTCCATATTTATCTATTTCTGCTTGCCACATTTTTCTTAAATCATCAGTGATGATATTGCCTCTTCCTTTTGCAATTAATGCATCTTCCCTCTCTTTTATTGAACGTCTTGAAGCTTCACTGATCATTTCGCTCTTACAACACTCAATGAATTTCTTAAAACTTTCTGTAATATACTCTACTTTATTCCCCTTTTCATGGTCACAAAAATATATTTTACCTGTATCATCATTGCCTAAGCCAATCATAATATAATTTCCAAACGAATCACAAGCAATAGGGAAAACGTTTTTTTCTAACCAATCTCCCAACTCAATATCATCTAAACTCAGCTTAACATCGCCTATGCCAAAAAAACCTCGCAAATCCGAAGAAATTTTCCCTACTTTAAATTTAGTTTTTGGCGTATATCCCCCATTGTATTTATGCAAAAAATTTTTATATTGCGTAGGCAATATGATTTTATATTGTTTTTCAATATCTATAATTTTTTCTTCTACATTACAATTTGAAAACTTTGATATTAACATTCTAATTATCCTATTTATATATACTATGTCCAATATGAGTAAATTCTGTATGGATATTTTCATCCACTAATTGCAATATTCCATTTTCAATATCGTGATGTACGATATAACCTTCTGGAATTTCAGTAATTCCGTAATCCTCCTCTAGTAAGTCTAACCCATATTTTCAAACTAACTTGTATATTTCTTACTCTTATTTGTGGCAAAATAATGTATTTGATTAGGTTTACTACTATTCTTGACATAAAGTCTTTACACTTATAACAATCCAAGCCGATTCCCCTCCCTCGAAAAATGAATACACTTCCCAAAGCCGACTGTGAAGTTTTCACAGCAGGAACAGAAATTCAGTGACCCGTATGACAATCTTGATTTATCTGATGAGCAGAGAAAAGTGATAAATCATTGGATTAATTATGGCATTAACAGATCTGAAGTAACAAATGTCAAAGCCTGCAAGAATCCTATCATTCTTGCAGGCTTAGTTAATCAGGATATTTCTCTATTATCCCCTCTTCTACTTCTGTATTAGTCAATGTTTGATAGTTATATTCTCATATATACTTTCTTTCTGTATTTCATGGCTGTTTTTCACCTCAATAATAAATCTATGAGGTTCATAATAATTATATTTTTTATATGCATTCTCCGGAACATCCAATTGAAATATTGATATATCTTCTGCATCATAAAAACATAAAATAATATCAGAAAACATCTTTAACATCTCTTCATGGCTCATATCTCGCAAATTACCTTCATATACAACATTATTATAAACATCACTAGAAGTATATATTCCTTTGGAATTTTCATCAATAAACATTATTTCTATATCATTCACAAAAATTGATGTATGAATACCATAAAAATTAATAAATAAATTTTCGTTATCTCCATCAAATACTATAGTTCCTATTTTTTCCGATGTATTAAATTGAATTTCATTGCCATCTTCTGACAAATATTTAATCAATTTATTATCCATCGAATTACTAATCAAATAATCTACCATATACGCTCTTATTTCTTCATTACTGAACTTCATACAGTATTCCTTATATTTTTCACTCATTGAAATGTTGTTCCTTTCACAAATTGATTTTTAGGATACTTTGTTTGACATCTAGTACAAACTGGTATAACCTCATTATTTCTTGGTCTAATAGAAGGAGTCATAATGATATTAGCATTTGTGTTTCCACCTAAACCTCTAAATACAATATCCTCTGCACATGTAGCATTACCTTTGTAAACTCTACTATTTTTTACCCCTACATATACTTCTCCTGTTCGAAGGTCCACACCAGCTACAACAGCAGCAACATTACTTTGCTGAGTTTTACTAAGCCCTTTAATCCTGGCAATCTCTGCATCTCTTGCTTCGATAGCCTTTGCTATATTAGCATCCAATTTTTGATAATACTCATCTGGTAAGAATAGTTTTGTATCTTTACCACTCTCTATTCCCTCACTCTCTTTTCTCGGAGGCAATACCGCCTCTGGTTCCTCTATCGGAGGACGATTAACCTCTCTTCCTCTCGCTCGCAGGATCTCTTCGCACTCATCGCCTGTAATTCCCATCGTTTCAATCCGGCTGATTGTTTTCTTCTCGCTATCCGTGAAGTGCTCTATTGATCCTTCCTTCTGGTAACGCATATACAGTTCCAGATCGTCCGTAGGAACTTCTTTTCCCAGCTTCGCAATATCTATTTCCGAAGCATCCAGCTTTTCAAGTGAAGTAATCTCCTCCAGTGAACATTCCCGTACTACCCCGGTTTTGGGATTACGAAATACCAGATTCATTCCGGCTGTCGATACAATACATCCGGTTGCTGCTCCCAGCATCCATGCAATCTGTGGAGGAAGTCCCATGGCTTCAACACCGTAACCTACCGTATATGCACTCGCCGAAGAGGCCACTTCCACTAACATCGTCTTACCAAATGCCTTGCACAGTTCTTTTCCGACAAGACCGGCTCCCTTCATGGCTACAAGCCCTTGCCCGAAGGTAAACATATCGACAATCGCTCCTGCCATCTTCTGGTATTTTTGTGCCTCGGTCAGTCTTTCCCCGGTAATCAGATCTGTTCCTGTAAAAAATTCGATCACAGGCTTCACGATTGTTATATCCAATAACCCGGACAGGAAATCCCGTGCCGGATGATATGCCTCATGATTGAATTCTCCCGACGTTAAGTAGTTGCGGATGCATGTCTCAATATCCGCTTCTTTCATTTTATCATAATCCTTGCGGAACAGGGAAGCAAATTCATTTACTGTTTCCACATTTTCAAGTGTAACCATACTGTCTTCATGTTCTACTGCGGGAAGACCCAGAAAATCCGAAAATGTTAATGTTTCTTTTACTCTCTTCTGACTATATACAGCACCTTTTTGCGATACTGCAAAATGCTCTTCCATTCCTATCGTATTATCTGTATAGAAATCATCCAGTATAATCTGGCTTAAGCTCTCTGTTGCATTATTTTTAAAGTCCACATACAATGGGTTATCCAACGTATCCCATACATAATCCGGTGCGGAACCGGCATACCTCTGTAGAATCTGAAGATCCTGTGTCATCTTTTCAATCTTGTCTGCCTGAAATTGATAACTACATGGTCCCACGGAAACACTCGCCAGCTTATCATTACACTTCTCAAATTTCTCTTCAATCCCTTCCAAAGTACTTTGTATGGAATCAGCACTCCACCCCGACTGAATTCCCCGATCTGCAAAGATCAGCATCATCTTCTTCGTTTCCACATTATTTTCCTTCCATATTTTCGCACATCATCCTATCATTCTTCATAAAAGATTCCGCAGTTGTCCATACATATTCTGCCATTTTACCGTAGAACAATGTCAGTCTTTCTATATGCATCGGAAGACTTCCAAAAAACAATTCCATTTCCTCTTTTGCCTCTCCCTCATAGGAATCTGCAATTTTTTCCTGTGCCTGCTCTGCCATCTCCTTTGCATTCTGAAGCTGCTGCATAATATCCGCAAGCATAATTGTGATTCCCAACATGGACGGCTGATCACATACCGTTGTTTCTTTCGTTTTTGCCACTCATTCTCCCTCCCTGACCAATTGACAAAGCTGTTTACGCATCCACAAAGGTGATAAACTGCGGATTCTGTTTCTCTCAAGATTTACAACATATCCCTGCTGCTTGTCCCAGCCATAAAACTTTTCACCATCCGGCTTTCCCCCGGTAAACCTTTTTACCCATACGCCTCCGGTACTATTTTGAATTCTTTGAAACAGTTCTTCCACCGTAGTATTTTCCCAATTTCCTCTGCCCGGCTGATGGTCTTCGCATTTCAAAAACTCAGAATAACCAAGCAATGCCTCTAATAAGACAGAAGAACTTATACAATTAAACTCATAACCATCCTCTTTTTTCATGACCGTAATCAGACGATCCCTGGGCAGCACCGCTGCATATATCTGATCCAATGCAACATGCCTGTAGCTGTTTCTATATGTTTCAAAGAAAAACAACAGGTCTGCTCCTTCTTTGGTAAGTTTTAAATTTTCATCTACTATATTTTTATTCCTGAGAGAATAAATGGCATCTTTTATGTACTCTTCCCTTTGAGAATCTTCCGGTATTTTTATATCAATTCCCAACGGTTTTCTTCCCCTCGATACACTGATCATAAACATCATTTCTGAATCCGAAAATTTCATACTGACACTCTCTCCTATAACTTACGCAGTTCCTGATAATCTTCCCAATTATCATAAAAGATTTGATTTGCTGAAAGATACTTTTCCAGCGCAGCCTGTGCCTGTGAAAGCGGATCACCCGCCAGACTTTTATGATATTGCATTGTCAGATCCAGAAATGCCATTCCCGTCTGCTGAGACATTCCATTCCAAATTTCCTCATCACTCACACTTTGCATGACAGCTTCTGCTTTTTCATAAGTACTGTCCAATATCTCCTTAATACCTATAACCTTATCCTTAATCTCTGCAATAGCATCTGTTTCACAAAAAAAATCCTGCATTTTCCTCTTCCTCCCTGCGTAAAATTTCTTCCCATTCTTCTTTCTTCTGCTCCACTTCTCCCTTTTTCAGTACCAGGCTGTCCACTCCGGCATTCAATGCACTTATAATATTCTGCGTCCGTTCATACCATTCCGCCTCTTTTTCATCAAATGTGGTAATCATAAAGCCCAATGCAGAATCCGGGTTTGCCGTTAAATTCGTATTTAGTTGCTGCATAGCGCTGTCTACCATCTCTATGCCGGATTGCTGACTGGAAATCGCCCCCTCCAGATAACTGATTACATTACTGCATTTCCCTATCATGTTTCTCGCATGCCATGCCCCGGATATTGACATTCTCATTCCCTCCCTTATTTTTCACATCCTGTTTGTTCCCTGCTTATGCCTTGGGAATACGGATCATCGTACTGCTTCCCTTCTGATATAGCAGTCCGTCTTCTACGCAATCCGGAAGCTCCTTTCCCCGAAAAGTAGGAAAAGGTGAATTAATGCCCGGATCCCCTAATAGCAGACCGTTCTCTGCTTTCTTAACCAGTTTTGCTGTTTCATTTCGTACCGGCATATGTGCAGAATGACCTGTTAGTATTACCAGAATACCTGTGTCTGCAGCATTGCCTAATATCTGTATCATATTCTTATCATCATTTATAAACTGTACAAAATCAGATAATTCGTTAATCACAACTGCATACTTTTCTAAGGAACCATAGAATTGTGTAACTGTCCTGTTTCCACGTTCTGCCTGACAGTCTTCCCGTCTTTCGTCTGTCAGATCCATTAATTCTTCCTTACAACGGTCCAGTTTATCCGGATTATCCACATACATTACGTTTTCATATTTCTGCATATCCTGTAATTCATATGTTTTTGCATCAAACACATAAATTCTCTCAAAATGCAGCATCTGTTGTAGCATCATGCGTACGGTATTGCTCTTACCGCTGCGCACAGGACCAATAATCAGGAATGGCGTATCTGTGGTCTGTATTCCTATCCTGTATACTCTTTGTTTTTCTAATCCAAGATAAACATCTGCCGGTTCTGCAGCCCCATAATTCTTCAGCATTCCGACCCGGAACTGTTCGGGCAGAACAGGGATTCCCACAGCCTTTTCTTCCGTACTGCTTCCGGCAATCTTTCCAATCAGCTCCTGCAGATTTTGATTATATTCCAGGCCGGATGAGTAAGGTACCGGCGTATAGATCTGCATCATATTCACATTTTCATCCTTCACCAGTACACGCCCCTTAATTTCCGGAAGCACATATTCACTTCTTCCTACAATATTGCGCGGTTCTGTCGGTTCATAATTATATCCCGCAATTTTGGTCTTAATTTGATTCATAAGCGCATACTTTACAACACTGCTTCTGGAAGCTGTAATTGCCAGATAGATTCCAAGATTAACACCGTCACGTGCCAGTTGAACAAAAAAGTTTTCATCCATCTCAAGCTCTTTTACAACATCGTAATTATCAATAAACAGGACAATCGCAGGAAGAGGCTGTTCTGCCATCTGGTTATATATTTCGAAATTCTGTGCCATTGCATCTGCCATCAGCTGCTTACGCTGTTTCATCTCTTTAAATAATAATGCCATCAGTTTCTGCTGTTTTTCCAAATTGTCATAGGTAATATAATCTGCTACATGCGGCAATGCTTTTAATGGCAATAATGCATTATTCCCAAAGTCAAGAAGATATGCATGTAAATTCTTCACACTATTTAATGCACATAATCCCAATAAAAGTGTCTCCAGGAAAACGGTTTTCCCATATCCGGAAGATGCAAAGAAAATGACATGTCCCTGTTTCAAAAACTGAATCTGATATTCGATCTGCTTTTGTTCCTCGGGTATATCCTCAATTCCAACAGGGATATTCAAATTCAGTTCCTTATGTATTGCACTATCCGTAATTCTTTCAAACAATGGCGATACCATAACCGGTTGTAATGGTGGAAGCCAGGGACTCTTTACCTTTGGAAGCTTTGTCTTTAAAAATTCGTTCTTCACATACCCGACAACAACATCCAGCTGCGTCTTATGAATCCGGTTGCTTTCAAGGCTTCCTCCCAGATCCTGATTGATAAGCTGGCCCTGCCCAATCCGGTTCACAAGGTAAACTCTCTGATCGCCTTCCTCTCTCTCCTGTTCCTCATGATATGAGGCTCCACTGAATGCCGATTGGAATAATTCATAAATCTCATTATTTCCCACCTGTAAATATGCCCGTCCCGGCTGTACAATAGATGCTGCATCCGGCGTTTTAAGCATCTCACGGCTGTCTGCCTCATTCTGGACTTTCAGACACAGTTTGAATTTTGAATTTGTCCAAATCTGATCATCCACTACACCGGATGGCTTTTGTGTCGCCAGAATCAGATGAATCCCCAGGCTTCGTCCAATTCGTGCAGTTGACACAAGTTCTTTCATGAATTCCGGCTGCTCTTTCTTCAGTTCTGCAAACTCATCACTGATCAGAAACAGATGCGGGATCGGTTCCCGGGCTTTTCCAAGCTGATATAGCTTATGATATCCATTAATGTGATTAACGCCATATTCATTAAATACTCTTTGTCTTCTCGCCAGTTCGCTTTTAATGGATACCATGGCGCGATGACTTTCTGCTCCATCAAGATTCGTGATCGTTCCAAGTAAATGAGGCAGATTTTTAAATAAATTTGCCATTCCACCACCCTTATAATCAATTAACAGGAATCCTACTTCATATGGATGAAAATTAACCGCAAGAGATAAAATATAGCTCTGAACAATTTCCGATTTTCCGGATCCTGTTGTACCGGCCACCAATCCATGCGGGCCGTGCGCTTTTTCATGTAAATTCAATTCCACATAATTGTTTTGTTCCCTCACACCCAACGGAACAGCAAGTGATTTATGAGCAGCGTGATTTTTCCATCTGGATTGTACATTCAGTTCTTCCGGATGCTGTATCTGATACATTTCAAAAAAGGTAATACTTTCCGGAATACGGGATACCATTCCTTTTTCATGAATAACAGCCGCACACTTCCGGCTGACCCTTTCGACATTCCTTTCTTTCATGGAAACAATTTCAAATGGTTCATTACAGCGGATTCCTTCTCGTAACATAACCCTTCCCGTTTCCGAATTTTCCAGAATACACACGGTCTGAATATTTTCCGGGAGCTTTGCCCGCTGATCTGTTGTATAAATAATACTAATCCCCAATTCTCCGGATGAACCTTCAAGGTATTCCATAATTGCGTGATCCTGTATTAATTGTGGTTCATCTATGATAAAAAGCAGTTGAGGGCAAAACCGCTCTCCTTTATTACTTTCTTCTACTCTTTGTTTTCTGTCTTTAACCATCTGCAGAACGCTTCCCAGTATCTGGTCTCTGGTTATCTGGTTAAAAATTTCTGCAACTACATTAATTGACTGTATTCTCAGGTGCGGATACCATCTCAGATAAGAAAACTCGCTGCTGCTCTTTTCCTTTCCAATAAAAATAATCTGTACATCATGATAACTATGAAAAAAACAAATCTGTAACAGAAGGTATTTTAACTGATTGTGAATGTTTTTTTCTTCACCTACAATGCCCAGATGATTCTTATATAAATTAACCATTACCGGCATATGATGCACAGAACCGAATTCCTCCTTCAAACTCTCTGCCTCATCACGGAGTGCATCCTCCTCCATATTTAACTCATCACTTTCACATTGGACCCGGATCCCTGACTGTCCATTTTTATATCCAAGACAGATTTCAAGGAAATCTTCTTCTCCCATGCTTTTCTCATACAATCTGCTGTCATAATGCAGCATCATGGCTTCAATCTGTTCTGCATCCGGCGTCTGATACTCTATAGCATCCTTTTCTTTTTTTCTCAATGCACGGATCCGTGCCCTTTCCTTAACGAGATACTCCATATATACCCGCTCTCGTGTTTCATTTTTCTGCCGGATTTCCTTTCTCTGGCTAAAGAACTTCTGAACAGAAAAAATAATAGTCACAATCGTTGTGCAAATACTTGCAATTACATAAAGTCCCCGCTTCAGATATACACTCATAAAGATGGTAACGGCCAGCATCACAAGCGGCGGTATCATAACCTGCATCAATGACCCTTTCGCTAAAGCTGCTTTCTGCGGTGGATTTTTGATTTTAATTGTTTCCGGATTCACTTTAACATGAATTCTTGGTGACCTCTTATAATATGGAAAGCCTTCGAACGGAACCTCTTTGTAACTGACCGGCTGTAATTTACAGGCATATTTACTGTGGTCCCCCTCTACCGCAATCATTTCATCGTAAATAATAATTCGAAAATCGCCGGTATCCAGGATGTTTTCTCCGATTTCAATCTTATGAATTGCAACCTCCTTTTCTTTTTCACCCCGGACATATATTTCTTTTTCTGTCACCAGATATTCTTTTTCCATATCGGGAATGCAAATATCTGCATTGGAATTTCCAATCAGAATCTTTTCTTTTCGCACATAATAGTAAGTGTCACCCATACAAGTTCTCCTTCGTGTTGTTTTATTCCTCCAGATATTTACTGCTGATTTCTGTAATCGCATTTCCAAGTTCATTCATACGATTTTGCTTTTCTTCCCCGTCCATGTTAATGTTACCTTCTAAGTAATTCAATTCTTTCATATAAGAATAGATAAGAAGTTTATCATCGGAAAGCGCCTTCGCATAATTCTCTGCCTGCGTAAAATCAGAACGCCCAATTGCAATCCAATATCCCAATTCTGCTTCGTTGGAATAAATACTGATATTTTTTAACACATTTTCCAGCTCTGTCTTCTCCAATGCTTCACATCTCGCATAAGATGATGCCAGAATATATTTCGTATATGTGTCCATCTGGTCCGTCTGCATATTTTGCAGTTCATCGATACATTCCACATAATTCTGTACCGTATATGCCCTGCTTGCCCGTATTACTGCCTGATCCCTTGGCAATATAACAAAGGTCTGATATCCCATATAAAACAATGCAAGTATAAATACGCACAATATACCTGCCAGTATTTTCTTACCGGTTTCATATTTTCTTTTATCAAGCCGGATCTTTTCCTCACTGTTTTCCCTGTGAATCTGCTCTGCACGTTCACCGATCTCTTTGTACATTTCCTCTGTTGTTTTACAGGCGAGAATATAACCCAATGCTTTGTCTTTTGCCGCAATCATTAAACCGCTTTCTCTTACCTGCGTATAGCTGTATTTATTTCCAAGAATTCCTACTGCCAGTTCCTGATAGGCATTACGAAATTCATATTCCTCCTCATCTTCTTTCTTTAACTGCTTCATATCACGAAATGCTATGTAAGGCACGTAATTCCGGTCATAATATATGTTTTCCTCCGTCAGTGGCAAGTCATATTCTGTCCAGATACGATAAATCTCATAAAAGTTCTGCAGAAAGCGCAGACGGTATTCCATTTCTTCTTTCTTAAGTTCACTTAACGGATGCATTCCTGTCAGGTCAAATTCAAAACAAACGTCCTCTCCCTCTTCTGTTATATGACATGGTAACAATCCTCTGGTTTCTTTCATTAAATATTCATATTCAAAAATATTATCCGCTCTTAATGATGATTTCTTTATTTTCTTTTCTAAAATCTTTGCTCTACTATCCATGTCCTTCGTCCTCATCTCTACTTATTTTCTATATCTTTTTACTTATTCAGCAAAAGTTCACTTCCCGAATAGAGATGTGCCTGCTCATAAGTACATCGTGTGCTGATCTTTCTCCCACTATCCATTTCCTGCACATATTCGGGAATGCTGTCCATACAGAAAAAATCCAGATTGTCATTTAATATCTGTAAGGTTTCCATGATTTTCTGCGAATCCGAGACCTGAATATCATAGGATTTCCCGTCTTCCGTCGTAGTACTATGAAAATTCCGACGTTTTCAAATTTCCTCATACGTCTCAAATCGCTCATATATCCAGAAAAGCTTGATTTTATCGCAAAATTTAATGTCCTTACAGGGCATTTTTTTATTGAAATTTTTTTTGATATATTGTATAATAATAGTACTACATAGTACTCTATCAGGAGGGCATATGGCATACTATTTACGACAGGATAAAAAGAAAAAAGGAACTTATCTGCAGATGTATGAAAGTTACTGGGACAAAGAAAAGAAGCAGCCTCGTTCCAAAAATATCGAAAGCTTTGGATACGTCTCGGATCTCATTTCTAAGGAGATTCCAGACCCGGTTTCTTATTATCAGAAATATGTAGAGAATAAGAACAGAGAACATGCGGATTCTGTTGCTGATGAAACACGCCCCAGAGCATTCACTGTCCAGCCTGAAAAAAACATCGGTTACTTTCTTATTTCCTCTCTTCTTTCGGAACTGAATGTAAGAGAAACCATCAACATCCTTGCATCACAAAAAAGATTCCAGTTTGACCTTTATGACATGATTGCACAACTGATTTATGCACGGATTCTTTATCCCTGCTCAAAATCTAAAACAGCATCTACCGTCTTCCCATATCTTTATCATGGTATTCCTATTTCTGAAGACCAGATTTACGATGGCTGTGCTTTTATTGGAGAGTCCTATAAAAAATATATCGAACTGTTCAACCATTGTTATGAGGAACATTACAAGCGTGACTTCAGCAGTGTTTTCTTTGACTGCACAAACTACTACTTTGAAATCGACCTTCCGAAGGAAGATAAGCAGAAAGGCCCTTCCAAGGAAAACAGGCATGATCCGATCATTGGCCAGGCACTGCTTCTGGATGCAGACCTGGTTCCGCTTGCCATGCAGATGTATCCCGGAAATGAGTCAGAGAAACCATATATCCGGAAGATCATACAGGAGATGAAGGAACGTTATAAAGTTGCCGGAAAAACTGTGCAGGTTGCAGATAAAGGATTAAACTGTGCCAGGAACATTTATGTTGCTGTCGTAGAAGCCAAAGACGGATACATTTTTTCAAAATCCGTTCATGGAAAGGGACTGAGTGAAAAAGAAAAGCAGTGGCTGCTTCTTGAGAATGATGCGAATGTCTATACGGATTACCGTGATAAAAGCGGAAAGCTTCTGTTCCGCCTGAAATCCTGTGTGGATACTTTTTCTTATAAATTCAAGGAAACAGATCCCGAAACCGGTGAGGAAAAAGAGACCTCATTCTGCGTAAAAGAAAAACGCATCGTTTCCTATAACCCTTCCCTTGCCCAAAAACAAAAAGCTGAGATTATGAAAATGGTTGACAAGGCCGCCAACTATACCACTTACAAAAAAATGGCACGGGAGGATCTGGGGGATTCTGTTAAATATATCCAGGTCACAAATACAGATCAAAATGGAAAAAGCCGAAAGCCGGTAATTGAAATCAACCAGGCAAAGATTGACGAGGATCTGAAATACGCAGGATACAATCTTCTGGTGACATCTGA
>OGDN01000490.1_pt1 | contig 81001 bp, 96 predicted proteins | sample 1570271 | NCBI WGS metagenome assembly OGDN01 (sample SAMEA4384481, study PRJEB24528) | human gut metagenome | reverse complement strand
AAGAAAGAAGTTCCCAGAGATCTTCTCAAAGATCACGGACTTTTCTTTCCTGCAGAATATCAAAGTTATACAAGTATTCTCGTAAAAGAGATAGGGGTTGTGTGAGCCAGCCTCAGTTGGTACGGACAGCGAGGTGTTTTTTTTCGAAACGTTTCGTCAGAGATGGGTAACTGTCACGACTACTGGAAACCTCTTCCATAGGAATTATGTACCGCATGGGAGAGGTAGTTCATAGAGGTTTTTGTATTAAATTAAAGATCAGATAAGGAAAAAGGAATGAATCATCATTTTGTAGTCAGTTTCGGTAATTTGTCGGAGCTGACTTTTTTTATATGTGAAAAATGAAAGCGAAAATTTCTCTCATATTTATAATGAAAAAATAAAAAAGGAGTGATGAATGATGTTAAAAAAGCTACGAAAATGGGTAAAAGAAGATTGTCCTTCTCCAATTGTCCCACTTGTTACATTATTATTAATAGCAATCATAATGGTTGGTTTTGCAGTCTTTGCATTAGTTAAACAAAATGTTGCCCCTCAATATTATATTGATGCAAATGGCGTAGAACGACAAGTAAAGTTAATAAGGATTAATGACCGACTTGTCTATGACAGTGTAACAAAAGCTGTATATTGGAATGATAAAGCACATGGAGATGATGGACATATGACTGAATATCTTGGAGAACATCTAAGACCGTGTAAGTATATTAACGGAAGAGTTGTAGAACAGAAAAATTAATAGGAGGAAAAAATCATGTCATATACAGTATACAAACAAAAATATCCGGAGCTACTTTGTCCACATTGTAGAAAACGAACTTCTTATCAGATCCATGATCGGATGAAGGAAGAAGATATCAAAGACATTCAGTTTACATGGAAAGAAACATATGGTATTTGTAATGAATGTGGAAAAGAAATCTTTTTGCCAGAAATCTATGATCAAAACATGGAGAATCTTGATAAAGAATTTTGGAAACATTATAATGAGGAAAAGAAGCGTGAAAATAAAAAGGAGAATTAATTATGGTAAAAACGAATCCTAAAGTAGATACAGAAAATGAGAAAAGTTACCTTACGGTTGAAGAATTCAATGCAATTCGGAAAATGGATCTTCCAAAAGATTTTCTTGATTTCTTAGAAATCGGATTCAGAACCGGATTAAGAGCTGCCGATATTTTGAATTTAAAGAAAGAGAATGTTAAACTCAAAAAAGATGATAATGGAAATTCGACTGGACGGATTCATGGAACTGCTTTAAAGACAAAATCACAGACTCCGATCAATATTAAATTGGATCAAATATCATTATCCATTTTGAAAGATCGTTTGGAGAATACAAAATCAGATTTCTTGTTTTTCAACAGATCTGGAGATTCTTATACAATTGAATACTTTAAAAAATATTTCCGAAAAGCATTTGATCAATTATATCCAGATGTGAAGTTTCATAAAAACATTCATGCGATACGTTCAGGAAATCGTAAATTCTTGGAAATGTACAATGTTAATCATTCTGAAATCGAATTTCGACAATGCTTAACGATATATGGACCTACATATACCTATATGGCAGAACAATCCGCATCTGTTAATGCAATTAACAAATATCTAAAATAAAGGAGAATAATTATGTATTCATTGAATCAGGAGAAACCATGGTATCTTACTGACGAATGGTATGTTACCGTAGAAGAATTTGATGCAATTCGAAGAATGAATTTTCCAAAAGATTTCATCGATTTTTTCGAAATCGCATTTCGTACAGGATTACATGAAAAAGATATTCTAAATCTAAAAAAAGAAAATATAACTCTTGTAAAAGATGAAAATAACAATATTGTCAGCGGTCGAATTTATGGAAACTCTATAAAATTTAAGACTCCCATTAATGTGAAGCTAGATCAAAAATCTTTATCCATTTTAACAAAGCGAATGGAAAATACAAAAATAGAATTTTTGTTTGTCAACGAATTAAATCATCCTTATTCTATTTTATATTTTCAAGAATATTTTTATAAAGCATTCGAACAATTATATCCAGACAAAGAGATACGTAAACACATGTGTTCAATTCGAGCAGGGAACCTTAAATTTTTGGAGAGTCATAATGTAAAATATTTTGAAATTAAGTTTCGACAACGAATGAATACACATGATCCCGTACATTTTTATATGGAAGACCAATCTGCATCTGTTAATGCAATTGATAAGCATCTGAAATAATATAAACACAATTGTTGCATCATTTGTTGCAACATGTCAATTAGAACAGCAACTTTTTCGCTGTTCTTTTTTTTATCAATTTTCCCATCTTTCATATTTACCATGTAGAACATGACGAATAGAGAGAAAGGAGAAAATGATAATGAAAGAGATCAAAGATTTCGGAGAAAAAATCGGAGGCGCAAGAAAAGATGTATGGGCATTAAGAGGACTGATCTTAGATGATATTCTTAAAATGACATCAGGAGAAAAAGTAAAATACATTAAAAGAGATAATATCTGGAAAAAAATCGATGAGAAATCTCTTTTAAAGACACAGCCAAGAATTTACGTATATTGGCTGAAACAGATTCATTCCTGTATTTATCCTGATCTGAAATATATTGGATCGGATGAAGCAGCAATTGAGAAATATATCAAAGGAGTTACTTCTTTTCGTGATTATATCTTAGGCGCTGTAAATGCTGTCGAAGCTGCAAAATTAAATGAAGATATGCTGTATGGAAAGATATTTCATCATTCCCATGGAGTATATTATGAATTAAACGATGAATTCCATGGGGTGATCAATGGTCGTAAATTGTTAAAGTTGCATAATAAAAGCAATAACTCTTTTTCCCGTTTAAAAGAGGAAATGGACAAGAAGGGATTTGGTTGGACCAAAGAAGAATTCTATCGACACGATTATGAAATCCAATACATGGATGGAATAAATTGTAGAATTGAAAAAGCTGATTTGAAAGAAACATATTTAGTCATTCGAAAAGGGTATTCAAAATTTTTTTATTCCTTGAAGGATATGGATTTATCAGGTGTTTCAATCGACCAATATGTATTATTGAATAAACAATCTCATTCAGTAATTGCATTTGATAAATACAAAGAGATTTTGGAAGATATGATCGATCAATTAGTAAAATTAAGAGTTGAATCTGAAGCAAAAAAACCAAAAAAATCAAATTCCAGAAAACAGAAGAAAGGGAAATGGATTCCACCTCAGTTAACTCATTTAAAGAGAGAAGGAAAAGATCATCGTCATGGTCACAATGTGACAGGAGATGATTTTATGAAATGCTTTGGAATCCGTGGAGGAGAATTTGGTAACTGGACCAATGATCACGATCGCCAGGTCAATCTGAATATGGCATTTGATGCCTTTTGTGATATGGCTGATGCTTTAAATATTTCAAGAAGAGATATTGGATTGATCGGTTTAGAAACAGGATCACTGGCGATCGCATTTGGTGCCAGAGGACGCAGTGGAGCATTGGCTCATTATGAACCTGAAAGAGAAGTGATCAACCTCACAAAAATGAAAGGAGCAGGATCGCTTGCTCATGAATGGGGACACGCATTGGATGATTATATCGGAAAAATGTCTGAAATTCATAGATTTGGAAAACTTGCATCTATGGCTCTGATTGATCCAAAAATCCCAGAATGCTTTCGTTCTGTTATTCATGCTTTGTGTCTGAATGAAAATCATGGAATCACAAAGTATTATTCAGATTCCAGTACTTTTGGTGAAATGTTTAATGCATCTGGTCATGGTTATTGGACAAGTAATGAGGAGCTATTTGCAAGAGCGTTTGCCTGTTATGTAAAAGACAAGCTGTCTGGAAGAAATGATTACTTAGTTGGTCATGCTGATATTGGAAAAGCGGAGCATCAAGGAAAAACAATTTATGTCTATCCGGTAGGAGAAGAAAGAAAACAGTTTGATCAAAAAATGGATGAGATGATCCAAGGATTAAAAGAAATCGGATTTCTTCATGATCCAATCGAAGCATATGAGTTTGAAAAACCAGAAGCAAAACTTCATGTTTCAAAAGAGATCGGGATCAAAATTACGAATGTGCATCAGATGTCATTTGCAGACTTTGGAATCTAATCTTATAATTTTCTCAAAAGGAATGGATGAGCGTACTGCTTGTCCATTTTTTATATGTGAAAAACAAAACCTGAAATTTCTCTCATATTTATATTAGAAAGTAAATCGAAAGGAGATTAAGTATGCATATTGAGAAAATAGAGCATGACAATTGTGTAGAAACGAAACTTGATGCAGAAGAAGTCATATGTCTTTGTGAAGTGCTTTATGGTGCTTACTACGACAACGAAGATAATCCTGTATTCAGTAAACTGTATAGTGAGCTGATCATTGCAAGAGATATTTGTCTGTATGGACATTTGGATGATTTTGCAATTGCAAATGTAGTCAGTTGCGGGGATATCAAAAAAATCAGTGAACAGGCAAAAGAAATCGATCAAACAAGAAAGGAAGAAGCGTAATGTTACATATTAAAAATGATTATTATATCAAAGCAGGAGCAAAATCTTATATTCTGATGAAAAAACTTTCCAAAAAGGAAAAACCGGAAGTGATTGATGCCGAAGATGAAATTGAATCAATTTCTGGGTATAAAAATATCGGATATTATTCAAAAATTGAAACGGCGATCAAAGCAGCCATGGAAGAAATGGTCCGTGATCAGATTAATAACAATGCTGATACAGAATTAAAAGAAATTGTTGAGTATATTGCAAAACTCAGAAAAGAAATGGATGATTTTTTAACTGAAAAGGTACAGGGATTGTAATCTTTTCTAATAAGGAAGGAGAAAAATCATGGATAATGACAAAAAATCTTGTATTTGTTTGGACGATCTTAAGAATAAAGAAGGGTGCGCCATTGTAACGATCCTGGATGATTCAAATTTTACCATGGAATTCGGACGGGCATTTTCGCATACAGCAACACACATGTTAGAGGATTTTGAATGGCTTTCTTGCAAACAAGAGAAAGGAATTTTATCTAATTCAAAGAAGAGACTTTTCTACGTATCCTTAGATCCTGAAAAGGATCGGATGGATCAGGTAAAACTAAAGAAATTGTGTGATTATCTCAAAACAGAAAATATATATTATCGTTTTGGCGAAACACAAGAATTACAATGTGATTGGATCTCATATGCAATGGCGAAATGCACAAATCCTCTGACTCCAAAAGAAATGGGATATAAACTACCGGTAAATAATTTTGGAAATGTTGATGCATTCAGGGCTTTCCCAGATGGATGGCATGAAACGACACTCACTGTAACTCAGATTAAAAAAATCAAAGCTCCTCATTACAAAGCATGTGTAGACTTTGATGAAATGAGGTATCGAGTAAAGCCAATCATTGTCAATATCATCCCAGATGATTTTTCGGATCGAGAGAAAAAGTATCTGGATGAATTAAAAGAAAAAGCAGAAAAGAAAATGGAAAAGATCAATTCCATAGAACTGACCCCAAAAATTATAGCATCGTCCTTATATAGTATTAATAAAGAGGCAAAAAGGAAAAGAGATATTCAACAGGACTGTATTGGAAGAGCATACTATGGGTTTGATGAAGAATATCCTGCGATGCATTACCAGATGCATAAAGCAAAAGATGAAAAGTTTGAATTATATGATCTGAAAGATGATGCGCTACATCTTGCAATAGATTTATGGAACTTGCAGCCAGTTGGATATCATGAGTTTCCAGATGCAAACAGAGATATGTATTCTTTAGAAGGCTATGATTTTCATATCAATGAAAACATGAGTGATCATTGTCTGGGAAAGATCACTGAAGAAATCGGAGCTGAAAGGAAAAGAGGAATTCCACCAAAGAAAGCGGTATTGCTTTTGAAAAGATTCTTAAAAGAAAACAAAAATCGAAAGGAGAAAAGGAAATGAGTTATGCAAGCATATATGGAATAAGATTAGATTTTACAGCAGTAGAAGTAAAGCAATACCATGATTCCTGGTTCTTTCTGTCACAGATCGATATAGTCCTTGGTGGAAAATATTTGAACATAAAAGATACACATAAGATGATGCTCAGTTTAAGCGATCAGAGAAAATTAGAACGTAAAGTATCAAAAGCAAAAACAACAGAAGATTGCATTCTACGGTTACTTGAACATCAACAAATATTTTTTACGAAAGACAAAGAATTTATTGCAGATTGTATTCAGAAATTTTTTATGGAAAATGTCAGATATTATCATTCGGATAATACGGATCTGATTGAATTTTATAATGAACTTCGAAGAGATATTCTTGATTTGGATGAAAATGAATATCCATATTTTATATTCAATGTTACATCCGTATCCGATGCCATGCATAATCTTTTCTTTCGATATGATGATGATACATTCGAATATATTCCTGTTTCTTTAAAAGAAAAAGATGAAGAGATCGTAAATTTTGTATGTATCGAAAATGGAGCAATTAAAAAGTTCATTTCTAATTTGGAAATTTAAGTAAAAATCAACAGAACAGGTAGTATAATCACTATCTGTTTTTTTATATGTGAAAAATCTTTTTTTTTAAAAAACTCATATTTGTAATGTAGAAAAAAATAAGAAAGGAGTTTTATATGGAAGGTTTCGAAAATATTAACATCAGTGAGCATTGCAAACAACGATATGTAGAGCGCATGAAAGACATTACTGATCGACAAGAATTGCGTAGATATATTGTTTTGTATGAGCAGGATATCATTCAAAATATTCGGAAAATGCTACAATTTGGCGAAATTATCTACACAGGGAAAAACTTCGAGGCAAAAGATAATAAGATCATACATATTATTTTAAATGGAGCTTGGTTAGTTTTTGTCGGAAAGGATTCACAAACCGCGATCACTATGTATAAGATCGATCTGGGGTTAGATGAAGATTTTAATAAAGATTATATTCAGAAATTTTTGGAAAAATTGAAGGGCATTGATCAGGAATATCAGGAACAAGAAGAAGATATCCGTAACTCGGTTCTTGAAATGGATCAGGAGATGGAAGAATGTGATGAAAAGATCGAAGAACATCAGAAATTGATCCGTGATTATGAAAATAGAAAAGCTGGGATCAAAGAGTCGAAAAGATCATTAGACGTATATCTGAATGAGATCGATCTGAAACGTAGAGATATCATCAGCAGATTAATCTGCAAAAAAGCAATGTAATTTTGGAGGGAACTATGAAAAAAGAACGACTAGAAGAACGATTTGGAATAAAAGTCTTGATCACGATCCTTTGCCTGATCGTGGTACAGCTTGGAAATATTATTCCTATTCCGACAATCAATACAGCATATTTTAGTTATTTAGTTAGTAAAACAAGTGTTTTAGGAATGATGAACCGATTTAGTGGTGGAGCGTTTCAGAATATGACATTATGTGCATTGGGAATCTCTATCTACATATCTGCAAGTATTGTTATTCAGATGCTTACTGTTGTATTTCGAAAATTAGAAGAATTAGAACGAAATGGAGCTTATGGAAAGAAACAGTTAGAACGTATCACAGTTTCATTCAGTATCTTTTTAAGTGTTGTTGGGGCATTTTCTTTTGGAATCATGCTGCGAGCTAATGGGATCTTAAAGGATCAAAAATGGACAACATATCTGATCACCGTTGGATGCCTTTGTTTTGGATCTTTATTACTGATCTTACTTGGAAAAGTTATTGATAAAAAAGGTATTGGAAATGGTATTACGGTTGTATTAATGATGAATATGATCACTTACATTCCAAATGATGTGCAGAGCTTATACCAGGGATTTATGAAAAAACATCCTGCATGGATGTGGGTAGCAACAATAGCTGTTGTCATCATTCTGATCATTCTTGCGATTTTCATGAATGAGATAGAGAAAAGAATCAAATTACAGTACAGCAGTGCTCCTGTAGAAAGTGATTCTGTTAGAGAATCTTCTTATTTGTCTATCAGCGGAAGATTGATCAGTGTTATGCCTGCGATCTTAACAAGTACCGTATTTCAGATGATCACATTGTTTTCAGCCTTTGGTGGCAGCAACATCAAATGGGTACAGTATTTTAATATGTCAAACTGGTTCATGAAAAAACATCCAGAATATATGATCGGATTTGCAGTTTACCTGATTCTTATGATCGCATTTTCTTATTTTTATATTTCTATCACATTTAATCCATATCAAATGGCTTTCAATTTAAAGAAAGAGGGCGTTGTGATCGAAAATGTAAGACCTGGAGAGGAAACGATCAAATATCTGAAAAGATCAGTCAATCAAGTTGTATGGATCTGTATCGGGTTATTATTTGTACTGATCACAGTTCCAATGGCAATTACAGGATTATCTAATGTATCTTCTTTAAATTCTGGCGGAACAACACTGATCATTATTGTTGGAGCGATGTTAGAAACGGTTCGTTCTTTCAAAGGAGAACACTTAATTGTAAATTATCGCAAAAAATCCTGGCTCAGAAAGGAGAAAAAACATGTATCTTCCAAACGCAAAAAATCTCGCTAAATACTTTGTCACAATCGTTGCTGGAACAGCGTTATGTTCTGGATTTATAACAGTTGTCAGTTATGCAGCAAACTTTGTGATCTCAAAGATCTAAACGAAAACAGGTGGAATTTTCTGCCTGTTTTTTTATATGTGAAAAATTTTTTTCTTGAAAAAACTCATATTTGTAATGTAGATAAAATAAGAAAGGTGGAGAATGAATGAAAGTAAGTGAATTCCAGTACACAAATCCTCATTTAACAGAAGTGGTATTTACGGAAAATCCTAATTTTGTGATGAACAAAGAAGAAGTTGAAATGGTAAGAAGTATTAGTTCAAATATCAAAAAACTTGAAGGGAATCATGCAGTGATCAGTGTGTCTTTAGTATTAGGCGATCTTGACGATTTTGAAAATGATCAACCTTTTGCATTAAAATGCACCGTAGAAGCAAAATTTGAATGGAGTGAAAAAATACAAAATGATGGGAAGATTGATATTTTGTTAGAAAAAAATGCTCAGGCACTACTGATCGGATATTTAAGACCAATCGTTGCAAACATTACAAATGTCTCAAAGTTTCCAGTGTATAACTTGCCATTTATCAATCTAAACGAATAAGGAGAAAAAATATGAATGCAAATAATGTTCCAATCATCGATCTGAAAAAAGAATCTTTGATCAATGCTTTTCAAAATTATATGGGAAAATCTTTTTCAAATGACAAGCTGCTTCGGTTTTTGAGTACTTATAATGCAACTTTACTCGCAATGATAACAACAAAAAAAGAGTTCACAAAAGAAGAAAAAGAAAATCTCTATAAATTTTATGATTATTTCATGGAAAACTATGGAGAAAGCACTTATGAAGACAGAATGCAAAATTGGGGGCAGGAGCCATTGATCCTTCGATATACAGAAAATCTTTATGTGTTAGATCGTGAGAAAGAAAGAGAAAATTATGTAAAACACGCCAGTAAAACAGAAAAACAAGAAGTATCTCACTTTTTAGATCAGCTTATGAAGATAAAAAAGGATAAGGTCTTCATTTGTATGAATGGGAATTATAGTGATGCTTATCATAGTGATGCTTATCAGATGCCAGGGAAAGTTGAAAAATCGGAATTAGAATTTATGTATTCTTTTTTCAGTTCGGTTCTTATGGAAATGTTAAAAACAGATGGAGCAATTGTTGTCAGAGTTCTCGGAAATAACAAGGAAAATGACCAATTATTCGGTATTCATTGTAATCAAGGAAAATTTATCTATTTATCCAGATCAGAAATAAAAGATGCACATTGTACTGCACTAGATGGTAGAAGACTACCGCCACAAGAAGGGACAACTTATACATCTTTCTATGACATACTTGAAAAGGAGTGTAAATAAATGAGTCAGAAACGAAAAAAAGAAGTTGATCAGATCTTAGAGTTACAAAACTCGATCAGTCAGCTTTCAGATGAAGAATTAAAAGCAAAAACAGAAGAATTTCGTAAAAAACCAGTGAAAGATATTAAATTGGAAGCTTTTGCAGTCGTAAAAGAAGCTGCAAAACGTGTGATCGGGTTAGATGCTTTCCCAGTACAGTTAATGGGAGCTTTAGCATTATATGATGGAAAAGTCGTAGAAATGAAAACTGGAGAGGGTAAAACTCTGGTTTCGATCTTTCCTGCTTATGTCAGAGCATTAGAAGAAAAAGGTGTTCATATCGTAACGGTCAATGAATATCTGGCACAGCGTGATGCAGAATGGATGGGACAGGTATTAGAATTCCTTGGATTATCTGTTGGAGTTTCTTTAAATGATATGTCATCCATTGATAAAAGAAATGCTTATTCCTGTGATGTTACTTATGTAACAAATACAGAGATCGGATTTGATTATTTAAGAGGTTTTTTAGGGACAAAGACGCTGCGATCTGAAAATGCATTACATTACTGTATTATTGATGAAGTGGACTCCATTCTTATTGATGAAGCCAGAACGCCTTTGATCATTTCGGATGAAAATGAAGAGGGCGAACAGTTATTTATCTCTGCAAAAGTGTTAGCTGAAAGATTAGTCAGAGGAACAGGAGAAACAGAACTAAGTAAGATCGATGCGATCAGTGGAATCTTACCAGATGAAGATGGAGATTATCTGATCAATGAAAAGGATAAAGCTGTGATCTTAACAGAGGATGGAGTATCAAAGATTGAAAAATACTTTGGAATTGATAATTACTCTGCTCCGGAAAATGTAAAATATCAGCATCATGTTGTAACAGCGATCAAAGCAAAAGAACTGATGCATAAAGATAAGGATTACATTGTCGATCATGGAACGATCCAGATCGTTGATGAGTTTACAGGACGTATCTTACAGGATCGTAGATATTCTGATGGCCTGCATGAAGCAATTGAAGCAAAAGAAGGCGTTGAGGTACAGGACCAGACAAAAACAGCTGCAAAGATCACTTATCAGAGTCTCTTTAATCTGTATGACAGGAAAGCTGGTATGAGTGGAACTGTTTACAAAGATCGGAAAGAATTTAAAGAAATCTATCATTTGAAAGTTGAACGAATTCCTACAAATAAGCCTGTGATCAGAGTTGATCATAATGATCAGATTTACGCTACAAAGAAAGCAAAAGAAGATGCGATCATTGAACGAGTCAAAGAAATCCATGAACTGCACCGACCAGTTTTAATCGGTACAACAAGCGTGCAGATGTCTGAACGTATCAGTGATCTATTAACAAAAGAAGGACTTCCTCATGAGGTTTTAAATGCAAAAAATCATTTAAAAGAAGCTGAGATCATTGCAAAAGCCGGACAGGTTGATGCAATTACTGTTGCAACGAATATGGCAGGACGTGGAACTGATATTCTACTTGGAGATGGAGTCGCTGATCTTGGTGGCCTATATGTAATTGGATGTGGAAAGCATGAAGCCAGACGTATTGATGATCAGCTCCGCGGTAGAGCTGGAAGACAGGGAGATCCTGGGGAAAGTATGTTCTTCGTTTCCTTAGAAGATGATTTTATGAAACAGTATGGAAACAGTGAACTTTCTTCTAAAATCTTAGAAAATGAAACAGAAGAATTAAATAATAAGACTATGCGAAACCATGTGTTAAAAACACAGAAGAAAATTGAACAGAACTACTATGGAATTCGAAAAAATCTGTTTGATTATGACAAAATTGACAATCTCCAGTTTGAAGCTGTGATTGATGCAAAATCAAAAGTCTTAAATCAGTTTTCTGTTGCAGGCCTGTTTTATCAGATCATTGATATGATGTGCAAATCGTTTGATTATGACAAGTTGGCAAAAAGATTACCTTTACAGGATCTTCATGTCACAAAAGAAGATGTAGAGCAGAAGAAAGCTGCCAGAAAATTAAAAGACTTCTTAAAAGGATCACTTGAGAATGACAATGAAGAAGGCGTGATCACACAAAGATTAAAATCATGTCTGGCATATGCGATCATTTCTGAATGGACAGAACATATTCAGAAAGTAGAAGATCTGCAAAAAGTATCTCGTTATCAGGGATTAGGGAAAAATCCTCTTGATTATTACAAAATTGAGGGATATAAACTATTTGAGCAGACGATCAATGAAATGAAATACAAAGCAGTGGAAACATATTTTGCTTTCTAGCTGTTAGAATTTGGATTCATCTCTCAAATATGGGATGAGTCCATTTTTTTATATATGAAAAATAAAAAATGAAGTTTTCTCTCATATTTATAATAGAAGAAATAAAGCAACAGGAGGAGAAAGAAAAATGAAAGTATTTTTAGGTGGCACATGTTCTGGATGGAAATGGCGAAACAAATTCCAGAAAATGCTTAAATGCGATTATTACAATCCAATGACTCATGGATGGAATGAAAAAGATCGGCAGAAAGAAGTTTATGAAAGAAAAACTGCTGATTATGTTGTATATGGCATTACGAAAGGAATTAAAGGAGTCTATTCCATAGCAGAATTGATTGATGATGCAAATAAACGTCCAGAAAAAACAATCTTCTTAAATTTATATGATGGAGATGTCATTGTACATGATCTCAAAGCCGTTGAAAATTTGTGTAAAGACAATGGTATCGCAAAAGTTTTCACAGGAAAAAATGCAATGCAAGAAGCTGCAGATTTTCTTAATTCGATGAATGCAAGGTTAAATAAAAAATGAGAATGTTCTTATGGAAGTATCAATAAGAAGTAATTTAAAAGAATATTTGAATCATCATTCCTTAGCAGATCAGCTATTTGCTGAATTGTATAATATCGGAGATCTTTATCTGATCGGTGGAGTTCTAAGAGAATTCTTAAAAACAGGTGATTTTAGAAATGTAAGAGATATCGATATTGTGATCAGCACAAAACTAATTGATGACTTTCATAAAATCTGTACGAAATATCATACGAAACAGAATTCTTTTGGTGGATATAAGATTAATTGCAATGACATTTCCATCGATGTATGGAGAATTGAAACAACATGGGCATACAGAGAAAATATCATCAAATGTTCTGAAAAAGACTATTTGAGAAACCTACCTCTTACTGTATTTTACAATCTTGATTCTTTGATTTACGATGTAAAAAATAACGTATGGTATGATAATCTTTACAAAGAAGCAAAAGAAAGTAACGTCTTGGATATCGTATTAGAAGAAAATCCTCATATTGACTTAAACATTTTAAGAGGAATGATTTTTCAAAATAGATATCATATAGAGTATTCTGAACGACTTATAAAACTGATTCATGAGCGTTGTCGGAATGAGAAAGAATATGGGAAAATATTGTACGCTATTCAACTTAAACGATATAAAAAAAAGATTTTGTCTTTGAAGGATATTGAAGAACAGTTGGATCAGATTCTCTCAGAAAACGTAGATGAATAATTACAAAATCTTTCATCTTTCATATTTAAGATGTAACTTAAATGACGATTGAGAGAAAGGAGATGTTAGACATGTATTTTGTATTCAATCTTACCCCTACGACTTTCTTCTAGTTGTATGATCACAAGAAATGTATTATAATATAGAAGGAAGGGAAACTAATGGGAAATGATCTAAATAATGCCATGGATAGTACTGAAGGTAATAATCAGTACGATGAAGCTGCAAAAAGGATCCTTGGAAATAAAGAGGTTTTGTCTCATATTCTGGCCAATACGGTAGATGAATATAAGAAAATGGAGCCAGAAGATATTATTCCTTTGATCGAGAGCAATCCATACATCAGTATTGTCCCTGTGGAACCAGGATTAACAAATGCGGAAAAGACCGTAAATGGAGAAAGGATCATTGGCTTTAACACAGAGAATTCAGAAAGATATGAAGGGTTGATCCGATTTGATGTTATATTTTATGTTTTGACAAAAGATGGAAAAAATAAGATTATCATCAATGTGGAGGCTCAGCGAAATGAGAATACCACATACCCACTTTTGAATCGAGCAATCTTTTATGACTGTCGAGTGCTTGCTTCACAGAAAGAACGCGAATTTTCAAAATCGAACTATCAGGATATCAAGAGGACCTACAGTATCTGGATCTGTATGAATACCGGAGAAAATTGTATGAATCATATTCATCTGGTCAATGATAATATCATTGGAGATCATCATTGGAAGGGGGATATCGATATTTTTAATCTGATCATGATCGGAGTCAATGATAGTTGTGTCCCGGAAGCAGATGAAAGTAAGTTCCATCGTTTCTTATGTGCGTTATTTGCTGATCCAGAAAAAATTCCTTTCCAAGAAAAGAAAGATATTCTGAATCAGGAATATAATGTATGGACTCCAGAAATCAGAAAGGAAGTGGAGACTATGTGTAATTTATCACAGACAATTGCAGAGAGAGCTGAAATTAAAGGTTTTGATAAGGGATTTAACAAAGGAACTATTGAAACTTTAGTTGCACTTGTTAAAAAAAATCGACTTTCTATCACAGATGCAGCTGAAGAAGCAAATATGACGGAAGAAGAGTTCAAGAAATATCTGTCATAAGAAAACAAAATACAAAACTACAAATCAAAGCAGGGAAGGTTCAATTCTTCTCTGTTTTTTTATTTTTCCTGTCATCTCTCATATTTATCATATAAAAACATATGACGAAGAGAGAAAAAGGAGGTTTTGCTATGGCAGCAATTCAATTCGCAACAAATAGTTTACCATTTCATTTATTTCAGGATTATATGAACCTGACAGTTACATTTTTAAAATATTCCAATAACTATGAAAATCAAAAAGATGATTTTTTGATCCAATATGCAAGAGAAGATGATGATTATTATGCAGTTCGGTTGATCAAAGCATTAGAAATCGGTCCATCTGGTCCTTTAAAATCTATTTTCACTGATTATTGGAATTACATGTGCCAGTTTGGGATTGCAGAAAATACCGAACATTATTTTGGTGGACTTTGCATGAATGGAAATGAACTGATTGAAAAATATCGTAACCAGGATGGTAGCAGAAATGAGTTTGTTTATAAACTTGTCATGGCTTATGTCGAATGGAAGGGGTATGAAATGAATCAGAAAAGTGTTGTTGCAGCATAATTTGAGAGAACAGGCAGGAATTGATCTTGTCTGTTTTTTTATATGTGAAAAAGCGAAAAAATCAAATCCCTCATATTTGTATTAGAAAGTAAAAAAACAAAACTATAAGAATTGGTGGAGGAAATAATGAAACGATCAGAAACTATCATCATTGAAAATGTACTATATCAAAATCTTTTTGGCGCTAATCCATCTCTTGCAAAAGAATATGGAACAACAGAGGTGACCATTCAAAGAAAGAAGCAGAAAAGAGAACTTGTAGATTTCATGAGCTATGATCCTCGAAAAGATATTTTTCGATGCTATGAGATCAAGGTTAGCATGAATGATTTTCATAGCAAAGCTGCAAAGTCATGGTATGGAAATTACAATTACTTGGTTTTGTCTAGAGAGCTATACATGCAGCAGTCATTAGAAGAATGGAAAGAACAGGTTCCGAAACATGTTGGAATCATTTTTGTTAACGTAGATGCGGAATACAAACACAAGAAAGTGGTAAAACGTCCAGAATACATAGATATTCCAAAAGAAGAAAAAGAACTTCTAAAACGAAGTCTGATTCGAACATTGTTCTACCAAAATGACAAGAATCGAAAAAAGGAGTGATCAGTATGGAGCAGAAAGAATCATTAGAATTTTTGCAGCAATGTATAGATGAAGTTAAAAATTGGACGCCAGAAGATAAAGAAAGAGCTAAACAACTCTTTGAAGAGATGGATCTTGAAAATGTAAAATCAGGATCTCAAAATCCATCCGATGGATATTTTGAATTCATTTTGCCAAATGGAAAAACAGCACTATAAGAAAAATATAGAAAGACGAGTAGATGTGCTGTAATCTGCTCGTTTTTTACATGAATAACTTTTTTTCTCAAATCTTGCATATTTGAAATGAGAACAAATATACAAGGAGAAAAAGAAAATGGTTAAGAAACAATATACTGTGGAACGTGTTGGTCAAATGGATTTCTTTGACAACTATCGTATTCCATATAATGATGATGCGTCTGTGCTTGTGGATAATACAGACGGCGTATACCACGGAAACATCTTAGAATTTAAGTTGAACATTAATAATACAGGAAAAGTGCTATTTCAGGCGATTAAATATCTTTCAAAGATGCGTATTAAAGGCGAGTCTGTTCCTGCTAGGATTTTACTCATTGATTTAAACGCAACAAAGATTTATGTCTATAATTCCATAGATTATATTGATTATATTCAGAAAGTTTACATCGGAGCGGCATCCGTAGGCAACAATGCATTCAATTCAAATGTAACGCCTGTCGCAGAGTATGATTATATGGATATGGTTGATTCGGCAGAGGTGCAAAAACTTCTTATCAATCGTGTTTCAGATGAGACAGATTGGTATGTTCCGATAGACATTGATGAAAACTGTATTGTCGGATGGGCTGAAAGATATTATAGAGAAGTTCCTACTGCAACAAAAGGCGATTTTCTTGGAGATGGTACAGGAAAAATCAATACAAATGGAGAAATTCGTGACCCACGACATTTCAAAGGTCTTATTAATCCATATACAGAGCCTACGAATGAGAAGTTTAAGTATCTCATGGACTGTCTGAATGACCGTTTAAATAAAAAGGATTTGGGTGCATTTTATACACCAAAGGCTTATTGTGAGAAAGCATCTGAACTTGTTATGAAAGCTGTGGAGCGTGTGCCGGATGGTAATGATTACGTTATCATAGATAGGGCAGCAGGCACGGGAAATCTCGAAGCAGCTCTTATCGGCAAATATGATAAAAATGGAGATGAACTGATTTCTCATTGTGTCGTATCTACATATGAATATTATGAGTACAAAGTCTTATCAGAAAGAATTGGCGATAAGGTGCGAAATATCATTCCACCGACAGAAGCAAATGTTATTTATGAAAATGGTAAAGTTTCTAATGCGGATGCTATGAGTAAGGACTTTATCGAAAATCCATTGATGAAACAGTACGTGGATGATGATAAATGTACGATTATTTTGTTTGAAAATCCACCATATAGAGATGTAACAAGTAATTCAACAGGAAAAGGAATTAAAAAAAGTGATTATGTAGTAGAAGAAATGAAAAAAGAATTCAAAGGATCTGTCTTGAATGATCTATCAAATAGATTTATTTGGTCTGGATTTAAATATTATTTAAGACAAGACACGGATAGCTACATTATATTTAGTCCAGCTAAATATTTTAAAACTTGTAACCTTGCAAATAAAAAAATGATAAAAGGCTTTTTATTCAATAGAAAGCACTTCCATGCAACTGATTCAGCTATAACTTGCATTTTATGGAGTAATGAGTATTTAAATTTTGAATTCTTAATATTAGATGCATATGAAATCAATAGTAATAACACTCCCAAAAAATGTACGACTGTGAAAATAAAAAAGGCAGATAACGTTTTCAGCAAATTTCTTTATGATAAAAGGACCTTTGATGATGACATAGAAAATGGTATATGTTGCAATTTAGACGGAACAGAAAGATTAAAGAATACAACAATTAGAGTAAAGAAACTCTACAATTCAAATATTATTGGTTATATTCGAGCCTCTTCATTTAATTTTGATGCTTTATCAAAACAGTTATTAAGATGTGGAGAATATGATGCAAATGGATTCTTTTTAAGAAAAGATAATTATCAGGTAAAGCTACCTCTATGGACAGCAAAAATGATACCTTTAGACAATTGGTATGATAAAGATGTTTATGCTACCACTTCCGATGGTGGCGATGCCTATACGCATGATTCTGATTTCTTAAAATCATGCTTGATTTACACCTGTCTTTCAAATCAGAATAAGTGTTTATCATTTGATGGTTCTGATGGCAGATATTACCGCAACGAACTTTGTTTCGATACCACGAATGGAGATACTGTTGCATCTGCTGACCTTGCAAAGATGACCTTGGATGTAGATGAGAAGGCTCTTATGAAGCTCTGGGATGATATTCTTGCCGAAACAAAGAGAACTGCAAATTACGACAGCAGACTTACATATGGTGTGTATCAGATTACAAAGGAACTGAATACATCACACAAGACCGGAACTGGAAGATCTAAGAGAATAGTATATGATTATCCTACACTCAATGGATATTTACAAACACTGCGTACTAATTTAAAGGCTTATTATAAGAGCCATATTACTGATAAGATGTTTCAGTATGAGCTGTTAAAGTAAAAAATAGTAGCAGAGTCTTCTGCTGATGGTTCTGCTACTTTTTTCATATAATCTCAATTATGAAAGGAAATAAAATAATGAATACCTCAACAATCTATAAATTTTATTATGACGAAACCGAGCATAGTAGAAAAATCAATCATAAAACAGTCATAGGCTCAGAATATTATGATAACTTTATGACAGCTATAGTTGGATGGCCAGCTGATAAAGAAAAGGATATCTTTGTAAAATATGCTGAATTTGAAGAAAAATACAGTGACAGAAAAAGTAAAGGTGAATTGAAGAGTACAACATTAAAACAGCAAAGATTTAAATCTGGAATTGCATCGCTTAAGGAAAATAATTTGCAATTTATTTACGATTTTTTATCTATTTTCGATGAAGACTTTAAACTTTATTTTTCTGTTGTTAGCAAAATAGAGTATATAATTTTACAGATTTTTAATGACTATAAAAATAACGATAAAAATGAAATTATATATACAATCGTAAAATCTATTATGAAATATCAGCCGAAAAATGTATTAAATTGCATATATGAAGGTCCTTCAAAGTTTATCTTAGAATTAAAAAATTTTTATGTTTCACGCATTCAATACAATCATACTAATTTAGAGCTTAAAAGTATCGAAAATTCAGCTTTCAAAAAAGTATTAATTAGCTTAAACGAATTATCTGAAATTTCAACAATACAATGGGACTATAAAATATCTTTTGACGGTTTTTCTAAATTTCTTCAAGAAAACAATATAAAGAGTAATTATAGTCTGACATTAGATAAGGAAGGCCCTTTAGAAAAAGAAAGCAATACACTCCAAGCTGCAAAAATTATTGGTCTTAATGCAACAGAATGCGATTCTACAAAAAGCTGTGGATTGAGAATTGCGGATATGATAGCTGGAATTGTTGCCAAATTAATGAAAGCTTTAAACAATGCTATGAAATACAATGGAAAAACAGAACATACCAAGAAGAAAATATTGGATGAAGCATGGTTCCAATTGAATGATATGCAAATTAACATATATAAGAAATTATATTCTTTAATATTAGAATGGAATCCTGCCTGGTATAAAATATATGCAGGAATTTATTCAGATGATTTAATATTATTTATTTCTTTATTGGAGTATGTTAATTCAAAAAATTTTAACATTAAAGGATTTTCTTTTAGTGATGATTTTAATTCCTATGTATGCAATCGACTAATTAATTATTATGAATCAAGACACACCAATGATGATTTGTGCCATCACAATGTTGATTATATCATAAACTCTCGTGGGGCTAAGGTTTATTATGATATAAATAAGCAACCATTTTTTCAATTAAATAAACCAGTACAGATCTTTAAAGTTTTATCTGTAGGCGTAATCAATGCAGAAATTTGCTTAATAACTATTTCTGAAAATGGGAATGCAGCTTGTTATCGATTACCAGGCAATTTAAATAATTGGGTTTACAGTATTATGAATATGCAAAAATACGGTATAAATATATTACCAGCTAACATTAAGTTCTACAAAGAACACAATAAATATTATGTTGAAATAATATAACAACTCATTCCCTAGAATAAAAAAAGGAATATAAATAGTAAAACATTTCCTAGAATTTTCTCTCATATTTATAATAGCAGCAGAAGCGAAAACCGGAAAAAGATATTGTAATGACAAGAGCAATCAGTAAAAGGAGGGAACCTATGAATCATGATTATATACAAAATCAACTAAAAAAATTTGATCCTAGATTTACAAAATGTGTGGTAAGGTGTTTCGATTTGATTAAGCAATTTCAAGAATCTGATGGGTGTCTGTCTAATTCTGTAGCATTATATATCTGTGCTAAAGAATATGGGTATGATCCAATTCTTTGTTATGGCTTATGCGAATTTGATGGGAAAGAATTTTATCATGCATGGCTAGAAATAAATGATATCGTGATTGACGTATCTATTTATTGAAATATTAATTTCAATCCTTATTCTTTATGGAATACAAAATTAAATACACCTTATATTGGTAATTACAAAGATTCGTTTGTAAGATACGGACGATTCGTTTTTGATGAAGACTGGAAATATTCAATGATTTCTAAAATAGAAGGTTGGAGTTTTGAACAATATATGGATGCATTGCCTGATAATGCAATGTGGCAAATTGTATGTAATTTTTTGGATAGAATGCCTACATTGAATCTTATAAAACATCTTAGAACACATATAAAAAACAAAAAGATTGAAAGAATAGAGTAAGAGTGCATTCTCTTATCTAAAAGATGAAAAAAGAAAAAATGAGTAGATACATTGATATCTGCTCGTTTTTTTTATATATGAAAAACTTTTTCTCCAAAATCTCTCATATTTGATATGTAGAAAAAAATAAAGCGAAAGGAGAAAAAGACATGGAAACGAAAAATCATGCTGTCGCATATGTAGATGGAAGTTACTCAAACAATATTGCTGGATATGGTGTTGTGTTCTTTTATGAAGATGCAAAAGAACCAGAATATTTTAGTGGACGATGTAAAAATGCTTCTATGAACAATGTTTCTGGAGAAATTGAGGCTTCTCTCTTTGCGGTAAATAAAGCTTTGGAATATGGATGCTCTTCGGTTGATATCTTTTATGATTACATAGGAATTGAATATTGGGCAACCGGAGCATGGCGTGCAAAGAAAGAAGAAACAATGGCGTATCGTGACCAGATGAATTTCTTTAAAGGGATGATCGATATTCAATTCCATCATGTGGAAGCACATACTGGAGATCGATGGAATGAAAAAGCAGATGATCTGGCGATCAATGCTGTTCTTGGAAAGAAAGAAGAAAAGATCCAGGAAATCGATACATATGATGCAAAAGACCGTGGAATCAAACCGGAATGTTCCGCTGCCATTCGAAGATTTTATCAGAAAAAAGATCATAAATTTAAAGATTTCATGCAGCTGAAGGTTGGTGGAATCGATCGATTTTCTCGATTAAAAGAAGAAGATCTGGAAGATATGATCCTATCTGAAATGAAAGAGACCATTGAAAAAGGGATCCATGATCCATCCGGTTACAATAATGTTTTGAAATGGATGCTTCGTGGGTTGTCATTGGATGATGCAATGCATAAGGTCAATGTAGATTATGAGATTGCATCAAATTGTACTTATTATTAGGAAGGAAATTTTATGAAACAGGAAAAAGAACAGGGACTGTGCTCATCAGAAGTGCAGTCGCAAAGAGAAAAATTTGGAACCAACAAATTGCCAGAGCCAGAATTGCAGACAACTCTAGATTTTGTAAAGGATGCTTTGTTTTCTGATAAGATTGTCATCTTGTTAATGGTCATGGCTCTGATTCAGTTATTTTTAGCGATCACTGGATTTGGTGCATTTTCAGAACCAGTTATGATCGCAGTTGTATTAGGAATCATTACTGCTATTGGAGTAAAAACAGGAAAAGGCGTTCAGGAAGCGAACCGAAAATTAAAGGAAAAATCATCTTTAAAATATTGTAATGTTATTCGTGATGGAAAGGTTCAGACGATCAATAAAGATGATATCGTGGTTGGCGATCTTGTCTGTATCGAATTAGGACAGGATATTTACGCAGATGGATATATCGTAGATGGCGAAGTATCAGTTAGTAATGCTGCGATCAATGGAGAAACCATTGAGATTCATAAAAAGCCGATCAAAGGTTATATTCCAGAAAAGATCACATCAGATTCTTATAATAATGAAAACTGCTTATTTGCAGGAACAACTGTGATGGAAGGCAGTGGAAAAATGATCGTCACAACTGTTGGAATTGACACTGTGAATGGAAAAACACTGGTTGATTCTCAAACATTAGAAGCTCCAGAAACAGCACTAACGATCGCATTAAATAAATTAAGTGATTTCATTACTCGCTGGGGATCCATTGCTGCATTTGTAGCATTTGCATTAATGGTTATGATTGAAGTCATTGGTGGTGGATATCAGAATCAGGAATGGATGATGATCTTTAAAGATATTGTTGAAAAAGCAAGTGTTGCTTTAACGATCATCGTTGCTGCAGTTCCTGAAGGATTACCAATGATCGTCAAATTAGTAACTCAGCAGAATGTTGTGAATATGGAAAAAGCAAATATTCTTGCAGTCAATCCAAATAAGATCCCAGAAATGGCATATTTAAATCTTGTTTGTACCGATAAAACTGGAACATTAACAACTGGGGTTATGACTCCAGAGATCATTTCTGGAGATGCCTTTCAGGAAAATCTTGTTTTAAACAATGAGGCTGTTTTTGATAAAGACGGGAATATCACTGGTGGAAATTCCATTGATCGAGCCATGTTATCTATTCTTTTATTAAAAGATAAGATGAGAATTTACGATGAAGCAATGAAGAAAGAAATTGTTGTCAGACAGCCATTTAGCAGTAAATTAAAATTTTCAGGTGTTTCAGTCAAAGAAAATGATGTTGTTTTATCTTATTATAAAGGAGCTCCAGAAAGAATCTTAGAACACTGTACCAAATATATCGATCCAGTTGGCGGAGATATCATGGATCTGGATGTGATCAGAAGATCAGAGATCCAACAGCAATTATCAGAAGCCAATCATAAAGCGATCCGCTGTGTTGCTTTTGCAAGAAAAAATGGTCAGCTTGAAAAAGATGTTTTACCAGATGATATGGTGTTTGAAGGCTTTGTTGGAGTCAGAGATCCTTTAAGAGAAGGCGTGAAAGAAGCTGTTCAGACAGCAAAAGAAGCTGGTATTCAGGTCATTGAAATGACAGGAGACGCATTAGAAACAGCGATTGCGATCGCAAGAGAAGCTGGTATTTATGAAGATGGAGATATTGCATTAACAGATCAGGAATTTTCTGAAATGAAAGATGATAAGATCAAAGATATTCTCCCAAGACTAAAAGTGATCGCACGATGTGCTCCAAGTACAAAGCTACGATTAGTTACTTTAGCACAGGAAACAGGAATGTCTGTTGCAATGACTGGAGATGGTACCAATGATTCTCCTGCATTAGCAAGAGCAGATGTTGGATTTGCTATGAATTCCGGAACAGATGTTGCAAAAGCAGCTGGAGATATCATTTTAACAGATGATAACTTTACATCGATCATCCGCGGCATCAAATTAGGAAGAACATTCATGCATAATATCAACATGTTCCTTGATTTTCAGTTACCGATCAATATTTCCTTGTTGCTGCTGAATCTGGTATTCCCATTCTTTAGCACAGGAGCATTTTTGACATCAGCATTGATCCTGATCATTAATATCATCATGGATTCTTTAAACTCCTTAAGTTTTGGATCAGAACCAGAAAAAGAAGAGTACATGAAAGAAAAACCATTTGTAAAAGGAACCGGATTGTTTGATAAACAGTCAAAATTAAGAATCGGAACAGCAACAGTATCTTTCATTCTTGCTTATATTATTTTAATGTTCCCATGTGCAACCATGTTCCATGGAGAAGCAGAACAGCTAACCGCACGTTTTGTCTTATTATGTTTTATGGCTGTAATGAACGGATTCTGTGTACGTGTTGAAGGAGCTAATTTATTGAAAGGAATTACAAAAAATAAATTGTTCCCTGCAATTGCTTTTGGAATCTTAGCAGGGGCAGTGATCATTGCACAGCTTTTATATGGATTATTAGGACTTGCTCCATTAAATGGAATGCAGTGGTTAGTGATCATTGTATTATCTATGATCGTTATTCCGATTGATCTTGTAAGAAAACGTATTGCGTCAAAATAAGAAAGGATGGTTTCATGAAATTCGTAAGAATATTGTTCTTAATTTTCATTATTGGGTATTATTCAAAAATTTTGTTTCAAGTGATCAATAATCAAGCAACCTATGACAATTTAAAAGCATTTACGATTGGTGCTATTATCAGCTTTTTTGTAGCAACATTCTTACAAATATCATTTTATCTTAAGAAAGGAGAAGCAGGGGAGTAATTCTCTCCTCTGCTAACATATTTATGAGTCGAAGTGCACAAGTAACAGTTATGAAGACAATGAAAGTCTTTATGCTGATCTTTGAAATTTACTTTATGTATTTATTGATCACAGGAGCATATCCAGAAGGCTCGTTAAAGCTGATCGTTGGAATCACCATCGGACTTAGCTTATTTCGAATGATCAAAGAAATGTCTCAGCCAATGCCATATTCGGAAAAAGCAATCAAAGAAAGATATGAAAATGCCAAAAATGCTCTCTGCTATGATGACTATTATGGATCCGTAAATTATTATACAACCGATCAGAAGTTTCATGGCAAAGTAGAAGTATCTCTTGCAAGAGGTCCGATCTATGGAAAGGATGAAGATACCACTTTTGAATGCGAATATGCAGATGAAGTAGAAGATAAATTCAAAGAACTGGTAGAACATTGGAAAGAAGTAGAAGCAAATTACTTAAAAGCAAACAAAAAATAATCATCTTCTTTTTCATCTCTCATATTTGGTATGAAAAAAATGAAGAATAGAGAAAAAAAGGAGAATTAACATGAATGTATCATGTAAAAATTGCAGATTCGCAGGGATCAATGGGGAACAGAAGATCGTTTGTCCAAATGAAGAGTTATGTGTAAGAAAACCAATCACTCAGGAAGAACGCAGAGAAGATGTCCCATTATATCAGAGAGCCTGCTATGTGCCATTATAAGATCAGAGATTTCTCTGGTCTTTTTTTATTATTTGCAAAATCTCTCATATTTGGTATGTAACACAAATGACGATACAGAGAAAAGGAGAAATTATTATGAGCAAAGAAAATATCTTAGAAGTAAAAGAAGCAGAAGTATTTAAAGATCTGATCATTGAGATCAAAAATGAGATGCATGAAAAATATGTAGAAACACAGGATTCGAACATTTCTTTTGAAGATTTTGTGGAGAATTTTTATTATCATGTAAATATGACTCTAAGAAAAAAGGTAGCTATTGCCGGTCAGATGTTAATGGATCATGGGGTGCCATTTCCAGAAGCACAAAACATTTTATTTGATCTTCTAACAAAAGATGATGCCGAAATCCTTACCATTTCTAATTCAATCTTCCCAGAAAGTAAAAAATACGTTGTCGCTGAAGAATTGTCAAAGGAGAAAAGTGATGAATAATGACAAGAAATATTTTCCTGTTTATAAAGGAACATTGGTTGATGCATGGAGAGAATTAAACATAGATCTTTATCTTGATTCCAAGCAATGGAATCTGGCATGCAAAACAGCGATCGAATATATCCTTGATCGGAACAGAACAACCAATTTAAAACAAGCGGTAAAAGAACTTCTTGATGATTTTGGAAAAGAAAGAGTTGTATTTGTGATCGCAAATACAGTTCAGTATTATACCTATGAAAATTGGTTTTCGAAAGAAAATGAAGCATGGGCAGGAGAAATTAATATTCCAGAAAATTTCAATCGAGGAGTCGATATTAACTCTCATTACATTATTGATGGAGATGTATCGATGTTAAATGAAGTCGTGAATGAATTAAGAACGATGATCTAAAGAAAAGGAGAAAAAATTATGAATCAGATTCAAGTGACATGTGACAAGGAATGTATTTACTGTAATGACGGATTTTGTGAATGCGATCAGCATTTATTAGACGTTGCAGAAGAATTTTTGAGATTAAAAAGAGGAGAAGAAGTTGAACATTTAAAGGAAAGAGAATCCATTGGTGCAGCAAGCATGGAAGATTGTTCTAAATATGAATGGGATTTTCTTCATGAGTCTATTTGGATCAATCCATGGAAAGTACTTTCTGAAGAAGAATGTGATCCAGAACTTGGTAGAAAAATTATCAAATTATTTCATCGAGAAAATGGGTACGTATGTTTTGAGATTGTACGTAATCGTAATGATGAAATAGAAGTAGAAGATGTTCTGCTTAATCGAGCTTTATGCAACGCTGAGAAAAACGCATCTAAATACCCTAAATGGACAGAATTTCCAGAAGAAGTTTTACAGTGTTTATACAATGAACCTTTTATGATGCATGTTTTGGAAAATGATGAAATTTCGTATGTTGATTTTCTGAAAATGAAAGATCTTTTGAAAAAATATCCGATATTAAAAGATGTATTTTTGTTAAATGAAGAAGATCGATCTTTGGAAATTTATCCTGAAGCGATGTGTAAGATTCGCTGGGATATGCATCCTATTTATGGACAAGATAATCGTGTAAAAAATCAAAAAAGAAATTTGGCAGAAGAATTCATTGAGAATATTGGAAATGCTATTAGTTATTACAATACTTATATCTTTGATGGATGTGATGGATATCATTTCGTAAAAGATTATCCTCAATTCACAAAATATGGATTGGTACACGGATGTTCTGAAAATGCAAAATTAGAAAAGCAGAAAAGGATTTTGAAAAGCTGTGATGCAATTCGTCTTTTGACAGTTGAAGAAAATATTTCTCATTCCGAAGCTCAGGAAATTGTTTTGAATTTTGTAAAACGAGCAGATGTAGATCGTATCTCTGATAAGAGCAATATTGAAAGTGTTCATGAAGATATTAAAAACTATGCTCATCGTATTTTCTTACATGAGATACTCGAAAAAGAGTAAAAAAAGAGTCCCAATGTTTGAGAGTAGTGTAATTTCATATAGTATTTGGTAATTAACAACAGAAGGTAGATAAGTTTTTTTCTTATCTATCTTTTTTATATGTAAATTTTATAAAATTTCTTATCTTTCATATTTAATATGTAAACAAATAATGACGATTTAGAGAAAGGAGAAAACTAAATACTATGCTTTCAAGGGTTTGAGAGTAGTGTAATTTCAAATGAAAATATAATTTAAAAGAAAAGGAGAAAAAAAATAATGAGTTGGATTGGTGGAAAGTTTGTTATTAATGATATGACGGAAAAGACTTTAAAAAAGGCATATTCATCATTGTCGTCTGCTGTAAGACATAATGCAGATCTGGAGGAATTTCCGTATATGGGAACAGATATCATGAAAATTAAACCTTTTCATAAAGGAAAAATTTATGGATCTCAGGAAGAAGCTTCTAAAGCATTAGACGAATCATACGCTAGTTGGGCAAAAGAATATAATGTAGCTGCTGCCTTTTATGACACCAGTGCTGCAAAAGAAACAAAGCGTATAAAGACCTTAAAAGAACGCTTAGAAAAAGAACATCAGAAATTAAACGATTATGTCAAGAAAAATGATTGCAAAAATTTCAAGGCAAAATTGATCACATGCCCAAAATGTGAATCTAAGATTAATAAAAAATACATTTTGCGAAATATGTGTCCTTTATGCAAACATGATCTGCGTTCGAAAACAGTTATTGAAACCACGCAGCGTTATCAGAACAATATCCAAAAACTTTCTGATGAAATCCATCAGGAAAATCTGAAACAGAAAGAAAAACTTCCTGTTCGATATCTCGTTGGATATTGCGAGTATATTGGATGATTTTTTATATGTGAAAAATTGTATTCAAAAAAATTATCATATTTAAAGGAGAAAAACTTATGAAAACAGAAATTTTTAGCTTTAACGAACTTAATGTGGACGGGAATGGGGATTATGTACAGATCGTTATTCAGGTTACCGGATCTGATTTCGATTATGCATCCATATTAGATCACATCCGAGCTCTAAAACGGAAAACAGAATACGCTGATACAGATTATCTTGTAGATGAAACCTGTGAATGGCTTCGATCTAAAGGAAATGTATGTACCTATATTCCATTTTGTGTGGTTGAATTTTAAAAAAGGAGAAGAATTATGACTATTGGAAATCGAATGAAAGAAATCAGAGGTAAGCTTGGAATGACTCAGGCAGAACTTGCAGAAGAATTAGACATTGATGAAAAAAGATTATCTGATTATGAAAACGGAGATCTTGTTCCATCAAGCGTAATACAGGATCTTGCAAGAATCAGTGGATTTTCTCCATCCTATATTTTTGGTTGGAAAGAAAATGAAGATAAAAATCCTTTTGCAAGGCTTGATGAAAATGATACGAAAAAGTATCTTAGCGATATGATCAAAATCTTTGAAGAATGTACAAATACAGAAACTGATGAAAACGCTCAGACTAGATTATATAATAAGTTGGGACATCAGTGTTTCAAATGGGGTATTTCAACACAAGTAGCACCGTTGATTGAATATTGCTTTAAGATTATTATCAACGATAAAACTTGTAATGGATATATTTCTATTACAGCAGAAAGTTTGGAAAAAGCTTACGACAAAGCATATTCTATTGTTTCAAATAATCTGTCTGCGGCACTTCCTGATGTTGATATTCCATATTATGTAGAAGTCATTGAAGAGGAAGAGTATCCAAAATATAGTGTTCTTTCCATTGATAAAAACTATCATAGAAGTTCTTTTACAATGTATGAATATACTACAGCTTCACAAAAATACGAACAATTAGTTAAGACTGTAAAAAAAGAAAAAAATGATACGATTGTTTATCTGCTGATCAAAACATGCAGCAAAGCAGATTGGTCAGAGCTAAAATGCTATGGAGAATAAGAGGAAATAAGTAATTAATAGTAGAAGTCCACTTGCCACTTTTTATCATGTGGTTAGTGGAACTTCATTTTTAGATCAGAATTTAAAGGAGAAAAATTATGACAAATACTAACAATTTCATAGAACTGAATCGCCGCTATCTTATCGATGATATGATTGATAGTATCGAATTATGTCTTAGCCATCATATCGATAAACAGACAAGACCTAAATTGTACAATGAGTTAAGTGAAAAGTTGTGCAAATGGGGTGTAACGAAAAGAAGTATTCCATTAATTGAGTATTGTTTTAAACTTTATATCAATGATAAAGCTTGTTTTGGTAATTTTAACGTTAAAGCAGAAAACGTGGAAGAAGCTTATGATGTTGCCTATACGACACTCGCATCAAAACTTTCCGGTATTTTACCTAACATTGATATTCCATACTATGTTGAAGCAGTAAATGAAGAAGGATATCCTCGATATCGTGTACTTTCTTACAATTCAGAGAAAGATGAAAAAGAATGTTTTATTACATCTGATCATACAGAAGCACGCGTAAAATACGATGAGTTGGATGGAGAAAGTGATACTATCGCATTATTCATTCAAACAAGTCATGAAGCTGGATGGTCTGTTTTAAAACATCGTCTTGCAAATCGTGTAAAATTTTAAAGGAGAAAACTCATGAAAAAGAAAAAAGTTGTCAGAATGTTAAAAGAAATGCAAAAAACAGTATACAATTCTGATATGTTTGAAAAAGCAGGACCTCAGCAGAAATGGGTCATTGAGAATCTGCTTGGAAACGCAATTGCAGAACTAGATGGGTATCCATATGCGATCGGACTCAAAAATAAGAATCTTATTGAGTCTAAAGTGATTCATCCTGGGAGCGAATATGACTATGTTGATATGTTTGACGATGACGAAGCCAATTGGTTAGATTATGATTGCAGATATTCATATTCTAAACCGGATCTGAAAGAATCAAAGGATATTTCTGCAGAGCAGGAAAGCATGAAAGAAGATATCGTAAAAAAGAATTCTTTTCTGATTACAAAGGAAATGATCGCTGTTGGGATTCATCAAACAATTTTCAGTTATGAAGGACAGGATGATGGAAAAATTAAAGTAATTTTATATCCAAGTAATGCAAGCTTCATGATTGAAATGGAATCATTATCTATATCATCTGATATTAGAAAAGTCGAAATCATATTTTCTTGTCTAAGAACACAGTATAGAAGCATGGATGCAAAATTATTTAATGAAATCCAGGAAAATATCATTGATCAATATATCCAGTATATGGCATATGAAGGGATTAAAAAAATAAATACTTTAGACTTTCATGTAAGGATGCAGGAATGCGATCTGCTAAAATTATATGATCTTTATATTTATCATCTTGATCGAAATCATCTGATGGTTAACGGCAATTCATGTGATAAGGATGTTTGCGGCAACCGATATGCTAATAAATATGCTAATACCATCGGAGAAAAGATTAATATAAATGATTTTGAAGATGTATTGGTTGGGAATTGTTATGAACGAGATCTTAAGAGATTCTCAAAAATCTATGATGGATCATTTAAAGACTTCTTAGAGTTATTTGATTTTGAAGCAAATGGAATTTATCGTGTCCATGATTTTACATGTGCAGATGGCATTCTAATTGGAAGAAAAATGGAATCTGTAATTGAATAAGTTATTTAAAAAAAAGGAGAAAAATTATGAAAAAATCAAACTTTCTGATCACAAAAGAAATGATCGATGCTGCAATGAGTATCGGAACATTAGAATTTGAGTCATGTTGGTATAAAGATAAGGAATGTATTGAATGCACAGTGAATGAAGAGGACTCTTTTCTTTTGATGGATGTCGATGAACGTTTTATGTATGAGAAAAACATGTATAATCCAGATGTTTATTCAAATGAAGAAAAGATTTCTATCATTTATAATCAATTATTAAAAGATTATGAAGACGACAGCCTAGAAGATTTCGAAGATATTCAAAATGCTATCATTGATGCTTATAAAGTCTCTGTAGGAGAAGATATTTCTTATGAAATCATAGGCGCAGGAGAAACAGATATATTAAAACATCTAAACTTTCATGTTAAATTACCAGAATGCGATTTATTGGAATTATATGATCGTATCCTTTGGAATACTGAAAGAAAAAGATTAATTACGAACATGACCATTTGTGAAGATGATGCTTTATTATCCAGATATAAAATATTTTTGAAGACTTGTGGCATCGAAAAGAGTCAATTAAAAGCGGTAACAGGAAATGAATATGAATGTGATCATAAAAAGCTTCCTAATATCTTTGATGGATTATTCAGTGATTTCATCAAACAGTTTGATTATGACGCAAATGATATTCATTGTATCTGCAATATGGGACACTTGGATGAATATCCTGATCCTAAATATGCAGATGTAGATGTTATGGGCGAATTAATTAATGCGTTTTAAAAGGAGAAAATATGTTAGAAATCAAAGGAAAGGTAAACACTGCTATCTGTTATGCAAAAGTAATCGAAGATGATGCGATTAAACAGATTCGGACCATGTGTGATTATGGATTAACAGAAGGCAGCAAGATTCGTATTATGCCTGATGTACATGCAGGAGCAGGTTGCACTATTGGTACGACAATGATTGTCACTGATAAGGTGTGTCCAAATGTTGTAGGCGTTGATATTGGATGCGGAATGTATACGGTTCAATTGAAAGAAAAAGAGCTTGATTTTAAAAAGATCGATGAAGTTTGTCATTATATTCCTTCTGGAAGAGATGTATGGGAAGAAAATAACTCTGATTTTGATCTTGAACGATTAAGATGTTATAAAAGCTTGAAAAATCCTGATAGGCTAGAAAAATCTATGGGAACATTAGGTAGCGGGAACCATTTTATTGAGATCGATCAGGCATCCAATGGCACATATTATCTAATCATTCATTCCGGCAGCCGTAATCTTGGGAAACAGGTTGCTGAATATTATCAACAGGTTGCCATTGAATTACATATGGGAAAAGAAGAATATGCTGCTAAGAAAGCAGAGATCATTAAAACTTACAAATCTACTGGTAAAAGCAAAGAAATACAAACAGCATTAGTAGAATTGAAAAAAGAATATGAATCAAAAATTTTGGATATTCCCAATTCCCTTTGCTGGTTATATGGGCAAGCGTTCAAAGATTATTTACATGACATAGAAATTTGCCAGGAATTTGCAAGAAAAAGCAGAGAAAAAATGGCTCAGATCATTTTAGAAAGAACTGGCATGACAGCAGAAGAATCATTTCACACAATTCACAATTACATTGACACAGAAGAAATGATCTTAAGAAAAGGTGCGATCGCAGCACATAAAGGTGAAAAAGTTCTGATTCCAGTAAATATGCGAGACGGATCAATTCTTGCTATTGGAAAGGGAAATGATGAATGGAATCAGTCAGCACCACATGGTGCAGGCAGATTAATGTCTAGATCAAAAGCCAGAGAAACCGTTGACATAGAAGAGTATAAGAAATCCATGAATGGAATTTATACAACATCAGTCAATGAATGTACATTAGATGAAGCTCCGATGGCTTATAAATCATTAGAAGATATCATTGATGTCGTCAGTGAGTCAGTGGATATTGTAGAAGTAATGAAACCTGTGTTCAATTTCAAAGCATCATAAAAGGAGAAAAGCAATGAATCAATACGAATGGAAATATGGAGAAAATGATCATCAGAAATACTATGGAGCAAAACTTGGAAAAGATTACCTTTGTGTATTTGCAAATAACTGGAACCCCAATATGTGGCTAGGTACATATATTAAATATGGCTGTGGTTCTGTAACTATTGGAAATAAAACTTTCAATGATAAACAACGCAAAAAGGAATCAAAGAATGGAACGATTAAACTTCGGGATAATATGCCTAGCAAAATCCAGATATTATCTAGCAACGATCCTGAGTATATGAAGGAAAAAGTTATATATGCTTATGAGCATGATTTGTTGGAAGTTGATTGTTAAGAATAAACTAATATGATTAAATTATAAAAAATGAGGTAACAATAATGGAAGTATTATCCTTTTTTACAATTAATGCAGGCGGAGGTATTAGACCATGGCGTATGACCTTAGATGATCTAAGAAATGAATACTATGGTAATTGCGATCTTCCATCATTAGATGATCCAGTAGAATTATTTGAACTGGATGGGATTCCAATGTATTTTGATACATTCAACGATGTAATCAAAACATTTGGAATTGACAAATAAACAGGAAGCATACGTATTTGAAGTCGGAGAGTTTCTCCGGCTTTTTCTTATATATGAATTTTATCATATCGAAAATCTTGCATATTTGTAATGAAATAATTCGTATGACGAAAGGAGGAAAAATATGAGCTACAAAGAAAAAGTGCAAAAGTTAATGAAATATTGTCGTTCTCGTAACTGTCAATGTCAAGAATATGTGAAATATGGAAAGGATGGTAAAAGACATCATGTTCCACAATGTCCAATACAAAAACATCTAAATACGCATTATTCATGTAATTGTGTATTGGATTATACATCAGAAGACACTTTAGATCAATATTTACGGATCATTGAAAATGCAGATTTGCAAAAGCTGACTGATATTCCATACAAGATCAAAAAAGAATATATCGAAGCTTTACAAGATTCTGTGAGTATTAAAGAAATCCAAAGAGAAAATGACGGACAGATATTTTATGAATTAACCCTTCCATATCTTGATCGACAAAATGATTTTCTACAGATATATCTAAGAAAGGATGATAATGATCAGTGGATATTATATGATGATGGATATATCATTGAAGATCTAAAGCATAGTTTATTGGAATTTGATCCAGAAAGAGTTTTGGCAGAAACATCATGTATGAACCATGGAATTGTCGCTACAAATAAAGGAAACATATTATATACAAAATGTCCTGAATGCGATCTGGTTTATACAATTCATCGCTTCGGAAAGTTTTTGATGGCTTTTGATACTATTGCATATGTAAAAAACTTAGAATTTCAATTAAAATAGTCTCAGAAAAGGAGTAATTGATCATGGCAAAATGGTGTCCGGTCACAGGAGAAAAAGTCTTATATCTAGATTGTTTGGAATGCGATGACAAGATCTGTAAAAATCCAAAACAAGAAAATCAAACAGATGATTCAAAAGAGCAGTAGAAGTACTGTTCTTTTTTTTTACCTTTGCTTTTCACATATAAGAATTTGATACTTCATCTGGATCATTAAATGACCGAAGGCTCCCGATTTTTACCTAAAATACTCATAAGTGAAGTTTGTTTTCATTAAATATTTAGAAGAAGAACAGTAATTTTGCTGTTCTTTCTTTTTTTGCCCTTTTTTACAGCGTCAGATTTTTTTTCTTAAATCTCATATTTAATATGAAAGTTTTTAAAACGTCTCATAGAAGGGAGAAAAGCATATGAGTGTGAGTTTAAAAAAAGGACAGCGTGTCAGTTTAAAAAAGGAAGATGCGTCCTTAAACAAATTAATGGTTGGTCTTGGATGGGATCCTGTAAAACATGGACAGGATGCTGATCTGGATGCTTCCGTATTTGAATATGGAGAAAAAGGAATTTTTGGAAGAACCAAAGCTGTAATTAATGAGGTCTCTTATCGACATTTAACATCTGCAGATGATGCAATTCATCATCATGGAGACAACTTAACTGGAGATGGAGATGGAGACGATGAACAGATTTCTATTGATCTGAAAAAAGTTACCTCTAAAGCTGAAAAGCTGATTTGTGTTGTAAACATCTATCAGGCGTTTTCCAGAAAACAGGATTTTGGAATGATCAAAAATGCTTATATCCGCTTAGTCAATGAAGAAACTGGCAGGGAATTATGTCGTTATGATCTGACAGAAAACTACGATGGGAAAACAGCAATGATCATGGGAGAACTTTATCGTCACAACGATGAATGGAAATTTGTTGCGATCGGGGAAGGAACCATGGATGGCAGTATTTCAGAAATGAAAGAAAGAAGTTACTAATTTTTTCTCTTAAAAATCTCATATTTGAAGTAGAAAGAGTAATCTCAGAAAATTTGAAAGGAGCACATAAGATGAGTGTTAGTTTAAAAAAAGGAACCCGAGTTAGCTTAAAAAAAGAAGATGGAACTTCTTTAAAAAATATCACTTTAGGATTAGGATGGGATACAAACAGATTTGATGGAGCAGATTTTGATCTTGACGCATCTGCATTCATGTTAACATCCAATGGAAAAGTAAAAGACGAGAACTATTTTATTTTTTACAACAATTCTGATGATCTTGCAAAATCAGTACATTACACTGGTGACAACAGAACTGGTGGTGGAGATGGAGATGATGAACAGATCATTGTCGATCTGACAAAAGTTCCTGAGGACATTGAAAAAATTGCTTTTACTGTAACGATCGATCAGTATGAAGAACGCAATCAGACATTTGGAATGGTAGACAATGCTTTTATTCGTATTGTGGATAATGATACAGGAAAAGAAGAGGTTCGCTATGATTTGACAGAAGATTATGACAGAGAATCTGCGGTTGTATTTGGAGAACTATATCGCCATAATGGTGGATGGAAATTCCGTGCTGTTGGACAGGGATATAATGGCGGATTAGCTGCACTTTGCGAATCTTATGGGATTTTAGTCGAAGATTAATATAACTTTTGAATAATAACATACAATGTATCAAAAAAAACAGGAGGAAAACATTATGAAAAAGAATGTAAAAAAAGTAACCATTGGTGTGTTATCGTGTTCACTTCTTTTGACGATGAGTGCATGTACAAAAAAACGCTCTGCAGAAGAAGTCTTGCAAGATAGTTTAAAAGCAAGTGCAAAACAGGAGAGCATAGATGCCACAGGAAAAATCGATTGTAAGATTGAAAGTGGTAAAAAGAGTTCATCTTCTTCTGGATCCAGCATGAATCTTGCACTTGATCTTGATCTCAAAGGGCAGAATCTAAAAAAAGATCCTAAAATGTCCTTAAAAATGAATATCAATATGTTCGGTATGAGTTTTGATGCCAATACATATTATGCGGATGGATATTCTTACACTGATTCTATGGGAACAAAACAAAAAGAAAAAGTAGATACAAAAGAACTACAAAAGCAGTTGAATTCTATGACTGGACAGTCTTCACTTCCTAAAAAATGCTATAAAGATGTTAAGCTCACAAAAGAAGATGGGAATAATGTTGTGACATACAGTATTGATGGAAAAGAACTTGGAAAATATCTAAAGCAGAAATCTAATAAAAATTCTAAAGGAACATCAAATTCAACGCTTGCTCTGGATGATGTAAACATTAAATCAATGAAAGGGTCCAGAACATTAAATAACAAAGATCTTCCATTGAAAGAATCTATGACACTTGTAGTTGAAAGCAAGAAAAAAGACACAAAGAATAATAACATGTTCAGTGGACTCACAAATGGAAAGACAACAGTAAAAATTGATATGACTTATCATAATCCTGGTAAATCTGTTTCTGTAACATTACCAAAAGACCTAAGTTCTTACAAGCTACAAAAAAAATAATAGAAAAAGTATGAGATTATCGTTTTCGGTAGTCTCATTTTCTTATATGTGAAAAATATAATTTTCAAAATCTCTCATATTTAAAATGAAATTAAAACATTTTAATATTTTGAGAAAGGAGAGCAGAGCATGTAAGCTTTGCAACAATAAACTATGGCAATTATTTATTTTATCATTATTTTCCTTGGAATCTTAGCAGTTGGCTTAGCGATCAATAAACCGTTTCGTCAACAGCTTAATCTGAAATTTCATGGACGTACAGATACAATCATGGCAGAAAATGCAGCAACTCCAGAAGGAGCTGAAGATATCTTTCGTGCAGCAATTCAGGAAAAAGAAAAGAATTTCCACCAGATGAATGATTTATATTCCGCCGCTGAGGGTCATTTAGAAGCATTAAAATCTGATAAATACACTGTGAGTGGAAAGCTTAACAAAGCACAAAATAGTATGGACCGCTGCCTGGATGAAGGAAACGATGAAGACGCGAAATATTATGCAGCTCAGAAAGTATCTTTAGAAGAACAGCTTGAGATCATTAAAGGAAGTATTGAAGATGCAAAAGTTGATGTTGCACAGAAAAAGGAGCTAAAAACAAAAGCATTTGAAGAATTACAAGCTTTAAAAAATGAAAAAGATGTTACAATTCAGCAGTTAAAGTCTGATCAGGCAAGATTAGAAGCAGCAAGAAGTTTGGAAGGAATCACTAATTCTGAAACAGATCGTATGATCGAAAAGGTCCGTGAAGGAGCAAAGAAAAAGAAAGAAATGGCGAATGGAGCTAGAATCTCTTATGAAAACAGTGCTGAAGCAGCTGAATATCGTATGCAGCAGAGAGAACGTGAAAGTGAGATCGATCGCGTTTTAGCAGAAGCAAAAGCAAGAAGAAAAGAAAATAAAAAGTAAAACAACAAGAATAAGGCAGGCGTTACATCCTGTCTTTTTTCTCTCTCTCAAAACTCATATTTGGTGTGAAGACAAAATATTGAGGAGCAAACAAATGAAAAAGAAAAATTTGAATCTAAACAAAGCAAGAACAGCCAAAAATGATGAGTTTTATACGTTATATGAAGATATTGAAAGGGAAATATTCTATTATAAAGATGAATTTGAGGGAAAGATTATTTACTGCAATTGTGATGATCCAAACAGATCTGCCTTTTGGAGATTCTTTCATCTGAATTTTGAGCGTTTGAATTTAAAAGGATTGGTGGCAACCTATTACATAGAAGGAATACAAACTTTTTTATGTAGATATTCTGGTGGGAATGATGCAGATATTTTAACTTATGACCAGTTTTCTTTAAAAGAAGATGGCGATTTTCGAAGTAATGAATGTCAAGAGTTATTAAATGAATGTGATATTGTAGTATCAAATCCTCCATTTTCATTATTTTCAGACTATATCCAATTACTACTAAAGCATGAGAAAAAGTTCTTGATCATTGGCAACAAAAATGTTGCAACTTTTAAAGATATCTTCCCTTATGTGAAAAAAGGCGAGATTACATATGGGTATCACAATGTAAAAGAATTTTTACAGCCAGATGGGACAATAAAGGCATTTGGGAATATTGGATGGTTTACAAACTTACCAAAGGAAAAATGCATCAGAAAACTGAGTCTTACGCATCACTATTATGAAGCAGATGGAATGACTCAAAAAGATGATGCAGATTATCCAAGATATGAAAATTATCCTGCGATTGATGTAAATCGTGTGAACCGAATTCCGATAGATTATAAAGGAATTATGGGAGTTCCCATGACATTTTTAGAATATTACGATCCTGAGGAATATGAGTTGATTGGATATGGAAAGGAAAACAAGTATAACCAGGTTGGTATTCAGGCCGTAGGAGAAGTGTTTTTAAACAATTTCTTTATGCAGGGTGGTAAAGGGCATTATAGTGCAGTAATGAGAGTTTTATGTTATTATGACAAAGAAGGAAAAGCAAAATTTCCATTTGTAAGGTTGCTGATTCGCAAGAAGTAAAGACATTTGTTTTTTGTATCGCGCGTAGTATAATGTATATAAGATATTTGTTCGGAGAAAATTTAAGGAGTTGATATTATGAGAATATTAAAAAGTTATGATGAAAATCACCTAATAGAAATAATTGAACCATTTTTGAGAGAACACTATGACGAAGGAATTACAGTATGGGAAATTGAAGATATATATGCAAATGATAATAATGAATTTATGTTGGATCTATCCTGTGAAGACAAAGATGAAGTCCATTTTTATGCAAATTTCTTCCTAAAGAAAGAACCTAAAGATTCTTATTTGTTACTCTGTGATTCTTTTGATCTTGTAATGATTCGCTGTAGTGACGCAGAAAAAATAAGAAATATTGTATATGAAGATGTTAAAGAAGAATTGCGCTTAAGGAAGTATTGTATCAGTTTCTACGAAGGAGATCATCCTGGTTGTTTTTACTCCTCATCATTTTATATTGCAGAATCAGAAGAAGCTGTAATTAAAAACTTTCATGAATTACATCCAAATTATCTAGTTGATAAGGTAGAAGATGATACAGAGAAATTCCTGATTCGCAGCGATCAAATAAGAGCAATTTCTGACGACAAAGAAAGTCGTGATCGTGCTGAAAGAATGAAACGTAATATGGAAGAATGGGAAAGAAAACATCCATAAGAAAGGATATTTACAGGAGGACATAATATGAAAGTAACATATCCAGTTATTTTTACAGATGTGAATACTAATATCTTAGTAGAGGTTCCAGATCTTGGAATTTTAACAGAAGCAAATGAAGAAGGAAAAGAAAAAAGCTCTATCTCTGATGCAATTGAAATGGCAAGAGATGCAATTGGATTAGTATGCATTAATCTACAAGATGAAAATAAACCAATTCCAGAACCAACAACAATCAAAGATATTGATGTAATGAAAGGAACATTTGCAGAATACGGAAAAGGAATTGTATCATTGATTAATGTAGATCTTACAGCATATAAAAAAATGAATAATGGACTTAACCTGAAAAGTACTTTTTCTTAAAATCTTATATGTGAAGATGAATTTGAAATTTTTCTTTCATATTTATAATGAAGGAGCAAATTATATAGCAAAGGAGAAAAATTATGAGATTATATAAATCGTACGAAAGTAGTTACATTGGCGATAGTGATATCGCAGCATTAATCTTAGCAGGAATTTCTGATGGAGGTTTGCAGCCAAAAGTATTGAATTTTGGAGAAGATGGTCGCTATTCTGCATATATTGTAGATGAAGATGCAGAAATTGGATCACACTATGAAAAACAGCATGAATTTATAAACTGGATGACCATTTATGACGATGACACATATATTCGCACTTATCACGCTGAAAAGATCATTGTTTATAGAGCTGGAGATTTCGGATGTATTATTCAGTTAATCCATGAGAGATAAAAAAAGATACCACCTGAAATTAGATGGCATCACATACAAAACTACATCTTTTTCAAACTAATTTGAATTCAATGTATTATTATCATACCAAATTAAACTCAATAAAGCAAGTAGTTGAAGGCAGATATTTTATCTGTCTTTTTTATATTCTTATATTTGAAAAACTTTTTTGTAAATCTCTCATATTTATAGTAGCAAGGTTAATCTCTAATTCATATGAAATACAACATGCGCGTGTAGGCATGACTTAAAAACTGAGGGTTTGATAGTAGTGTAATTTCATATGGTAGTAAAACTGTTAGTATATGATTTAATTCTTTTTAATGGTTTGAGAGTAATGTAATTTCATATGGTAATAAAACACAATATCGTTATTCATTTCTGCTACAATTGTTTGAGAGTGGTGTAATATCATATGGTAATAAAACAAAGATCGCGGTTTCATAAATGGCTGGTACGTTTGATAGTAGTGTAATTTCATATGGTAATAAAACGAATTGCAGATGCAAGGGGAAAAGTGGTAAGTTTGAGAGTAATGTAATTTCATATGGCAATAAAACACTACAGGCTGGAGAAAAAAAAGGGGTTCCCTTGTTTGAGAGTAGTGTAATTTCATATTCTTGAAGATTTCAATATTTTGAAGATTTCAATATTTTGAAGATAGATAAGTTTTCTTATCTGTCTTTTTTTTTGCATTTTTATATATGAAAAAACTTTTCTCTCAAATCTCTCATATTTATATTGAAATGTAATTATATGAATTTTTCGCAAAGTTCGAGAGTCGTGTAATTTTTGTAAAATAAAAAAACCCGCCGAAGCGAGTTTACATCCACCACCTTGTGGAGCCCCATCAAGGGCGATTACGAAAATTCGTTATTTGAACTGTGTAATGTAATTTCATATGATCAAATTACATTTTAATTATAAACAAGAAAAACATTTTTGTCAAGAATGGAGAGAAATAAACATGAAGAAAAAATATTATTTAGGATTAGATATCGGAACTAATTCTGTAGGATGGGCTGTTACAGATGAAAACTATAATTTATGCAAATTTAATGGAAAGAAAATGTGGGGAATTCGTCTTTTTGAAGATGCGAAAACAGCAGCAGAAAGAAGGACAAAACGTTCCAATCGAAGAAGAATAGCAAGAACAAAGCAGCGAATCGATCTGTTACAGGAATTGTGCGAAAAAAGTATTTTCGAAAAAGATCCTACTTTTTTCATAAGATTGAATGAAAGTAGTCTGCATTTAGAAGATAAATCTACCGGTGAAAAATATCCGTTATTTGTAGATAAAGAATATACAGATATTGATTATCATAGAGAATATCCAACAGTATATCACTTGAGAAAAGAATTGATTGAAAATCCAGAGCCACATGATCCTCGTTTAGTTTATTTAGCTTGTTGTCATATCATAAAAAGCAGAGGACATTTTCTGGTTAATGGAAGCATCAGTGATGCAAAAGATTTATCTTTTATTTGTGAAAATATGATAAATAGTTTTAATGCTGCGTCTGATTATAAAATCAATATACAGGATATGACCGCATTAGAAACTATATTAACCGATCGAAAAATGGCGAAATCTGTAAAAGCAAAACAAATTGTCCAATTATTTAAATGCATCCCATGCGAAGATAAAGAACAGCAAAAATGTTGTAAAGCTATTATCACAAATTTAAGTAAACTGATCGTTGGATTAAAAGGTGATATCAGTAAAATATTCAATGAATCATTTGAAGAGATCAAAAGTTTTAAATTTGCAGAGACAAAATATGAGGATGAGATTTTACCTACAATGGAAGAAATTTATCCTGATCATGCAGAAATTATTGAAAAAATAAAAAGTATCTATGATTGGAGTATTCTTGATGAAATTCTGGATGGAGAAGAATATCTATCATTTGCAAAAGTAAAAGCATATGAAAAACACAAGAAGAATCTACATGATCTGAAAATCCTCATCAAAAAATATTGTGATGATGAAACGTATCAGTCATTTTTTAATGGAATGAATGAGAAGAATAAATACAGCAATTACATTGGTTCCATTCGTAAAAACGGACATACTTACAAGGTAGAAAAATGTAAATCATCTGAAGATTTTTATAAAGAACTCCTAAAATTACTATCTTCTGTTAATCCAGGTCAAGAGGATGAATCTTTGTTGGAACAAATAAAATTTGAAACAGAGAATCAAACATTGTTACCATTGTTAAGAACCAAAGAAAATGGGACAATCCCTAATCAGGTACATATGCAGGAATTGATAAAAATTCTAGATAATGCCAGCAAATATTTAGATTTTTTGAATGAAAAAGATGAATATGGAACAACAGCCGATAAAATCATATCTATTGCAAAATTTAAGATTCCATATTATGTAGGTCCTTTAAGTGACAGGCATAAAGAAAATGGATCTAATTCATGGATGGTACGAAAAGAAAATGGAAGGATTTATCCATGGAATTTTGATGATAAAGTAGATGCAGAAAAATCAAATAAAGAATTCATTCAACGAATGACAAATAAATGTACCTATCTTATCGGAGAAGATGTATTGCCTAAAAATTCTTTGCTGTATTCAAGATATATGGTACTAAATGAACTGAATAACCTAAAAATAAGAGGAAATAAAATCTCTGTGGAATTAAAACAGCAGATTTACAATGATCTGTTTTGCACAAAAGCAAGAGTTACAGGAAAAAATATTTTAAATTATCTGAAAAAAGAAGATCCCGAACTAGCAGCAGAAGATCTCAGTGGTTTTGATGTTGATTTTAAATCAGCCCTTACATCTTATTTAGATTTCAAAAAACAAGTAGTAGGAAATGAAATAGAAAAAGATTATTATAAAGAAATCATAGAAGAAATCATTAAATGGAAAACAATCTACAATGAAGATTCTAAAATGATGAAAAGAATGATCGGACGAGAATATCCAGAGACATTGAATCAAGACCAGATCAAGAAAATCTGTCATTTAAAATATAATGGATGGGGAAATTTTTCTGAGACATTTTTAAACGGAATTAAAGGTGCTAATAAAGAAACTGGCGAATGTTATACGATCATCGAAGCATTATGGAAAACAAATTACAATCTAATGCAGCTTCTAAGTAAACAATTTAGTTTTAAAGAGGAAATCGATCAGATCAATGCTGAAAAAACGGGAGCGATCGGAAAGATTACTTATGAAAATTTAGTCAAAGATTTGGTTGTGTCTCCAGCTAACAAACGTGCAATATGGCAGACAATACAGATTACTGAAGAAATCAAAAAAGTAATGAAATGTGAGCCAGAAAGAATTTTTATTGAAATGGCACGAGGAGGCGAAAAAGAGAAGAAAAGAACAGTTTCAAGAAAGACAAGATTACAAGAATTATATACAGGATGTAAAGATGATACACGCGATTGGATGAAAGAAATTGGTGATAGGGAAGAACGAGAATTCAGCAGTCGAAAACTCTATTTATATTACACACAAATGGGAAAATGTATGTATACAGGAGAAGAGATCGATGTTGATCTTTTGATGACCGCTAATTCCAAATGGGATATTGATCACATCTATCCTCAATCAAGAATCAAAGATGATAGCTTTGATAACATGGTTTTGGTTAGAAAAGATATTAATAACAATGTAAAAGGAAATAATATTGTTCCATCAAGTATCCAAAAAGAAATGACTTCATATTGGAAGATGCTGCTTCAGAAAGAACTCATTTCAAAGAAAAAATACGAACGACTAACAAGATCAACAGACTTTACTGATGAAGAATTGTCAGGATTTATTGAACGTCAATTAGTAGAAACAAGGCAGTCATCAAAAGCAGTAGCAGCGTTGTTAAATCGATTGTATAAAAATTCAGAAATTGTTTATGTAAAAGCTGGATTAGTTTCTGACTTCCGTCATGATAATAAATTATTAAAATCCAGAAGAATCAATGATTATCATCATGCAAAAGATGCTTTTCTAAATATTGTTGTTGGAAATTGTTACCGCACAAAATTCACAGCAAATCCAAGACAGTGGATCAAAAAGAATCGAGATACCAATTACAGTATCCGAAGAGTCTTTGATTTTGATATAAAACAAGGTGATAAGATTGTTTGGTATGGAAATAAGAATGAAAACGGGAAACATACGATCGATCAGATTAAAAAGGCAATGAGTCGAAATGACATTCTGTATACAGAGTATACTTATTGTGAAAAAGGAAAGTTGTTTGATGAAACATTGACTAAAAAAGGAAATAAAAAAGCAATTCCATTAAAGAAAAATCTTGATCCATTGAAATACGGTGGATATACAAGCGTTAAAACATCCGCATTTGCTTTTATTGAGTTTGATGACAAGAAAAAAGAACGAAAAAATCATATTGTAGAAATTCCGATCTATGTTGCAAATATTGCAAAAAGAGAGCCTGAGGCAGTCATAAAGTATCTGGAAGAACAGAAAGGATATGTCAACATTGTTGTTAAAAAATATCCAATAAAGAAAAATAGTCTGCTAAAAATTGACGGATATTTAGCTAGATTGAGAGGTGGCGATAGCAGTATTATAACACTTAAAAATGCTGTACAGCTTGTTTTAGACAAAAAATCATATGAGATCATTCGCAAAGTAGAAAAATATTTAGATCATAATTCTAAATATGAAGCAAATTCTAAGTTGGAGAAATTTAATGAAAATGATCTAAACATAATATACAATGAATTGTGTTTAAAACTCAGAAATAGTATTTATCAAAAACGTCCTGTTCATCAGCTAGAAACTTTAGAACAAGGAATTGATAATTTTAGGTCTTTAGAATCCTTAAAAGACAAAGCGAAAATTATCAATGAATTACTTGCAATGTTTCGATGTGACGCAAAAACGGGAATGGATCTTAGATTAATTGGTGGGGCATCAAATTCTGGTAGAATGAGGATTAGTAAAAGTAGATTGACATCAAAGTCATTAAAATTGATCAATCAGTCTGTCACAGGACTATTTGAAACAGAAGAGGAGTTAGTATGAGTTGGCGAACGGTTGTAATTACAGGAAATGCAAAGCTGGACTATAAAATGGATTATATGGTGGTTCGCAAATCGGATATGACAACTCGAATCTATATTGGAGAAATTGGCATGTTGATCATTGAATCAACAGCCATTTCTCTAACAACAATGCTACTATGTGAATTAACAAAACATAAAATTAAAATAGTATTTTGTGACGAAAAACATAATCCACAATCAGAATTGATTCCATATTATGGAAGCCACGATACGAGTGCAAAGGTTAGGGCTCAAATACAGTGGTCAAAAGAAGTAAAAGAAAATATATGGACAGAAATTGTATCAGAAAAGATAAGAAAACAAAGTATGCATCTCAAAGAGAATGATCTGGAAATGAAAGCTGATACGCTAACAAACTATGTGAAAGAAATAAAATTAGGCGACAAAACAAATCGGGAAGGGCATGCTGCAAAAGTTTATTTTAATGCATTGTTTGGTTCTGACTTTTCACGAAGTAAGGAATGTGCGATTAATGCAGCATTAAACTACGGATATGGTATTTTATTATCTTGTTTCAATCGAGAAGTAATTGCAAATGGATACATTACGCAGCTCGGATTGTTCCATAATAATATGTTCAATCAATTTAATCTTTCCTGCGACTTAATGGAACCATTCCGAATCTTAGTTGATCAAATTGTTGTGCAAAACAAGCCTGAGAAATTTGAACGAGAAGAAAAGTTAGACTTTATATATATGTTGGAGGATGAAGTGTTGATCGATGGAAAACATCAATATGTGAGCAATGCCATAAAAATATACTGCAGAAGTGTTTTTGATGCATTGAATGAAAATGATGCGTCATTGATCAAATTTTATGAGAAAGTATGAGTTATCGTTTTATGAGAGTGATTGTATTTTTTGACCTGCCAACGACTAGCTTGGCAGATAAAACAGAATATCGAAAGTTTCGGAATTTGCTATTACGCAAAGGGTTTGCAATGATGCAGGAAAGTGTGTACAGTAAATTAGCATTAAATATGACAGTTGCAAATGGAATCATTTCGAATATCAAAGAACATAAACCAAAAGATGGATTGGTACAGATGCTTATAATTACAGAAAAACAATATTCTAAAATGGAATATGTTGTCGGCACGAAAAATTCATCCATTATTGATTCGGATCAAAGGACGGTGATATTATGATATTAGTCAGCCATGAAAATGGGATAGAAAGCAAAATGGAAACAGAACGTATCAATGCAGTTATTTTGGAAGATTCAGAACAATATACAAAAATGATTCAAGAACTGTGGAATCAAATCCATAAAATTGATGAAACATTATTTCTTTATGGAGAAGAAAACGATTTATTGGATATGAGTAAACAATGTGATTTATTATTTTCGATTAGAGACTTAAGTTTACAGAATTCCAGAATTCAGAAAAAGCTGATCACATATTTGGCAGAAGAAATTCAAATGACTGAACTATCTGACAAAGTAGTTAAAAATCAGTCGGAATTGTTGCAGGTTGCCGAAGATATCAAAAATCTTTCAGAGTATCCAATTTGTGTAAATGAAAAATATAATATGACAGATATTTTAAAATATCTTGGGGTGAAGCTATCAGAAACGGATGGTACTTTCTGTGAAAAATTAATTGATTACATGAAGATCAGTTATGATTTTTTGAAGATAGATATTTTCTTTGTAGTAGGATGCAAAGGGTATCTGAAAGAAAAAGATTATGAATATTTACAGGAATGGATAAGATATCAGCAAATTACACTAGTATTGATAGAATCTGATGAAGATCGGTTGCCATCTGACGTAAATAAGTATATAATAGATAGAGATAGATGTGTTATACACTAACTCCATATGAAAATACAACATACATGTGTAAGTATGACTCGAAAATTGAGGTTTGAGAGTGGTGTAATTTCATATGGTAATCAAACCATTCGTCATATTTTACAAGATTGACATTTGTTTGAGAGTGGTGTAATTTCATATGGTAATCAAACTGAATATTACGGTGTGTATCAAGATTTAGAGTTTGAGAGTGGTGTAATTTCATATGGTAATCAAACGATAGTGTTGCAGCTGTAAAATAGATACACGTTTGAGAGTGGTGTAATTTCATATGGTAATCAAACAAAAAAACACATTTAAAGAAACAGTTATTCGTTTGAGAGTGGTGTAATTTCATATGGTAATCAAACAAAACATCATGTACAAAAGATTTTAACACTGTTTGAGAGTGGTGTAATTTCATATGGTAATCAAACCAATATGATCAGGGTTTAACTTGCATGACAGTTTGAGAGTGGTGTAATTTCATATGGTAATCAAACTCCCTTTCGGCTTATCAAGTATACCCCTTTGTTTGAGAGTGGTGTAATTTCATATGGTAATCAAACTCATCCTTTCGTGATATCTATTGCATCTCTAGTTTGAGAGTAATGTAATTTTGTATGGTAGTAAAACATGTCGGGAGACCCAAGAAACTTGATACTAGTTTGAGAGTAATGTAATTTCATATGGTAGTAAAACGAATCCCTTTTTCCATCGGTTCCCCTAGGGTTTGAGAGTAATGTAATTTCATATCACAAATATTCATAATTAAAAATGATCGCTCAATTTTTTAGCAAATTGGGCGTTTTTTTGTATGTAAAATTTTACATTTTCATATTGCGTTGAAAATCGGTAGAAGACAGATATTTTTTATCTGTCTTTTTTATATGTACAGAGATAGTTTTATTATCATTTTTTCTTCTCAAGAATCATTGCAAAATAAAGAGTAAAAAGAAGCTTTATGTGAAGGTAAAAGCTTACAAAGTGGTTGGAAAAAGGAAGGTGTATTCTTTGAAATAGGAACCTATTTGTTTTTTTCTTAAAGACAGACAAATTATATTGTTTGTCTTTTTTTCAAAATTTTATATGTGAAAAATCTTTTTTCTAATTTTTCTCATATTTATAATAGTAGCAGAAGAGAAAACCGAAAGGAGACGTCATAATGACAGAAGATAATCTATGGAAAGAAGTTTATTCTTCAGTAAATTCATGCGATATAGAACAAGGAATCATTGATATTAAAATCGTTACAAACCAGCTAAAAGAAATGACAAGATACATTCATGAGGATCTAGAAACATACAAATTTAAGACGTATCCTCATGAGCAAAAGCTGAAATTATATACCTTAGAAGAGAATATTACAGAAATCCTTCGATTCTGGACATGTTTTGAGGGAGACCGCTGTGAAAAACATCTTATGTCTGCATTTAAAGACTTTTATAATTCTCTCGTTGAATTTTTATTGATCCTAAAAAGATACCGAAATTGAATGGGATATTATGAATGCACTTTATCAAGGCCCATTATATTTTAATAATTATGGACGCGGACTTGCTGTAGCTTATGGATCTTATATTGAATGGACAAGAAATCCAGAAAAGATTACTCGCTATGTAGATCCAAAGCTGAATCAACCAGTATTTGTATTAAAAAAAGAAGTATCTGGTAAAGAATATGGAATCGACATGAAGTTTTTCGATGTAAGTCAGGGAGAAGAAGAAATCCTTTGTCCATTAACATGTTTCAGTGTAGAACCATGTTTCTAACATGCAAATCATAACGAAATCATTTCAAATAGGCAGGTATTATTGCCTGTCTTTTTTTTACTTTCAAAAATTTTATATGTGAAAAATATTTTTTTGAATTTCTCTCATATTTATAGTGTCAAAATAAATCAGCAAAGTAAAGGAGAAAACTATGCGAATTAAAAAAATATTTATTGTCGGAGCTTTGGCACTAGCCACAACTGGATGCGTATCTGCATATACTTATGCAGCAGCACCAAATGCCACAACAAAATCATCGATTGACACATCAAAAGATTCATCAAAAATTAAAGCTGACTCTGAAAGTACGACTGAAGCAAAAGAAAATGCTAACGAAAATACAAAAAGTGATGCAAAATCTACAAAAGACGATTTTGAAGATAATGAATCCACTGATTCAAAAGAAACAATTGATGATTCAGAAAATGAAGATGTAAACGTTGACGATAAAGATTCTGCAAAAGACGCAGATGAGTCTGAAGATGTGACCGAACCTTATGAAGTAATTCAGGACGGCGATGAAAACGATGCTGTTTGTGAACATACGTGGGGAGCAGAACAAGGTGGATATGATTCTGAAAAAGGATACTTTTACTGGAGAGAATGCACAAAATGTGGACAGCAGAAGCTCGATCGCTATGTATCAGAAGAAGAATTCTTAAAAAATGATCCAGACTATAATGAGCCTTCAAAAGACACAAATACAACAGAAACAGATGATTCCGCAGATAGCAATGCTGAAAACAATGTAATAACCACAGAAAATAACAACTAAAAACAAAAAGGAGAATGACTATGAAAAAATCAGAAAAATTAAACATCATGAGAAACAGAAAGACCGTGTTAATGGCACGAGGAAAAGAAAATGGAAAGATCGTAGCAAAGATCAATCGTAAGATCAAAAAGCTGGAGAAATAGCAGTTTTTGAGTGAAGTATAACATGTAATGTAAAAAGGAGAAAAAATGAAAGTATTTGAATTTCAGTGTAAGATCAAATTTCTAAAAGATGTTAAGTATCAGAATGTTTATGAAAAAACAACCTATCTTTTAGATAGTGTTCTTATCAAAGATGAGCAGTATTTAAAATTTCATGAGAGTAAGGACTATAAATATTATGTAACAGATGCTCCATGGCCCGTTGAATCAGATGGAATCTATAAAAAGGATCATATTTATACATTAAGGATCCGTTCTGTAGATGGAAATCTGATCGAGTTCTTTATAAAACATCTTTATCAACATCAGACAAAAGAATTGCTGTGTATTGGTGGAGAAGTAAGAATGATCAACCCAAAACGAATGATCAGTAAACTATATTCTGTCACTCCTGTGATCCTAAAAAATGATTTTGGGTATTGGAAAGCAGAAATGTCGCTTCCAGAGTATGAAGAAAGGTTAGTCGTAAATCTGATCAAAAAATATCAGTCATTTACCGGAGAAAAGATTGAAGAAGATGTACATTTATACGACAGCATCTTGTTTAAAAATAAAATGCCAGTGAAGATTCCTTATAAAAACATTCATTTATTGGGAGATAAGATCGATCTTGAAATAGCAAACAATGAAATGGCTCAGAAATTAGCTTATTTTGCACTGGGTGTGGGACTTGGGGAAAACAACAGTAGAAGTTGCGGTTTTGTTAATTACAAGTATTTATAAGAAAGGAGATATCAATGTTACAAGAAGCAATTGATGTATTTCATACAATGCTGCAAAGAGAAGGTGATCACCTGATCACAGATGCATATATCCCAAAAGATGGAGAATATCGGCTGATCATGATGAATACTGATCAATGGGAAATGAAAGATCCGATCAATATCACATTTAACAAAAAAACAGGAGAAGTGGAAGTAAGCGATCCTGAAAGTTATGCATTGGTCCAGGAGCTCGATTATAAAAGCAAACTGTTAGAGATGAATAAGTCCATGGACCCGAAAAAGAAGATCCATTGCAATAATTATTTATCTCTTGCAGTAAAAAAAGAAACGATCCGATCCGGGATCTTAACAGATGATATCATCCATCGTTATTTTGATGTTTTTCGCAACCCAATGGGGAAATATGAGAAAAAGTCTGCATCAAAGGCATTGTATCAAGTAACAGAAGAAAGACTTGGTGTCCCTGATATTCACCTGATCGATAAGATAGAGCAATTTGTTTTATCTCATGATATCTGGGAAGGAATGGATCTGGACAAAAAGAATTACGCAAAAGTATTTTTTATCTATCCAGACGAACTCAAAACAAAAGAGCTTTATGCGAAAGAAAACGAACGTTATCTTTTCCCAAATATTTATAATCGAAATGATTTCAATATGGAACGGAATGGAGAGATTGTTGGTTTGCCGAATGATAATATCACACTAAATGATAACAAACCATATTTAAGAAACAAAACAAGAAAAAACGAAATTCCTCATTTGTTATCGCAGGAAGATGCCTTGCTTCGAAAGAAATTTTTTGACTATCTTTTTGGACAGGCATCCCAGAAAAAATATCATATTTATGTTGATACTATGAATCAAGATATAAAAGCTTATACAAATCGTGAACATCCACAAAATCTTTCCAGTGGATATTATTTAAGGATCATCATGGAGAAAACGGGAGCTGAAATTTGTGATGCTGATGTGATCATACATTATGATACAAAACTGGATCATCCATTTTATCTAAAGAATTTTAGTGAGATCCCAGAAGATGTGATCAAAAAATCCAAATTACCTTATGGAGCTGCAGTTGATGATAAATGGGAGCTGTTTTCCATGATCAATTCCGTATTTTTCGATGGAAAACTGTTGGGGTCAATGTTTTGTGATGCAAGCGATATCCGGATCAATGATCCTTACCTAAAACGAGCTGTCTTAAAATGCAGAGATATATTTATCCAGTGGTTCTGGAAAGGAGAAGACATCAAGATTTCAAAGATCATGGATGATATCTTTTTACTACTGATCCAGAATTCCATCGTTAATGATAACATTTTTGCAGCACAAAGACAGATCAATCTAAGATGGTCCCTTTTAGAATATCTTAGCGATCCCAAATTAGGAGTACATATGGGTGACATTCGAAATCAATTAAGAAAACACATTAACACGTCAGGAAATAAGGATTGGAATTTTGTAAACGATGAAGAGTATTGTTATGCAGTAGGACAGGGTGTTTCTTACCTTTTATCCTTAAGTAAAGCGAATTTAAAAAGTAAGGCCTGCATCAATCCATTTTTAAGCACAAAGAATACAAACGTTCTTCACCGTCATTTAGAAAATCTGTTCAAAAAATATGACTATTGCATTGATCACAATGCCTATGGTGGAAGAGTAACACAGTTATTTTCGCAGCTAACAGAATACAAACCAAAGGAAATTAAGACTGCATTCATCGTTGCAGGGTTTAATGCACCTTGCTTGGTTTATGAAAAACGCAAGAAAGAAACAAAGAAAGAAGATTAATCAGGAGGAAATTTACAATGGACAAAAGAGTTTATGGAGTATTAGGAGTTTCATCAATCATGGCAAACTGGAATGCTGACTTTTCAGGCTATCCAAAAACAACTTCCAATGGAGATATCTTTGGAAGTGACAAGGCTTTCAAGCATCCAATGAAGAAAATGTGGAAGGATCAGGGAGATAAAGTACTTTACATTAAATCCTTACGATTTGAAAAAGACAAAAAAGGAATCATCTCTTTAATTCCAAAAAGCTTAAAAGAACGTTATGAAGAAATCTTTGAAGTTGCTGATCTTAAGAAAAATACAAATGCGAAAGAAATCTTAACAAATTTATTTAAAGCCGTGGATGTGAAAAACTTTGGCGCCACATTTGCAGAGGCAGGAGCCAATATCTCAATCACAGGAGCTGTACAGCTTGGACAGGGATTTAATAAATATGAAGAATGCAGCCCGCATGAGCAGAACATTCTTTCTCCATTCCGTGATGCAACAAAAGCAACAGAAGAAAAAGGAGAAGCGAAAAACTCTACGTTAGGAACAAAAGTTGTAACAGATGAAGCACATTATTTTTATCCTTTTGTGATCAACCCGGCTTCTTATGATGATTATGTCGCATTAGGTGTTACAGAGGGATACACAGAAGAAGATTACAAAAAATTCAAAGAAACTGCTCTTGTCTCTGCAACAGCTTTTGCGACAAATGCAAAAGAGGGATGTGAAAATGAATTCGCATTATTTGTAGAAACAGACTCTGATCTCTATCTGCCAAATCTGACTTCTTATCTCACATTTGAAAAAGGAGAAGAAAAAGATGTGATCACGATCTCAGCAGCAAATATCTTAGATGCGGTCAAAGATCAAATTAAATCTATCGAGATTTATTATAATCCTCATACGACAGAGATTGTAAGCGATATTGAGAATACAAAATATTATCATATCATTACAAGAAAAGAGGTATAGTCCAATGAAAGCTTTAAAATTTACTCTTTCAGGGAATACTGCATTTTTTAAAGTTCCATCTGTAAATTCTAACTGTTATTTTACTTATGGAAATATTCATAAACCTGCGTTATTAGGAATTTTTGGAGCAATTCTTGGATATTCTGGATATATGAATCAGTCCAGTATCTATCCAGAGTATTATGATAAATTAAAAGATTTACAGATTTCTATTATTCCTAACAGAAAGAATTTCAAAAAGAAGATTCAGGTTTTTAACAATTCTGTTGGATATGCATCAAAACAGGAAGGTGGAAACCTGATCGTAAAAGAACAGTGGTTAGAAGATCCATCATGGACAGTTTATGTAATGATCAGCAATGAAGAAAGCGAAAAATTAGCGGATCATATGATTCATAGACGCTGTACTTACATTCCGTATTTAGGAAAGAATGATCATCCTGCGGATATTCATGATATTTCATACGTTGAAATTTCTGAAAACAAAGAACTAGGCTGCATGATCAACAGTTTAAGTCCTTATGATGGAATTAACTTTGATATGTCAAAAGTAACATTTAAATATGAAGAGTTTCTTCCGATCCGTTTGGATCAAGATCTCAATCAGCACGAATTACAGAAATTTATTTTAACAGATGCGATCGCAGAAGACTCAAAAGTAACTGTTTATAAAGCAGAAGATAAAAATATCGTTTTTTGTTAAAAAAGATTTCCCAACCGTATTTTTAAAAAAGTCTGTCAAATGGCGTAAATACGTGGTTTCTTACAAATGGCGGATTTTCAATGGTCTGGTTGGTAAAACATGAAAGAAATGGCTTAAGATCGTTATTTATATAGATCAGTAAGATACAAGAATGACGGTTTTTCGTTGGTTGAATAATAACAAGGAATGTATTGAAATAAGAAATCTATCAAAAGACAATCGGTGATCTTGATGTTGAATAATAACAAGGAATGTATTGAAATTTCCTTAGATGACAGCGAGGTTTATTACAATCTTAAGTTGAATAATAACAAGGAATGTATTGAAATGTGGTACATTGATTGGATAGCCATTGTCTGAATAAGTTGAATAATAACAAGGAATGTATTGAAATGAAAAACAGCAACTGAGATCTTTGATCTATCTCTGGTTGAATAATAACATGGAATGTATTGAAATTACTTACTATGGAGAGCACATTTTAATCTAAATAAGTTGAATAACGACATAGGATGTATTGAAATCGAAGATAAGAAGAGGCGGAAGTATAAGAGAAATGAGTTGAATAGTAACATGGGATGTATTGAAATTAAGACGCGGCTAATTCATCGTATACTTGAATAGCAACATATCGTGTATTGAAATTTAACATCTATGTGCAATTTTCACGAACATGATCGTTGAATAACAACAGGGATGTATTGAAATTTGGAAAAGTGCAAGGCAAAGAAACTTTATTTATGGCTGAATAATAACATAGGATGTATTGAAATTTTAATTTGCGTATCCCTTCACGTATCGCCGCTGAGTTGAATAACAATATGGGATGTATTGAAATAACACACTGCAGCTAATTCTTTAAAGATTCCCATTGCGTTGAATAACAACATATGACGTATTGAAATCTTGGATTGGAAGTGAGTGCATAATGCCACCAGAGGTAGTTGAATAATAACATAGGATGTATTGAAATGAACATCTACAATCAAGCAATACACCGGATAACAGTTGAATAACAACATGAGATGTATCGAAATTATTTATTTTGAAGCAAACAACCGTCTGAAAGGAGCGTTGAATAACAACATGGGACGTATTGAAATTATAGTACCTCCATAACAACTATCTATTGAATAATAACACAGAATGTATTGAAATTATAAATCCTTGGCGTAGCGACGTAATAAATCTGTTGAATAACAACATAGGATGTGTTGAAAAAAAATAATCGCAAAATTTTACGATTGAATTTGTAATTAAAAACATGCACTAATATATTTTTATATGTGAAATTTATTTTCCTTCTCATATCTCATATTTGTTATGTAAAAACATGACGAATAGAGAAATAAGGAGGATACGAACATGACAAAAGTAGATAATCCAATTAAATTAGAAAGTTTAATCTTAGCAGTCACAGGAATTCTTTTATATCATCTTAGCATGACATCTTTTACATTAACAATGATTTTCTTAATTGCAGGAATCGTAGAATTATTTGATGATTTTACCTCAGGTGAAGATACCGCTTTTTACAGTTTCTTTTTTGTAAGAATCCTGAAATTAAAAGGATTTGACTGTGTTGGCGTTGCAAATGATGAGAATGATACATATTTTTTGTATCAGGATCAGACAAGAAAAAAAATATATTGTTTTAAACAGGAACCAGAAGAATTTGGACCTTATGATAAACGATATGTAGGTATGATTAAAAACCAGGCGGAATTACTTACTTTTGAAAAAGGAAAGCGTATTCTGCTGCCATACTTTTGTAGAAAAGGAATAGGTGCTTAATTGCATCTATTTTTTTGAATCAATCATATATCCGTAATCTTTTTTTCATTTTTTTATATATGAAAATTATTTTTTGGCAAATCTCTCATATTTATAGTGTAAGGTTAAAGGATACTCAAAAAGACCTTTGGGTATGAAAAAGAAGAATGGCATTTTTCTTTATCGTCATTTGGAATTCGAAGTTCGGATCTTCTTTCTTTAACAGATCATCGAAGAATGCGTCTTTTCAAAAAATAGCATGAAAAGAGTTAAAACAGCAAATGTTGCCCACTCCTGGGTTTCTCTCTTTCGTCAACGGTATGCTGGCATTCAAGATTACAATGAGGTGAGTTTTCATGACTTGCCTCTTTTATTTTGAAAAATAACATGATATGTATTGAAACAGAAGAATCTTTTCTAATTTGCCATGACCAAGATTTTGAACAATAACAAAGTATGTATTATCTCTTTTCTCATCTGTCATATTTATAGTGTAATTGTGAATGACGAAAGGAGAAAGTTATGAATCTAGAACTAATTAAAAACAATATTATTTTTCGATTGATTACAAAAAAGGAGTTTGATCGAATTACAAAGCGGTCAGAAGCAACAAAAGATGAATTTCCATATCGAAAATGGAACGATCTATATTTGATCTACAGATCAATACTTCCCGACCAATCAGAGGATCTTGTTACAACAATGCTTATTTCAAACTTTATCATGAAACGATTGAAGTTTACAGAAGAAGAATTGTTTCAGTTTGCAAAAACAAACACAGCAAAAAGAACAGGAATCATTGTAAAGCCACTTAATAATCCATTTAGTAATATATTTGATTTTGGTAATGAAATGTCTGGTGAAACTGATATCTGGAACTTTTCAGATGACCATAACGATCCGACAATTCTATCTAATAGAAATTATATGAATGGAGCAGCTTTAATTTTGTGTGACGAGGTAATGGATAAAGTTGTAGAACATTATAAAGTAAATGTTCTTTATATCTTACCGTCATCCATCCATGAAGTAATCATCATTCCTGATAGCGATTCCGTTGATATCGAATATCTAAAGAATATGGTCTATGAGATTAATCGTAGTACTGTTGCACCCGAAGAAAGATTAAGTGATCATGTATATAAATATACATGTGCGACAAAATCTTTTGAAATGTTATAATATTGTTAGATTCAGAGAAGCAGAGGAGAAACATCTTCTCTGTTTTTTTTATATATGAAAAAGCAATTAAGAAAAATCTCTCATACTTAAGTTATAACATATAATGTATTGAAATAAATGACGGTGGATTGAGCCATCTGATTTAAATTGAATATTAACATAATATGTATTGAAATTGGAAAAAGAGTCTTTCATACTTTGAGAGAATAAGAATTGAATAATAACATGTGATGTGTTGAAATAGCAGAAATACTGTATAACTAAGAATTTTATGTTTTTCCTCATCGCTCATATTTATAACGTAAATATAAATGACGATATAGAGAAAAGGAGAAGAAATTATGGGATGGACAAGTTATGCAGCAACATATTTCAAGAAGAATGGAGATATTGACAGAAAAGCTGAATGTGATGCATATTTTTTAGATGGATTAAATGCAGGACATTTTAAAATCCTAAAATCCAGCATGAAAGGAACTGTTTACTATGCAGCTGTCACAGATCTGGTAAAATATGTTGGGAAAGATGAAAATGGAAATAATAAGTATGATCCAATTCCGGAAGATGAAAGAGAAGTGTGGGCTGCTGTATTCTTAACAAGTACAGAAGAAGGACGATATTTCTATTACAAAGACATGGATGAGACAATGGGCCCTTGCGAGGATCATTGTCCGAAATGTGTTTTAGATCTTTTAAGTGAAACTGATAACAAAAGTGCATTAAATTGGAGAAGACGTTGCTTGGAAAATACCAAAAAGAGTAATAAACTTTCCAAATTAGATCGTTTAAGAAACGGATCCGTCATTCGTTTTCCTTCAATTCTAAATTTCACAAATGGGATCAGCGTTGGCGATGAGATAACTCTGACAAAAATAAATCGCAAATGGGTCTATGAAAAATATCAAACCAGATATTCTTTAAAGAAAACATACATCAATCCTAATTACGAAATTCTTGTGGAGGCATAAATTATGACAATCGTAGAAAAATTAAACTCAGTTGATTCTTCGATTTTGAGTAAAGATCTTATCTCTGATCAAATCATAAGTTCACATCAGTACAAAGAGCTTTACGATCAATTGGATAACCAATTAACTCTGCTTTATGAAAAAGAAATAGAATTTCTGTACGAACAGGAATCAAAGAATACGCTATCTTCAGAAGAAAAACATACTATGAATCAATTAAGCAGTATTACAGATTCTATGGATCATCTTTTTGGAGCAGCTGGACTCAATGACTATGAAGTGATTGCTCGTATTGCAAAAGCATTTCAGATTGATCATGTGTATGATATTGGCTGTAATTTGGGGATTCAAGGAAAACTCTTCCATGATCGTAGAATAAAATATACAGGCTACGATACAGAATCAACTTTTGAGTTTCCTTTGTTAAAGCAATTCGAAAATATTGAATGCGTTCAGAAAGAATATCCATTTCCGATTCACACATCCAAAGGAAAACATATGTTAGTTTCAAGATTGTGTCTTGGTTACTTCAAAAAAGATGATAAAACCACAAAGAGGATCATAAAAGATTTTGATATTGTTTTTCTAATATGTTCTGATCGTTCTTTCATCCAGAAATTTGATGGCTATCGTATATTCAAATACATGAAAAGATCAAAACAATGGAAAGAAACAAATTTTCATGATCTTGATGGATCATCTGATTTTCTATTAATAAAAGACTCCAGATAGGCTCGGCAACGGGTCTATTTTTTTTATATATGAATTTTCTTTTGTCTCAAATCTCTCATATTTGTAATAGAAAAATATTATTATTAAGAAAGGAAGAAATCATGAATCAAGAATTAATTAAAAACAATATTGTTTTTCGATTGATCTCAAAAGAAGAATTTGCACATATTGAAAAACAAGCAGAACAAGAACCACGAAGCCGCTTTCCTTATCAAAAATGGAATGATCTTTATCTAATTTATAAATCCATGATTCCAAATCCATTGAATGGATATGTAGTTACGTTGTTGATCACAGATATCATTATGAAAGAATTAGGTTTGTCAAATACTGAATTATTCGAATTCGCCCAAAAAAACACGCCAAAAAGGACAGGGGTTGTATTATGTGGACTTGACGAAATTAGTAAGGACATCAATGTTCCAGCGGTAATCCCAACAGATACAGATGTTTGGCACTTTCCAATGGAAAAGCAAAGCCCTATTCTATTATCAAATCATAATGGGTTAAATGCGTCTGCTTTAATTCTCTGTGATAGTGTTATGGATAAAATCATAAAACATTACAACACTAGTGTCCTTTATATTTTGCCATCTTCTGTGCATGAAACAATCATTTATCCAGATAGCGCGAATATTTTGATATCAAAATTCAAAAATAAAATTCATGATGCAAATCGAAATCCATCACTTGTTCCATCAGGAGACCGATTAAGCGATCATATATACAAATATACATGCGCAACGAAAACTTTCGAAATGTTATAAAATATTGTTTGATTCAGAAGACCAGTTGTCATTCCTAGAAACTAGGAATGACTGGTGAATGAATGCCAGGGCGGGAAGATTTCTCGCCCGTTTTCTTTTCAAAAATACGAATTTTATATGTGAAAAAAAGTTTTTCTCAAATCTCTCATATTTGTAGTAGATGAAAAAACATCAAGTTTTTGGAAAGGAGGAAATCCGTATGGATGTAGTGAATAACATTTGTCAGTTCCTATCAGCATCTACGAATCATACATTTATGATCCTGTGGGCTATTGGAGTCTTGTTTTTCATCATTATGGAATTTATGACTTTGGGCCTTACACATATTTGGTATGCATTTGGATGCATTTTGGCTGGAATTGCCGCATACAATGATGTTTCTGTCTTTTTACAGTTAGTGATCTTCATTGTGAGCAGCACAGTCTTAGTTCTTTTAACCAGACCGATCGCAGAAAAACATGTTAATGGAAAAACAAAAAGAACAAACGTCGATCGGTTGATCGGACAAACAGCGATCGTAAAAGAAACGATCAATAACAAAAAAGAGCAGGGAGTTGTCCGAGTTAATGGAATGGACTGGACTGCCAGAACAGAAGAAATTGACGAAGTTATTTTAAAAGGGAAACCAGTTGAAATTTTAGACATTCAGGGGATCAAGTTGATCGTCAGAAAGAAAAAGTAGGAAAAGGAGAAGAATATGGTATCTATCATTTTAATTGTAATTGTGATCGCAATTGTTGGATTAGCAGTTGCTACATCAATAAGAATCGTTCCACAGGCAGAAGCTTATGTCGTAGAAAGATTGGGAGCTTATATGGAAACATGGGAAGTTGGGTTCCATGTAAAAGTTCCATTTATGGATAAAGTAGCTGCTTACGTTCCATTAAGAGAGCAGGTGGAAGATTTTCCACCACAGCCTGTGATCACAAAAGATAACGTAACCATGAAAATTGATACTGTCGTTTATTATCAGATCACAGATCCTAAATTATTCTGCTATGGTGTTGATAATCCTATCAAGGCGATTGAAAATCTGACCGCTACAACTCTTCGTAATATTATTGGAGATTTGGAATTAGATGAAACATTAACTTCCAGAGAAACGATCAATACAAAAATGAGAGCTGCTTTAGATGAAGCAACAGATCCTTGGGGAATCAAAGTTAATCGTGTAGAGCTTAAGAATATCATTCCACCAGAAGAAATTCAGGACGCAATGGAAAGACAGATGAAAGCAGAACGAGAACGAAGAGAAGCAATCCTTCGTGCTGAAGGAGAAAAGAAATCTGCTGTATTACGTGCTGAAGGAAATAAAGAATCTTTAGTCCTTCAGGCGGAAGCTGAAAAAGAAGCAGCAATTCTTCGTGCAGAAGCAACAAAAGAAAAAGAGATCAAAGAGGCTGAAGGTCACGCAGAAGCAATTCGTGCTACAAAAAAAGCAGAAGCTGATGGTATCAAATTTGTAAAAGCCGCAGAAGCAGAAGGAATCAAGTCTATTAAGAATGCTGAAGCAGATGATACAGTCATTCGATTAAAGAGCTTAGATGCATTTGCAAAAGCCGCTGATGGAAAAGCAACAAAAATCATTATTCCATCTGAAATTCAGGGAGTTGCAGGACTTGTTTCTTCAGTCACAGAGATTGCAAAAGACCAAAAAGTGGAAAAGGCAAAATAATTTGGAAGTCTCCGGAATCTTTTCTGGGGACTTTTTCTTTTAAAGAAAAGGAGTTTTTATGAAAAAGAGTAAAGAAGATAATAAGATCTTGAGAACAGGAACAAAATGGCGCAACTTTCGTGGGGAAATAGCCAAATTCTTTGATCAGCATTTTGATCCGATTGTGTTTTTTATCATCATGTTTATGGCAGCTTCTATTTATATAATGGCTTCAGCTGGAATAAAAGAATATAAAGCAAAATATGTTTGTACTCAAAGCATTGAAACAATATGCACTGATGTTTCAAGCAGATATGATGATGAAGATAATGTGATGAACTATTACCCAACATTTTCAGCGACTTATCATGGAAAAACTTATCATTATGAATTTAAATTTCCAACCTCAGAAGAACCACAAGTTGGAGACAGAGCCTATTTCTACATTAATCCAAAAGATCCAACCGAATATGTTGATTCTACTGATATGCAAGAATATGGAGAGATGGGTGTCATTCTCTTTTGATTCTGCATCTTTGGACTTTGGTTAAATCGATGGATTACAAAGAAAGGGAAAAATCATGATAGAAAATAAAAAGCCTATTTCACGTATGAAAATGTGGATCATGCTTAATGAAGGCATCCTATTGATATGTGTTTTGGCATTATTTGTTCTCAGTATCCCACTAATAACAGATTTTGTACGAATAAAAACAACACATACTAAAAAAGTACAAGCTGTATGCACAAAAGTAGACTATAAAGAAGATTATGACAATGAAGATGATAAAACTGATGTACTTTCTTACTTCACTTATGAAGGAAAATACAAAGGACAAAAGGTCAGTTTCAAAACTATGCGAGATGCTTTTACAGAAAAAGATATCAGTTTGGCAGAATTAAAAGGAAAAGAGTACGATTGGGGAGGAAAGGAGTTTTTTGATAACACAAAAAAAGAAATTGGCAAAAAAACTTCTTTATACATTAATCCGAAAGATATAAAACATCCTATTTATCTTGGAGAACATATTTATCTCTTAAAACATTCCGGTTCAAATGACTTTATCTCTGTTTTTGCCATTTTCAATTCTATCTTTTTTTATTTTTTTGTGCTTATCGCTCCATCAAAAAGAAATCCATATAGACAAGCATATGAACAATGCATCTATTCTGGAAGCAACGGAGCTGATATGCAACAAATATGGTTGCAACTTTGTCAATGGGAAGTCGAACATTCCAGAGGATTTAAAAAACGTCATTATAAGAAAATACTAAATCCGAAAAAGCATTTCTTTGATATGGATATAGAAATTTGAAACAATCATTCATTTTACATTTTTTCAAATAAAATCTTTCATATTTATAATAGGAAGGAAAAAAACAGCACAGAAAGGAAAATCATATGTTTGAAATTGAAAATTTATACAACAACCAAAATATCAGCTTTACACAAAAGAAAAAAGGATTCCGTGTCTTAGAACATCAGGAAGATATGAGCGTCTCTCCATACTCTGCTCAAACAGCATTCTTTTGTAGTGAAATGAATGTAAAAAAGAGACAACTATTATGTGATCTTGCAGAAGGAAATGTGACAATTCAGGCAGGAGCAATGCAATGGATGCTTGGAAATGTAAATGCAACTACTGGAATTAAAGGAGCTGGAGATCTTATCTCCAAGGCTTTTCGTGGAAAAGTATCAGGAGAATCCATTGTGAAACCAGAATATACAGGCGATGGCTTATTAATGTTAGAACCAACTTATAAACATCTCATTCTGATCGATCTCAAAGATTGGAATCAGTCAATCGTTCTGGATGATGGATTATTTTTAGCATGCAGTTCTGAATTAAAGCAAAAAACTGTTGCAAGAAGCAATTTATCTTCTGCTGTTGCAGGCGGAGAAGGATTATTTAATCTTGGATTAGAAGGAGACGGCATTGTTTGCTTAGAAGCAGATTACCCAAAAGAAGAACTTGTTGAAATCAATCTGGAAAATGATGTGTTAAAAGTTGATGGAAATTTTGCGATCGCATGGAGTGGAAGTCTTAGTTTTACTGTTGAAAGATCTGGAAAAACATTGATCGGTTCCGCAGCAAGCGGAGAAGGATTAGTGAATGTATATCGCGGAACAGGAAAAGTATTGCTTGCACCGGTTGGAAATGGGAATATCATGAGAAACGGATTCCCAGCAATGCAGTAATACTATTTGAAAGGCATAAACCATGAATCATTCTTTTATCATGTTTTTCGTATATGCTGTCATTGGAATTGTGCTTATCATATTTTCTCTTAGAACCATTGGAAAATCATTCCTTTGTACTTTGGAAATTCCAGTAACATGCATTAATGTAAAGCAACGCATGCATCATGATCATGATCGAAACGAACATACGATGCATTATGCGGCAACTTGGGCCGGATATGTCAATGGTCAGTATATGACATTCGAAAGCAAAAGCTATACATCAACTCTCCACTATGAAGGAGAAGAATCAACAATTAAAATTAATCCAAATGATCCAAGTATTTTTCTAGAACCTGAATTAAAACTCAGTTCTTATATTACGCTTGTATTCGGAATTGTGATCATCTTGTATGGAATATATAGTGTTTTCTTATAAGAAAACAGCACGATCTGAGATTTCTTACATTTTCGGTGATCACTATAAAAATAATTCTAAAAGAGAGTCGTTTGATTCTCTTTTTTTTGCGAAAAATCTCATATTTGTAATAAGAAGATATATGAAAAGAATGGAAGGAGGACATCATGAAACCTGAAGCATTAACTGAATATTTTGTGCAATATATGAATTCTATTGTTTTTTGTTGTAATGCGAAAAATCAGGATCCTTTGTATGTAAAAAATAACCTGACTCATAAAACATGGAAATATCAAAACCAGTTGATTCAGTTTGAAAAAGAAATTCCGGATGAAATATTGGCAGATGATGTATTATTTGGATCATATTCTTTGCTGCACGAATTGTCATATAAAATAAAAGATAAGATGCTTGAATTTTTGAGAGATAGTACGTTAAATATAAACTTTTTCGATAATCTTTCTTCCATATATAATAATCTGTTAAGAACGATCGATCATTATATTCAATGGGATTCTATCACGGAAGAAGAATTAATGCAATTTGGATTTTGCAAAGTTGGAGTCAAAGAGATTTTTCTAATTCCGTATTATATTTTTTCAATCGTTCCAGAGACATTTGAATTTGTAAATTTGTATGGAAACGCAATTAAAAAAAAGCAGATTTCCGTTTCTTCTCAGGAATTAATTATGGGGTGCTTACCATATGGGATCATGTTGAAAGAAATTTAGTTTTTTTCAAAATCTTATATGTGAAAAACTTTTTTTCTCAAATCTATCATATTTATATTGTAGAAGTGATTAAGTACTCTTTTAAAAGAGCCTTCTTACATCTGCATACATGTTTTCAAGCCGGTTCTTCCTCCGGCTTTCTGGAAGCTTAGTTCAGTTGGTTAGAGCAGCTATCTCATAAATAGCAGGTCATGGGTTCGAGTCCCATAGCTTCCATTTTTCTTAAAATCTTATATGTGAAAAATATTTTTTGTGAAATCTCTCATATTTAAGATGTAAGAGAAAATGATAGAAATTTTTGGGCTATCGCCAAAAGGTAAGGCACAGCACTTTGACTGCTGCATTTGCTGGTTCGAATCCAGCTAGCCCAGTTCATAGGTGTGTAGCATAAATGGCTTTGCAATGGTCTCCAAAACCATGAGATGCAGGTTCGAATCCTGCCACATCTGTTAAAAATCTACTTTTCTTTAAAGAAAAGTGTCAGATTTTTTTTCAAATATCTCATATTTAATGTGAAGGTATTTAATTCCTCTGTTAATTTAATTGTTTCTATTTACTGAAGAAGGATACATCATCACTTCATCCTTCTTCAACATGGCATGATGGCGTAATGGTATCGCAGATGAGTGCTAATCATTCTGTCCTCACGGACATCCAGGTTCGAATCCTGGTCATGCCGCTCGCTGATCAATGATCAGCTTTAAAAATTTAAAGATTGCAACCTCGATGAACAATGCGAATGCCATCGCATCGAGAAATTCTCTACCATTGTTATGGGAAGCAGAGTAAAGAGAACGAAGGATACTTTTTTCTTCTTTGCTTTTGATCATGAGTGATCATGTGATACGAGTGAGAAACGATCAAGTGTGTGGGAATTGTGCAGACTGATAAATTTCATAGCGCAAGGAACTTCTTGGGTGAGTAATAGACGCCTCCGGTGGAGGAATAACCTGTCCAATGTCTTTCATGTGGCAATGATCGATATGACAGGAAGCCAAATAATCACTTTTCGATGTGAAACTGTATAAAATACAGTGTATAAAAGAAGTCGCCGATCCATAGACCAAGTCGAGAATGATACAAATTATCAAAATAGAAAAAATATACAGGTTTTTGATAAAACTTAACATTCTGAATGGTGGTTCAATGGTGCTCTTAGCAGTAGAGTCGTTGGGATATGCAAATATCGGACATTTTGTCTTTGGGAAGAAGCTTAGAGTCGCTCTCGAAAGCTCAGACTTCCTTACCTCCGTCGCGTAATAATGATCTCTTATCAAGGACTGTAGGGCGAAGGCCACTGCAATCTTTAATAAATCTTTCAACATGAGCCAAACATCTCTTTAAACTGTTTATGTGAAAAATATCTTTCAGAAAATCTATCATATTTAAAATATAAGACTTAAGAAAGAAGTTTCCAGAGACTTTCTCAAAGATCACGGACTTTTCTTTCCTGCAAGATATTAAAGTTATACAAGTATTCTCGTAAAAGAGATAGGGGCTGCGTGAGCCAGCCTCAGTTGGTACGGACAGCGAGGTGTTTTTTTCGAAACATTTCGTCAGAGATGGGTAACTGTCATGACTGCTGGAAACCACTTCCATAGAAATTATGTACCGCATGGGAGGGGTAGTTCATCAAAACAATTTCATAACCTGTCAAATGTATGTATGTAACCATAAACGTTGTTCTACAGCATTGTATGTTGTACTGTTGCCATATTTGACAGGCATTTTCCTCAAATAGTTGGACTAAATTTATATATGTTGTAGTTCCTATCAAGAAAATATAGACTAACCTTTGTATTTGTTCCTACCATACAATGTATATAAATGATACTGGTTCGATTCCAGTTTTGGGGGTTTTGGCGGCAAACAAAAAAGCCGACCAATACGAAGTCTCATTGATACAATAAATCATTACTTTACAAAAACACTCTGTTTTACTCAGGGTGTTTTTCTTTATCTTTTTTTCTATCTTTCATATTTACAATGTAACAAATAGACGAGTAGAGAAATCTGATTTCTGCTCATTTTTTAAAAGGAGAAAGACTATGTATATGAGAAATGAAATCAAAAATGAAGAAGAACAAAAATTATGGAAAGAAACAATCATATCAGGAACTATATTATGGATCATCCTGGCCGTATTACTTGCAACAGGATCTAAAAATCATTTTGAACTCATCATTATGACAAGTTTTAATGCAATGATCATTGCACTCGGCTGTGGTTTTTATATGCAAAAAGAATCCCTTTTGGGATGTGTGATCCAAATGTTTTCTGTATTTTCCAGTTTCTATTTTTGTTTTTTCTAAAAGGTCCTTCGGGGCCCTTTTTTTATATATGAAAAATTTTTCTTTTAAAAAATTTCATATTTACTTTGTAACCAAAAAAAAATGAAAGGAGTAAATAAATTGAAATACTTTAAAAATAAGGATGAATTATTGTTTTATCGAACACCTGCTGCCTTCACAAAACACTCTCCATTAGAAGTCTTAAAATATGCGATCGGAGCAAATTTGTATATGCCGGGTACGCAGAATAATATTTTTAAGAAACTCATCCATAATGATTTTCGTGAGATCGGTTCGATCACACTTTGTTTGGAAGATTCTATTCAGGAGAATGAAGTAGCAGAAGCAGAAAATAACATCTTAAAAATCTTAAATGATCTTTTTTTTGAGCAGAGTGCTCATCCCAAGATTGCAGAGGATCTACCTCTTATCTTTATCCGTGTTCGAAACGTAGAACAGTTTTACAAATTTTCAAAACGACTAGACCGTACTCATTTAAGTATTTTGGCAGGATTCTGCTTTCCTAAATTTGATTCTGAAAATGGGAACGATTATTTTAGCATTATGGATGAATTAAAGGAAAAACATCACGAAATCTTATATGGAATGCCTATCTTAGAAGATCGAAAACTTATGTCATTAGAAACAAGGGTTCAAGAGCTTTCTATGATCAAGGAAATTATGTTAGATCATAAAGAAGAGATCTTAAATATCCGCGTTGGCGGAACAGATTTTTCTTCTGTTTTTGGTCTTCGAAGAAGTATTGATTATTCCATTTATGACATTCACCCAGTTGCCGACTGTCTAACAACCATTTTGAATGAATTTCTTCCATATGATTTTGTAATCTCAGGACCTGTATGGGAATACTTTTCTAACGATCCAGATTCAACCGAAATATATGGACTAAAAAAAGAATTGCGGTTAGATCTTGAAAATGGATTTTTTGGGAAAACGATCATTCATCCTTCTCAGATCAATATAGTCAATCAGGAATATATTGTGGATTATCATGATTATACGGATGCAAAAGATGTTTTAAGCCGTGAAGGTGGAGTATCCAAAGGAAATCATAGAATGAATGAGGCTGCACCTCATCATGCCTGGGCTAAAAAGATCATTGCACGTTCCAAAGTATTTGGCGTGTTAGATGAGAATTGCAAGATTGCATAGAGGAGGTAACAGAATGAAATACAAAATCTTAAAAAAAGACCCAATGTTTCGAAATGATAAGGATCTCTTTCAACTTGGAAGACGAGATGGAAATACAAAACGTAATTTTCTGTTTTTGTCCAAATGGATTGGAAAACATCTGGAATGTAAACCATCAGATTTTACGAAAATTGTCACAGAATTGAGTAAGAAAATCAACACTGATTCTCTTCAAAATGCAATGTGTATCGGATTTGCTGAAACAGCGACTGGAATTGGAATGGCAATTGCTGATCAATTAATGCTTCCTTATATCTCTACCACCAGAGAAATTTATGCTGAGGAACATATCACGTTTACAGAGGATCATTCTCATGCAAAAGATCATTTCATATATGATGTAGATAAATTAGGAGAAAAAGATTGTTTTATCCTGATTGATGATGAGATTACAACTGGAAATTCGTTAAAAAATATGATCAATATCCTAAATCAGGAAACCCTTGTGACAGACTATAAAGTACTATCTATTCTGAATTGGATGCCAAAAGAAAAGAAGGACTCCTTTATAAAGCAAATGAATGAAATGGGTATTCAGATATCTTTTTATGCATTAGCAGAAGGAGAGATCTTAGAAGAAGATCCTTATATTTATTGCAATGATCGTGAAGATCTTCATGTGTCTTATCCAGATCCTTGTGTTTATTATGAGAAAGAAGATTATCATTTATCTCCTGTTACAGGAAGACATTATCTTGATGACTGTATGGATTTTGATCACATTGACATGCATGCTTTTTCTGTTGCATGTGAAATTGATAAAATTTTAGAACCTACAATGAAAAATATCCTAATTTTGGGACATGGAGAGAACATTTATTTTCCATACAGCGTTGCGAATAGTCTTGCACGTTTCCGTCATAGTAAAAAAGTGACATTTAAAACAACAAGCAGAACTCCGATCTATGTAGACGGGAAAGTCATTCGTTCGCGTAAAAGATTCAAAGATAATCATAACATCACTTATCATATTTACAACATAGAAGAAATGGAAAAGCATGATGTCGTCATCTTTTTATCTGAGGCAAACAGTATTCAGGAGATTGAAGTGCCAAAACTTACAAACAATATGATCCATTTTTTATTAAAAAAGAAAGGGGCGTAATTATATGACAAATACAAAACATGACTTGATCCATTCTACTTATTATGGGGATGATTGTATCTTCCTACTGGAAGATTTAACAAACAAAATCATTCCTTTATCTGTAGAAGAAAAAGAAGCATATATCCGAGCTGGGGGAAATTATGCAGAAGTTATTTCAAAAGAAGATTCCTTTGATGATCATATCATTGAAATCTTTAAAGAACTGACACTGACCCATGCTTATCAGATTGCTGATTATGTCGGCATTATCTGTAATCATTTATATAAAAAATACGGAAATGACATGGTATTCGTGTCTCTTGCAAGAGCTGGAAGCCCAGTTGGAGTATTAATGAAACGCTATATGTTATGGCGATATGGCTCTGACATTCCTCATTATAGTATCTCTATTGTCCGCGATCGAGGAATTGATGAAAATGCCTTAGATGATATTCGAAGGCAGCATCCAGAAAAAGAATTATGCTTTATCGATGGATGGACAGGAAGAGGTTCGATCACGTTTGAATTAAAGAAAGCAATAGAACAATACAATCAGTCACGATCTGCTCATTTAAATTCAGATTTGATCGTTTTAATGGATCCGGCACATTTATCAAAGATCGCCGCAACAAAAAAAGATATCTGTCTACCAAATGCATGTTTGAATTCTACGATCTGTGGATTAGTCAGTCGTACAATTTTCCTGAAAAACAAAGACAAAGAAGCCTATCATGGTGCGATTTTATTAAAAGAATACAAGGATCAGGATTATACCAATTGGTTCATTCAGAAGATTTCCAAAAAATTTCATGAGCCAAAAGAATCTATGATCGCAGGTAAAGTGGATGAAGAATATGTCCCAAGTGTCTATCAGAAATTATCAGAAGATTTTGGCGTTCTTGAAAAAACAAAAGTAAAACTTAGCATTGGAGAGTCCTCCAGAGCGTTGATCCGGAGGATCCCTAAAATCATGTTAGTAAAAGATCTCAATAATCCTGATCTTTCTTTTGTATTAGAAATGGCAAAGAAGAAAGGAGTTCCAATTCGAAAATATGACACAAAAGAATATGAATGCATCACCATTTTACAATGATTTTTACTTTATTTCTGATCTGGATCGTACATTGATTTATTCAAAAAGAGCGATCCAGGAATCGGATCCGAAATATTGCAAAAATCTGATCCCCATTGAATATAAAGATGGAAGAGTGATCAGTTACATGAATAAAGATGCATATGATAAATTGCAAAAGTTGATGCAATATGAAGAATTTAAATTTTTACCGTGCACGATGCGAACATTGCAACAGATCCAAAGAATCTCATTTATAAAAGACGTAAAATATTATTTTACAGATGGCGGAATCAATCTTTATAAAAAAGGAACATTATGTACTTCCTATGGCGAAAGGTTGCTTTCCCTTTTTCATCATTATTCTTATGACAATGGATATTCATGGGCTGAAGAAATAGAAGAAGTATATTTTGAACTGACACAAAAATTAGGTATTTCAGATCTTGAAATAAACAGACACTTTATTTTACCAGATACAACATTGGAAACCTTAGCATTCTTTGATCTACGCTGTCCAGAAATATTATTAACAAATGATACAAAGAATATGACGAAAGAAGATATGATCACATTAGAAACTGTAGTTGATATATTGGAAACTTATCATATCAATGGTTGCATCAGTGGACGTAAATTTTATGTATTCCCTGATTTTCTACAGAAAAATTGTATTTTTGCGTTTACTGGTGGATTACTTTATGGTGTTGTTGCCGGAGATAGTATTTTTGATATTCCTTTACTATCTATGGGAAATGAAAAAGGATTAATTCCAATTGCACCAAAACATGGTGAGGTTTCAGGAAATCTCCCTATTACAGAAAGATCTGGTCCAGCAGCAGCTGATGACATCCTGACTTTCGTTGAACAAAAATTTTATATGTGAAAAATAAAAAAATAAAAATCTCTCATATTTGTAATGAAAATTGAAAAAAGATTCAAAATTTGAGATAAAACGTCAGTTATCTTTTTTCAAAACACTCATATTTGCAATGTAACAAGTTGAAAGACGAAAGGAGAACAACATGAATAAAGTATTTTTAAGCGGATTTGCAATCAAAGATTTTGAGCTCAGACAGGTGAATGGCCATAACGGAACATTTAATACTGTCAAAGGATCCATCAATGTTAGAAGAGAAAGGGCCAAAAAAGACCCAAACACAGGATTTTATCCATCAGATTTAATTGATCTTGAAGCTTCTGGTGGAACAGCAGATATTCTTGCTCGTGTTCAGAAAGGAGATAAGGTTACTATCATAGGTTCTTACAGAACAGACCCATATACTGGGCGTGATAATCAGCAGCATTTTGCTCACAAAGTCAGAGTAGAAATGGTAGATAATGTCCAGAAAGCAACACCACAGCAGCAGAATCAGCAGCCAGTAAACAACCAGAATGTAGGTGGTATGATTCCAACTCCTGCTCCTCAGCAGACAATGGTTCCGCCAACTACTCCAGTTGCAAATGCTCCAACAGGAACTCCTACACAGCAGACAGCACCTCAGCAGACGATTCCTAATGGAACTTTTAATACGCCTGCTGGAATGCCAGCCGGACAGGGAATGCCTTCTGCAATGCCAGATTTTGGAGCATTAGATGGAATGCCTAATTTCGCTGATACCCCATTTGCGTAGAGTTTAATCCGTTAAACAACAAAGAGAGAGAGCTTTTGTTCTTTCTCTTTTTTTACTTATAAATATTTTTTATTAAAAATCTCATATTTAAATTGACAGAAAAAAAAATAACATCAAAGAAAGGAACAGAAACTATGGATAAAATGATTATCAGCGATCAGCAGTATGGAGAACTGCTGCCGTTTGTAAAAGATGAAAAGATTACAGATATCAACTGGAATGGAAATGAATTATGGGTAGATAATATTGAAACAGGACGTTATTGTTCTGATGTAAAATTATCTCCTGAATTTGTAAATCAGTTTTCTGCTCATGTAGCAAATGTTAAAAGTGCATCTTTTAATAAATATAATCCAAAATTAGAGGCTGACTCCGAAGGACTTCGTATCAGTATCATTCATGAGAGCTGTACAGAGACAGGAACAACAATCTCCCTTCGAAAATCTCCGCCAAAAATGCAGATGAACGATCAATTAATGTTAGACACTGGGTACTGTAGTCAGAAAGTTTTAAATCTGTTGAAAAACCTTATCAAATGTCATGCAAATCTGGTTATGATCGGCCTGACTGGTTCTGGAAAAACAGAACTTTTAAAATACTTGACAGGGCAGATCCCAGATTATGAAAGAGCAATTACGATTGAAGATACACCTGAGATTCATTATCGAGAGATCAATCCAGGAAAAGACTGTGTTGCATTGATCGTAGAAGAAGACAGTGAAATCTTTAACTATACAGATGCGATCAAAGCTTCTTTACGACAGTTACCTGTTTGGCTGTTACTATCCGAAGCCAGAGGTACAGAAGTGCAATATCTGATCCAATCACTTACTACAGGACATTATTGTTTAACAACACTGCATACCGATGATGTTCGTAAAGTTCCATCCAGAATGAAGAACATGGTAGAAGATCAACATGCAGCAGAAAGAATTGAAAATGATATTTACACATTCTTAGATGTTGGTGTGCTGATCCGTAAGGTTGTGATCAATGGCAAAACGAAACGATACATCGATCAGATTGGTGTTTACGATCGAAATTCTAACGATGAAAAGAAAGTTCTTATGATCGTAAAAAATGGAAAGATCGTTGAAGGTGTTGAAAAAGATATCAAAGCTTTTGGAGAGACGCTTGGAGAAAAATTTGACCGCGAAAACATCAAAAATCCTTTTGTCCTAAAATAGAAAGGATGTGTTGAAATGTATTGCATGCATTGTGGTAAAAAAATTGATGAAAATCTTCTGATCTGCCCTCATTGTGGGACAGCTCAGAATCAAGTAACGAAAAAAGATTATGGTGGAATTGGCTGGGGAATCCTTGGTTACTTTGTTCCGATGGCCGGGATTATCTTGTTCTTTATATGGAAAAACGAGAAACCTAAAACAGCAAAAGCTTTGCTGATAGGAGCAATCATAGGATTCATTGTAAGCACTCTTATATATGTATTCTCTCCATCCATTTTAAAAACATTATTTGCGTTCTTCATGAAACTAAACGGATAGGAGGGATTCTTATGTATTGTCCATACTGTGGAAAACCCATTGAAGGAAAAGATAATAACGGGTATTTCAAATGGAATGTACTTGGATTCTTTTTCCCATTCATTGGATTCATCCTTGGAATGGCCTGGGAAGATGAGAAACCAAAAGAAGCAAAAGCACTAACATTGGGAGCAACAATCGCAGTGATCATCATTATGGAATTCGTTTTTGCAAAACTGATCGCTGCTAGTTTGGTTTACATGTTCCATTCAATCTTTTTCTTTTAAGAAAGGAGATAAAAAATGTATTGTAAAAATTGTGGGAAAGAAATATTCCCTGATCAAAATATATGCTCTAATTGCGGAGCAAAACAGCAGCCAATCCAAGAGAAAGATTCTGGTGGTTTTGGATATGGCGTCTTAGGATTCTTTTTTCCATTCATTGGTCTGATCTTGTTTCTTGTTTTGAGAGAAACAAAACCAAACACAGCCAAAGCAGCAGGAATCGGTGCATTAGCAGGTGAGATCACAAAAGTTGTTTTATTTATCTTGCTGATCGTGATACAAGTTGCTTCTGTCCGTATGTCTATGATGCCATAGAAAGGATGTGAGAATATGTATTGTAGTCATTGTGGTATAAAAATTGATGATGATGCAGCTATTTGTCCTCATTGTTACGCCAAACAAAAACCAATAAAGCAAAATGATACCGGAGCCTTAGGCTATGGACTTTTAAGCATTCTTGTTCCAATTGCCGGATTAGTTTTTTACTTGATCTGGAAGAAAGAACGTCCAAAAACAGCAAAAGTATCTCTGATCTGTGCGATCGTTTCTTTTGTTCTACAGATCATCTTTATCTTACTATTCATATTGTTTATATTTGGAATATTACAGATTGTTGCAAATATTGGATGATCGGAGAAATCTTATGGAAAATAAAAAATTACAATGGAAGAAGTGGAATTGGCTTTTGTATGAGATTCTAGGATCTCTTTGCCCTCCATTAGGATTCATCCTCTTCGTATATTATGATATCAAAGACCCAAAGATAGCAAGGGCAGCAGGGGTTGGAGCCTTAATTCCTATTGTTCTTCCAATTACATATATCTTGCTAACTGGATTTCCTGAATTTCTTGGTGCATTAGTCTTCCTAATTCTTGGGCTATTTTGGATATGATTTTATAGACCTTGTTTTTTTAAAGCAAGGTCTTTTTTTTATGCAAAAATTTCAATTTCTTATATGTGAAAAATATTTTTTTTCTTAAATCTCATATTTGTAATGTAGTAAAAATACGAAAGGAGAAGAACATATGTTTATTGCGAATGCAAAAAAAACAAAAATCATCAATTTAGATGAAGTTTTAAAATTATCTATTTTAAGGCTTAAAGATACTTACAATATTTATGCAACTTTCAAAGACAGAGAAGCAAGTACCATAGAAACGTATTCTTCACAGGCATTAGCGTCCAAAGCAATGAGAGAAATTATAGAAGCTTTCAAAAAATCTGCTAAATTCTGCCAACTGCCAGAAGATAAAGGGGGTAAAAAATCATGATCTTATGTACATGTGAAAAGCCTTCAGTTGCAAAAGATATCGCAAAAGTTCTTGGCGCAAATAAATATCAAAATGGATATTATGAGGGAAATGGATATCTGGTTACTTGGGCAGTAGGACATCTTGTCACTTTATGCTATCCAGAGGACTATGATGAGGATTTAAAAAAATGGTCATTTGATACCTTACCGATCATCCCAAAACAATTCAAGACAAAAGTCATTGATCATGTAAAAGATCAGTATCATATCGTAGAAAAACTGATCCAACGAGATGATATTGAATACATTGTAAACTGTGGCGATGCCGGAAGAGAAGGAGAATACATTCAACGTCTGATCTATCAGCAAGCAAAGAATCATCATCCAGTCAAACGTTTATGGTTAAGTTCATTTACATCGGGCGAGATCAGAAAAGCTTTTCAGAATTTATTAGATTCTTCCGAAAAAGACAATTTATACGAAGAAGCAAAAGCAAGGGCTCAGGCTGACTGGCTTGTTGGTTTAAATCTTACCAGATTATTTACATTAAGGCACGGAGATGTTATCAGAGTTGGAAGAGTTCAGACTCCTACATTAAAGCTGATCGTAGATCTGGATAACAAGATCGATCATTTTAAACCCGAACCATTCTATGAAGTCTATGCAGATTTTAAAGAAGGATTTCAGGCAAAATGGATTCATGAAAAACAGTCTCGCTTTACAAAACGTGAAGATGCAGAAAAGATCATCAATAAATGTGATGGGAAATCCGGAAAAATCACAAAATTAGAAACAAAAGAGAAAAGTACAGAACGTCCATTATTATATAGCCTTGATACCTTACAAAAAGATGCCAACCGCATTTATGGGTATGGTGCAGCAGAAGTTTTAGATATTGCACAATCATTGTATGAAACACAAAAATTGATCACTTATCCAAGAACAGACAGCAACTACTTATCAAGTGAAATGAAGCACCTGGTCCCTGGATATATCAATATGATCAGCACAATCGATCAATACAAGGCTGCATCAGAGCAATTATCAGAACAGGGACTTACGATCAATTCCAGAATGATCAATGATTCCAAGATTTCAGATCACCATGCGATCATCGTAACAGAAAATATAGAAAATCATGATCTGGCAAAACTTTCTGTGGGAGAAAAAAACATACTTCATCTGATCATCACAAGAATGTTATGTGCTGTCGCAAAACCATTTCGTTACAGTGAGACATCATTAGAAGCTGTCGTAGAAGATGAAACTTTTGTATCAAAAACAAAACAGATCATTGATCTTGGATATCAGCAGATTGAAGTTGATCTTTTAGGAAAAACACTTCCAAAAGATATGGAATTATTCCACGTAACGAATGGGCAATCTGTATCCATCGATTCTATGAACATTGCAGACAAGCAGACAACCCCACCAAAACCGTTTACTGAAGGAACTCTGATCGATGCAATGAAGAATCTTAAAAAATACATCGATTCTGACAGTTTAAAAAATGCAGTATCCGATCGTGGATTAGGTACGGTTGCCACCAGAGCTGGTATCATTGAAAAACTCTTACAGATGAAGGTTGTTGAAAAAGTGAAAAAAGGCAAAGTTCCTTATCTTCATGCAACTGCTTTAGGTCATCAGATCATCGAGTTACTTCCAGACAGTATTTCATCTCCTGAAATGACTGCAGAATGGGAAGCAAAATTATCAGAGATCGAATCCGGAAAGATCAAACCAGAAGTATTTATGAAGAACATCCAGTTATATGTTCAGAAATGTGTAAGTGATTATGGCTCTGTCGATAAAAACAACCAGATCGCTTCACAAAAAAAGAAATATCCAGAAAAAGAAGTGATTGGAAAATGCCCAATCTGCGGAGCTCCTGTTTATGAAAATTCTAAAAGCTTTTACTGCAGCGATTACAAAAACTGCAAATTCAGCTTATGGAAAGAAAACAATTATTTCAAAGCGATTGGTTTTAAGTTAACCAAAGCACATGCTAAGAAATTATTGAAAGATCAGAAAACCTTAGCGAAGAATCTAAAAAGCAAAAAAGGAAACTCGTATGATGCTTGGATCTGTGTTGAATGGACAACACCATATCCAAAATTCACAATGGAATTTGACTAAAATAATTAGCAGAGGAGATTCAGTTGACTCTTCTCTGCTAACTTACGAAAGGACTTCTTAATATGAATAAGGAGATATTGAATTATGCTATTGAGCAAGGTATAATTGACTTGTCGCACATACAAGATGTAGTCAATATGAATAAAAGAAAAGAAATCTTAGAACAACATCCATATAGCATCTGGGAAAGCAAGGATGGAAAATGGCATACTTATCTTCCAGATAAAGAAAAAGGACGAGTTCCAAGAAAAAGAAATTCAAAAAAGGACATTGAAAATTTAATAGTTGATTATTACAAAGAACAGGTTGGTCATAGTTTTAAGGATTGGTGGGAAAAATGGGAAGAAAAACAAGTTCGGTATGGAGTATCTAATAACACTTTGTTAAAATACAATTCTGATTATGTGAGGTTTTTTAAAGATGGCCCCTTTGAATCTATGGACATAAGAGCAGTTACTGAAGAAGATATTACAGAAGTTATGGTTAAATGTGTTAAAAAATATGATCTTAAGGAAAAAGGAGCAAAAGCCTTGTTTGGATATATTAGAGGAGTATTTAAACATGCTCGTATAAAAAAAGAAATTAATGAGAATCCATGTGAATATGTTGAGCCCAGAGCATTCTTGAGATTTTGCAATCAATCATTGCCTTTACTAGATGATAGAGTTATTCCACCAGATGAGGTGGAAATATTATTAAAAGTTATAAAAGAAGATCAACAAAAGAACCCTAGCTATATTCCACTATATGCAGTGGAGTTAGCATTTTACACTGGGATGAGAGTTGGTGAACTTACTGGCTTAATGTGGTCAAATATTAGAGAAGACTTGGGCTGTATAATGATTCAATATTCTGAAAAATTAGATCGGAAAGAAAAGAAATATTATATTGCGAAAACCAAAACAGGAAAAGAAAGATTGTTTCCTTTAACAGATGACATAAAAAGGATATTGAATGAAGTAAAAAAGCAAGAACTTAAAAATGGATACTTCAACGAGTTCGTTTTTTCAGGAGAAAATGGGAAAATTCATTTTGGAGCCATTGCGGACTGTTTAAGATACCGATGTGAAAAAGCTGGAATACGAAGACGAACTATTCACGACATCAGAAGAACTGTGAATTCAGAAATGAGAACTTCTGGCGTTTCTTCTGTGGTTGCAGCTTCATTGCTTGGACATACAGAAAAAGTAAATCGAAAGAACTATACTTATGATCTTTCGTCAATAGAAAAGAAAAAGGAGATAATCTCCAATCTGTATAAGGCAATGTGAAATTAACCTATAGATAAAGGTATCACAGGGTATCAGAACATGTGTTTGCACCAAATCCTGAACCCCGTATAAATACATGCTTTTTTGGTAATAAAAGCAATGCACCAGGCGGGAGTTGAACCCGTGACCAACAGCTTCGGAGGCTGCCACTCTATCCACTGAGTTACTGGTGCATAGGCTATATTATATTACAACATATTCAAAAAAATAGCAAGAGATATTTTGGGGTCGGACTGGACTCGCTCCGCTCGATAAGGTATACCCGCAGGGCATTCGTGAATGCATAGTCCTTCGGACTGGACTTGCTTCGCAAGGTAAGGTATAATATACTGTAAATTTGCTGTAGGTGGATTGGAGGGATGTGCGTGAAGCTTAGAAAATCTACAATTGTTGTTATCATTACAAGCTGGATCTTATTTTTTATTGCAGCTTTTTTGGCATATGCGAAATTGGACCAGATGAAACAAGAACGACTTACAAATGAAAAGATTTTTCAACAAACAACACAAAAGAATACCTCACAAGGCGTGATCAGAGAAACAAATGATGCAGCGGAAACGAAGAAGAAAGATTCAGAGACTGAGAAAAAAGCAGTTGAGGATTTTATGAAAACATATTATGAGAGAGTTCAGAAAAATGATCTGGAAAATCTTAAGAATATGGTAGAAGATACGAATGAATTAACTGAGGATCAAAAGGCAATCCATCAGTATGTGAAGACATATAAGAATCTTACATATCTGATCAAACAAGGAGCAGACGATGAATCCTATATCGTTTATGTAACATATGAGATGAAGATCCGCAAGATTAAAACACTTGCACCGGGGATGACATCGTATTATGTGATGAAGAAAGGGAATACATTCTGTATCTATAATAATCAAAAACATGATACGGATGAGATCACAGATGCAAAAAAAGAAAGCCAGAATAGCAAAGAAATTAAAAAACTTACAAAACAGATCAACAAAAGATATGAGCTGGCTTTAAAACAAGATAAAAAATTAAAACAATTTTTTGAAGGAAATTAAAAGATATGATGAAATTTGAAATTTATATTCTGCAGAAGAAATCACAGGATCCTAAGACGTATCAGGAAGCAATGGGTGAGTATCTAAAACGTCTTGGTGCATACGCGAAAGTTTCTGTAGTATATAAGAAGAATGCAAAACAAGTAGAGAAAATATTAAAAGAACCGGGAGAACATTATCATATCCTGCCTGGAAGAGACAGTATGACAAGTCCGGGGCTTGCACAGCTGATTAATGAAAGTTCTGTACAGGGAATTTCAAAGTTTCATTTTTATATTGGAGATTTAGGATCAGAGGAAGCAAAGCCATTTCATGTATCGTCATTTACACAAAGTGGTTCGCTGGCAGGCACGATCATATTAGAACAGATTTATCGTGCTTATCGGATTTTGAATCATCAGCCATATCACAAATAAAAATATTACGAGAAAACACTAGAATGGAGTTGATAAAGATGGAGTTTAAAACACCAACGATTGAAGATAAGGAAGAAATTGATCGATGTATCTTAGCAGATGATACAAGAAGTTGTGATTATGCAACAGCGAATATTATTTTATGGAGTCCTTTTTATCAAGTAAAGTATGCAATCATAGATGGATTATTTGTATCTCATACTGATGAGGAGGGAGGTTCTTTTTGTTATCCACTTGGAAAAGGAAATAAAAAGAAAGTATTGCAATATTTTATGGATGATTGCAAAGAAAAAAAGATTCCGTTTGTATTACATGGTGTAACTCATGAGATGGAAGAAGAGTTTCGTGAAATATTTGGAGATATTTATGAGATTGAATATGACAGAGATATCTCAGAATATATTTATGACAGAGAAAAACTCGCAACATTATCAGGAAAGAAACTTCATGGAAAGAGAAATCATATCAATCGTTTTAAAGAAAATCATGAATGGTCCTATGAACCACTTTCCGATGAAAATCAGTTAGAAGTACTGGCAATGCTGATGGAATGGAAGATGCAAAATTGTGATCCAGAAGATATAGAAAAACATGACGAGATCTGTGTTTCTAAAAATTGTGTGATCAATTATAAAGAATTAGGACTTGTCGGAGGTGTTCTGCGTGCGGAAGGAAAGGTCGTAGGATTTTCAATCGGTGAACGTGCATCAAATGAAGATACATTTATCGTTCATATTGAAAAAGCTTTTGCAGATATCCAAGGAGCTTATCCGATGATCAATCAACAGTTTGTGATCCATGAGATGGAAGATTTCAAATATGTGAACAGAGAAGATGATGCTGGTGAAGAGGGACTTAGAAAGTCAAAATTATCGTATCGACCAGTCTTTATGGTAGACAAGGGCGTTCTTCGTCTAAAATCAGAAGTAAAGAATTGACACTAGGTGCCTAAAAATGTAGAATTGAAGAAAGGACAAACCATTAGGAGGAATATGTAATGAGACATTTGATCGATCCGATGGATTTAAGCGTGGAAGATATTGACAGATTACTAGATCGCGCTGATGACATCGCAAAGAATCCTGAGAAGTATCAGGAAGTGTGCAAACACAAGAAATTAGCAACGCTGTTCTTTGAACCAAGTACAAGAACAAGATTAAGCTTTGAAGCAGCAATGCTTGAATTAGGGGGAAGTGTTCTTGGATTTTCTTCTGCTGATTCATCATCTGCATCTAAAGGAGAAAGTGTTGCAGATACAGCAAGAGTCATTGAATGTTATGCAGATATCATTGCGATGCGTCATCCAAAGGAAGGAGCACCATATGTAGCGTCACAGTATGTAAATATCCCTGTGATCAATGCAGGAGACGGTGGTCATAATCATCCAACACAGACATTGACAGACCTTTTAACAATTCGAAGAGAAAAGGGACGTTTAAGTAATTTCACGATTGGATTTTGTGGAGATTTAAAATTTGGACGAACAGTGCATTCTCTGATCAAAGCATTATCAAGATATGAAGGAATCAATTATATTTTAATTTCTCCAGAAGAACTCCAGATTCCAGAGTATCTGAAGAAAGATGTTTTTGAGAAGAAAGGAATCACATTTACAGAAGTTGATAAGATGGAAGATGTGATGCCACAGCTTGACATTCTTTATATGACACGAGTACAGAGAGAACGTTTCTTTAATGAAGCTGATTATGTAAGATTGAAGGATAGCTATATCTTAGATATGGATAAATTAAAGATCGCCAAGAAGGATCTTTCTATTTTACATCCATTACCTCGTGTGAATGAGATTTCTGTAAAAGTTG
>OGDN01000482.1_pt1 | contig 81902 bp, 75 predicted proteins | sample 1570271 | NCBI WGS metagenome assembly OGDN01 (sample SAMEA4384481, study PRJEB24528) | human gut metagenome | reverse complement strand
TCCAGCTGAGTTTTGAGAAAAAGTGAAGGTGTACGGATCAACTCGCGAATCAACCTAAACGGTTACCCGCGCTACGCTCCCTTTCTTCAGCTCAAATCAATCTTGTCATGTCGTATATATCATGATATTCTCTTTGCTCATATAACTAGTAGCATAACGTAATATATGCGTGTACTTATTCGTGCATACAGATTATGTTAAGGAGGATCTTCTATGGGGTTGCCGATTAACCGTTCAGCTGGAGCGATTGCAGGTGTTTCGCTATTGGGACTACTCTTGAGCATATCGCTCATCGCATGCTCTCCCACCAAAGAGCATGCGATGGAGGAAAATGAGCTTCCAGCAACTTCTAGTATCGACCAAGCTGAGTCTCTCCCCATAGGAGACAACGGACAAACTACCACAGTTGAATTATACGGCATCAATGTACCAATAGGCGAAGATTGGCAGAACGATGGTGACAGAGGAACCGACGGCTTGTGGTATGCCTCTGGATACAGCTCAAATGCGCAAGTTTGCGTTCAGGAAAACTCGATGGATAATATGCCAATAGAAGAATGCGAACAGTCTTTGGAAGAGTTCTGCGACGGAATACTCGCGGAATACACGAATCCAGAAGTAAACATCAGTCAAAACATCTGCTCCATTCAGGGTATTAGTTGCAGGATCGCTTCTGCCTCTAATGCAAACATTAATGGAGATTTATACAACTTATGCATTCTCGTATTGCCCAGTGAGAACAAAATCGTTTCCCTGTTTTATGCGATAGATGCAGCAACTGGAACAGAAGGCTGCTGGTATCTTGAGAGCCTTGCTCGCCAAACCACATACACTAAAGATGAATTGACTATTATTCAGAACGCAATGCAAGAACGGCGAGAGGAAGAAGAGGCGAAAGCGAAAACGGAGGCAGAGGAGAAGGCCGCTCGCGAAGCGCTTGCCAACGCTACCCATCCCGCCGGCACGTATAAGGTGGGGGAAGACATACCGGCAGGCGAGTACAAGCTGGAATCCTCCGGCAAAGGAGGGTATTACTGTGTGTACCCAGATACAAGCAAATCCGAGATGCTTGAAAACGACAATTTCTCCAGTGTAAACTATATAAATCTGGAAGATGGTCAGTGCATCGAGCTATCACGTTGTTCCATGGTCGAAATCGCTTATGCCACACCAACAAGCACACCGAGCGGAGACGGGATGTACAAAATCGGATTCGACATCCCCGCTGGAGAGTACAAGCTTTCCGCAACCGACGATCGCGGATATTACTGCATCTACGACAATTCCTCTGTCACCCGCGATATTCAGGAGAATGACAATTTTGAGGGAACGACATATTGCACCGTAAGCAACAGCCAGTATCTCGTCGTCAGCAGAGCAGAAATCATACTTTAGATAAATAAAGTAATCTTTGTGCGTGTATAATTCGAAATGGTAAGCAGCTATCACATGAAGCGCTGAGGGATCTCGATCTAAATGCGGTCAGAAACCAGTATAAATCGAAACGGATCTTAAACGCGTCTACAGCCGCACGGGGATGCCGGCGTCTCGCATGGACTCCTTTACTTGGCGCACGGTGAGCTCGCCGAAGTGGAAGACGCTGGCGGCGAGCACGGCGTCGGCCTCGCCCTCGATGATGCCCTCGGCGAAGTGCTCGAGCTTGCCCACGCCGCCGCTGGCGATGACGGGGATGTCCACGGCCCGGGCCACGGAGCGCGTCAGGTGACAGTCGAAGCCGTCGCGGCTGCCGTCGCGATCCATGGAGGTGAGCAGAATCTCCCCCGCCCCGCGCCGAGCCGCCTCGCGAGCCCATTCGATGGCGTCGATGTGGGTGTTCTTGCGGCCACCGGCCACGTAGACCTCCCACTTGTTGGGATTGCCGGGCACCGCTTTCGCGTCGATGGCGCAGAGGATCGCCTGGGTGCCGAAAGCCCGGGCCGCATCAGTGATGAGCTGGGGGTTCGCCACGGCCGCCGAGTTCACCGACACCTTGTCGGCGCCGGCGGCGATCATCTTGCGAATATCGGCCACGCTGCGGAAGCCGCCGCCCACGCAGTAAGGGAGGTGCAGCTCGGCCGAGGCGTGGCTCGCGAGCTCCACCGTGGTGGCGCGGTCGTCGCTCGTGGCGGTGATGTCCAAGAAGATCACCTCGTCCGCCTTCTGCTCGTCGTAGGCGCGAGCCAGCTCGATGGGGTCGCCCGCATCGCGCAGCCCCACGAAGTTCACGCCCTTCACGACGCGGCCGTCCTTTACGTCCAGGCAGGGGATTACTCTCTTTGTCAGCATCTTTTGTCAACCTGTCCGTCAGCGAACCAGACGGTATTGCGATTCGCTCAGACAGTCCTCGCTGGTATCGAAGGCGTCAGGGCTAACCGCTCCCCATCGTTTATCGCCTTCGATACCATCTGCGGAACTCGCTCGGTCGCAACACCGTCTGTTTCGCCGACTACTCTCACTCTCTCGATAAGATTCGCTCGGTCAAGGCACCCGGCATCGCCCGGGCTGCTCTTCCTTGCTTGCTAGCTTTCCAACTCTTCGATGGTCAGGGGACGCCCCTCCTCTTCCAACTGATCGGACAGGTGGAAGGTGCCGTCGCACGCCGCAACGCCGTCGACCACGGTAAGAGTGCCCTCGTAGATGGCCCGACCGGTAATGACGCCTTCCACGGCGTCGGCGATGGGGGCCAGCGCCCGGATGTCAGCTGCGGTGGCGATGCCGCCGGAGACGATGACCGGGTTGCCGAAGGCGGCGGCCATCTTCGCGTAGGCGTCGTTCTCCACGCCGGTCTGCATGCCGTCGCGGGCGATGTCGGTGTAGACGAGGTGCTCGTAGCCCAGCGCCGCCATGCGGCGGGCCAGATCGGCGGCGGCCACACCCGAGCCTTCCGTCCAGCCGGCCACAGCGGCCTCGCCGGCCTTGGCGTCGATGCCGGCGACCAGCGCGTCCGGCCCGAACTTCTCCATGGCCGCTTGGGCAAACTCGGGATCGCGCACGAGCGCGGTGCCCAGGATGACGCGGGTCGCTCCGGCGTCCAGCAAACGCTCCGCAGCCTCCAGGGAGCGCACGCCGCCGCCCACTTCCACCTTCAGGCTCGTGCGAGCTAAAATCGCTCGCACCACTTCCAAGTTATCGGGATTGCCGGACTTTGCGCCGTCCAAATCCACCACGTGGAGCCACGTCGCACCGGCCTCCTCGAACAGCTGGGCCTGCAAGGCCGGATCGTCGTTGTACACGGTGACGGCGGCATAGTCTCCCTTGGCCAGGCGCACCGCGCGCCCTCCCAAAAGATCGATGGCGGGAAGAAGATACATGGCTACTCCTTTGACGCGGCGGGGCTTTCCGCCACCTTATCAGCGTGCGCGCTGCCGGCGCGCGCGGCTCGTGCAATGGTTGCGAAGTTGGCAAGCAGGCGCGCGCCCGCATCCGAGCTCTTCTCCGGATGGAACTGCACGCCGAAGACGGGACGGCCCGGCACCTGCACGGCGCAGGGGAAGGTCACCGAGTGCACCGTCTCGGCAATGGTGGCCACGCTCGGCGGCGCCACGAAGCTGTGGGTGAAGTAGAAGAACTCGCCGGGCGCGATTCCATCGAACAGCGAATTCGGCTCGGAGAACTCCACGGAGTTCCATCCCACATGGGGCACTTTGTAGGCGCGGCCGGCAGCGTCGGTGCGGGGCATGGCGTCCACCACGCCCTCGATGAAGCCGAGGCCGCGTGGCAGCGGGCCGTCAGCGGGCGCGTGCTCGGTGCCCGCCTCGAACATGAGGTGCATCCCAAGGCAGATGCCCAAAAACGGCGCGCCGCCGGCCACCGCCGCGCGCACCGCCTCCATCTGGCCCATCTCCTCCATGGACGCGGCGGCATCGGCGAAGGCCCCCACGCCGGGCAGCACCACGGCGTCGGCCGCGCGGATGACATCCGCCTTATCGGTCACGACGACGTCTGCCCCCGCGCCTACAAGTCCCCGCTCCACCGAGAGCAGGTTTCCCTTATGGTAGTCGACAATGACGATGCTCATAGCACGCCTTTAGTTGAGGGAACCGCGCCACCCAGGGCCGGGTCGACGGCCACGGCCTGGCGCAGGGCGCGGCCTGCCGCCTTGAAGGCGGCCTCGAAGATGTGGTGCACGTTGTCGCCAGCGAGCTGCCGGATGTGCAGGGTGATGCCCGCGTTAGCGGCAAGCGCGATGAAGAACTCCCGGGCGAGCTGAGTGTCGAAATCGCCCACCATGCCGAACGGCGCCTCGACGTCCCAGTGCAGCTGCCCGCGTCCGGAGATATCCAGAGCCGCCAGCACCAGCGCCTCGTCCATCGGCACGAACGCGCTGCCAAACCGCTCGATGCCGGCCTTCTCTCCCAAGGCCTCGGCCAGAGCGCGGCCCAGCACGATGCCCGTGTCCTCCACCGTGTGGTGGCCGTCCACATGCAAGTCGCCGCGCACCGACACCTTCAGATCGAAACGGCCGTGACGTGCAAAAGCGCATAGCATGTGGTCGAAGAACCCGATGCCGCACGCCACGTCCGCACGTCCCGCGCCGTCCAGGTTCACCGTGACCTCGATGCGCGTCTCCGCCGTCTCGCGGAGGATGGTGGCCTCTCTCGTCATTGCTCTCCTTCCCTATTGCATAGCCCGCGCGCGCTGGGCACGGCTCTCGGCGAGAAAGTCGCGCAGCCCGCGGATGAACGCGTCGTTCTGTTCCGGCGTGCCGATGGTCGCCCGCAGACAGCCCTCGAGCATGGGGGCGCTGCTGAAATCGCGCACGAGCACGCCGCGGTCGTACAGGTACTGCCAGGCCGCCCCGGCATCTTCCATTGAGAACAGAATCCAGTTGGAATCCGACGGGTAGGCGGTCACGCCGGGCAGGGTGCGCAGCGCCTCCATGACGCGGCCCCGCTCCTCGATGATCTCGCGGATGCCCGGCTCGAAGCGGGCGCGGTTCTCGAAGACCACCTCTCCTATGGCCTGGGAGATGGCGTCCACGGAATAGGGCTGGCGCACCTTGCACAGCTCCTCGATGACCGGCGCGTTCGCCAAAACGTAGCCCAGGCGCGCACCAGCCAGCGAGAACGCCTTCGAGAACGTGCGCAGGATGGCGAGGTTCTCGTGGGTCGCCAGCAAAGGGCGCACCGTGGCGCGCGAGAACTCGAAGTAGGCCTCGTCCACCAGCACGAGCGCATCGGTGGCGTCGAGCAGCTCTTCGATGAACGCCGTGGACGCCCTCTGGCCCGTGGGGTTGTTCGGACTCGTCACGATGACGAAGTCGATGTCGCCCTTCCCCACGCGCTCAAGCACTGCCGCTTCGTCGATGGAGAAGTCGGCCCGACGCGGCACATCCACGCAGCGGGTGTTCGTGAGCCGTGCGTTGGCCGCGTACACCGAGAAGGTCGGGGGCAGGTTCAGGAAGCTGCGCCCCGGGCCGCCCCAAGCGAGGGCCACATCGAACAAAAGCTCGTCGCCGCCGTTGCCCAGAAGGACATTGGCGCGGTCGAGCCCGTTGGCCTCGGCGATGAGATCGCGCAGGCGGTTGGCCAGAGGATCGGGATAGCGGTTCAGAGGCACCTGGGCAATGCGACGCGCAATGGCGGCGCGCACCTCGGCGTCCACGTCGCGCGGATTCTCGTTGGCCGACAGGTACGCCTCGGCCGGCAGGTACTTCGGGTCGTAGGGAACGAGTCCCTCAAGCTGGGGCGCCGACGCGCGAACCTTATTCACCGCGCGCCTCGCCGTCCTCCACGCCCGCCGCGGCCGAGCCGGCCACGCTCGCCTGCTCGGCGTCCAGCAGCGCCTTAAGACGCAGGGCCACCGAGCGGGCATGGGCCCACAGCCCCTCGTGGGTGGCGATCTGCACCACGGCGCGCGCGTCGTTCTTCAGGGCCGCCGGGCTGTACTGGATGATGGAGGACTTCTTCACGAAGTCGTCCACGGAAAGGGGCGACGAGTAGCGGGCCGTGCCGCCGGTGGGCAGCGTGTGGTTGGGGCCGGCCACGTAATCGCCCACGGCCTCCGGCGTCCACGCGCCCAAGAAGATGGCCCCGGCGTTGCGGATGGCGCCCAGGTACTCCATGGCGCCCTCCACGTGCATCTCCAAGTGCTCGGGCGCGATGACGTTCACTGCCTCCAGGGCCTGATCCATGGAAGTGCACACGACGATGAGCCCGTGGTCGTCCAGGGAGGTGCGGGTGATGTCGGCGCGGGTGGAATCGGCCAGGTGCACCTGGATGGCCGCCTCCACTGCGTCGGCGTAGGCGTCCGAGAAGGTGACGAGGTAGCAGGCCGCCAGGGGATCGTGCTCGGCCTGGGCCATGAGATCGATGGCCACCAGCCGCGGGTCGGCCGTCTCGTCGGCCACGACGCAGACCTCCGACGGCCCGGCGATCATGTCGATGCCCACATCGCCCGAGACGAGCTTCTTGGCCGCGGCCACGAAGGCGTTGCCCGGGCCGGTGATCTTGGCCACCGGGCGGATGGTCTCGGTGCCGTAGGCGAGCGCCGCCACGGCCTGGGCGCCGCCGACGGTGTAGATCTCGGTCACGCCGGCGATCTTGCAAGCGGCGAGAATGGCCGCGTCCAGCGTGCCGTCCTTGGTGGGCGGCGTCACGCAGACGATGCGCTCCACGCCGGCCACCTGGGCGGGCAGGGCGTTCATGAGCACCGTGGAGGGGTACAGCGCCCGTCCCCCGGGCACGTAGATGCCCACGGATTCGAGCGGCGTCACCTTCGAGCCCACAATGGCCCCGTCCTCGCGGGCGAAGAACCAGCTCTGCTGCTTCTGGCGCTCGTGGAAGTCGCGGATCTGGGCCGCGGCGTGCCTCAGGGCCTCGAGGGTGTCCGGGTCCACTTCCGCCATCGCGGCGTCGATGGCCTCGGGCGGCACGCGGAAGTTCTCGATGGCCACGCCGTCGAACTTCTCGGTAAGCGCGCGCAGGGCACCGTCGCCCTCTTGGCGCACCTGCTCGATGATGGCGGTGGCCGCCTCAAGGGCGCCGGGGTTGAAGGCGCCGGTGCGGTCGATGAAGTCGCTCGTGAAGGGCTCGAGGGGTTGCAGGTCGATTCGTCTCATGGTCATGGGGCGCACTCCTTAGGATAGGCTCGGTTGGACAGGGTTGGAAGCGCCGGCGATGGGCGCGTAAGTGTGCTTGGGGGCGTTCTCGGCGAGCACGCGGGCCAGCGCCACGATGCGCTCGTCGGTGCGCAGGGCGCAGCCGTTGGCGAAGAAGCGGGCCGTGGAGGCGAGCACCTCTTCCACAATCTCCAGGTTGTTCTCGCGCAGGGTGGTTCCCGTGGCGGTGATGTCGACGATGCGCTCGGCCATGCCGGTGATGGGCGCCAGCTCGATGTTGCCGTGCAGGTAGACGATCTCCACCTGGGTGCCGGTGCGCGCGAAATGGGCACGGGTGATGGAGGGGTACTTCGTGGCAATGCGGATGCTGCCGAGCTTGCGGTAGCGCTCCTCGATGGCCGCACTCGTGCCGGCCGACTCCGCCACGACGAAGCGGCAGCCGCCGAAGCGCAGATCGACCAGCTCCTCCACGGCCGCGCCCACTTCCAGAAGCGAGTCCTTGCCGCAGATGCCGCAGTCGGCGGCGCCCAGGGCCACGAAGACGGGCGCGTCGGAGGGCCGCACGATGATGTAGTCGACCCCGGGGTTGGAAATGACGAGTGCGCGGCCCGGATTGGCAAGTCCTGTCACGTCGAGCCCGGCCTCTTCCAAACAGGCGATGGCCTCGGTGTTCAGGGAGCCTTTGGGCACGGCGATGCGCAACGGGCGGCCAGAGGCGGCCGCGGCGTCGGCCTCGGCAGAGGCAGCGGCCATGGCCTGCTCCAGCGAGAAGGCGAAGCCCGCGGCGGGACGATCGGCCCCGAAGGCGCCTATCATGCGGTCGTAGCGGCCGCCGGAGCCCAGAGGCGAGCCCAGATAGGGCGAGCAGGCCTCGAAGACGAGGCCCGTGTAGTAGTTGAAGGAGCTGGCCACCGAGAAGTCGACGAGCACGGAGTCGGCCAGGCCGGCCTCGCCCAGAAGATCGTAGGTGGCCTGGAAGTCGTCCAGGTCGGCCACGCACCCGAGCGGAGTCACGAGCGCGCGCACCGCGTCGATGGCGTCCTGGGCGCCCCGGATGCGCGCGAGCTGACGGATGGCCTCGGTGTAGGCGGGCGCGGCAGCCCCCGCATCGACGGCCTCCCCTTCCACGGCGCGCCCCATGGCGGCGTCACACAAACGGTCGAGGGCCACGAAGTCGGAGCCGTGATAGGCATCCAGCACCGCGGCCTTCCACGGCTCGGCGGCCCCCGAGCGCTCGAGCAGGGCCCGGAGCACCCCTACCGTGGCCATGGCGAGCACGAACTGCGTCGCTCCGGCCAGCCGCAGCGCCTCGGCGAACAGCGCGACGATCTCGGCATCGGCCGCCGGCCCCACTTCCCCGATGCACTCCACGCCGCACTGGGTGAGCTCGCGGGCCTGCACCTGGTTCTCCGTCTCGGCCTCGCGAAAGACCCGCTGGGTGTAGCGGAAGCGCAAGGGGCCGGGGACGTTGGCCAGGCGCGTGGCGCACATGCGCGCGATCTGCAGGGTGACGTCCGGGCGCATGGCCAGAAGGTCGCCCCGGGAGTCGAAGAACTTGAAGGGAGTGGCCGGCACCCGTCCGCCGGCCCGCAGGACGTCCATCACCTCCAGGGTGGGCGTCTCGATGGGCACGTAGCCGCGAGAGGCGAACAGGTCGGCCACGGCCCGGGTGATGGCCTCGCGGACGCGCGCCTCCTCGGAGAGCACGTCGCGGAAGCCCGATGGTGTCACAGCGTTCAACGCACATTCCTCACTGGCGCAAACGACGCGCGAACGGCCCAAGACCTGTGACCCGGCATGCATGCAGCCGGAGCTTTCGCCCTGGCTCGCAGTCAGCCGAGGCCATCGCCTGGCTCGTCTCGTCGCAAGCGCCTTCGATTACCGAGATTGTCATGTTACACGCCCTCTCCCCTCCCGGCGCACCGGGACGGCAAACGGCGAATTATCGACAGAGTTCCCGCGCAAAGAACGCACGAGGATCTCGCATCGATGCTAGTACTTTATCACAGTAGAGTGCTAAAGCAATGGGATTTTCGCCTACGGTTGGAATTACTCCGCAGGCTCGATGATCATGGCGCGGAGGATGCCGGGGGTGTCGTAGGCGCGCTTGCCGGCGCCCATGCCGATGGCCTTGATGGAGAAGCGCTCGGGAAGGGCGGCTTCCGTGCGCAGAGCGGCGGCCGCGGCGGCGCCCGTGGGGGTGACGAGCTCGCCTTCCACGTCCACCGGGGAAAGCGTCAATCCGGCAGCTTCGGCGATGAACGCCGTGGCCGGGGCGGGCACGGGGATGAGGCCGTGTTGGCAGCGCACCGTGCCGTACCCGCAGGGCAGATCGGACACGACAACGCCGTCGGGCGCCAAGTCGTCGGCCGCCACGGCGATGGCAATAATGTCGGCGATGGAATCCACGGCGCCCACCTCGTGGAAGTGAACTTCCCCAACAGGTACGCCATGAGCCCGCGCCTCGGCGTCGGCCACGAAGCCGAACATGCGGTGCGCAATGGCCTTGGCGCCGTCGGTCATGGCGGCACCGTCGATGATCTGCGCTATTTCCGCAGGGCCGCGGTGGTGGTGGCCACCGGGGGCACCGTGGGCATGGTCGTGATCGTGGGCGCGACCATGGTCGCGATCGTGGTCATGGCCGTGGCCGTGCTCGCTTGCGCCTCCGTGCCCGTGCAGGTAGGCCATATCATGGTCGTGGTTCTCGTGGGCGGCATCCAGCACGACGCTGAAGTCGCAGACGTCCAAACCCGACTTCTTCACCCGGGATATCTCCACAGCGAAACCTTCCACAGGCAGGCTCTCCAGCGCCCGGCGCACCGCTTCCTCGCTCGCGCCTGCATCCAGCAGGGCCGCCGCGCACATGTCGCCGCTGATACCGGAGGTGCATTCCAAGTAGAGAAGTTTCGTCATTGCATCGCCTTTCATGATGGTGCCGCCCTCGAGGCGCCCGCGTTCGGCGGGAACCGCCGCAGGTTTATCCCTGTCGGGAATTCAAGTGATTGATGGCGCTTGCCTGGAAGGCGGCGCCGAAGCCGTTGTCGATGTTGACCACCGACACGCCGCTCGCACACGAGTTCAACATGGCGAGCAGGGCGGTCACGCCGCCGAACGAGGCGCCGTAGCCCACCGAGGTGGGCACCGCGATCACCGGCGCGGAGACGAGACCCCCCACCACGGAGGCGAGCGCGCCCTCCATGCCGGCCACCGCCACCACGACTCGGGCCGCGCGCAGCTCGTCGGCCACATCCAAGAGTCGATGGATGCCCGCCACGCCCACATCGTAGAAGCGCCGCACCTCGTTGCCGAGGAACTCCGCGGTGAACGCCGCCTCCTCGGCCACGGGCAGATCGCTCGTGCCGGCGCAGGCGATGGCCACCACTCCGTCCCCGTCGGGCGCGGGCATGCCGCCGAACACGACGAGCCGCGCCGTCGCGTAGTAGGCGCACGGGGCGATCCCGCCGTCGTCGCCCCATAGAGCGGCCACGGCATCGGCCTTCTTCGCGTCCACGCGGGTCGCCAGAACGCGCGGTTGACCGGCGCCCATGAGCGACGAGGCGATGGCGGCGATCTGCTCGGCGGTCTTTCCCTCGCCGTAAATCACCTCGCCGGCGCCCTGTCGCATCGCACGGTCGTAGTCGGGCCGCGCGAACGCGGCTCCGCCGCAAAGACTCTCAGAATTCTCGCTCTGGTGAAAGGCCACGGCCACCCCGCTTTCCGACGAACGCCCTCACTCGTTCTCAGTTGGTTTCTCGGAAAGCCATGATAAATGTTGGAGTCAGCTCCAATAAAAGACTCGAGGGCAACGCCCACGGAACAAACGCATTCGCGGCGGTTACTCCCCCGCGCGCAGAATCCGATCGGTGGCCGTCATGACCTCGTCGTAGTGCTCGATCTTGTACTCGAGACGCGCCAAGGCCCGCTCCAGGCCGGCAATGCGCTCCCGGATCTCGTCGCCCTGCCTCAAAAGAAGCTCCTTGCGGGCCGCCGTCGTCTCGTCGCCCTGTTCCAGAAGTTCCATGTACTCCACCAAAGACTCGATGGACATGCCGGCATCGCGCATGCATTTGACGAACTCGACGGCGTTGCAGCTGGCCTCATCGTAATCGCGAATGCCGCTCTTGTTGCGAGGCACATGGCGCAACAGGCCAATGCGCTCGTAATAGCGCAGCGTGTCGGTGGAAACACCGTAGCGCTTGCTGACTTCCGCAATCTTCATGCCGTCCCCTTCGAAACGCGCCGCTGCGCATCTCACGTTCGCGCAGCCTGCGTGCCCATTAGACCATATGGAGTATGCTACAAGTCAATAGATCAAAATAATATCCCATGGAAAAGCCCCGCACACAGCCTATTTTTACCGTTCGTCAACGCTTTGGGAAAGGGCCTTTTTGAGCACGCGCAAGGCATTTCCCCGATGAGATATGCCGTTCTTCTCGGCCTGGGAGACCTCGGCCAGCGCTCGCGTGCCGCCGTACTCGTCGGGCAAAAACAGCGGATCGTAGCCGAAACCCTCGCTGCCGCGGGGCTCGCGCCCGATGGCGCCCTCGATGGTGCCGCGGGCCACCGATTCCGTGCCATCCTCGTCGATGAACACGAGCGTGCACACGAACCGCGCCGTGCGCTCGGCGTCCGGCACGGCGGCAAGCTCGGCCAGAAGCTTCGCGTTGTTGGCTGCGTCGTCCCCGTCGGGTCCCGCGTAGCGCGCCGAGAAGACCCCCGGCGCGCCGCCCAGGGCGTCCACCTCCAAACCGGAGTCGTCGGCGAGCACCGCCACAAAGCGCCCCAGCGACTCCCGTGCCGCCGCACGCGCCGCCCGGGCCTTGATGCGGGCGTTGCCCTCGAAGCTGTCGGCGTCCTCGGCCGGATCTGATGTCACCCCCGCCTCGGCCAGCGTCGTGAACGTCCAGCCCTCGAAGTTCAGGGCCGTGCGGATCTCCTCCACCTTGTGGGCGTTGTTCGTAGCGATGAGCACTTCCTTCACGGGCTCCTCCTTGCAGACGGGCACCTCGCCGGTGCGAGCGGTTGCTTACAGTGCGGGCAGATCCACATGCGCGACGACGTCCATGGGGCGGGCGAGCACGCGGCCGCCGAAGCGCCGGAACTCCTCCACGTCGTCGGCCGTGGTGAAAAACGAGTGGACGGGCACGTTGCCCGAACGGGCATGGGCACGGCGCCGGCGCAGGATGTGATCGACGTCGCGGGCCGTCTCATCGGCCGAGTTCACCAGCGTGACCTTGCGCCCCACCACGCCCCCGATGAGCGCCTTCAGAAGCGGATAGTGGGTGCAGCCCAAAACGAGCGTGTCGATGTCGCAGCGGCGCAGCGGCTCCAGGTACTGCCGGGCGATGTCTTCGAACTCCGGGCGGATGTAGACCTTGGTGGTGTCGGCCATGTAGTCCTCGATGGGCCCGTCGGAGAGCTTCAGCCCCATCTCGGCGATCTCCACGAACCGGGGCGTCGCCGTGGAGAACACGGTGATGCCGGCGTCGATGTGGCGAATGGCGTCGCTGTAGGCGTTGGAATCCACGGTGCCCTTGGTGGCGATGACCCCCACGCGCCGGTTGAGCGTCGTGTGGGCCGCCGCCCGGGCGCCCGGCTCCACCACGCCGACGACGGGCACGGAGAAGTTCTCCTGGGCATGGGCGAGACCGGCGGCCGTGGCCGTGTTGCAGGCGATGACGATCATCTTCACGTCCCGGCCGACGAGCCACGTGCAGATCTGCTGCACGAAGCCGTCCACCTCGGCCTGATCGCGGGGCCCGTAGGGGCAGCGCGCCGAGTCGCCGAAGTACAGGATGGACTCCTCCGGCAGGCGCTTCTGCAGCGCGCGGGCCACCGTGAGGCCCCCGTAGCCGGAATCGAACACCCCGATGGGGCGGTTGTCGAATCGCTCCGTATCCACAGCGCCCTACTCGTGCACGACGACAACGTCGCCCACCGACAGAAGCCCGTGGAGCTCTTCGGCCTTATCGGGAGGCAGGTTGACGCAGCCGTGGCTGCCGTGCTCGACGTACCAGTCGCCGCCGAACTTCTCCTGCCAGCCCGCGTCGTGGAAGCCCACGGAGTTGTCCTTGAAGGGCATCCAGAACTCCACCTCGGTCTCGTAGTCCTTGGTGCCGTCGGGCTTGTAGCCGCGCAGCACCGACTTGCCGTCGTTGGTCTTGATGTAGTAGGTGCCCTGGGGCGTGTCGCGTCCGTCGGCGGGCTTGCCGCTGACAATGTCGCTCTCCCAGATAATGGCGCCGTCATCGCCGTAGAAGCGCGCGTGCTGCTCAGTGAGATCCACGTCAATGTAGCGGGTGCCGAAGTCGCGGCCGCCCTCGTCGGGGGCCTGGGCCGCGTTCTGCTTCATGATGATCTCCAGCGTGCCGCCCGCCCCGGAGGTGAGCGCCTCGCGCACGGCGTCGGCGGTGGCCTGGCTGTCGGTGATCCAGCCGTAGTCGCCGCCCTTCACCGTGACGGCCTTGCCGTCGGGACGCGTGAACGTGCGGGTAGCGCCCGTGGTGTCCATGGCGTTCACCTTCTCCTTCACCGCCGCCACCAAAGGCTCAGGGTCGAAGGTCACGGAGAGGTCGTCACCCAAGGTGATGTGCTCGGCGATCTCGTCGGCGGTGATGGCCATCTTCTCGGCGCCCGCCATGGTGAGAGCAAGCGCCCCGCCGAGGTACTTGTTGGCCGCATCGCGCGCCTCGGCCAGCGCGGGGTCGTCGCGCGTCACCGTGGGCTTGGCCAGCACGGCGTCGGAGAGCGTCACCTTCGGAGCGAAGTTCACCGTGCCCCGCGTCACCTCGTCGATGACGACGTCGGACAGGAGGGTGTTGCCCTCCTCCTCGGGCACGACGACATAGCCGCCCTCGTCGGCGTCATAGGCCACGGTGGCGTTCTTGGGAGCGGTGCCGCGGGCGTTGGCCTCCTCTACGGCGGCGGTCAGCGTGTCGGCCAGCTTCGAGTTCTCCAGGGTGGAGACCAAATCATCGGTGTCGTCGTGGCGCTGGAACACCTCGTAGGGCCACGCCCAGGGATTCATCTCGGCCAGAAGGCCATCGGCGATAGACTGGCTGTCGAGCGCCATGCCCATGTCCGTGGCGTCCAGCGTGAGGGAAAGACCCGGGCCCTCCACCTTGAAGGTGTAGTCGCCCAGCACATTGTCGAGCATCTGGTGGACCTCTTCGGGCGTCTTACCGGAGATGTCCATGCCGATGATAGTGGACTGAGGGAAGAAGCGCCCGGAGAACACGATGACGCCGGCGAAGTAGACAAGGGCGATGGCGCCTAGAATGGAGGCCATCACGATGCCGAAGATCTTGAGTCCTCGGTGCTTCTTGGGCGGCCGGGCATTCACCTGGTAGCCGGGCACGTAGCCGCCGGACGTCGGGCCCATGGGGGGCACGACGGGCATGGCGCCGGTGCCGCTGCTTGCGGGGCGCGAAGGCTGAGGGGGCATCGCGGCGGTTCCCTGGTCGACCTGGGGCGGCATCGCGCCCGTGGCCTGGGGCCCCACGGGCCTCGGCGCGCCGAAGCGGCCCTCGGGCATGACGAAGCCGCGGGTCGCGCTTGCGCCGGCGTCGGGAGTGTTATGGGCAGATTTGCTGTGTCGTGACATAGTGCGCTTCCGTGCTGCGTTTCAACTTACTGTTCGGGACCGCCGCGCGCGTCGGCGGATGCGCCTTTGCCCATTATAAGCCAAGGAGCCCGCGGCCGCCGGCGGATACGTCGTTCGGCGCTACTTTCCCACAGTCTGAGCCCTGCGCGCCACCCTTCATCCCATTCCCCACGACTCCCCCACAGAACTTAAAGGATTTTCAGCCCGTTTCCCCAGAACATGACCGTTTTCGTAAGATATATGCCGCGAGAGAAAAGCGGCCGCCCCGAAGAGCGGCCGCGAAAAGCTTGGTGGAGGCGCGGAGAATCGAACTCCGGTCCATACTAAATTGTCCACAAGGCGCTACAGGCTTAGTCAGCGATCGGGCTTCGGAGCGGATCGGTTCGCAGACCAACGTGGCCGCTCCTAGTCGGTTCGGTCTTTCCCGCGGCCATACCGACTACGTGCCGCGGGGCATTCCCCTGAAATGACACCTTGCCCGGTTCGGGGAAGCACCGGGGTCGGTGATCACCAAAAACTGCTGTTAGGCAGCCATGGCGGCCGGCATGTAGTAGCCGGTCTTAGAAGTGTTTTTGCCAATTAACTTGACGGTACCCCTGTTTAGCGTGGCGAGGAGACCACGGCCTGCTCCTCGTTTCGAACTTACCATGTCGAAACCAGTCGCCCCCTTTAAGGGTTGTCGATTTATTCTAGCGGGCGCGCCGCTCCTGTCAAGAGCCGCACCATCGGCCCCGTCAGCCCGACACGCCCGAGCCGCCGCGGCGCTAGGCCGCCACGCGGATGAGCTCGGCGCCGCTCAGGTCGTAATCGTCCAAGCACACGCTCTGGCGCGCCGGCTCGTCGTAGGTGCACCAGTAATAGGTCTTGGTGGCCGCCGAGTAGCCGTCGGAGAACATCGTGTACTCGAAGCGATCGTCGGCCATCTGCGCGCCGCCCTTGCACATGGACGCGCCCTCAAGCGTGCGGAACAGGCGCGTCACATTGGCGGCCTCCCCCTCTTCTGCGGGATAATGCGCATTCAGGAAGGCGGCCCGCACGAAGCGGCTGGCCGGATCGTAGCCGCCCGGGAACCCGATCATGCCCGCGCCGCTGCCGAACGCGCGCAGGGTGTCGCGCGTCCACGCAACCGGCTCGGGATGCGCGGTCTCGATGTGCATATAGTTACGCACATTCTCGGTATGCCAGGGGAAGGGCGGCTGGTTGGTAAGCACGTCCAGCCCGTCGTCGTACACGTGCATGCCGTCGGCTTGGCATTCGATGACGATGGACTCCTTCCCATCGCCTACCAGCCAGTGCAGCTGGGCCACGCCATAGCCCTCGCTGGGCGCCTTGGCCACGATGACAACGTCCTTAAGCGCCTTGCGCACCTCGGCCACCGTGGAGAAGCTCGCCGCCACCCACAGAGGGAACTCGTAGGCCGCCACGTTCACCGCTCCCTTTTCGGGAGCTTCGGCGAACTGGGCGTAGCCGGGGAAGTTAAGGCCGGCGATGGCGAGTCCCGCCTCGTTGGCGCAATCGAAGTAGCACGGCACGCCGCCCACGACGATGCCCATGCCCACGCAGGCATGCTCGGGACTCAGCGAACCAAGGAACTGCGTGGGGATAGACGCCCCTCGCGGGGTGATGACCACGCCCTCGCCGTAGCTCTCGCACCAATCGAGGTTGCGGCCGAAATACAAGTTGCCGGCTGCATCGGCAAAACGAACGCCCGTGCACATAATGATCTCCTAACGACGAAATGGGAGCGACCCAACCGATCGCTCCCATTCATGGTAGGCCCCGATGACCGACGTTCGCCGATGCGGGCCGTCTCCGTTGTCGTTTCGACAGCGCCTTGTCGCCGTTACTTTTTCTTCTTAAGGAAACTCAGCGAATCGGAGATCTCGTCGAAGGTGCTCTTCAGCTCGGCGGCCACCTGAACGCCGTCCTTGTAGATGGCGTTCACGTCCCTGGTGGCGGCGGCCACGCCCTCGCGGCTGATGCCGAGGTCGAACTCATCGCCGTCCGAGGTGCGCTCCACGCGCACGCCGTCGCCGTCGTTGTCCTCGGCGACGTAGTAGTACTCCTGCTCGTTGCCGTCCTCGTCGAGCAAGATGAAGCCGATCTCGTTGTCGTGCTCGTCGACGATCACCGCATAGACATCGCCGTCCTCGATCTCCATCTCGATGACTTCGCTCTCCTCTTCGGGCTCCTCCTCGATGTGATAGCCCTCCGAGTGCAGGATGTCGGCGTCCTCCTCGGCCTGGATGGCCTCGGGCACCTCGTCGGGATCCCAGCCGTCGTAGTCGGCCTCGTTGTCGGTCATGAAGCTGTCGTAGGCGTGCTCCAAGTCGCTTTCGGCGGCATCCTCCTCATCGGCGTCGAAGAGGGCGTCCTCGTCGTCCTCGGCGTCTTCCAGCTCTGTTTCCTGGTCGGTCCACTCGGCATCGGTCTCGCCGACCTCTTCCATGCTCTCAAGCTCTTCGTCAAGACCCATTGCCAGACTCCTAACCTCGTGATGTACGTGCGCGGGCGACCTCGCCCGCCGAACCTATGATGCCACGACTTCCCGCGCCGTGGCCCTCCCGCGCCGTTTCGTTGACCGAGCGTGAACGTGCCAAGGCGCGACGCCGGTCGTGCAGCCCGCAGACACCGAGCGAAGGCGGTGGCGCAACCGAACGCCGGCGCGCGGCGCAGCCCCGCAGACCCCGGCCTAGCGAACGCGCTCCTTCAGCGCGCGGTCGATCTCGCGCTTGGTGTCGCGCTCCTTCATGGAGGCGCGCTTGTCGTAGAGCTTCTTGCCCCGGGCCAGCGCCAGCTCCACCTTCACCCGGCCGTCCTCGTTGAAGTACATCTTCAAGGGCACGATGGCCAGGCCCTTCTCGGCCACCTTCGCGTCCAGGTAGCGAATCTGCTTCTTGTGCAGCAGGAGCTTCCGGCGCCGGTCGGGGTCGGGGTTGAAGATGCTGCCATTGGAGTACGGCGAGATGTGCACGTTGTTGAGCCACACCTCGCCGTTCCGAATGAGGGCGAAGCAATCGGTGAGCTGGCAGTTGTTCTCCCGCAGCGAGCGCACCTCGGTGCCCGTCAGCTCGATGCCGGCCTCGTAGGTCTCCAAGATCTCGTAGTCGTGGAAGGCCCGGCGGTTCTTCGCGATGGTCTTCTCCTCGCGCTTCGGCACGGCCCTCACGCCTCCTCGGGTGCGGCGGAAGCGTCGGACGCATCGGCATCGGCATCGGCATCGGCGCCGGCGGCCTTCCCTTCCGCATTCTCGGTCACCGCGCCGCCCAGCCCCGGCACGAAGCTCGTGTCGGGGGCGAGGTCTTGTGCGAAGCGGGTGATGAGGCGCACCGTGGCCTCCAAATCGCGCAGGCAGATGACCTCGGTGGGAGTATGCATGTAGCGCAGCGGCACGGAGATGAGGCCTGTGGGAATGCCCCCGCGCGTCACCTGAATGGCCCGAGCGTCGGTACCGGTGACCGACGGCTCGGCCTCCAGCTGGTACGGAATGCCCTCCGCCTCGGCAGCGGCCACGAGGCGCTCGAACACCACGGGGTTGATGTTCGGCCCCCGCGCGATAACCGGGCCCGCCCCGCAGACGATCTTTCCGTACTTCGTTTTGTCGATGCCCGGGTAGTCCGTGGCATGGGTGACGTCGAAGGCGAGCGCCACGTCCGGATTCACGGCATGGGCGCTTGTCATGGCGCCGCGGGTGCCGATCTCCTCCTGAGTGGTGGCTACGGCGATGAAGTCGCCCGGGGCGCGGCCGGCGCGGGCCAGCTTCTCCATGACGCGACAGGCGATCCACACGCCGCACTTGTCATCGAAGCACTTCGAGACGGCCATGTCGTCGCCGAACCGCTCGAATCCGACGCCGAACGTGATGGGGTCGCCCACCCGCACAAGCTTCTTCACGCGCTTGGGCTTCATGCCCAAATCGATAACGAGGGAGGAGAGCGGCGTCACCGTCTTGCGCTCGTCCGGCTCGATGAGGTGGATGGGCTTGCGGCCCACGATGCCGCGGAGGGTGCCAGAAGCGGTGTGCACGTCGACCCGCATGCCGGGCAGGATGGCCGCGTCCACGCCGCCCAAAGAGGCCACGGAGAGGAAGCCCTCGTCGGAGATGTAGGTGACCATGAGGCCGATCTCGTCCATATGGGCCGCCAGCATGAGCGAGGGCGCACCGGCGTCGCGGCCCTCGAGTACCGCGCGCACCGAGCCCATGGTGTCGGTGGCCACTTCGTCGGCCACATCGGCGAGCCTCTCGCGCACGAGAGACGCCGCCGGTTCCTCGAAGCCCGTCGGCGAGGGAGTCTCCACCAGCTGCTTCAGAAATTTCAGGTGCTTCTTCTTCATATCACCAATATCCTTTCGAATGCTTGCGCTTGCGCTCGGGCTTGGGAGGGCGGAAGTCCAGCGCCAGCTGGCCGTCGGTGGTCTTCTCCCGCTTCTCGGCGGGAGCGGCGCCGGCGCGCTCCACCTTCTCGATGGTCCACGACACCGCGCTCGCGCCGAACAGCTCTAGCATCTTCATGCGCGCGTCGTGGGCGTTGGCCTTGGTGCCGGCCCGCGCGTCGCTCTCGAACTCGAACAGCCCGCGCTCCCTCTCGTAGGAACCCTTCGGCGACTGATAATGGGCGATGTACGTTGCCATAAACTCGCGCGCTTCCTTTCTCAAACGTTCCCGAGCCATGATAGCAGAGCGCACGAACTTCGTGGATGGCCCGGACGCCAGATTCTGCCAGGTAAATGCCACTTCGACCCCGAAATGTGCGCCCCATTTTCCACGTCTTGTACATTTCTATCTTCAACTGGCACTTTTCTGCCATTTCAGCCCCGAAATGTACAAACCGTCTCTTGTCCATCAACCATTTCTAGGCCAAAGTGGCATTTCGAAGGCAGAATCGGAAAAACATCTGGAGACGACCGGCCACCAGCCTGGGCACCGTTGGATACCAAACAGTATCTTCAGTGTCCAAAAAAGAGAAAAGGCCAGAGGCTATAAACCTCTGACCTGGTAAAACATGGAGCCGGTGACAGGAATCGAACCCGCAACCCACTGATTACAAATCAGTTGCTCTACCGTTGAGCCACACCGGCGACGAGCGCGTGAACGGCCGACCCTCCCCATCGATGCCGTTCCGCGTCGGCCCATTGTACGACAACGCTCCGATTTAGGGAAGTTGCAACCGCAGATTCCCTACTCCTTGGCGCCCCACTGCTCGTAGTAGGCGTCGATGGCGGCCGCGATATCGTCGTCGATCACGATGCGCCCGGCCACCTCGTGGTTGTGCAGGCACTCCTTCACCTCGGCCATGGACACGATGGAAGCCACCGGGAAGCCGTACTTCGCCTCGATCTCCTTCTGGGCCGTGGTGACGCCGCCCTTCCCCACCTCCATGCGGTTGAGCGACACGATGAGCCCGCGCACATCCACATCGGCAGCGGCCTTCAAGATGGGGTAGGTCTCGTCGATGGACTTGCCCGAAGTGGTGACGTCCTCCACCATGATGACCTTGTCGCCGTCGTGAAGCTCCGCGCCGAGCAGGTTGCCCGCGTCGGCCCCGTGGTCCTTCACTTCCTTGCGGTTGCAGCAGTACTTTACCTCCTTGCCGTACAGCTCCTGAAGCGCCATGGCCGTCACCACCGCCAAGGGGATGCCCTTGTAGGCTGGCCCGAACACCACATCGAAGTCCAGCCCGAAATTGTCGTTGATGGCCTGGGCGTAGTACAGACCCAGCCGATGCAGCTGCTCGCCGGTCACATAGGCGCCCGCATTCATGAAGAACGGCGACTTGCGCCCGCTCTTCAGCGTGAAATCGCCGAACTTCAGCACGTCGCTCTGAACCATGAACTCGATGAACTCGCGCTTGTAAGCCTCCATAGCCGCCCTTTCATCCGTGAGGAGTTCCCTCATGTTTCCTATGGGCACCATGATACCCGATTTCCTCGTCGGTTTCCCCGAATCGATCAAAGTGCGGCTCCAGCACGGTTGGCGCGGGGAACGAACCGGGACATTCCCGCGTCATTTCTGCGGTTCGGATCGCGTAGCATGGCACGATCCAAACCCCCGGTGAAAGGACGGCCTAGATGTCGAGAAACCTTCTGTTCAGCGAGTACCCCATGTTTGACAGGATCATGGAGGAGCGCCCCGATCTGTGCCGCCGAGTGCTGGAGACGGCCCTCGGTGTGCCCGTGGACGAGGTACGCAACGTCGTCGCCGAGCGCACCCTGCAGCCCCGCGTCGGCTCCCACGGAGTGCGCCTCGACGCCTGGGTTCGCACCTCGGACGCGCTCTACGACGTGGAGATGCAGACCTACTCCCGCGAGGGCCTGGGTCGACGCATGCGCTACTACCAGAGCGCCATGGACACTGCGATGCTGCGCCCGGGAGCCACCTACGACAGTTTGCCCGAGAGCTTTATCGTTTTCATCTGCCTACACGACGAGTTCAAGGAGGGGCTCCCCGTCTACACCTTCGACATGATATGCGATGAGAGCGGATCCGTGGTACTCGGGCACGGCTTCAGATGGGTCGTGCTCAACGCCTCCGCTTGGGAGATGTTGCCAGACGGGCCGCTTCGTGGTTTACTTCGGTACGTCGCCACCGAGGAGGTCGGAGGCGACGGCCTTACCGCCGACCTCGCGGCCGCCGTGGAGGCCGCCAACGAAGACGCTCCATGGAGAGAGGAGTCTCTTGTCATGCTGACGCTGGAAGAGGATATGCGCGCCCAAGGCCGCCTCCTGCAGAAGAAGGGTCGTGAGGAGGGGCTTGCCGAGGGCAGAGCCGAGGGTAGGGCCGCGGGACGGGCGGAAGGAGCCGACCAACTTGGAAAGCTGATAGCTCAGCTTATGGATGCCGGCCGCTTCGAGGACGCCCGCCGTGCGGCGACCGATGCGGAATACCGTGAGGGGTTGCTCGAGGAGCTTGACTCGTAGAAGCAGGAGCAATCGCGAACCGACGACAACGAAGTCTCCCCCTTCGCAAGCCCCCTCGCCGCCACACTCCTCTCCCGACCCCAGAAGACATACGCCGCAAGCAAACCGGCGATGTTCCGCCCATTGACACGCGAACATCTATTCGGGTAGTATAGCGTACATTCATTCGGGCGAACAAGTGTGCTCGTTTGGTGTTAGCGGCGGGAAGATGTCTGGCGGTTGGAAGGGGTTGCGCGGTGAACGTCATCGAGAAGCTGGAGATTCTGGCCGATGCGGCGAAGTACGACGTGGCTTGCACCTCCTCCGGGGTTCAGCGCGCGGGCAAGGCCGGACAGCTGGGCGCGGCCACCCAGGCGGGATGCTGCCATTCGTTCACGCCGGACGGGCGCTGCGTCACGCTGCTCAAGGTGCTCATGACCAACGTCTGCGTCTACGATTGCTGCTACTGCGTGAACCGCGCGAGCAACGCCGAGGCACCCCGAGCCGCATTTACGCCTCGCGAGTTGGCCGACCTCACCATCGGCTTCTACCGCCGCAACTACATCGAGGGGCTGTTCCTCTCCTCCGGTGTCGCCGGATGCCCCGACCGCACCACCGAGCTCATGATCGAGGCCCTGCGCATCCTGCGGGAGGAGTACGGCTTTCGCGGCTACATCCACACCAAGGCCATCCCCGGCACCTCGGTGGAGCTCATCGACGAGCTGGGGCGCCTGTCCGACCGTCTCTCGGTGAATCTGGAGCTGCCGAGCCGGCAGAGCCTGGGGCTTTTGGCCCCCAACAAGTCGCGTGCGTCCATCCTGGCCCCCATGCGGCATATCTGCGACTCCATCGCCGACGATGCGGAATCGCGCTCGCTGGCGAAGAAGCGCACTACGGTATACCTGACGAAGAAGAACGCCCGGAAGGCACGGGCCTTCGCGCCGGCGGGCCAGTCCACCCAGATGATCGTCGGAGCCACCCCGGAAAGCGACTACCAGATCCTGAACCTGTCGGCGGCCCTGTACACCCACCTGTCGCTGAAGCGCGTGTTCTTCAGCGCCTACCTCCCCGTCGTGTCCGACCCGCTCCTGCCCGCCACCGACGCCGTGCAGCTGAACCGCGAGCACCGCCTCTACCAGGCCGACTGGCTCTTGCGCTTCTACGGCTTCAACGTGAGCGAGATCATCGACGAGGAGAACCCCTTCCTCGCCCCCGATGTCGATCCGAAGGCGAACTGGGCTCTGAACCACCTGGACTTCTTTCCCGTGGAGGTGAACAGCGCGCCTTTGGAGGCCCTTCTGCGCGTGCCCGGCATCGGCGTGCGCGGGGCGAAGCTCATCTGTCGGGCACGACGGCAGTCCACCCTCGGCGAGGCGGAGCTGAGAAAGCTCGGCATCGCCTACAAGCGGGCCCGCTACTTCATCACCGTGAACGGCGCCTGGGGCGGATCGGGAGTCGATTTCTCACGCGAGGCCCTGCACGCGCGGCTTTCGGCCCCTATCGACGGCGGTCGCCATGGGCGCCGCGCCGACCGCGCCCCAGCTGGCCAGATGAGCCTCTTCGAAACCGTGGAGGCACCGCCCGTACTGCCCGAGGCGAGCCCCGATGCGGCAACCGCCCGCGAGGTCGCCTTCGCCGCCCAGCGCCGGGCCCTTGAGGCGGCCGGGACGGCGGCCGGGCGGCAAGCGGCCGCAACCGAGCCGGCATCGGTCGCAGAGCGCTCGATCGCCGACGGCCGCAAAACGCTCGGCAGCCCGCTGCTCTCGGTGGCCTAGGTGGGCGCCATGGAGCATATCCCGAACGCATACGCGGAGGGCGCCCCTGCGACGCCCTCCCCTCCTCCCGACATCTACGACGAGGTGGCCTACGCCTACGACGGCTCCCTGGAAGGGCTGCTCTCGGCCGTCTTCGCCGCCTACGAGCGCCACGAGCGTCCCACCGATGTCGCGCCGGAAGAGCGCCTGCAGCCCCGTCTCGGCCAGCGCGTGGCGCTCATCCCCACCGACCAGGACCGGGCCCTGCGCGTCATGAGCACCCTGCGCCGCCAGTGCGGCCGCGCGGCAGCCCTGGCGGTGACCCGCGCCGCTTGCTCGGACGAGCCGGATGCGGGCACGGCGGTCTACCGCTTCGTGCGCTATGCCATCGACGAGCAGAAGCATCGCGCATGCGAGCACTGCCGCAAGCGCGCCTCCTGCGCAGGCCGCGGCGGCATGGGGCCGTGCCCCAAGCAGCGGGGTCGCGCCTTCTCGGACATCACCCACCCGGCAGTAGAGCGGCTCTTCCGCATTTCGCGCTCGGTCGGTCAGGAATGCGAGCATATGCGCCAGTTCGTGCGCTTCCAGCACCTCGCCGGCGAAGGAGCCGATGTGTGGTTCGCCCGCGTGAACTCGAAGGCGTCGGTGGTGCCGCTCATCATGGATCATTTCGTGGAACGGCTCGGCGTGCAGCCCTTCATCATCTACGACGAGGTGCACCATCTCGCCGGCGTCTACGACGGCGGCGACTGGCAGCTGGTGAACACCGAGGGCGCCGGCGACTTGGAACGGGCGCTGCCCGACCGCACCGCCGACGAGGCCCTCATGAGCGAGGCCTGGCGCACCTTCTACAAAAGCGTCTCCATCGACGCCCGCTACCACCCGGAGCTGCGCCGTCAATTCATGCCCAAGCGCTTCTGGAAGAACCTCACCGAGCTGCAGGAGAGCCCTGCCGCCCTGCGCACCGCGCTACGCTGAGCGCGGGTGAGCCGCGGCCGCGCAAACATCCCCGCCGGTGCGACGACAGCCCTACAAGCTGAATACCAGCTCGCTGGTCGGGGCGGTCAGCTTGCCGGGCACGGGACGCTCGCACTCGTAGGCAATCCCCACGGCCGGCCCCACGTGCACGCCGATGACCGGACTGACGGGCAGCACCTCCACCGCGTGTCCCACCACCGGCTCAATAGCCTCGCGCGCCCATTTGATGGCGGGGGCCGCCGATCCGATGTAGTGCACCACCACGCGCTTGAGTCCGCACGCATCGATATCCTCCTTGAAGATATCGACCATGCGCGCCAGCGTCTTCTTCCACGTGCGCACTTTCGCCAACGTAGCCGTCTCCCAATCGGCCACCGTGAGCACGGGGGAGATTTGCAGCAGACCGCCGAGCAACGCCGACGCACCTCCAATGCGACCGCCCGCCTTCAAAAAAGCAAGGCTCTCCGGCGCGAAGATGAACCGCGACGAGACGACCGAATCAATCGCCGCCTGCGCGCACCGCGTCAGATCGCCGCCCGCATCGCGCGCATCGCATGCATCGAGCACCGCGAACATCTCGTCGCCGCAGTTCGACGTCGAGTCGATCAGTGTGCAGCGGAACTGCTTGTAGCGCTCCTTGCAGGCCCGAGCGCTGCGCACCGCCCCCTCGAACGCTCCGGACATCTTCGACGAGATGAAAACCCCGAGCACCTCATCGGCCGCCTGCGCCGCCTTTTCGAAAATCGTCTCCATCGCATGCTGCGAGGGCTGGCTCGACGTAGGCGGATTGTCGATCATGTCGGCGATATCCTCGTAGAACGCATCGACGTCCATGTCGGCCTCGCGGTACTCACGACCATCCCGATTCACGAACAGCGAGACGACTTCGATATCGCGCGCCCGCACCACCTCGGCGGGGATAGAGGCGACCGAATCGGTGACGATCTTGACCACGACTTCTCCTTTCAGCGAGGCACCCGAAGGCATCCGCGCCGCACGCGACGGCGTATCGCGACGCTGCGGCCGCGATGGGGCATTTTTGCTATCGTACACCATGTGCACGGTCGAAAACGCGCGCAGAGGAGAAGTTCATGCGACCGTTGAGCCAAAAGTCGGCTAATACTTCCGCATGCCGCTGGCAGCTAGGCGCTACACGCCCGTGAAATCGAAAGCCGGGATGAAGCTCTCCTCGGCGGCTCCCCCTTCTTGCCAGAAGTAGTCCTCCACTCCCAGCGCGTCAGCGAAATCCAGCAGCTCCTCGTACTCGGAATCGGGCACGGCGCGCCCCAGCTCGGGGCTCGCGACCAGAGCCGCGGCGGCCCGCGCATCACCCGCATCAGCGGCCCGGGCGATCACCGGCGTGTACTGGTTCATGAGCGACAGGCGAATATCGCCTCCAAAGCGTTCGTGGAGAAGCCTCACCACGGCCTTGGAGTTCTCCAGGGCCCCGGGCAGCATGAGATGGCGGACGACCACGCCGGAGACGAGGCGCTCCTGGCCACGGAACCCATCGTAGCGCGGGGCGCCCGTCGCCTCGACCATCGCCTTCAGGGCCGCAAGAGCCACCTCGGGATAGTCGGCGGCACGGGAGTAGCGCGCCGCCAGCTCGCCGTCGGCGTACTTGAAATCGGTGAGGTAGGCGTCCACGAAGCCGATATTGTCGCGCACTGCCTCCACGGTCTCGTAGCCGCCTGTGTTCCACAGCACCGGGAGCACCACGCCCTGCTCGCGGGCCAGGGCAACCGCCTCGCGGATCTGCGGCGCGAAGTGCGTCGGCGTCACGCAGTTGATGTTCAGCGCCCCGGCGCGCTCAAGCTCGCCCATAATGACGGCAAGGCGCTCGACGGTGATCGCCCGGGCCGCCTCGCCCAGGGCGATAGAGGCGTTCTGGCAGTAGACGCAGCGCAGAGGGCAGCCGGAGAAGAAGATGGTGCCGCTGCCGTCCTCGCCGGAGATCGGCGGCTCCTCCCAGAAGTGCAGCGCCGCCCGGGCCACGAGCACCTCGCCCGCAGCTCCGCAAACCCCGCGCTCCCCCGCCGCCCGATCGGCCCCGCACCTCCGGGGGCATAACTCGCACGACGATGGCAACGTGCAGAGGGGATGCGGGATGCCTTGACCGAGCGAGTTCCGCAGCGAACGGAAATGCCCGGTGGGCATTTCCGCCGAGCGAGGACTGTCTGAGCGAATCAAGGTATCCCGCAGCCCCGACCCTGGCGAGTCACAGCTAATTGGAGCTGTAATCGAAGTCGTCGTTGTACGGGGCGAAGTCGTCATAGTCGTCGTAGTCGTGATCCTCGCGGAAGTGGTCGTGGCCGCAGCCGTCCTCGTCGTCGTAGGCGCTCCAGTCCTCGTCCTCCTCGGAGGCAGGGTGCCCATAGGCCACTTCGGCGCGCGTCCAATCGAGCCCGGCCCGGGCCCCGGCCGCCTCGTCCTGGTACACCAGCGACAGCGCCGCCGGCGCCATATCGGCGCCCCCGATGACCACCAGAAGCTCCAGCAGGTGCATGGTCGCCTCCACGCCGGGCAAAATCACCTCGGCGTCGTCGGCGGCCATGAGCGCCGCGGACAGCTCGGCCAGAAGCATCTCGGCCGTGTAGTCGCCGGTGTAGCGCTGCTGGCGCACGGCCTGCACCACGGGATCGGCGGAGACGGGGCTGAACAGCGGAATCTGGTCGGCGTCCAGCGCCCCCACCGAGCGAGCCGAAGCATCGTCCAAGGCCACGGCCTCGATGGCGCTCACCAGATCGGCGGCCAAGGGCAGCGTGTGGGTGTTGCGCAGAAGCTGCGCGCGGCCCGGTGCCCCCACTTCCACCACTTCCCCGAAGATGGCGTCCAGAAGCCGGCGAACCTCATCGGTCAGCTCGGCTTCGGTGGCCACCGGCCCCAGAAGGTTCTCGCGGGCGAAGGCATCGGCGGCCACCAGCGAGCGCACCGTCGCCGGCGCCTCTACCATGACCAGGTCGTTCACCGTCGCCACGGCGTTGATCTCACGGGCGAAGTTCGGCGTGGCGGCCGACAAGTCCACCAGCGTGGATCCCGGGGCCGCCGTCGTGACGAGCCCCTCGTCGCCGAAGTACAAGTCCTCCAGCGCCGATCCGGAGGTGGCGAACGTCACCACGATGTCCGCCGAGGCGACATCGGAGGCTCGGGAGAAGCCGGCGTCGGCCAGGCGCCCCTCCACGGCCCCGATGAACGACGGGGCTCCCACGTAGGCGTACGACTTCGCCATTACTTGTCTCCCTTCACCTTGCGGGCGATGCGATCGGCCACGGACAGGTTCTCGCGCTTGTCGTGGCCCCAGAACACCACGGCCAGCATATCGGCGCCCACATGAGACCCGATGACCGGGCCGATGTTGCACACCAGGCACAAAAGCCCGGGCGCCTCCTTTTCCAAGGCCTCCTTCAGACGCGCGGCATCTTTGGGGCAGTCGGCGTGGCCCACAATGGCGACATGGGCCTGACCGGCGTCGTCGACGTTCTTCTTGTAGTACTCCGCCAGCTGCTTGATGCCCTTCTTGCGCCCCCGGGCCACGCCGACCAGCGACAGCGTCCCGTCCTCGGCGATGACGAGCAGCGGCTTCACATCCAGGGCGGCACCGGCCACGGCAACCGAGGCGGGAATGCGGCCGCCGCGGCGCAGGGCCTCCAGGTCGTCCACCATGAACTCCTCGTTCACGAAGCAGCGGGCCTCCTCGGCCCAAGCGGCCAGCTCGGCAGCCGACATGCCCTTCTCGTGCTGCACCAGCGCCTCGTAGACGAGCAGACCCTCGGCCACGCTGGCCAAATGGGTGTCCACGATATGCAGCTCGAAGTCCGGGTGCTCGGCAAGGACTTGATCGCGCACGACGCAGGCGGCGTCGAAAGAGGCGGACAGACCGCTGGAGAACGCCAGGTACACCGCCGGCGTCCCCTCCTCGGCCGCCGCCGTGAACGTGTCGGTGAGCGTCTGCAGCGTCACCTGGGCCGTCGAGGGCTCGGCGCCCTTGCGCATGGCCCCGTAGAAGGCCTCGGCCGACACGGACTCGAACAGGTCGTCCTCGAAGGTGCCCCCGTCGACGGTGTAGGGGAACTTCATGAGCGTGACGCCTGGGCGCCGCACCACCGAGGCGGGCAGATCGCAGCAGGAATCGATGATCAGGTGGCATTTCGCCATAGAGCGTCCTCTCTATAGAATATGTCGCAGCTCGGCCACCAGCGCCCGGCGGCGCTCGTTCAAGCCCAGCTCCAGACCAACAGGATAGGTGTGGGGGTTCAGCATGCGCAACTGAGTTTCGTCAAGGGTTTCCAAACCAACACAAGCGCGCGCACGGGCGGCCATGGCGCTGCGCTCCTCGGGCGCGAGCACCACCTTGCCGACGCGGGCCAGCGGGCGCAGCAGCGTCTCGAAGCGCAGGCCCGAGAGGTTCTTCTGGCGCAAATCGTCCATGGGGTCCACGATGACCTCCCGCGCATCCGGCGTCTCGTTCACGTCGAAGACCATATCGCCGGCAATGCGGCCGTCGGACTGGTAGTACCGCCGCACGTCGAGCACGCCCGGGGTGGTGAGCTTGGCGGCCGACTCGGAGATCTTCAGCCGCGCCGTCCAAGGGGCGTCCTCGCCCACGCGAACCGCGGCCAGCTTGTAGACGCCGCCCAGAGTCGGCTGGTCGTAGGCGCTCGCGAGCTTCGTGCCCACGCCGAAGGACATGACGTCGGCGCCTTCCTCCAGCATCGACTGGATGGTGTACTCGTCCAGATCGTTCGAGAGCACGATGCCGCAATCGGTAAGCCCCGCCTCATCCAGCATGCGCCGGGCCATCTTCGAGAGCCACGACAGGTCGCCCGAGTCGATGCGGATGCCGGCCAGGCGCTCGCCGCGCTCGCGCATTTCCAGGCCCACGGTGATGGCGTTTCTGATGCCCTGCTCCACATCGTAGGTATCCACCAGAAGGATGCAGTTGTTCGGGAAGATGCGGGCGTACTCGCGGAAGGCGGTGAGCTCGTCGTCGAAGGACATGACCCAGGAATGGGCGTGGGTGCCCGAGACCGGGATGTCGAAGAGCTTGCCGGCCAGCACGTTCGAGGTGGAGGCGCAGCCGCCCACCACCGCCGCGCGCGATGCCCACACGCCGCCTAGGCCCTGGGCCCGGCGCAGGCCGAACTCCGCCACGGGGCGCCCCTTGGCGGCGCGGCACACACGGGCGGCCTTGGTGGCGATGAGCGTCTGGAAGTTCACCATGTTCAACAGCGCCGTCTCGATAAGCTGGCACTGCATGATGGGGCCGGTGACCCGCACGAGCGGCTCGTGGGGGAACACGATCGTACCCTCGGGCACCGCGTCGATATCCACCGACAGGCGCAGATCGCGCAGATACTCCAGGAAGGCCGGATCGAACAAGGGGCCGCCGGCCGGGGCGTCCAGCGAGGCCAAATAGGCGATATCCTCCTCGCTGAAGCGGAACGTCTCCACCAGGTCGGCCAGCTGGGCCATGCCGCAGGCCACCGCGTAGCCTCCCTTGAAGGGATAGTCGCGGAAGTACATGGTGAAGCAGGCCTCCTCGCCCGCTTTCTCGGCGTCCCAGTAGCCCTGGGCCATGGTGATCTGGTACAGATCGGTGAGCAGCGCGTAGTCCACGTTCATGAGTGAGGTGCCTCCCTAGTTTCCGGTGTCGTTGCCACCGTTGCCGCTCTGCGGGCCCGAGCCCGCGCCCGAGCCGCCGTCGGCCTTGGGCTTGCGGGAGCGGCGCCGGCGCCGAGGCTTGGAAGCGCCCGTGTCCGCCTTAGCCCCGTCGCTGCGGGACGCGCCGCCCTGCTCGGCCCGCAGCCCCGAGGACTTCTGGCCCGGCCGCGGCGAGGCGCCCTTGGGCTTGCCGTCGCCCTGGCCGGAGCGAGAGCGGCCCTGGGAGCCCTTGGCCCTTTGCGCTTTCCCCTGGCCGCCCTGATTGCCCTGGCCGCTCTGGTTGCGGCCGCCGTCCTTGGGGCGCGCGCCGTCCTTGGGCCGCGAGGCCGTCCCGGAGCGCTGACGGCGCGGCTTCGGCGATGCGGCCCCCTCGCCGCGCGCGCCCTCCTCGCGGGAGGTGGACACGCGCTCCAAACCGCGCCCGTCGTCGGCCGCCGACAGCTTCGTGGAGCGGCGGCGCTTGCGGGGCGGGGCGGCCGGTGCCGGAGACGCCGCCTGCGTCCCCGCCGAGCGCGAGCCGCCGCGCCCGCGGCCCTCGGAGCCGCCGCGGCGCGAGCGCCCCGCCTCGCCCGATCCCTTGCGCGATCCGCCGGTATGGCGCACCTTGGCGCCCTCGGCCAGCTTATCGGCCCCGGTGAACTGGCTCGTCGAGAAGATGAGCGCCTCGCCGCCGATGAGCCCGCGATCACTCGTCGCCTCTTCCCAGGCCTCCTCCCCCACGGCATTGGGCCGCGTAGCACCCTCGGGCGCCGGATCGAACTCGGACAGGGGCACCTTCACGGGCTTTTCCCCCTCCACCTTCAGCGACACGATCTCCCGCGGCACGTCGTGATCGACCACCTTGGCAGGCCCGGCCGGCGTCTGCACCGTGGCGTTCAACTTGGGAGCGCGGCTCTTGAAGTCCTTGTAGGCATCGAACTCGTAGCGCAGACAGCACATGAGGCGCCCGCACAGCCCCGAGATCTTCTGGGGGTTCAGCGAGAGCCCCTGCTCCTTGGCCATGCGGATGGACACGGGGCAGAACTCGCCGCCGAGTCGCTTGCAGCACAGCTCCTGGCCGCAGTGCCCGATGCCGCCCACCATGCGGGCCTCGTCGCGCACGCCGATCTGACGCATGTCGATGCGCACGTGGAAGCGGGCCGCCAGCTTGCGCACCAGCTCGCGGAAGTCGATGCGCTCCTCGGCCTCGAAGTAGAAGACGGCCTTGTCGCCATCGAGCAGAAACTCCACGGACACCGGGTGCATGTCCTCGTGGTACTCCCGGGCCATCTCCTTGAACACCGGCAGGGCCTCGGCGGAAGCGCGCTCCATCTCGGCCGCCTGCTCGATGTCCTCCTCGGTCGCGATGCGCTCCACGGGGCGCAGGGCGCTCTTCAGCGCGCGCACCTGCTCCTCGGACACCTCGATGACCTCGCTCGCGGCGATGCCGAACTCGGTGCCCCGGGCGGTGCGCACCACCACGGGCATGTCCTTCTCTATGTCCAAATCGCCCGGATCGAACCATAGCGTCCGGGGGTTGAAGGTCAAGTTAATCGGTGCGACCCGAACCATGAACAACCTCTCTTACGTCGAACAGCAACGTGTCCAAGCACGTTTCTGGGGATACATTATAGGCCAGCGCCCGCTCGCACTCGTCCACCTGGGAGCAAGCTGCGGCGATGACCGCCGCATCGGCGCCGGAGAACAGGGCGACGAGCGTGTCGCGCACATCGGTGTTGATGACCAGCTCTGGCGTCCCGCAGGCTACCATGAGCCCATCGCGCAGCCACGAGCGAACCATGGCCGTCGTCTGGCGCAGATACTCGGAGGTCTTCGCCGACAGCTGGCGCTTGTTGCGCGCCTCTATCTGGCGGATGGCCGATTTCGCGAGGAAGTCGGCGTTCTCGGCAAGCTCCGCCTCCTGGGAGGCGCGCACCTCGTCGAGCGGCGCCTTCGACGCCTCCACGAGCGCGCGGGCCATCTCCACCACGTCCCAGTCGTCGGCGGCGCCCAGGCGTGCCAGGTCGGAGAAGAGCCGCGTCCGGAAGGCGAGGCGCTCGCTTCCCGGCGCCCGCAGAAACGCCACGGCCGAGGTGATGGAGCCGCCGCAGGCCTCGATGGCCTGGCGCGCTTGGGCCGGGTCGGCGCCGGTGTTCTGGGCCACGATGCCCGCGGCCTCCGAGGCGGGAATGTGGCGGAAGGGCACCACCTGGCATCGGGAGACGATAGTGGGCAGCACCGACTCGCGGGTACGGCCCAGAAGGATCATCACCACGTCGTCGGCCGGCTCCTCCAGTGTCTTCAGAAACGCGTTGGCGGCGCTCGCGCTCAGCTGGTCCACACGATCCAGAATGTAGATCTTCTTGTCGGCCTGAATGGGAGAGAGCGCCGTGTCGGCCACGATCTCGCGCACCTGTTCCACCAGATACCCGTTCGCGCCGGCCGGGGCGAAATAGCGCACGTCGGGGTGCTTGCGCCGCAAAATGCGCCCGCAGCGGTCGCAGGCGCCGCAGGAACCGCCCCGCGGCCCGCGCGGCCCCTTCGGGCACAGAAGCGCCTGGGCGAGCGCATAGGCGGCCTGGGTCTTGTTGGAGCCGGCCGGCCCCACGAACAGGTAGGCCTGGGTCACCCGCTCCGAGACCACCGAGGCGCGCAGAAACTCGCGCACCTTGGGCTGTCCCAGAATGTTCTCGAAGGCGTCAGCCACGGGCGCCCTCCTTCGCCTTCGCTTCCTTCTCGGCGCGCTTGGCCGCCATTTCCCGTGTGACGAGGGCATCCAGATCAGCCCCGCCGGCCAGCGCCGCGGCGGCCTCCGGCAGCACGGGCGATACCGCCTCCAGCACGGCGCGGAACGTGTCGGCGCGGTGCACCCGCGACAGCACCGTCCTCACCCGGGCCGGATCGGCCTCGGCGATCTGCTCGAAGCCCACGGCCACCCGGCTGTGGAAGGCGTCGCCGGCCAATTCCAGACGGTCGGTTCCCTCGCGGCGCCCCATGCGCGAGCGCACAGCCGAGGCGGGGGCCACCAGAAGCACCGTGGCGTCGGGCACCACCCCGTCGCAGGCGAACCGGTTCGCCGCGTCGATGAAGGCGCCATCGAGCCCCCGGCCGCAGCCCTGGTAGGCCACCGTGGAATCGTAGAACCTATCGCACAGAACCACCGCCCCGCGCCCGAGTGCCGGGCGGATGACCTCGTCGACGATCTGGGCCCGGGCCGCCTCGTAGATGAGCAGCTCGGCGCGATCGCTCATGGCCTCGTGGGCCGGGTCAAGCACGACGGCGCGCAAAGCCTCGCCCACGGCGGTGCCCCCGGGCTCGCGCAGGCGCACCACCTCGCGGCCGGCGTCTTCCAGAAGCCGTGCGAGGAAGCGGATCTGCGTCGATTTGCCGGCGCCGTCGCCCCCCTCGAAGGTGACGAAGACGCCCGTGTTCGCGGGCGCTGCCACAGCTGCTAGGCCCCTTCCCGCTCGGCGGCGGCGCACGCGCGCACAGCATCGGCCACGGCGTCGGCCACGCGCGAATCGAAGGGATCGGGCATGATGAACTCCTCGGTCAGCTCCTCGTCGGAGACGAGCGCGGCCAAAGCCTCGGCGGCAGCCAGCTTCATAGGCTCGGTGATGCGCTCGGCCCGGGCCTGCAGCGCCCCCTTGAAGATGCCGGGGAAGGCGATGACGTTGTTCACCTGGTTCGGGAAGTCCGACCGTCCGGTGCCCACCACGCGCGCCCCGGCGGCACGGGCCTCATCGGGGAAGATCTCGGGGGTGGGGTTGGCCATGGCGAACACGATGGCGTCGTCGGCCATGGAGGCGACCATGTCGGGCGTGATGACCCCGGGGGCCGAAACGCCGATGACGATGTCGGCGCCTTCCATGGCGTCGGCCAGCGTACCGGACTTGTCCTCCAGGTTCGTCACCTCGAGCATGGCCTCCTGGGCCGGGTTCATGCCCTCGTAGGACGAGCTTAAGATGCCGCGGATGTCACACATGGTCACGTTCGCGAAGCCGTAGGAGAGCAAAAGCTTCGCGATGGCGATGCCCGCCGAGCCCGCGCCGTTGACGACCACGCGCACCGATTCCTTGTCCTTGCCCACAAGCCGCAGCGCGTTGATGATGCCCGAGAGCACCACGATGGCCGTGCCGTGCTGGTCGTCGTGGAAGACCGGGATGTCCAGCGCGTCGTTCAGCCGCGCCTCGATCTCGAAGCAGCGGGGGGCGGCGATGTCCTCCAGGTTGATGCCGCCGAAGGCCGGGGCGATGCGGATGACCGTCTCGACGATCTCGTCGGTGTCCTGGGTGTCCAGGCAGATGGGGAACGCGTCCACGCCGCCGAAGGCCTTGAACAGGGCGGCCTTGCCCTCCATAACCGGCATGGCGGCCTCAGGGCCGATATTGCCCAGACCCAGGACCGCGCTGCCGTCGGAGACGACGGCCACCGTGTTCGCCTTCAGCGTGTAGTCGTAGGCCGCCTCGGGATTCTCGGCGATGACCTTGCAGGGCTCGGCGACGCCGGGCGTGTAGGCCACGGCCAGATCATGGCGCGTGGCGATATCCATCTTCGGATCGAAGGCGAGCTTGCCGCGCCATTCGGCGTGCTTGGCGAGCGATTCCGCTGCGATATCCATAGGTTCCAAGTCCTTAGAACGATTTCTCCCGTGTAAACCCGCCTATTGTACCCCCTTCCCGCCGCCGCGCCCCCGCTCGCCCCTCCCCTGCGCACAAGTTCCACCCGCCGCACAAGTTTCGACCCCTAAGCCAGACTTGCGTATCGCGCCCTTCCCCGTCGCACCCCACCAGTCACGCGCGCTTCGCGCCCCCTCACCCTTGACCCCCCAGCACCACCCTCTTACCGCTCGCATCTGCAAAACCTTTCCAAGCAATCCCGAAGCCGCATTTGGGCAATAATTTCGACTTGTTAGACTTTCGCCCCCCTTGGCGACCTCCGCTTTGAGCTATATTGGGCAGAAAACGACCTAATTGCCCGGAAAATCTGAGAATATCTCCCAAGGAGACTCTAACAACTCGAAATTCTTGCTCCAAACAGGCCCGACTATTGGATGGAGGCGTCCGTGAACGAAGAGACCCCCGAAACGATGGCCAGAGGCGAAATGCCTACTGGCGAAAACGTGCCCCACGAAAGGTGCCCCCGACAACCATTGGCTACCGAACGCCTTGACGCCGAGACGGTAGGCGAGGCGGTTTACGACGCCATTCGCCAGTGCGCCGTGACGTTGCGACCCGATTTTCGGAAGGCCGTGGAAGCGGCGCGCGAGGAGGCAGCACCCGAGAGCCGGGAGGCCGGCGTGCTCGACCGCATCTTGGAAAACGCCCGCATCGGCGCGACCGACGGCGTGCCCATCTGCCAGGACACCGGCAGCGTGTGGGTGTGTCTGGAAGTCGGCGAGTCGCTCGCAGTGCCCGGCAACATCTTCAGCCGCGTGAACGACGCGGTGGCCCGGGCCTACACGGACGGCCGCCTGCGCATGTCGCTCGTGCGCGACGCCCTGTTCGACCGCGCCAACACCGGCGACAACACGCCCGCCTTCTGCGAGCTGAAGCTCGTGCCCGGCGACAGCGCCACCCTGCACGTGCTGCTGAAGGGCGGCGGCTCCGACAACGCCTCCCGCGTGGTCATGCTGCCCCCCGGCGCGGGCGCCGACAGCGTGCGCCGGGTGGTCCTCGATTGCGTCCGCGAGAAGGCGGCCAACGCCTGCCCGCCGCTCGTCATCGGGCTGGGCGTGGGCGCCACCTTCGACAAGGTGGCAGGGCTCGCCAAGCACGCCCTTCTGCGCGAGGTGGGCAGCTCGGCCGCAAGCGCTGAGGCCGCGGCCTTCGAAGAGGAGCTGCTCGCGGAGGTGAACGCGCTCGGCATCGGCCCTGCGGCCCTGGGAGGCGCGCCCACGGCCCTGGCCGTGCACTTGGAAACGGCCCCCTGCCACATCGCCGCGCTGCCCGTGGCCGTGAACATGGGCTGCTGCGCCATGCGCAGCGCCTCCGTCCAGCTCGTCTAGCGCACCACCCCGAAAGGAACCCCCATGGCGAAAACCGTCTCCCTCACCCTGCCGCTGACCCGCGCGGACCTTGCTGATCTGGAAGTCGGCGATGAGGTGCTGCTCTCGGGCCCCGTCTACACCATGCGCGACGCCGGCCACGAGCGCGCCCTTCAGTGCCTGGAAGATACCGGACGTCTCCCCTTCGATCTGGAAGGCGCCACCCTCTTCTACGCCGGCCCCACCCCCGCCGCGGCCGGGCGTCCCTTGGGCTCGGTCGGCCCCACCACCGCCAGCCGCATGGATTTCGCCACGCCGCGTCTCTTCGAGGCCGGCATCGTCGCCGCCATCGGCAAGGGCAAGCGCAGCCCCGAGGTCGTGAAGTCCTGCCAGGAAACCGGCAGCGTCTACCTCTGCACCGTGGGCGGCATCGCCGCGCTCCTGGCGAAGTCCGTCACCGAAAGCGAGCTTATCGGCTGGGAAGACCTCGGCACCGAGGCCCTAAGAAAGCTCACGCTAAAGGATTTCCCCACCTACGTCGCCGTCGACACCAAAGGCGGCGACCTCTACCGCGAGATAGAAGCCGCCGCCCAATAAGCACAGCAAAGTCAACCATGCGAGAAGCGCTCGGAGGGTGCGCATCGCCGACCTCTGAGCGCCCCGCGGAGAACGCCGTTAGTTAAAGAAATAGCCCCACGTCAGCAGCAAGCGTGCCGGGATGGGGCTACCTTATGTGCGTTCCTTCCGCTATTTCCTTTAACGGCGTTCGCAGCGGGATAAAGCGCTCAGCGGGCGGCGATGCGCACCCTCCGAGCGCTTCCCCGGCAAAGTTATTTCTTAGAAGCCGCTTTCCGGCCGCCTTTGGAGCGCGCCCCCTTCTTCTCAGCCTTCGCCTTCTCTTCCTCCTCCTTGCCCGGGCAGTCGAAGTTCGGGCACAGCTTCCACGGCCCGCGTGCCGTCTTGATGACCACCATGGGCGCGCCGCAGTGCTCGCACACCTCCTCGGTGGGAATGATGTCGCCGTACTGGGGCAGCGGGTAGCGCGTCTGACACTCGTCGAAGTTCTCGCAGGTGATAGAGCGCTTCAGCGTGCGCGGGTTGCGCCGGGCGATGAGGTTCTTGTCGAGCCCGCGCTCCGCGCACACGGGGCACTTGCCCACCACGACCTCGGGCTCCTGGTTGGAGGGGCAGGCAGGGTCGATGCACTGCACCCGGGGCTTGCTGCGGAAGGCGGTCACCTTCACCTGGGGCATGCCGCAGGTGGGGCACTTCTCGGGCACGGCCTCAATCTTGCCCTTGGGCAGCGGGTAGGTCACATCGCAGTCGGGCCAGCCGGCGCACCCGATGAACATCGACTTGGTCTTGTGGCTCGCCTTCAGTTGCAGATCCTTGCCGCACTTGGGGCACGGACCCACGTAGGCATCGGCGGCCACGGCGTCGGAGAGCGCGTCGGCCACCTCCTCGGAATGGGGCATGAGGTTCGCCAGCTCCTGCGCGAGCAGGTTGCGGGAGGTCTCCACCACCTCGGCCTTCGTCTGCTCCCCGTCGGCGATGCGGTCCATGGAGCGCTCCAGCTCGGCGGTCATCTCTGCATGGGTGATGTGCGGCGCGAACTTGTCCAGGGCGTCGATGACGGCGATGCCCAGCTGCGAGGGCTCGATGGGGTCGTTCTGCACGTACTTCACCTGGTAGAGGCGCTCGATGATGGAGGCGCGGGTCGATTTCGTGCCGAGGCCCAGCTTCTCCATCTCCTGGACAAGCTTGCCCTGGGAATACCGCGCCGGCGGCTCGGTCTGCTTCTTGGTGCAGGTGGCGCCGTTGAAGGCGATGGTGGCGCCCTCGGAGAGCGCGGGGAGCTGCTCGTCCTTCTTCAGCCCGTAGGGGTAGATGGCGCGGAAGCCCGGCTCGGCCAGCACGTCGCCCTTGGCCACGAAGGGCTCGCCGGCCACATCCAGCGTCACCTTCGTGCCCTCCACGGTGGCCGGCCCCGAAAGGGTCGCCAAGAAGCGGCGGGCAATGAGGTTGTACAGTTTGTAGTCGGCCGCGGACAAATCGTCGGGCGTGGCGGCCGCCGTGGGGTAGATGGGCGGGTGGTCGGTGGTCTCGGTCTTGCCGCGCGTGGCCTTCAGGGGGCCGGCAGACAGCAGCTGCTTGCAGTAGGGGCCATAGGCGGGGTTCGCCGCGATGGCGTTCACCACCTCGGCCAGATCCAACGAATCCGGGTACACCGTGTTGTCCACGCGGGGGTAGGAGATGTAGCCGTCCATGTACAGGCTCTCGGCGATGCGCATGCAGCGGGCGGGGCTGATGCCCTCGGCGGAGGCGGCGGCCATGAGGGACGTGGTGTTGAAGGGCACGGGCGCCGGCACCTTGCGGCGCTTCTTCTCCACGGAGGCCACTCGCGCACTCACGGCGCCTTCCACGCGGGCCATGGCGGCCGCAGCCTCGGCCTCGGCCTTGAAGCGGGCCGTGGCATGGGGCGCCTCGAAGGCCTCGGGGCCGTCGCCGGCGGTGGGGCCGGACGTCGCGCCACCGTCGAAGGCACCGCGGATGACCCAGTAGTCCTCGGGCACAAACGCCATGCGCTCGCGCTCGCGCTCGACGATGATGGCGAGCGTCGGCGTCTGCACACGCCCGGAGGAGCGCACGTTGCCGTAGCCGGCGAACTTCACCAGCGTGAGGTAGCGCGTGAGCACCGCGCCCCAGATGAGGTCGATGTCGCGGCGCGACCCGCCGGCGGCGGCCAAGTCGTCGTCCATGGGCACGAGGTTGGCGAAGGCATGGGTGATCTCCGGCTTCGTGAAGGCGGAGTAGCGCGCCCGCGACACCGGCGCCGTGGCGTTCACCTCGCGGCAGCACGACAGCGCGTCCGAGCCGATGAGCTCGCCCTCGCGGTCGAAGTCGGTGGCGATGACGATGGAGTCGGCCTTCTTCGCCAGGTTTTTCAGGGAGCGGATGATGTCCTTCTCTTTGGGCAGCTTCTCGATGGGCGCGTAGATGAGGTACGGTAGCGCCTCCATCTTCCATCCCTTGAGCTCCACGCCATCGGCGGTGAAGGGCTTCTTCTTTTTGAAGGGGGGCTTGGCAAGGCTGTCCGGCACCACGGCGGGCAGCATCTCGCCCTCGGCGGTGACACCCTCCCAACCGCCACGCTTCTTATAGGTAAGGCTCGGGGTGAAATCCGGCTCCAGGATGTGGCCGCGCAGGCCGATGGTCACCCACTCCTCCCCCTCGACTTCGAACCGGTAGACCGGCGTGTTGAACACCTTGTCGGCTTTGGGCTTGGAAGCGCCCAGAAGGTCGGCGATCTTCACCGCCGCGTCGTTCTTCTCCGTAACGACCAGTTTCACGGAACCATCCTCCTTCTCGGCCGTGTGATGCGGCCCTCACGTTCGCACGATTTACCCCACCTTGAGATTTTTACGTGCGCGGGGTTTCTCTGGGCAGCCGCGCCGCCTTGAGGCCGCGCGAATGCGTGGGGCCTAGGATACACGATTTGCCGCAGCGCGGTGCGAGAAAGTCGTTAAATCTGCGCGACCCCGCATGCGGCTCCATTTCGCGTTCGCGCACCCCGCGCCCGGGCGCCTTCGCCTGCACCGCATTCGCGCGCGAAGCCGCCCCCGCAAGGTTCCCGTAAGGTCGATGACCGTTTCATGGGCGTCCCGTAGTCGATTTATGAAGACGGAGCCTGCGGGTTACCATAGATGCCGGACGCCGTCGAATCGCAGCATTCGACCCGCGAATACCGAGCATCAACGTACCCCCGGCGGCGCCTTCGCGCAACGTGACCCACCCCGAGGAGATTCCGTGAACAGCAAGATCATCAAAGCCTTCATCGGCCTCATTGCCGCCTTCATCCTCGTCATCGCCGTTTTCGGCATCCTGCCCCAGCTGGGCATGAAGGGCCCCTTCGAGAACTTCCAGAACCCCCTGGCCGGCCTGTTCGAGGGCGGCAAAAACGCCGCGGCCAATGCGGCCCTTGACGTGTCGGGCCTGAAGTCGAAGGCCGAGAGCGCCCTGCGCGGCAATACCGATCGCATCGCCGAGGCCACGGGCATGTCCTCCTCCCAGGTGGACGCCGCCATCGACGCGCTGGACATCCAAAGCTGGGAGGTGACGAGCCTGCCCGAGGGTGCCGAGAAGACCGGCTCGGCCAACATCAGCTACAGCGGCACCGACGCCACCATCACCACCTACGACGACCCCTCCGTCGTCACCGTCACCGCCATGGGCCAGGACATCACCCTCGCCGTCCCCGACTCTGCTCAAAGCTACTTGCCGTTCCTGAGCTATTTGGGGTAGGCCACCAAAGTGCCGGACGCAGCCGCTGAGACTGCGGATTCAAGCAAATTTCACCCAACGCGGGCCGCCTTGAACCAGCCGCGCTCTCTTGCCCGCGAAATCTGGCAAGTTTTTTGAGGTTTTCGACATCGTCCCCCCCTAGCTGCCCCATGCCAAGCCAAAATCTTCCTCTGCAGCGACTTCGAGCTGGGAAAACACCACTTCATCCCCAGTGGGTATCCTCGCCTCCCGGCCCCTTACGTCGAATCCTCCAAAAACTCGCCACTTCGAGCCATCCAAAACAGCACGCAACGAGAAGGGCCACCCCCGAGCGACCCTTGCAACCATTCCCGGGCCATCCCCACTCCGTAAGTCGCCTTTTGTCGGCGAGGACTCTTCGGCAACCATTGCACAACATCGCACCGCAAGCATAATCGATTCGAATGACCCTCTCTCTCGTCGACAGTAACCTACTCGCTTCCGGAGAACCTGACCTCGTACTCTTGCCCAATAGCTGACCCCACCGTCGTCACATATTGTGCGAGCAGTGTCTCCGCTCTCTTCCTGGCGCGCTCCAAGAGCTCGGGGCTGTTCTCCACAGCCGACACCATTTCCGACTGAGCCGTTTGAAGCGCGAGACTTTGATCCATTGTTTCGATTTTCGTCAGCAACCCTGTATCAGCATAAACATCCGAAAACGATGTCTCATCGATTTGCGGAATTCCGAGAACCTGCGCTTCGGGAACGAAAACGGTTACCACGTTGCTTGCGTCAGGCCCCTCAATTCGCACCTGCGAAACGTCAACGCCAAGCTCAACGCTGCCGTCGTATTCAAACCATGCCTTCTTGTAGCCCACATTGATGCCAAAAATGATATCAGTACCGTCGTTGTAGATTTCTGCCACGTTATGAAAGGTACAATCTATAGTTGCGAGGTCAGCGATCTTCTTATACCCAGAAAAGTCGGGTTGTTCTTGCTTGTCGCACCCGGAAAGACCCAGCACGATAAACAGCGCCACGACAGCCACAAACAGCTGCTTACTCTGCCTCATTCTGCATCCCCTCTCGCCCAGACTCCTCTTTCGCGGAAACTTCCTCGAATTCGATCTGCCAAGCACTATCAAGTAAAGGTCTGATTAGCGCTTCGACGGTTTCACGCACGCTTTCCATCGCTTCAGTGCGAAGCCCCGCATCGCTGAACTCACTCGCGACGTCCTCCTTGCAGAGAGCAATCACATCTCGAACATCGGCCGTAGCGTTTTCTGGCAAGTAGCCGAACTTCGTTTCATCCAAAACTGGATCGGATATCTCCACATCTGGAAGCAAAACGGTAACCGACTTATCCTCATTGTTCACGCGAAAATCAATCGCAGACATGTCGTAGCTTGCTCGCACATGAGCTTCGTACTTAACTCGATAGTCTACGTTCTCCGCCCAAAGAAATTGACTCGTCTTATCCGCAATACCTTTATAGGTATAATCGACTACTTCCAAATCTCCGATGTCTACGGCACTTTTCAGCGTCGCGTCAGAGAGGTACTGCGTTTCATCGTTGTCGAGCGCTAGCGGTAAAGCGACCCCGAAAATCAAAATTATAAGAATCGCCACAACAACGAGACTGAGGATCTTGATCTTCAGCGGAACTTTTCTGAGAAAAGCCCTCCAGGCGCTTCCTCGACCTCCCACGAGTTCGTCAGGATCCTCTCTATGTCCACTTTTGCGCAAACGGTTTTCCCGTCCGTCGAGAGAAAGCTCCTCCTCGCTCTCCCAGCTGGCGAGTTCTTTGGGGCGTTGCGATTCGTTCTCCAAAGACGTTTCCTTCCAATCACCTACATTGCTTACACCACTTGCTCAAGACGATCATCTCGTATATCGTCTCTTGTGTAGGAACACATCCGATTACCCCACTCTGGAGGCGACATGAAAGTATTGCCGTACATCGTTGGAATCATTGTAGCAATTGTTGCAATCATTCTGCTTGCCAGTTCTTTTGGGATCATCGATATTCGTCTATGAGTCTCCCATCGCGCCTTCCGCACCCGCAACGGCACAATCGTATACGCCGCATCTAGGCACTAAGCTCCATTCTCCAAGTCGTACAGTTTTTCATAGACCCTAGCATTCACCTCGTTGTAATAAGCCAAATCTGCTGGAGAGAGCGCACCCGTGTCAACTTCGTTCATCTTTGCGGTCATGTCCGTGTACCGCTCCATGTAGGTATTGAAATCATCCAGCATTTCGGGAGCGTAGTCGGTTGACTCTTCGTATTTGTCCATGAAAGCGATGTACTCATCGAAGAACGCCTCATAGCTGTCCATATATTCTTTGAACGAAGGGGTGACCTCACCCGAAGCAGAAGCACCGCCCGTAGGCTCTTCGTCTTGATTAGTCTTTTGGTCGGGGGCATCCGTCGCCGCGCCATCATCGGCACCGACGTCCTCTTCGCTTCCGCCATTGGATACCCCCGAGCCACCCGACTCTTCTTCTTTTGGTGCTTCCAAGCTAAACGACATATAGCTTTTGTCCTCGTCGTATCCCAGATGGAGATAGTACCCTTCTTCGTTCCAGGCCCAAAAAGCATCGTTGTTCTTCGTGTATTCCACCGTAAAGCCTGCATCTTCGCAAGATGCCACATAGGCCCCGTACTGCTCACGCGTATAGTTACCAACATCCCCGTTGAACCACTGCGCTTTGTCGTTGTATATCACTCCATAGCTCGATTCGGGAGCCGGCAGCATCGCCCCCAGCCCCCGATCCGGCCATTGCATTTCTGCAAAACGATCCGTTGGATCGTGCCGATAATTTTCTAAAGCGGCCCTATCGCAGGCAGGGGCAATGGCCACGCCTGCAACAAAACATGCAACCGTCAGAGCCAGCAGCGCTTTCCTCAAATTTCCAAGCAATGAGAGATTCATAGCTCGATCCTTTCCAGACTATTCATCGTGCGTCAATTTGCGCACCACAATGACCGCACTGGGCAATGGCGCCGCGAGGAATGCTGTTCTTTGCACCACAGCTCGGGCACTCGACAACAACCATCTCCGGCGTAGCGTGTTGTTGGTAAGCCACTGCTTGAGGCCCCGGAACCTGACGATTACCGGCCGGGGCAGCCACAGACCCTGCCATCGCCGAAACGACACGGTTATTCTGTTCGTCAATGGCGGTATTCGTCGCCATCCCTCTTTTGATCATCAGCTTCAAGTTCCTTTTGACCACTTCTGTCGTCGTTCCCTCTGCAGAGGCAATCTCGGAAATCGATCCGGACGGGCTGTGAGCCAGAAGTGTTGAATAGCTTCGGTACGCCTTCACGAGTTGGCCCCATTCAATTCCGCGAACCAAAAGATAGGCGCCAAGAAACAACATTCCTACCGTACTGAAAACAGCTTGAGAGCTGTACAAATGGCCTTGGCCCAAAGAACTAAGTGCTCCCAGCACGAACAACACGCCGAGAACAATCTCCACCTTGGTTGCCGTCTCTCCTTTAACTCTCTCCTGTCCCATGCATCTTTCCTTTCTTCCGTCGTTCTGAATCAGAACGACCCCTTTCTGCTGAAAGCCTCTTCCGCTCGACGTTGTTGAGTAAGGCACGCAATCTGATTGAGCTCCCTTTCGGCTGCCGAAACGTCATGTATGCGTATCGCTTGATGCGCCCTCTCTATGGCATCATCGATTTCGCCATCAAGCGGTAAGACGATCGAGCTATCGCCAAAACGAAGACCATCTGCGACCCTCATGGCAAAGTCTGAAAGCTCACCATTCTTGCAAGAAGCGCTCATCGCTCTCAAGCGCGCAACCCGCTGATCCATTGATCGTACGGTAGCTTTGAGCGAAGTATTTGAGACCCTAAAGAATTTCAGGGCGTAACGCACCGCCACTACGAGCACGGAGAAGACAATGATTCCAATCATGAGCGCTGCCATCACGCTGTTAGCGACCATCGGAGCCAGCCTCCTCGGAGTTCTCTGTCCCCGGCACACCATCAGAAGCGACAGCATGTCCGCATTGTCCGCAGAACTTCATTGATGCTGCAAGAGGCGCGCCGCATTCCGTGCAGAAGCCTGCGTCTTCGGCGGCAGCCCCCGGAGCGGGCTTCGCCATATCCCAACCACAGCTTCCGCAGAACTTCTGCCCAGAGGGAACCGCACTTCCGCACGAGGGGCACGTCCGCGAAGAACCAGAGACATTCAAATTGCGGGCAACATCTGCGAAAGCGCCGCCGACCCCGCCGCCCATGCCGATTCCCATCCCAAGGCCCAATCCTGCGCCCATGAGGTCTGATGCGGTAGAGCCTGGATTGGTAGCCGCTCCTTCCAGCGTATCGAACGAGCGTTCCTGCACGTAGGTGTATCCGAGCAGCTCCATCTCGGCTCTTTTAGCCAATGCCTGCTTCAACGTTACAACGGCCGGATCGTCTTCCGGCACGCTGATGTCGTTGACGAAGAAATTGGTGAGACTGATGCCGTATTCAGCCATGACGGGCTCAATGCGTTCCTGAAGGTAGTCCGACAACTCGTCAAGGTAGCGATTGATCTCGAGGATGCCTATTTTGCGCTCGATGATGTAAGTAGAAATCGCATCCTTGACGCGAGCTACGTACACGCCGCGAAAGTACCGCATAATATCGTTCTTGGTGAACGAGGGTAACGTGCCCACAAGCTTCACCAAGAAGCGCTTCGCGTCATCTATCTGAATACCGAAAACGCCGTGAGACCTTACGGGGACGAACACTCCGAACACAGGGTCCTGAATCTGGATAGGCGAAGGCGTGCCCCATTTGACATCGAGGTTGAACTGCTTGCTGACGAACCAAACCTCTGCGCTGAATGGCGACTGACCGCCAAAGGGCAGATTGATGATCGTTTCCAAGAAAGGGATGTTGTTCGTGCTGAGGGTGTGGCGCCCGGCCTCAAAGACATCGAGAGCTTGGCCGCCCTTGAACAGAATGGCTTGCTGCGATTCGTTCACGATGAGCTGGGTCCAAGTTCCCAGCTCGCTGTCGGGGTACTTCCAGGCGAAAACGTCAGGATTGCCGTCGTACTTGACGACCGAGACGATGGCCATGCGGCCTCCTTCTTTCCTCGTCAGTCTCTCCATAAGCTGCGGCTTCATATTTGAAGTCGGTTCGTTAATGGTAGCACATATGCTTTCCCCATGAACATCGAACAGAAAAGACAGGCCCTGGGAAAGCGCATCCGTGCCGTGCGCGAGGAGCAGGGGCTTTCCCAGAGCCAGCTGGCCCTCATGATCGGCAGCAGCAAGTCCCACATCTGGCGCATCGAGACCGGACGGGTCGGCGTGGGCATCGATGATTTGGGCCGCATCGCCGATGCCTTGGGCTCGCCCGTGCGCGACCTGCTGACCTTCTAGCCGCGCTCGGGGAAGAGCTCGACCTCTCGGGCAGCTTGCGCCATCCTCTCGAAAAGCGCTCCATCAACAACACTTTCGCCATCGGGGTCGATGAGCGTTGCAATCTCCTTGTCCTCGAAGGCGTTTTGCAGATACCCCGCCACCGTCTCGAAAAACTCCACCATGGTAGCCCACCCCTCGCCATCGAGCTCCGCGGCTTCCGGCACGGGGTAGCCGCACGAGCGGCAGACGAAATCGACGAGGAACACCACCTGGTTTTCGGAAATGGAAGGTTGCGCATCGCCTCCGACGCCACCTTCGATCATCGCCGAAAGCTCCAAGGCCATCGACTTCAGCCACACGAGAAACACCGCGGACTGCAGAAAGCCCGGTGTCGCCTCTCCGCCCACCTCGCTGGCAAACTCGGCCTCCTCGCTGCCGTCCTCGAAGAGCGTCCAGATACCCAGCAGGTCGAGGTCGTCAACCTCGAAGAAATAGGTGCAGAACCACGTCCTCAGTCGTCGCACCGTAGACTCTATATGGGCGAAGGGATCCTCGTCTTCGCCTCCCAAGAAGTCGACGATGATCGCGCCCAGCTCGTCCCACAAGTGCTCCAAGCCCGTATCGTCCATAGATTCCCACCGAATAGCTTTATCGGCATAGGCGGGTGAACTCCGCACAAGTTCGGCGAACGCGTCCACCTCGGAGGTACCGAAGGCCAAGGTTTCGAAAAGATCGTCACCGACGATCTCGGCATAGCGCGCGAACAAAATGAGGTGCTGCAGGTAGCGCTCCTGAGCGCGCAATTCCTCGATGCGGTCCGCCAGAGCATCCGTCAGACTCCTCTCCCCGTCGAGAATCGGGGGCATGTCCTTGAGCTCGAACCCGTAGGAGCCCAGCACTACGATCTGCTTGAGCCGATCGATGTCCTCGGGGCTGTAGAGCTTGCGGTTGTTGGCCACACCCTCCCCCGAGCGCTCCGGGCACAGAAGGCCCTTTTCGTCGTAATGCTGGAGCGCCCTTGTCGTCACGCCCGTCAGCTTCGCCACTTGGCCCGCCGTCATGGGCCACTCGCAGTTCTCGCGTATCAGATCGTTGCTCGTCTGCATCTTCGGTTTGCGCGGCATGCCCTTCGCCCTTCGTCTCTTCCGCCAGACTTCCGCCGCACAGCATAAACCTCAACCCGACGTTGAGGTCAAGAGATTTCTTTCCCCCTACCGCGCGCCCTTGAGGCGGCGCTGGTAGGCGCGGACGATCTGCGAGAGGGTGAAGCAGACGACGAAGTAGATGAGGGCCATCAGCCCGAAGATGGCGAAGATCTGCACCGTGGAGTTGTAGCTGTTCATGAGAATCATGCCGCGGCCCATGAGCTCCTGCAGAGCCATGGCGCCCCACAGATACGACGTGTCCTTGATGGTGGTCACGAACTGCGAGAGCAGCGCCGGCACCATGTTGCGCAGGGCCTGGGGCAGGATGATGTACAGGTACATCTGTGGTGCCGAGAACCCCTGGGAGCGGGCGGCCTCGTACTGGCCCGCTGGCACGCTGGCCAAACCGCCGCGGACGATCTCGGCCACCGAGGCCGCGGTGAACAGCGTGAAGGCGAGCACCGCCGCGGGCAGGGGCGGCAGCTGGGCCACGAAGAACGTGAACATAATCCACAAAAGCAGCGGGGTGTTCTTGAACAGCTCCACGTAGGCGATGGCGAAGCCGCGCAACAGGCGGGAAGAGGATCCGCGCATGATGGAGATGACGGCGCCGAGCACGATAGAGCAGGCGATGGCCAGCGCCGAGATAATAAGAGTGAGTCCGAGCCCTTCCAAAAGGAAGCGGATGTTCGTCCAGGTGAGCAAAGCGGCGATGTCGCTCATTTCCGGCCTCCTCTCCGGCCCTTGCCCCTGCGACGGCCGCCGGTGCGGCCGATGGCGCCGCGCACCCGGGCAAGCCCGTGCCGATCCCGCGGCGTGCGGGGCGCCACGGTGCGGCGGTCGGGCCATGCCGGCGCGTCGATGCCGTAAAGTTCCGCATACGTGAGGTAGCGGCCCTTGTCCGCCACCGGGGGCACCAAGGTGCTCGTGCCTTCCACCATGGTCGTCACGCCTGCGGCCATGGCCTGGGCGGCCGCATGCCCGGTGATGTCGTGGGTGCCCGGCGTCACCTCCAGGGCGTCGGCCGCAAGCTCCTCGGTGGCGTCGCCGGTGGCCACATGGCGATGGGTGCCCATGCGCCTCTCCAGGTACACGGCGGCCCGGGAAAGCGGGAAGCAGATGGCGAAGTACAGCACGGCGGCGGCCACGTAGGCCGGCCCGTAGTAGCTCGTGTCGCCGGCGAAGGAGTTCGCGAAGTACATGAGCTCGCCGCCGGCGATGAGCGCGAGCACGGAGGTGTTCTTCACAAGGTTGGCGGCCTGCACGGCCAAAGGCGGCAGGATGATGCGCATGGCCTGGGGCAGGATGATGAGCGTCATGGTCTGCACGGGAGAGAACCCCTGGCTTTTAGCCGCCTCGAACTGACCGCGGTGCACCGAGCCGATGCCGCTGCGCACCACCTCCGACATGTAGCCGCCGTGATAGGCGCCGATAGCGATGACGCCGATCCAGAACGAGGCGATGGTAAGCCCGAGCAGCGGGAACACGGCGTAGAGCACGAACACCTGCAAAAGCAGCGGAATGTTCTGCACCGTCTCCACGTAGACGCGCGTGAGGGCGCGCAGGATGCGGAAGCGCGACACGGCGAACACACCGAAGACGAAGCCCAGAACGAGCGCGATAACGAGGGCCAGCGCCGAGATGGCCGCGGTCATGCCGAAGGCGGCCAGGATGTCGGGCCAGCGCGCAAAGAGCGCCTCCCACTTGTAGGGCGCGAAGATCTCCGTCATCGGGACGCGCCCCCTTCCGCGGCCGCCCCATCGTCGGCCGGATCCCCCTCCCCCAGGCCCGTGCCGCCGGCTTCCTGCTCGGCTTCCACGTCCGCCTCCGTGACCAGCGACAGGCCCCAGCGCTCCTTCAGCGCCCTAAGCGTTCCGTCGGCCTCCATGGCCGCGATGGCCTCGTCGACGGGCTCCGAATACTCGCCGCCCTTCTTCGTGGCCACGCCGTACTCCTGGGGCGCGAACTGCGTCGGCAGCAAGTAGGTGCTGTCGTCCTGGTAGCCCAAAAGAATGGAGCTGTCCACGGAAAAGGCGTCCACGCGCCCGGCCACGAGCGCGATCTTGATCTCGGGATAGGTGGCGTACTCGGCGAACTTCAGCGTGATGCCCGCCTCGGCGGCGGCCGCCCCCAGCTTGTTCTTGGTGGTGGCCGACAGCGCCACGCCCACGGTCTTGCCATCAAGGCCCGCCAAATCGGTGATGCCCGACTTCTTCAGCACGAGCACACCGATATGGTCGATATAGTAGGGCCGCGAGAAATCGTAAGTCTTCTTGCGCGCATCGGTGATGGTAAAGGTGGCGAGCGTCGCATCCAGCGTGCCGTTGTCCAGCATCGCCCCGCGGGTGGTCACGTTCACGCCCACAATCTCCAGCGCGTTGGGATCGCCCTTGATCCGCGCGGCGAGCTCGCGGGCCACGTCCACCTCGAGTCCCTCCACGCTTCCCGTCTCGGGGTTCTGGAAGCCGAAGCCGGGCACGTCGATCTTCGTGCCGACGCGCAGCACGTCGCCCGCAGGCGCGCAGCCGGAAAGCGGCAGCACCGCGCCACCCAAAGCCGCGCCCGCCGCGGCAGCGCCGGCCAACCGCACAAAGCCGCGCCGCGTGAGATACGTCCCGCGCATCCCAGTCATCCCGTTCACCCCAACCGTTTTGCCCGTCACGTTCATCGCGCACCCCCTCACAGTATCTTGGAGAGAAACGCCTGCACGCGCTCGTTGGAATCGGGACCGAAGAGGTAGGCCGGCGTGCCCTCGTCGACCACGAGCCCGTTCTCCATGAACACCACTTTGTCGGCGGCGTCGCGTGCGAGCCCCATTTCATGGGTGACCATGACGATGGTCATGTTCGTCTCGGCCAGCGACTTGATGACGTCGAGCACTTCGTTGACCATCTCCGGGTCAAGGGCGCTCGTGGGCTCGTCCAAAAGCATGATCTTCGGGTGCATGTTCAGCGCGCGGGCGATGGCCACGCGCTGCTGCTGGCCGCCGGAGAGCTGGTCGGGGTACTTGTCCAGCTTGCTCGTGAGCCCCACGCGCTCCAAGTAGGCGCGCCCCGCCTCTTCGGCCTCGGCCTTCGGTACCTTCAGCACCTTGGTGGGCGCGAAGGTGACGTTTTCCAACACGGTCTTATGGGGATAGAGGTTGTAGCCCTGAAACACCATGGCCACCTCGCTGGCCAGCTTGCGCGTGTTCACCTTCTTGGCCATCATGTCGATGCCATTGACGGTAAGCTCGCCGGAATCGGGGCGCTCAAGGCCGTTGATGGAACGGATGAGCACGCTTTTGCCCGAGCCGGACGGCCCGATGACGACGACCTTCTCGCCTTCTGCCACGTCCAGCGAGACGCCCTTGAGCGCCTCCACTTTCCCGAAGTTCTTCTTAAGATCCTTGGCGGATATCAGTGGCTCCATGCTCCCACGCTCCCATCCGGACCGTCATCTCGAACAGTTACGGGGAAATTCTAACGTTCTGTCAATTAGTCGTGGTTTCGCTGGCGCTACGGGTTTTTCACAGCTTATTGACGGCGTGGGTGGAAGGAGGCGCAGCAACGTCGACCGGGAAGCGGTGGCGGGGCGGCAACGTCTACCGGAAAGCGGCGGCGGCGCAGCGACGCCGATCAGGAAGCGGTGGGCGCTGTCTTTGCTGCCGCCTTCGCCTCCTCGGCATCCTCGCGAGCGAGCACGGCCTGCATGGCGGCGATGGCGCACTCCATCTGGGCGTCGTCGGGCTCGTGGGTGGTGAGGTACTGCATCTGCATGCCGGGCCACAGAATTACCTTCACGAGCGGGTTGTCCGGATGACTGCCGGCCCACTTCACCGTGATCTCGTAGGAGATGCCGGCGATAACGGGCATGAGCACGATGCGGGCCACGATGACCAGCACGAGCTTCGGCATCCCGTCGGGCACCCCGAAGCCGGATATGATGGCGTTTAAAGGGAAGATGGTGTACACGAGGATAGCGATGACCATGACCATGATGAGGAAGGCGGTGCCGCAGCGCACGTGCAGGCGCGGGAACTGGCGGGCGTTGTCGGGGGTCATGGGAAGGCCGTGCTCGAAGCAGTGGATGGCCTTGTGCTCGGCGCCGTGGTACATGAACATGCGCTTGATGTCCTCCATGCGGCCGATGAGCCAGATGTAGAAGACGAACACGGCCACGCGCAGAAGGCCGTCCACGATGTTCCAGGCCAGCGTGTGGTCGTCGTACTCCCCCACGATGAGGTTCGTGATGGCCGCCGGCGCCACAATGAACAGCACCACGCCCAGCACGAGTCCCACCACCATGGAGATGACCATCTCCCGATGCCCGAAGTCGGCCTCCTCCTTCTCGGTCTCCGAGCCGTCGGTCAGCGTCACCTCGTAGTCGATAGCTTCGTCGGTCGCCTCGGCGGCGGCCTTCTGCTCGCCCTCCTCGTCGCCGAAGGCGTGCAAGGCGGCGATCTCCAGGGCCTTGAACCCCAGCATGAGCGACTCCACGAGCGCCCGGCAGCCGCGCACGAGCGGCCAGTACATCCAGCCGTTCTTGTCCTTGCCGCTCGTGAGGTCGTGCTCCTCCACGTAGATGGCGCCGTCCGGCTCGCGCACGGCCACGGCCCAGTTGTACTTGCCACGCATCATGACGCCCTCGATGAGGGCCTGGCCGCCCACGTGGGTTTTTATGGCCCCGTCCTCGGAGAACGCGCGGGACAGATCGCTCTTCTGCTTGGTCATACCGTCGTCCTAAGCCTAAAGCTGCGAGCGATCGACGCGCGGATAGGGGTTTCCGCAGGTCATCTTACCCTCGGGGCAGACGCCGTGGATGCAGGGCGCGCCGGCGTCGGCGAAGATGTACGGCGCCGTCGGACGAGCAAGCTCCAGCATCTTCCACGCCATCTCGCGGATTTCCCACTGGGCGCGGTTGCAGCAGCGCAGCTCGAAGAAGTGCAGAAGCTCGCGCACGTTCATGGTGATGACGATCTTCGTCTCGCAGGCGTTGGGCAGAAGGTAGCGCGCGTCCTCGGCGGGGATGCCGGCCGCGACGAGCGCCCGGTAGGCCTCGGCCACGGCAGCAGCGGCCTCGTCGAACAGGCGATTGCACTCGGGGTCGGCCGCCACGGAGGCGGGCTTCACCATGGGGATGTCGCCCTTGAACTTCACGTAGCGCTGGGATTGCTGGTTGAAGCTGGCGATGCGGTGGCGCACCAGCTGGTGGGTGAGCGCGCGGGAAACGCCGTCGACGGCGAAGGTGTAGCTGGCGTGCTCGAGGGTGGAGAAGTGCCCCGAGCCCATGATGGTGGAGAGCACGCTCTTCACGCGCTCCGGCGGCATGGTCTCCATCAGCTCGCTCGCGCCCACCGGCGCGTAGCACAGCCGTGCCGCCGTGGCGATGGCGCGCTCGGGGTCGGGCGTGTGGTACAGAAGCTCTACCTGCATAGCATCTCCTCTTGTTGCAGCTCTCCGCCAGTCGAAAGCATTGCGAAGCGCATGAATCGTTTCCCAAGAAGTATAATGGCTGAACGACCGACGACACGGCTTGGAGGCCCCATGCACGACGAATTTACACCCTTGCTCACCACAACGGATTGGAACGAGGAGTGGAAAGAGCTTCAGAAGGTGCGTCGCCATGCCGATGACGCGGCGTTCTGGGACAAGCGCTCCGCCACCTTCACCACCAAGGACGCCCCGAACCTCTACGTGGAGAAGTTCCTGGGATACGCGGACATCCGCCCCGGCGAAACGGTGTTCGACATGGGCTGCGGCACCGGGGCTTTGGCCGTGCCGCTCGGCGAGGCGGGGCACAAGGTGGTGGCGGCCGATTTCTCCCAGGGCATGCTGGATCAGATGCAGGCGCGCCTTAACGAGGCCGGCGTGCGCACCGTGTTTCCCAAGCTCATGAGCTGGGAGGACGACTGGCCGGCCTTCGGCGTGCGCGAGGGCATGACCGATGTGGCCGTCGCCTCGCGCTCCATTGCCACCGCCGATTTGCGCGACGCGCTCCTGCGCCTGACGGAAGTGGCGCGCCGGCGGGTGTGCATCACCCTGGCGACCGGATCCTCCCCCCGCGTCGACGAGCGCATCCTGGCCGCTGTGGGGCTGCCCGCCGTTCTCGGGCGCGACTACCTTTACGCCTTCAACATCCTGGCCGCCGAAGGCATAAGGGCCGAGGTGCGCTACATCGACAGCACCCGCGACGATACGTTCGCGAGCCCCGAGGACGCCTACGAGAAACTGGCCGCCATGATCGACGACTCCTCGGCGGTGCGCGCATCGGACACCGAACGGCAGCGGGCACGCGCCAACCTACGGGAATGGCTTACCGCCAACCTCGTTCCCAACGAGAGCGCCGGCGCCCCCGACCGCAAGGGCATTCCCCAGCTCGCCTGGCGCCTCGCCGAGCCCCGCACCGTCACCTGGGCCTTCCTCGCCTGGAACGCCCGCTAGCAACAGAAAAGGGCCCGGGAGCAATCCCGGGCCCTTTGGCGTCATGTAGATTTCTAAAACTTGAAGTTAGAGACGTTCCACGTTGCTCGCCTGCAGCTTGCCGTTCTGACCCTCGGTCACCTCGAACGTCACTGCGTCGCCCTCGTTGAGCGTCTTGAAGCCCGACATCTTGATCTCGGAGAAGTGGACGAAGAGATCCTCGCCGTCATTCTGGGAGATGAAGCCGTAGCCCTTCTCGGGGTTGAACCACTTGACAGTGCCTTCCGCCATGATACTTTCCTCTTTCCTCCCGCTCGTCTGACGAGCGGGTATAGCAATACGGGCGCGAAGCCCAGCTCCCTTTTGGGAGCGCGCTATAACTATACGCTAACTTCAGCCGATTTCCTCGGGGAATTTACGCTTCTCCATCACTTGCGGTCAGAAGCGCCTCCAAGGCCTCGTCGCTTACGGGGTCGGCTCCCAGCTCGTGGCCGAAGGCGGCAGCGACGGCGCGGCCCTGGGCCTGCCGCAGCTCGGCCACATCCGGCCGTCCCGCCTCACCGTGGTAGCGACCGGAGAGCATGAGACTGCGGGCGATATACTCCGTGAGGTGCGGATCGACCCCCGACACCTGCAGCACCGAGGCCAGCGACTCGGGCGCCAGGGAGAGCAGCGCCTCGCCGTCCAGATCGGTGGCGTCGCCCAACGCCATGTCGAGGGCACTCGCGGCCCCGTCCGGATCCTCCTCGCCGGCCGCCCGCTCCATAGAGCGTCGAATGGCCCCCAGAAGCTGAGCGATGATACGCATCAAATAATCTTGCTCGAACATACTCGCTCCTTAACACCCTTCCGGCGGGGTGAGTCCCAGATGCTCCCAGGCGCCGGCGGTGGCCTGGCGACCCTTGGGAGTGCGCATCATGAGGCCCTGCTGCATGAGGTAGGGCTCGTACACGTCTTCCACGGTATCGGGGTCTTCCGCCAATGCGGACGCCAAGGTGGTAAGCCCTACCGGACGGCCGCCGAACTGCACACAGAGCACCTCCAGAAGCCGGTTGTCCACTGCGTCGAGCCCCAGATGGTCCACCTCGAAGAACGTGAGCGCCTCGGCGGCCACATCCTCGGTGATGGCGCCGTCGCCGCGCACCTGGGCCCAGTCGCGCACGCGCTTCAGCAGGCGGTTGGCCAGACGCGGGGTACCCCGGGAGCGTCGGGCGATCTCCAGAGCGCCCTCCTCGTCGATGGCCACGTTCAGGATAGAGGCCGACCGGCACACGATGAGCGAAAGCTCCTCGGGCGTGTAGTACTGTAGGCGGAAGGCCACACCGAATCGATCGCGCAAAGGGCCGGTGAGCAGGCCCGTGCGCGTGGTGGCGCCGATGAGCGTGAAGCGCGGCAGGTCGAGCCGGATTGATCGGGCCGCCGGGCCCTTGCCCACAACGATGTCCAGCTCGAAGTCCTCCAGCGCCGGGTACAGTACCTCCTCCACCATGCGGTTCAGGCGATGGATCTCGTCGATGAACAGCACATCGCCTTCTTCGAGGTTGGTGAGGATGGCCGCCAAGTCGCCCGTGCGAGCGATGGCCGGTCCGGAGGTGGTGCGAATGGAGGCGCCCAACTCGTTGGCCACCACCGTGGCGAGCGTGGTCTTGCCCAGCCCTGGAGGGCCCGAGAACAGGATATGGTCCGCCGGCTCGCCGCGCCCCTGGGCCGCCGCGATCATGATGCCGAGGGACTCCTTCACCTTCGTCTGGCCCAGGTAATCGTCGAGCCGCTTGGGACGCAGGGAGAAATCGAGCTCCAGGTCGTCCTCGGTGAGCGTCGGGGCCACCGCGCGGTCGCGCCCGAGCGCCGATGCCGAGCCCTGCGCTTCCGCGCCGTCCCGCGCGGCCTCGAACACCATGCCCTCTATGTCCAGATCGAATGCCATGATTTCCTATCGACTTCCCAAACGTTTCAAGGCGTATTGTAGCAGCGCGCCCTCGCCCGCGTCCTCGGGAGCGCCCCGCAAGGCCACCTCGGCCTCGGCGGAGGTGAAGCCCATGGAGAGAAGCGCCTCGGTGGCCCCCTGCACCGCCAGATTACGCGCAGGCTCAACCTCGCCCTGGCTGAACAGCGACGCCATGCCGCCCTCCAAGGTGCCCTTCAGCTCCAAGATGATGCGCTCGGCGGTCTTCTTCCCCACCCCGGGGATATGGGACACCCGCGCGATGTCCTGGGAGGCGATGGCATCGGCGAGCTCGGCCGGAGAGAACGTAGAAAGTGCCGCCAGGGCCATCTTCGGCCCTACCTTCGACACACCGATGAGCTTCTCGAACAGCGCCCTCTCCTCCTCGGAGAGAAAGCCGAACAGCGCGATGCCGTTCTCCGTCACGGACAGGTAGGTGAGCACGCGGGCTTCCTCGCCCACGGCCAGCTTGCCCAGGTCGCCCCCCGGCATGGCCACGGCGTAGCCCACGCCGGCGACATCGATGTAGGCCGTCTGCGGCGGCAGCACCGCCGCCACGGTTCCGTTCAGAAACGCAATCATGCGAACCTTCCATTCTCGTGGGTCGTGTAGCAGATGGCCGCCGCCAACGCGTCGGCCGCGTGGTCCGGCTCGGGAATGCGATCAAGAGAGAGCAGATGGCGCACCATGTACTGCACCTGGTCCTTCTCGGCCGAGCCCTCCCCCACCACGGCGAGCTTTATCTGGCGCGGGGTATACTCGCCCACGGCAAGGCCGCCCTCGGCACAGGCCACAAGCGCCGCCCCGCGGGCCTGGCCCGTGGCGAAGGCGGCCGTGACGTTCTGGCCGAACCAAACCGTCTCGATGCCGACGCATTCGGGGCGAAACCGCTCGACCACTGCGCCGATCTGGTGGTGGATCTTCATCAGCCGCTCGGCCAGAGGCTGCGATGCCGGCGTGGCCACGCACCCATAGGCCACGCACGACAGCCGCGGCCCGCACTGCTCGACGATCCCCCAGCCCGTATGGGCGAGCCCGGGATCGATCCCCAACACGATGCGCGTCTTGCCAGCCAAAAGATAAGCCCCACTTTCCAAATTCGAGTGGGGCCATTTTAGAACATATGTTTGTGAAAAGCAAGCAGAATTACGGCCGTAAGCCCATGCCGCCTTCGAGCGTCAAGGTCTCGCCGCTCATGAACTTGAAGTCGGGGCTCGCGAGCTGCACCACGACGCGGCCGATTTCGGTCTCCACGTTGCCGTAGTGGCCCATGGGGGGCATGTGCACGTTGGCCGTAAAGGCGTCGGGGTAGGCCTCCTGGAAGTTTTCCAGAGCGGCCGTCCAGGCCAGCGGGCACACCACGTTCACGTTGATGCCGTCGGGGCCCCACTCGGTGGCGGCCACGCGCGTGAGTCCACGGATGCCCTCCTTGGCTGCGGCGTAGGCGCACTGGCCTAAGTTGCCGAAGAGCCCCGCGCCGGAGGCGAAGTTGATGACCGAGCCCTTGGTCTCCTTCAGGTAGGGATAGCACGCCTGCATGTAGTAGAAGGTGGCGTACAGACCCGAGTAGATGGCCAGGTCGAACTGGTCGGTGGTGTGGTCGGCCAGCGTCACGCCGGAGGCGGAGGCCTGGGCGTTGTTCACCAGCACGTCGATGCGGCCGAACTTCTCGATGGCCTGGTCGATGACGTTCTGCACCACGGCCTGGTTGTCGGCCCCGGCATTCACGTCGGCGGCCACGCAAAGCACCTGGATACCGTATTCGGCCTCCAGCTTCTCCTTGGCCGTCTCGAGTTTCTTCACGTTGCGGCCGGTGATAACCAGGTTCGCGCCCTCCTTGGCGTAGGCCGTGGCGATGCCGTAACCGATGGAACCGGCGGATCCATCCTTGAGCGCCGCGAACCCAGCACCGGTGATGATGGCGGTCTTACCTTCGAGAAAACCCATGGAGCCTCCCTTTTCGTCCTGCGCGGGACTCCCTCGCTGCTGCACAAAGAGCCTATCGCGCGCTTACCTAAGCTTCACCCTATCAGATTTCCTCGCGACTATGTTTCCAGAATGTTGCGCGGCCCTGTTACGTCCCCGAAAGGCAAAAGGCGCCGAGCCCTGCGGCCCGGCGCCTTCCCTAGCGCGATTGGCTTTAACGTTCGCGAAAACTACTCGTCGAGCGCCTCGGCGATCTCGTCGGTGATGTCCATGGTGTGGTACACCGCCTGCAGATCCTCCAGCTCCTCCAGCTTGTCGATGAGGCGCATGACCTTCTTGGCGTCGGCCACCGATACCGCCGACGGCGTGTTGGCGATCATGGTCATCTCGGCGCCCTTCACCTGGATGCCCTGGGCCTCAAGCTCCTTCACCACGGCCATGAGATCGCCCGGCGCGGTGTAGACGATCCACTCCTCGTCGGCGTCCTCGTAGTCGTCGCCGCCGGCCTCGGCCACGGCGAGCATGAACTCCTCCTCGTCGGCGGCAGCGCCGTTCGGGCCGATGGGGTTCTTCTTGTCGCCGGTCTCGACCTCCTTGGACACCATGATCTGGCCCTTGCGGTCGAACTGGAAGGCCACCGAGCCGGAAGTGCCCAGGTTGCCGCCGGAATGGGAGAAGGCGGCGCGCACGTCGGCGGCAGTGCGGTTGCGATTGTCGGTCAGCGCCTCGCAGAGCACGGCCACACCCGCCGGGCCGTAGCCCTCGTAGACGACGGTCTCGTAGTTGGCGGCGTCCTTGCCGGAACCGAAGGCCTTGTCGATGGCGGTCTTGATCTTGTCCTTGGGCATGGAGTAGCCCTTGGCCTTCTCGATGGCGGCGGCCAGCGACGCGTTGTTGTCGGGGTTCGGGTCGCCACCCTCCTTGGCGGCCACGGTGATGTTACGAGCCAGCTTGGAGAACAGAGCCGAGCGCTTAGCGTCCTGCGCGGCCTTGCGATGTTTGGTGGTTGCCCACTTAGAATGCCCTGACATGAATAAGTCCCTTCGAAACACGAATACAACAGCGGCTTATGGTACCACAAGGGCGCGAACGGGAAAACCCAGCTGCCGCGCTGCACGGTTTTTCTACGGAAGGGGCCGCGCGCAGAGAACGAGCGCATCGCCAGGTTTGTCGGATACGCGGCTGTGGCGCGCCCCTGGAAAGAAGCGCCACGTCCCGAGCAACTCCCCGAGCAATCGCCAACGGTATCCACAGATTTCCCAATTCGTGGGTTGCGCGGGCTTCCATAAAGCACTATGATCGATCAACAATTGAACATGATCTTCAGGGCGGGGTGAAAGTCCCCACCGGTGGTACAGCCCACGACCCGCAAGTCTTGCGCTTGCGGCTGATTCGGTGAAATTCCGAAGCCGACAGTTACAGTCTGGATGGAAGAAGATAGGAAGTGCTCCCCAGCGGAGCGCATCGGACAGTTAGAAGCCCTGGAACCTTTTGGTTTCAGGGCTTTTTTCGCAATCGTCCGCTCATCTTTTCGGAAGTGGCGCCCGAAGGTCGCAGCGATGCGTTGGAGGTGAGCGATGTCCCAGAAGTTAGAGCAACTCGCACGCGACGAAGCCTTCATGGCCCGTGCGCTGGCGCTTGCCGAGAGAGGGACTGGCTGGACCAGCCCAAACCCACTCGTAGGTGCCGTTATCGTGAAAGACGGCCGCATCATCGGCGAGGGCTGGCACACCGCATGCGGCCAGCCCCACGCGGAGCGGGAGGCGCTGGCCGCATGCGACGAAGACCCCGCCGGAAGCACCCTGTACGTCACACTGGAGCCGTGCTGCCATTGGGGCAAAACGCCACCCTGCACCGACGCTATCCTGGAAGCGGGCATTGCCCGCGTCGTCGTGGGCGCCCTTGACCCGAACCCTTTGGTGGCGGGCCAAGGGTGCGCGCAGCTGCGCGAGGCGGGCACGGTAGTGGAGACGGGGGTCCTGGAAGAGGGGTGCCGGCACCTCAACGAGGTATTCTTCCACTTCATTACCACCGGGCGCCCCTTGGTGGTGCTGAAATACGCCATGACCCTGGACGGGAAAGCGGCCACGCGCACGGGGGCATCCCGGTGGATCACCGGACCCGAAGCGCGCGAGCGGGTGCATCGCGACCGGCACCGGTTCGCAGCCATCATGGTGGGCATCGGCACCGCCCTAGCCGATGACCCCGCGCTTACCTGCCGCTTGGAAGGCGGCCCCTGGCGGCAGCCGCTGCGCATTGTGGTCGACTCCCAAGGGCGCTTGCCCCTGGATGCGTTGCTCGTGCGGACAGCCCAAGAGATACCGACGCTGGTGGCGGTGGGGCCGCAGGCGAGCGCCGAGCGCACAGGCGCCCTGCGCGAGGCCGGATGTTCCGTCTGGGCGTCGCCGCCGGCGGAAGGGGGCAACGGCGCAGTGAACCTGCCGGCCCTTCTCGATCACGCGGGCAGCTTGGGCATCGACTCGATCCTCGTCGAAGGCGGCCCTGCGCTGCACGGCGCCTTCATCGACGGCGGACTGGCGAACCGCGTGCAAGCCTATATCGCCCCGAAGCTTTTCGGGGGAGCAAGCGCGCCAGGGCCGGTGGCAGGTCGGGGCGTGGCGCTGCCCGCCGACGCGCTTCGCCTTTCCTCCCCCACCGTCACCGCCCTTGGGCCCGATCTGCTCTTAGAATGCGCCGTTTCCCCTTCAGTCGAAAGCGAGGCGACACCATGTTCACCGGCATTGTAGAGGAAATCGGCACCGTAAGGACGCTGCGCCGGGGCGCCCATTCGGCCGTTCTGTCCATTGACGCGCGCACCGTGCTCGAGCGAACTCGGCTGGGCGACTCCATCGCCGTGAACGGCGTCTGCCTCACCGTCACTTCGCTGGGAGCGACCCAGTTCAGCGCCGATGTCATGCACGAGACGTTGCGACGCAGCAACCTCGGCGCCCTGCATGCCGGCAGCCCCGTGAACCTGGAGAGGGCCATGGCGGCCGACGGGCGATTCGGCGGACACTTGGTGTCGGGGCACATCGACGCGGTGGGCACGATTCGCCGCATCCAGCGCGACGACAACGCCGTGTGGTACACCATCGGAGCCGATGCGACCACCCTGCGCCACATCATCATGAAGGGATCCATCGCCATCGACGGCATCAGCCTCACGGTGGCGCGCCTGACCGACGCCGACTTCGCCGTGTCCATCATCCCCCACACCCGGGCCGAGACGACCCTTTCCCTCAAGCGCGTCGGCGATGAGGTGAACCTCGAAACCGATATGGTCGGGAAGTACGTCGAACGGTTCCTCGGCGCCCCCCTCCCCCCTCCATCCGCGACGGCCGAGAGCGGCGGTATCACCCAAGCATTTCTGACAGCGCATGGATTCTAACGAAGGAGCACCCCATGGAAGAGAACAAGTCATTCCAGTTCAGCACGATCGAAGAGGCGCTGGATGATTTGCGCGCGGGCAAGATCATTCTGTGCACCGACGACCCCGACCGCGAGAACGAAGGCGATTTCATCTGCGCAGCGCAGTTCGCCACCACCGAGAACGTGAACTTCATGGCAGTACACGGCAAGGGGCTCATCTGCATGCCCATGTCCGCCGAACTGTGCCAAAAGCTGGCGTTTCCCCAAATGGTCACCGAGAACACCGACAACCACGAAACCGCCTTCACCGTGTCCATCGACCACGTCGACACCACAACGGGCATCTCGGCGCAAGAGCGCGGGCTGACCGCGCGCGCCGTGGTGCAGCCCGGCGCCCGCCCGTCCGACTTCCGCCGGCCGGGCCATATGTTCCCACTGATGGCAAAGGCCAACGGCGTGCTGGAGCGCAACGGCCACACCGAGGCCACAGTGGATCTGATGCGTCTGGCCGGTCTTGAGGAGTGCGGTCTGTGCTGCGAGATCATGCGCGAAGACGGCACCATGATGCGCACACCCGAGCTGATAGAGCTCGCCCGGCAATTCAATTTGAAGTTCATCTCCATCAAAGCGCTCCAGGACTACCGCAAGAAGCACGAATGCCACGTGGTGGAAGTGGCCGATACGGCAATGCCCACGCGCTACGGGGCGTTTCGCGCCCACGCCTTCGTGAACAAGTTGAACGGCGAGCACCACGTGGCCCTGGTGAAAGGCGACATCGGAGACGGCGTCGATGTGCTGGTGCGCGTTCATTCCGAGTGCCTCACCGGCGATGCCTTCGGCAGCCTGCGCTGCGATTGCGGCCAGCAGCTGGCTGCAGCGATGGCCCAGGTGGAAGCCGAGGGGCGCGGGGTGGTGCTGTACATGCGCCAGGAAGGGCGCGGCATCGGGCTTGTGAACAAGCTGCGCGCCTACGAGCTGCAAGATGCCGGCATGGATACCCTGGAGGCCAACCTGGCCCTGGGCTTCGCGGGCGACCTGCGAGAATACTACATCGGCGCCCAAATTCTGCACGAGCTGGGCGTAAAGACCATGCGACTGCTTACGAACAACCCCGACAAAGTGTACCAATTGGGCGATTTCGGGCTGCAGATCACCGAACGCGTGCCCATCCAAATGCCTTTGACCAGCCACGATGAGTTCTATCTGCGCACCAAGCAGGAGAAGATGGGGCATTTGCTGTACTTCGATGAGGAGCGCCAGGCGTCCTAGCGCCTGTACAACTCGACTAAGGAAACCAACGTTTGGGAAAGGATCATCATGACGGTATTTGAAGGGAAGCTGGTATCGGAGAACATCAAGGTCGGCATCGTGGCCTCCCGCTTCAACGAGTTCATCACATCCAAGCTGATCGGGGGCGCCATGGACGGCCTTTTGCGCCACAACGTGCGCGAGCAGGACGTCGACATCGCCTGGGTACCCGGCGCTTTCGAGGCGCCGCTTGCCGCGCAGAAGATGGCGCAATCGGGCCGCTATGACGCCGTCATCTGCCTGGGCGCCGTCATCCGCGGCGCCACGAGCCACTACGACCTGGTCTGCAACGAGGCCGCCAAGGGCATCGCCCACGTATCGCTGGAAAGCGGGGTGCCCGTTATGTTCGGCATCGTGACCACCGACACGATCGAGCAGGCAATCGAGCGTGCGGGCACCAAGGCGGGCAACAAAGGATTCGACTGCGCCACGTCGGCCATCGAGATGGTCAACCTTCTGCGGGAGATCGAAGGCTAGGGGCCCATGGGCGGCACGGTATTTTTCGACTACGATGGCACGCTCCACGATTCCATGCATCTGTACGGCCCGGCGTTTCGCCGCGCCTATGCTGCCTTGGTAACCGATGGCTGGGCCGCCCCGCGTACGTTCTCCGATGAGGAGATCGCCTCGTGGCTCGGATACTCCCCTGCCGCCATGTGGGCCTCCTTCATGCCCGAGCTGCCCGAAGCGATTTGGCAGCGCGCATCGGCCGCCATCGGAGAGGAGATGCGCCGCTTGCTCGCGGCGGGCGCAGGGCGCCTGTACCCCGGCGCGAAGGCCATGCTGGAATCCCTGCGCGAGGAGGGATGCACGCTCGTGTTCCTCTCAAATTGCAGCGGCTCCTACCGCGACGAGCACCTTGCCGCATTCGGCCTCGGCGGCCTGTTCACCGGCGCCTGGTGCGCCGAAGACTTCGAAGGGCTGGAGAAGTGGCAGATCTACCGGCAGATTTGCGCACGTTACCCGAAGCCCCACCTCATGGTCGGCGACCGGCACCACGATCAGGAGGTGGCCGTGCACGGAAACATTCCCTTTGTCGGGTGCACCTACGGATTCGGAACGGCAGACGAGCTCAGCCGGGCGGACGTCCTGGTGAGCACGGCCCCCGAGATCGCAGGGGCCGTGCGGGCACTTACCGGGAAGCCGCGCGGGCACCCCTAGCCCTGGCCCTATCCCTCGTCCACCTTCGCGAGCAGCTCCTCGCGGCCGTTCACACCGAGCTTCTTGTAGATGCTCTTCACGTGGGTGCGCACGGTGGACTCGGAGATGACGAGCGTGGCGGCCACAAAGGCGATGCCGTGGCCGCGCCCCAGATACCCTAAAATCTCGCGCTCCCGCGGCGTTAGGCCGGCCTCGTCGGCCAAGGCCTCGCAGCGCGCCTGCACGCTTTGGGCCTGCGCGTCGGCCCCCGCGCCGGCATCCCGCGCGCCCAGCCCGTCGTCGGCCGCGCGCTCCCCCGCGCCCGCGCGCCAAAAGCCCCAGAGCGCCGCCGCGATGACGCCCACGAAGTAGAACGTGCTCACCACCAAGAGCGCCGGGCCGCCGCCCTCTTCCTGGAAGGGGGCGGTGGGCGCGCACCCCAGGCCCAGAAGCGAGAACAGCGCGAAGGCCGCCACCGCCGTGCCGAACACCGAGCCGGCCGAGAACTCCCGGGCATGGGCCACGGCCGCCAGGCTCGCCAGGGCGAGGATGGCCACGGCCCCGTAGAACACGTAGGTGAGCCACGCGGCGAAGAACATCGGCATCGTGGTGCCGGGGAAGCTGTTCAGCACGATGAGCACCAAGGCGAACGCCGGCACGAGCATCCGGTAGATGAGCGTGGTGAGCGGCCGGCTCGTGCGCAGAAGGCAGATGGGCAGCGCCACCACGGCCCCCAGCGCGCAGCCGAGCAGCTCCATGTTCACCACGTCGAACAGGATGAACTTCCGCGCCCCCATCATGAAGGCGAACACCATGAGGCCCGCCAGCGGCATGCCGGACACCGAGGCCAAAGACGCCAGCCGCGCCCGGCGCGTGGGGGCCGGAGATTCCGCCGCCTCCTGCACGGATGATGCCGCACCAGCCGCCTTGGCCCCGCCGCCCAGATCTCCCGGGCGCGCGCCGCCCCGCGGGCGCTTCCACGCCGCCAGGCAGGGCACGGGGAAGCTCGCCAGCACCAGCACCACGAACACGATGAGCCCCACGCCGAAGGTGGTGGAGGACAGCAGAAGCCCCACGAGCGCCGCGCAGCCCACGGAAAGGGCGCACCACAAAAGCGCCTGGCGCAGGTCGTAGGCGGCCATGTAGCTGCCCCACAGCACCGCCAGCTCCACGGTGCCCGCCGCCAACAGAAAACCCGAAAGAGCCCCCACAGCCCCCGTGCCCACGCCCGGCAGCGCCGCCGCGGCTATGAGCAGGCCGTAGCCCGTAAGATAAGCGGCCACGCCGGCCACCACCCATCCGCGGCCCAAGAGCCTCTCGGGGCAGCGCCGCCCCGAGGCCAGCGCGGCGAGCGTGCCCAATACGAGTGTGGAGAAAAGCATCGTGTTCGCGAAGGGCGCCATGAACGTGGGCACGTCGAAGACGCCGGTCTCGAAGAGCAGATGGTTCGGCGAGTAGATGGGAATGGTGGCCAGAAACGCTATGAGCGTGAGCGCCTCGAGCCTGAAGTATTTGGAAAGCGGCAACCTGTACCCTCCCTGGCTTGTCGCGGCTTCGTCGGGCACCAGTATAGCGAAACTTTCCGAAGTTGCCACGGCGTTACTGAGCCGTCATTCTGGCCCTGTGGCGCTGACCTGCGGTTTATTTCCATCTCCCCCATTTCCGCGAGGGCGCTTTCCGGGAAATCCCCCAAGCTGACGATTCCTCGCGGGCCGCTCGCGGTGCCATCATGGGCCCCGGCGCCGCACCAAGGCGAGCGACGAGAAGGCCGGGGAGTCGCCCCGAGCGCCCCGCCGGCCGCACCGCCGAGCTTCGGTGCACGCCGACCGATACGCCCCGATACCAAGGGAGGATATGGGAACTATGGAGAAGACAACCAAGGGCATGTCCCGCCGCTCGTTCATCGGCATGGGCGCCGTGGCCGCCATGGCCGCCGGAGCCGCCGGGCTCGCCGGCTGCGCGCCGGCAGGCGGCGACAGCACCGCCAAGACCGAAGACGGCGGCCACATCGAGAGCGCGGGCAGCTCCGCGCCCAGCGATGTGCACATCCACAACGTCACCGACACCAGCTGGATGACGCCGCCGGCCGAGGTGACCGATTTCGCCCAGGAATGGGACTGCGACGCGGTGGTCTGCGGCCACGGCTTCGCCGGCATCACCGCCTGCCGCGAGCTGGCCGAGCAGGGCAAGAAGGTCATCCTCATCGAGAAGCAGCCCGAGGACTCCTACCAGGCCGTGGGCAACGAGTTCGCCTCGCTGAACGCCAAGATCCTCCAGGAGCGCGGCGTGCCGCACATCGATCCGGTGGAGTTCTACCAGAACTTCATGAAGATCACCTCCAACATGCCCAACCCCTCGCTGGTCATGAAGTTCGCACAGAACTCCGAGGAAAACTCCAACTGGTACCTCGACCGCCTGACCGAGGAGGACTTCGCCACTATGACCACGGCGTTCTTCCCGCCCACCGAGCACCAGATGGGCGAGCTGTCGGGCATCAAGTTCTGGCCGAGCGTGTGCTCGTTCTACGGCGAGTGCAACCAGACGAAGATCCAGATGTACAACCAGGCCGCGGCCGAGGAGGCCGGCGCCGAGTTCCACTTCGCCACCACCGCCGAGTACATCATCATGCAGGACGGTGCCGTGGCGGGTCTTGTGGCCTCTGACGCGGACGGCTACATCAAGATCAACTGCAAGGCCGTCGTCTGCGCCTGCGGCGGCATGGGCGGCAACCCCGAGATGATGGCCTACTTCATGCCCGACATGGCCCAGGCCCTCACCGGCGAGGACGCGCTGACCTCCATGTCGGCCAACGACGGCCGCGGCGTGCAGATGGCCTACTGGGCCGGCGCTCACCTGGAGACCACGCCCGTTGCCGGCATGAACATGAAGGGCCTGTCGGTTCCCGGCAAGATGAACTGCCTGCCCCAGGCCGTGTGGATCGACGAGAACGGCCGCCGCTTCGCCAACGAGTACTACCCCACTTCCGAGCAGCGCGGGTACCAGACCGTGTTCATGAGCCGCAAGACGAAGTACGCCGTGGTGGACAACAACTTCACCGAGTACCGCCAGTACACCCTGCCCCAGCACGCCGGCTTCACCGCCAATGAGGAGAACATCGCCTCCCTGCGCGACTCGCTCGACAAGGCCTACGCGAAGTTCAAGGGCACCTACGAGGAACCGGAGCAGGAAGAGGGCCAGGGCGGCCCGGGCGGTGGCGGCCCCATGACCCAGGTGGAGTGGATCGCCGACGACACCCTGGAGGGCCTGGCCGGCCAGATGGGACTTTCCGGCGACGCCGCCACGGAGTTCGTCGCCCAGATCGAGCGATGGAACGGCTACTGCGAGGCCGGCGTCGACGAGGAGTTCGGCCGCGCCGCCGAGGTGCTCTTCCCGGTGAAGGACGGCCCCTTCTACGCCTGCACCTTCGACCCGGTGCTCGGCGAGACCATGGTCACCATGGGCGGCATCATCACCGACGGCGAGCAGAACGCCTTGGATGCGAACTACGAGCCCATTCCCGGCCTGTACATGGCCGGCAACGACTGCGGCCGCCGTTTCGGCACCGAGTACGTGACCCCCATCCCCGGCTGCTCGCTGGCCTTCGCCCTGGTGCTCGGCCGCGAGTGCGGCAAGTCCGTGGCGAAATTCCTCGGCTAGAAACGGCAGAGACGGGTGCCGCCGCTGGCCGCGCCCGTCTCACCCGAAATGCCTTTCCCGCTGCGGGGCCCGCCCTCCCGGCTCCCGCAGATCATCGACAAAGCCCCCGGCCGTCCCTCCCCGGCCGGGGGCTTTCCTGTCGCAACCTCTCCAAACTGCGGAAATCTACTCCTCCCGCAGCCAGAGGCCCGTCTTGCCGCCGTCCTTCTTCAGCAGGCGCACATCGGAAATTTCCATGCCGCGGTCCACGGCCTTGCACATATCGTACACGGTCAGGCACGTCACGGAAGCCGCCGTGAGCGCCTCCATCTCGATGCCGGTCTTGCCCGTGACACCGCACATCGTAGTCACGTGAATACCCACGCGCCCGTCTTCCCGCTCGCCCTCGCGCACGGGCGCGCACTCCACCTTGGCCTTGGTGATGTTCAGCGGGTGGCACATGGGGATAAGCTCGCTCGTTTTCTTCGCGGCCATCACTCCGGCCACCCGGGCGCAGGCGAGCACATCGCCCTTGGCCGCCTTGCCCTCCACGATGAGGGCCAACGTCTCCGGCTTCATGGAGATGAAGCCCTCGGCCACGGCCACGCGCTCGGTGTCGGCCTTCTGCGATACGTCCACCATCCGCACGTCGCCGTTCTCGTCGATATGGGTCAGCTGCTCGGTCATTGCAATTCCTTTCTAGCAGGTTCGGAAGGCATTCTTGGAAGAGGAGGGTTCGCGCTCGGGGCGAGGGTCCGCGCGGAGTTCCGCAGCGACTGGAACAGCCCAGTGGGCTGTTCCACCAAGCGAGGACTGTCTGAGCACGGCGCCCTTGCCCCGAGCGCGAACCCGGACAACCCGGAAGAAAGCTAGCCGCCGATCTGGCTCATCTTGCGGTCGGTGCCCACTTTGTCATGGTGGTCGTCGGGCTTGGCGCCGAGAGCCGTCAGCAGCACGTCGCGCACTGCGGCGTCATCGCCCTCGCGCAGGGCCGTGCGCACATCGTACTCGGTATCAGAGAACAAACACGGGCGCACCTTGCCGTCGGCGGTCACGCGCAGGCGGTTGCACTCGCTGCAGAAGTGGCGCGACAGCGGGCTGATGAAGCCCACGGTGCCCAGCGCGTCGGGGAACTCGAAGTAGCGCGCCGGACCCCAGCCCAGAGGCTTCGTCGCCCCGGCCGGGCGCAGCTCGGGCAGCCCCGCCGCACGGGCGCGCTCGTTGATGATGTCGAACAACTCCTCGGAGGGGATGACATCCTCCTTGCCCCAGCCGGTGCCGGCGTCGACGCTTGTATCGCCCACGGGCATGTACTCGATGAAGCGCACGTGCAGCGGCCGATCGATGGAGAGCTTCGCGAACTCCAAAAAGTCCTGGTCAAGGCTGCGCACGGCCACGGCGTTCACCTTCACGGGATTGAGCCCTGCGGCGAGCGCCGCGTCGATGCCGGCGAGGGTGTCCTCCAAACGGCCCGTGCGCGTGATCTCGTGGAACTGCACCGGATCCAGGGTGTCAAGCGAGATGTTGACCCGCGAAAGCCCCGCTGCCTTCAAATCGCCGATCATGCGGGGCAGAAGAACCCCGTTGGTGGTCATGGAGACGTTCTCGATGCCCTCGATGCCGGTGATGGCGTCCACCAGCTCAACCACGCCCTTGCGCACCAACGGCTCGCCGCCCGTGAGGCGAACCGAGCGGATGCCGAGCCCGGCGGCCACGGCCACCAGCCGCTCGATCTCCTCGATGCGCAGGATCTCGTCATGGGACATCGCGCACACGCCCTCCTCGGGCATGCAGTAGACGCAGCGGAAATTGCAGCGATCCGTCAGCGATATGCGCAGATAATCGATAGTACGACCGTGTGAGTCTTTCAAAGTCACCCCTCGCAACGTGTTTTGACTGCTTATTATATCGAACTCGAAATAAACCGCAATCCGCATCGAGGAGCGCCGCGAGATATCCTACCCCTCGGCCGCCGTGACGTCATCCACCATGGCAATCAGCTCCTGCTGGGAATGAACGCCCAGCTTGCCGTAGACGTTGCGCGTATGGGTGCGCACCGTGTTCCAGGAGATGCTGAGCTTGCTCGCCGTGGTGGACGAGTTGTAGCCCATGGCCAGACAGCGCAGCACGTCGGTCTCCCGGGGAGAGAGCTGGTAGTCTGCGGCCAAAGCCTCGATCGCCAGACCGAAGCGTCCCTTGCGCACCGGCTCGTCCTCGCGGGCCGGCCCCTCGCTCTCGGCGGCAAGATCCCTCATCAGCAGCTCGTCAAGCGAGGGGGCGCCCTCCTCCCCCGGCGCGAACAATCGGTCGAACTCGCGCTCGGAGAAGATGAGAAAGGCGCAAGCGAGCACGATGAGCGCCATGATCATATAGGCGAAGGCCTCGCCGACGGCACCGAACAGCGTCCCTAAAAGCTGCGCCCCGAAGAGCCAGCCGATGCCGTTGCCAAGCTGGTAGGCGCCGTAGCCGTAGCCGAACACGATGACCGCGGAGGTGCGCCGCTGGAAGACGATGAAGGCGAGAATGCACCACAGGAACAGCTCGAACACGACGCTGGACAGCGACACCACCTGGGCGAGCACGGTATGCAGCACCGTTACCAAGGGCAGGCAGGCGACAAGCGCCACGGAGGCCACCATCACCACCGAGTACAGCTTCCCGAAGTTGAGTCGATCCCCCTCGATGCCCACGGCCACCACCGCCAAAACCAACGCCAGAAGCATGCGCGCGAGCATGACGAGACGCGACCCGGACAGCGTCGTCTCGATGGAGGAGACCGCCACCGTGGATGCGTACACCGAGGACACGATGCAGGAGAACACGAAGACCACGGCCAGAAGCTTCCAGAACGACTTCGGCAGCGACCGGCGCGAATGGTCGCGCACAAGAGTGGGCGTCGGCTGCTCGATATGGCGGGAGAACGATGCCAAGATGCCGGCCGCCAAAGGCAGCAGCACGAACGAAGCCATGCCCGCCAAGCTGGGACCGCCGGGAACCGGCGCCCAGGCGGGCGATCCCAGCACAATGAAGAAGGAGGCTCCCACGACGAACTGGGAGTAGGCCACGTACAGGATGACCTGGCGCGGCGGCAGCGCGCCGTAGAGCTGCCCGCAACGCAGGGCGATCGCCCCGAGCCCCACGCCGAATAGTATGCCGCCGATGAAGAAAAGCGATCGGATAACGGGATAAGGCAGCATCGGCGTCAAATAATAGGGCCCGATAAGTATGACGATGAGGGCGCCGAGCGAGGAGACCGCCCCCGCCCAAAGGCACGCCGTCGGGCGCTCGAGCCACGAGCGCACCCGGGGCACTGCGAACGTGGACAACAGCATGAGGCCGCCGGCCGACAGGCTCATGGTCACCGTCAGCACCGAAAGGTTTCCGCCGTTGATCTCGCTATCAGACAGCCACGCCGTTCCCGAGCTCGCTATATAGACCGAAGCTAGCAGGGCCCCCAAGGCCATGTACGGCAATGCCGGCCACGCGCGCACGAGCTTCGCCATGAAGTTTTTCGTCTCGGCCATCACTGCCCTCCCTAGCGCAAGGAGCGCCCGGCGACAGCCGAGCGCTCCTCGATGTGATCCGATTGGCCTACGATACCATTTCCGGTTCGTCGGAGATGGCGGGAGTCGGGTCGTTGGACGCGGACACGGCATCCTCGGCGCTCCGGTCGACCAACGCCCGGCCCACGCGGCAGAGGGCATAGCCGACGAACACCACCGAGTACACGACCACCGAGGCCTGGGCGGCGAGGCCGCCGTGCAGGGCCGAGGGCAAAAGCATCAGCAGCAGGTGCACGTACACCAGCCCGAAGAACGGGTAGGCCAGCTTCTGCACCTTCTTCCACGAGGCCGTGGACATCTGCCGCTTCACGAAGGCGAAGGACGTCACGCCGAGCACGACGAGCAGCACGAGCAGCACGACCGCCAAAACGAAGGCGCCCATGACGTTGCCCCCGATCTCGCCGCCGCCGAGAAGGCGCGGCAGGTAGCTCTCCAGGTACACGGCCATGTGCCCGAGCGAGAGGAACCACGCCACGATGGACAGCTCGCTGCGCACGGGCTTCAGCCAGTGATAGGCGCGGCCGTCCCGGTTCAGGCATCCGATGAACATGACGACCACGAACAGGGCCAGCGACAGCTCGCACTTCTGGATGAGGACGAACAGCGGGCTCCAAATGGCGCGCGGCAGCCCGAAGAACACGCCGTACACGTAGACGACGTCGATGGCGATGGCGGCGGCGTAGAACGCGACCGGAAGCGCCTTCAAGGGGCTGCGCAGGGCGAAGCAGCCGACGATGGTGACTGCAAGGATGATCGCGAAGTCCATGTTACCTCTCCTCTCGCACCTCGAGGCGCTGCTCGAGCTCGACGGCGATAGCATCCAAAAGCTCGGCGTCCTCGAGGAAGAAACCCTTGGAAATCTTCAAGACGCCCCGATAGAAGCGCGTCTCCAAAAGCAGAAGCGCCAGATCCTGGAACGTGTCGAACCACGAGAGGATATGGTCGGCGAGGAACGCGCGGGACGTGCGAACCTGACGCAGGGCCTCCGCGTCGTCGCCGGCCTCAAGGGCGGCAATGATGCGATCTGAGAGCACCACGAGGAACTCGCACATGAACGACAGGTGATCGTGGGGGAAGTCGTAGCCCTCGGCCTTGGCCACGTGGTTGGCCTTGTACAGCTGGAAAACCTCGTGGTAAGCGTCCTGGAACATGAGCCCCTCTTCGCTCGTGTGCACGCTCTCGTAGGGCACCGCGTAGCGGCCCTTCCACGAGGAGGTTCCGGCGAAGGCGGAAGTGAAGTCCACGGCCAGCGCCTGGCGCGTGCCGGAGTTCCGCTTGCGCAAATAGCGCGTGATATCGTTCACCCCGTCGGCGAACAGCTCGTTCACATCGGCATATTCCGACCAATCCATCTCGGCGATGTTATCGATTTGCTCAGCCGTCAACGGCCGGAAGTAGATGGCCGCCAAAAGGTCGTAGAACGCCGCGCGACCCTTGAGGGCCGCGATCATGTCCTCCGTCACCACAGCCTCATCGGCCGCAGCGACGCTCATCTCATCTACCATGTATCCCCTCTCCTCTCAGACTCGCCCGTCCTCGTTGGGCACAAACCGCGTAGCGCCAGAGCGCTCCGCAGGACAGGAACTGCGACCTCGAAAAAGCGGCGCACCGGCGCACCAAAGCAGCAGCCCCCGTCCTGCGGGTTCAAACTGCGAACCCGCAAGAGCGCCCGACCGCCAAAAGGGAGGGAGCGACGGTCGGGGCAACCGAAAACCGAGGGGCGCACCTACGGGCTGGTGCAAGCGCACCCCTCACGCAAAATGGCTACTTCTTCTCGTAGCGGGTGACCTCGACGGGCTCCTCCTGCCACTTGGCGGTCTTCTCCGAGAGGATGTAGACCGTCGTGGGATGCAGGTCGGCCGGATCGAACAGGTAGTGCGCGTTCTCGCCGGCGGCAGCCACGACCTTCGCGGCCTCGGAGTTCGGATCGTCCAAGTCTCCGAAGGTGCGAGCGCCGCAGCAGCAGTTGTGCACGCAGGCCGGCACCCAGTTCTCGTCGTTTTTGCGCTGGAAGCACAGCGTGCACTTCTCGATGGTGTTGGTCTTCGGGTTCAGCTGGCGCACGCCGTAGGGGCAGCCCGTCAGACAGCTCTCGCAGCCGATGCAATCCTCGGCGTTCACGAGCACGATGCCGGTCTCCTCGTCGCGGTAGGAGGCGCCGGTGGGGCACACTTCGATGCAGCCGGGATTCTCGCACTGCTGGCACTGCATGGGCAGCCAGTACATCTCGATGTCCGGGAAGGTGCCGGTGGGGCCGATGGCGGACACGTGGTTGCGCACCACGCCCAGGTTCATCTGGTTCTCCATCTTGCAGGCGGCCACGCAGGAGTCGCAGCCCGAGCAGCGGTCCAGGTCGATGACAAGCGTATTTTTCATTAGAACACATCCTTCGTCTGGGCTTCAGCGAGCATTTCCTGAGTGGGCATGAAGGGCTCGAACTCCTCAGCCTCCACCCAAATGTTGGCAGGACGCTCGGACTTCTCGATCTTCACCGTGAAGCCGCGGTTGGTGTAGGAGCCGTAGACCTCGTTGAAGGGGGCGTCGTTCTTGGTGAGCACGTTGACGTTGCACTCGCGCCAGCCGCCGGTGGGGTTGGCCTGGGAGGCGTCGAAGCACTCGGGGTTCCAGAAGCGCTCCATCCACACGGTCTTGGGGTGGACGCCCTCGGTCAGGTAGGCGCGGGCATGCACCTCGCCGCGGCGGCTGGTGACCTTGACCCAGTCCATGTGCTCGATGCCGAGCTCCTTGGCGCTGGCCGGGTTGATGCGGATCTCGGCGCAGGGGAACAGCTCGCGGCTGAAGGGAGCATGGCGCATGGTGCCGTGGTGGAAGTAGGGCACACGTCCGCTCGTGAGCACGAACGGGTACTCGGGATCGTAGCCCGGCATGCCCTCGTAGGGGGACTCGACCGGCTCGATGGGCACGCAGATGGGGCTGTAGTCCTCGCAGGCCTCCTGGGGCTCCGGATAGCAGTACGGGTACCCGTTGCGAGCCATGCGGATGAGCATCTGGCAGTAGGTCTCCACCTTGCGGGACTCGGTGGCAAAGCCGGAGGGCAGGCCGTCGTCGGCGATCTGCTCGTGCTGGTTGTAATTCCAGTAGTCCGGCGTCACGAACGGCACGTACTCGTCGGTGTTCGCCTGCAGGGTCTCCCAGTCGGGAGCGCCGAGCGTGTCGGCAACGCCCTGCTTGACCTCGGCCTCGGTGGCGCTGCCCAGATAAGCCGTGCCATCGCCCAATTCCAGGCCGTTCGGGATGTGGCCGCCCCACATCTCGCGGCACTTGGCCACCACCTGGGCCGCCGGGATGGAGTGCGACACGGTCTCGCCGATGTGCACGCACTCGTTCTGCAGCCACTGGGTGTCCAGCTGGGTCATGTTCACCATGGGCTCTTCCAGCCACTCGCGCAGCGGGAAGACCAGATCGCACGCCTCGATGTGGAAGGAGGTGAGCATCGGGTACTGGCCGATGATGTAGTCCACCTCGGGGAACACGTCGTACCAGGACTTCGCGTTGCCGAGCATGGCCAGCTTGTTGCCGGACATGTCGAACCACACGCGCGGCTTGAAGGGCTCGCCGGTGGCGATGGCGTTGCGCACCGTGGGGATGTGGGAGTGGCACCAGGCGTAGAGGCCCTTGTGATCCTTCATGCCCAGACGATCCTGCAGAAGCTTGTTCAGGATGCGCTGGGAGTCGGGCATGGCCTCGCCGAGCTGCTTGATGCGCGCCTCGTTCTCGGCATCGGACATGCCGATGACCGCGCCGACGCCGTACATGTCGGAGAACATGCCGCCGAAGCCGTTGTTGTAGGTGACCGGGCGCACCAGCTTGGTCTCACCGGTGTCGGTCATGGTGGCGAAGTAGCCGCCGCCCTTCTGGGTCATGGTGACGCCGGGCTTGTTGATGCGGCCCATGATGGAGTCGAGGCCCATGCAGCCGAGCGGCACCTGGGAGGCGGACTCAGTCATGTCGGAGGCCACGCCGTTGGCGATGCCGCCGTTGTTCTCAACATAGAGCTTGATGGCCTCTTCGATCTTATCCGCTTGCAGCCAGCACTCCTCGGCCGTCTTCTCGAGCGTCCAGGGATCGGCCTCCTCCTTGTAGATCTGACCGGCGGTCTTGTACTGCTTGCCGTTGAACTCGCCGGCCCAGAAGATCTCGGGATCCACGGCCGAATCGGCGGGAGCGGAGTACTCGAAGGGCGCTACGGCGTTCGTCTTCAGATCGAAGCACACGTAGGCCGGGGTGTTCTCGGGCGTCGTCTGCTTGAAGTCGGGGAACAGTTCCTGCGCCTTCACGGGCAGCTTCGTGTCCGGGTCAATCAGGAAGGGCAGGTTCGTCCAGTACTTCGTGAACTCCTCGTCGTAGAGCTTGTTCTCGAAGATGTAGCGGAACCACGAGAGCAGAAGCTTCGTGTCGGTGCCGGGACGTACGGGCAGCCACACGTCGGCCTTCACGGCGTCGGGCGAGAAGTTCGGGTCGACGACCACGGTCTTCACGCCGGCGGCGCGGAGCTCCGCCATGCCGCGGCCGGACTCGGCGGTCTCGGACACGGAGGGCTGGGCGCCCCAGATGACCACGACCTCGGTCTTGTTGTCGTTCACCTTGAAGATCTCCTGGACGGCGTTGTCGGCGATGGACTGGTCGTCGCCGCCGTAGAAGAGCTTCGAGAGGGCCCAACGGGGCAGGTAGCACTGGGCGCAGCCGGGTTCGAAGACGGTCGGGCTACCGAAGGCCATGGGAAGCGTCATGGCCTCCATGAACGAGTAGGAGCCGCCGCCGCCCACGCTGGCGAAGAACGCGTAGTTGCCGTACTGGTCGATAGCGTCCTTGATATGGGTGGCCGCCTCGGTGATGGCCTCGTCCCAGGAGATGACCTCCCACTTGTTCTCGCCGCGCTCGCCGGCCCGGCGCAGGGGGTGCAGGATGCGGCGCGGGCTGTACATGGTGTGCAGCTGGTTGAGGCCCTTGATGCAGAGGCTGCCGCGGGACACCGGGGCCTCCGGATCGCCCTCGAGCCGCACGACCACGCCGTCCTTCAGGTAGGCGATGGCCGGGCACATCTGAATGCAGCCATGGCAGCTCGTGCGCATCTTCGTCAGGCCCTCGGTGCTCGAGACGCCCGCCTCGCCGGTACCGGCGAGCTCCTCTTCCGGCGCAGCTTCCTGCATGCAGCCGGCCATGGAGGCGCCCACCGCAGCGGCCGCGCCCGCGAGAGCGGACACTTTGACGAAGCTGCGACGTGTCAAATTCGTTTTTGACATATTGTCTTCCTCTCCTCTTGCTTACACGTGATTACGCTTGTCCGTTCACCTTCAGATCTTCCAGAAACTCCCTTCCCTCCTCGGTCAACGTCCAACCTTCTTTCCAAACCAGAGCGCCAGCGCGCTCGAGCTTGTCCACAAATACCGACGGCTGCATGGTCTCGACGCGACCGTCGATCACCGTCTGAAGAGCGGGCCTGCCCAAGAGCAGCTCCTCGATCTGCCCGTAGGGGCGCGGGGCCGCCTCGACGAATTCCAAAAGTTCGATGTAGGTATCGGTGCGTTCGGGCACAAGATGAAGCAGATCCACGAGGCGCGCGGACGGCTTGTTGTAATCGACGAACCAGTCGCCCACATCCGTGCTCTTGAACGAGATCTCGGCCACGAGATCGTCGACCTCGTCTTCGGAGAGCCCCTCCTTCTGCTCGGGCAAAACGCGGTTGCCGTCCTCGTCGCGCTCGATCATGTCGAGGCCGTAGGAGCGAACAAGGGACATCAGCATATAGAACTGGTTCTGGGTGGCGCGCTCGAACTGGGGGAGCGCCGCGATGAAGTCCTCCGCCTCGCGAAGCGGGCGCTCCTCGGCGCAGAAGGCGAGGGTCTTGTACAGGATCTCGCGGTTCAAGGGATGACGCATCACCGTGCGGTTCAGCTCCGCGAGCTTCTCCTCGAAGGTGAGTTCGGCGGCGTCGGGCAAATCGTCAGCAGCGAGCGCGGCAACATCCATCGCCGCCTCGGCGGCTGCCTCCTCGCGCTCCTGGGAATCGTCTCGCGGCATTTCGCGGGTTTCAAAATCAGCCATGCATGCTTCGCATCGCAGCGGATGCGACCCTCCCCTCTTACCTATTTGGTTCTCCTCCTTGCCGCTTCGCCTCCTCGCACCAACTATGTCTCGGAGGTTTTCGAAGCGGTTCCACGGGTCGGAACTATAGGCGATTGGGATTGAAAACGACTACCCGCAGACTGCCTGAAATTGAGAAAATGGGCGCAAAAATCTCACGCAGGCTGGGTGAGTGACCCGTTTTACCTGCGCTTTTGCTCGCACTTTTTGATGAGTGGAATTATCGACTCACCAGATACACCTTGTCCGGAGGGATGCGCACCCACAGCCTCTCCCCCACCTCCGGCAACGCAACGCCTTCGCGCATGCTCACGCGCCAGAACATATGCTGGTGCAGGTAGCTCATCTCGTTCGTCTCGAAGGCGACAGCGGCGCCATCCGCATCGTCGCGATCGAGAAAGCCCAGAAGCGCCATGCGCTCGAAGCGGGCATCGCTCACCCGATCGACGCGAACGCGGTAGCAGTTCTCGCCGGGGCCCTCCGCCCTCTCCACATAGAAGGCGCGAAGGCCCAGGCACTTCACATCTCGCGGCACTTCCTGGGCCGTATGCACGTCAATGCCCCACGGGGGGACGTGCACCGCGTGCGGCCCGGCGTACTCCGCCGCCGGAGCGTTCTTGCAGCCCGACAGCTTCAGCCCCGCCACCGACTGCGGACGGTTCACCAGCTCCCGCCCCCGATCCATCTCCACGATGCGCCCGGCATCCACCACCGCGATGCGGTCGCAGAACCGCAGCGACTCGTCGATATCGTGGCTCACATATAAGATCGTTCCCTCAAAAGCTTCGAACAGGCTCACGAGGTTCTGCTCGAGAACCCCTTTCAAGTGAGAGTCCAGGGCGCTGAAGGGCTCGTCCAGCATGAGGATGCCCGGCCGCGCCGCCAGCATACGGGCCAGGGCCACGCGTTGCTGCTGGCCACCGGAGAGCTGGGCCGGATAGCGCTGCCCGAAACCGCGCAGGCCGAAACGCTCCAGCTCCTCGGATACGATGCGCTCGCGCTCCGCCCTCGGCACCTCGCGCCCGATGCCCGCGCCGATGTTATCCGCCACCGTCAGGTTAGGAAACAGCATGTAGTTCTGGAACAGAAGGGCCGTTTTACGTTGCTGCGGCGTCAGGTTGATCTTCTGCTCGGAATCGAAGAACACCTTGCCATTCACAACGATCCGGCCCTCATCCGGCGTCTCGATGCCCGCGATGCAGCGCAGCGTGAGGCTCTTGCCGCACCCGGAGGCCCCCAGAAAGCCCAAAGTCTCATCGCCGCCCGCAAAAGCCACGTCCAGGGTGTAGTCGCCGAAGCTCTTCTTGATGCGCACGTCCAGGCTCATCTAGGCCACCCCCTCTCCCAGAACGTCGGCACTTCCGGCACTGTCCTCCCGAAGGCCCTTCGCGCTCCTCCTTCGGCCGCCGCCCCGCGTGCCGTTTCTCCGCGGCTTGGGCGAGCGCCCCTCGTGGCTGCTCTTCTGGCGATAGCGCGTGGTATGCCGGCTCCATAGGTTGATGAACAAAATCACGAGGAAGCTGAACACCAAAAGCACGATCGTCCAAAACCAGGTGGCCTCGGTGTTGCCGTTCATCCACTCGAAGTAAATGGCAATGGGGATGGTGCGGGTGCTGCCCAGTTGGTTGCCCGCCAGAAACAGCGTGCACCCGAACTCGCCCAAGGCCCGGGCGAAGGCGAGCACCGTGCCCGAGGCGATGGACGACCAGGCCAAGGGCAGCATGAGGCGCAGGAAGATGCGCCCGTTGGACCAGCCCAAGGTACGGGCCGCGTCGAGCATGTTCGGATCCAAGCTCTCGAAGGCGCCCCGGGCGCTGCGATACATGAGCGGGAAGGCCACCACCACCGCAGCGAGGACCGTGGCCTGCCAGCTGAACACGAGCGGGAATCCGATCTCCTGGAAGAAGCGCCCGAAGGCCGTGTTGCGCCCGAGCGCCGACAACAGAAGGAAGCCGCAGACCGTCGGCGGCAGCACCATGGGAATGGTGAAGATGGTATCGAAGATATCCTGGGCGCGCTTCGAGATGCGCAGCGTGAAATATGCGGCGGCCAGCCCCAGGAAGAACACGAACACAATGGCCACGCCGCAGGTCTTGAGCGTCACCCATAAAGGCGAGTAGTCCATGGACGAGAGAAACTCCCCCACCTGCTCAAGCGGGCCGCCCTTCTGGGCGATGACGGCGCCCTCCGCCGGCACGAGGAGCCCGCTGTCCATCTGGGACGGTCGCACCTCGCTCTTCACGTCGAAGGTGTCGTCGGGACCCTCGATGGTCACGTAGAAGCGGCCCTCCGAGATCTCGCGTCCGAAGGTGAATACCACGTCGCCCACGGCGAGCGATGCTCCCTCAGTGCCTTCCGCATCAGCAATGAGCACCTTCCATTCCTCTTGGCTCGCCAGCGGGTTCACCCCCGTGGAGAAGTTCTCATCCAGGGCCGCCAAGTAGGTCTTTATTTCCTGCACCTGAGAGCTGCCCTCGTCCTCGATGCCGAACTCGTCGGCCACCGTCCGGGGAATGAAGAGCACGGCGTAGTCGGCCGTGTTGACGACAGCCACGCGGTCGGTGCCTGAAAGCCGGTAGGTGTAGCCGTAGCTGAGGCCGTCGATGTCGCGCGCGGATCCCGTGCGCGAACATTCGAAGCCCTCCACAGCGAAGTCGCAGCCTTCCATGCGGGCCGCATCGCCGTCAGCGGAGATGTCTATCTCGGCATCTTGGACAGCCTGCTCCGCATCGGCAGCCCAAGCCGAAGAGGGTGCCACGACCATGCAGGCCCCCAGCATCCCGCCTGCAAGAATCGCAGCTGCAACCGCCCTGAGCACCGAAGCCGCGAGCCCCGTCGCAAATCGCCTCACGCCGGCCGCTTTCGCTGTTTCCATAGCCACCACTCTCATTGACCTCTTGCACACCAGACGGGCGAGGCTTTGCGCCCCGCCCGTCCGACGAGATGCCCTTGCGTACTAAGACGCGCTTTGCAGCTCGTAGTTATTCTACCGCGAATGCCTTAGTTCTGGGCGAGCTCGAAGCCCCACTTCTCCCAAATCTGGTTGGCGTCCTCGTCGGTCATGCACCACTCGAGGAAGGCCTGTGCCGCCTCGGCGCTCTTGCTGTCGGTGCATACCGCGCCCGGATAGGTAATGGCCTTGTGGGTGTCGTTGGGAACCACCGAGCAGATGGCGACACCGCCCATGCGGTACACGTCCGAGGTGTAGACCATGGCGATGTCAACCTCGCCGGACTCGGCATACTTGCACACGTCGCCCACCTTGCCGCCGAGGGTCACCTTCGGCTGCAGGGTCGCGGAGAACTCGCCGCCCTTGCCCGTGGCATCGGCGCCGGTGGCCCCGTCGGGCTCGATGTAGCCGCCGACCGTCGTCAGGGACTGGCAAGCATAGTTACCGGCGGGCACATTCTCGTCACCCACAGCAAGGGTGTACTTGCCCGCGGCAATATCCTCGAGGGAGATATCCTGGCCGGCCAGGTCACCGCCCTCCTTGGTGACGATGACCAGGTCGTTGTTGAACATGGTCTGGCGGGTGTCCTCCTTGACATAGCCGTTCTCCGCGGCATCGTCCATCGTGCCCTTGGAGGCCGTGATGAGGATGTCAGCGTACTGCCCAGCACCGAGCATCTCGTTCAAGGTGCCAGAGGCCTCGTACTGCGTATCAGCGAAGGTGACGTTGGGATTCTGCTGAGTGTAGAGTTCCTCGGCCTCGGCCATGGCCTTGGTCAGGGAATTGGCGGCGAAAATCTGCAGTTCCACGGCTTCGCCCTCAGGCTTGGTCTCCTCGGGAGCCTGGGTTTCCGCCTGGGGGGCAGCCGGCTTGTCGGCCTTCTGCTCCGTAGTGTCGCCGCCTGAGCAGCCGAAGAGGCCCAGGGCGGCCATAAGAGCCACCGACACGGCACCGAGTTTCCAACTTTTGCGCATTGAGGTCTTCCTCCCTGATAGGTTATACGTCTTCGCGAATAAAGCGTTTTGGATATATTATCCTTATTCTCATATATTCGCAAGCCCTATTATTCTCATCTCCGAATATGGTTCCGAACCCCCCGCGCTCCTCCATGGGAAACATCCGCGAGGGCTGACCTTGGTCAGCCCTCCCCGCCATGCCGTCTCACCGTAGGGGCGACCTTGGTCAGCCCTCATGAGAGGGATACCCTCGCACGACAAAAAAGGGGCGACCAAGGTCGCCCCCTACGGAGATTCTTCCAGGGCTTCTTCCGAGGCTTCTCTACGAACTCGCTTCTACAGCTTGAACCCAAGGGCATCCAGCACGTATTTGGGCACCATGAAGCGAACCGTCTTCTCCGGATCCACCATCTGGCACACCTGTACGTCGGCCACAAGGGACAGCAGCATGACCATCTCTTCGGCCGGCTTTCCCGTGCGGTCGCAGATGAGATCGACCATCTCGTGAACCGCGCGGTCGGCAGCGGCATCCAAAGACTCGGCCGAGGCAATGACGCCGAGATGCGTCGCGTTCTCGATGAGGGGATCGGTCAGCGCCAGCTTCGGCAGGGCTTCCAAGGTCACCGTGGCCCACCCGGCCGCCTCGGCGCCGGACACGCTGATCTCGCCATCGCCCATGGCCGCGTGCATGTCGCCGCAGCCGAAAAGCGCGCCGTCGGTATATACGGGGAAGTACAGCGTCGCGCCCGCCGTGATGGCCGTATTGTCCATATTGCCGCCATGGGAGCCCGGCGTGCCGCAATTAACAGGCTCGCCAGCCGGCGCCACGCCGATAACGCCGATCATGGGCCTCAGCGGAATGCGCAGCTCCTCGTCCCACACCAGCTCGTCTCCGTCGATCTTGCAGAGATGCGTGCTCCAGGCGTCGAAGCGATCGCCGCACACCCCCTCGCCCTCGCCGGTGCAGGAAGTCGTCTGCCCGTCGAACTCGATGGCCTCGATGGTGACTTTCAGCGCCCCGCCGGGCACCGCGCCCTCCACAAAAATCGGACCCGTGGCGGGATTGATGTGATCCCAATCGATCTCATCGAGCTCGTCCTCGGGCCGCTGCACCTGATTGCCGAAGCAATCCTTCGTACGCACGCGCACCGTCGCCCCCGAAGGCACCACTAACGCCGGCTCCAGCTCTTTGTCGAACGCATACAGAACCTTCTCATCACCAAGCTCGATCATAAGCTCCTCCTAAAACAAAAAAGACACCCTTCCAGGTGTCCAAAATTATAATACAGTTTTTGTCGCACAGGTTCGCCCATCCCATTAGGGCGGGTGAGACGCAAAAAAGCGCCCCCTGCGAGCGGAACGACCTGTCCTCCCGCGGCCTCGCGCCGCAGTACTTTCGGCGAGGTGGGGCTTAACTGCCGAGTTCGGAATGGGATCGGGTGATCCCCCACTCCATGGTTCCGCTCGCGGGAGGCGCTCCCGCGGCAATCGTCTTGCCGTCCGAGGGGCCCGGGGATCCCCCGCGCCACCCTGGCGGTTGCATGCGCGCGACACGTCCATCTCTCGATCTCGATCGTAGTCTTGGCAATGAAGAAGAGCTCGGGCTATTAGTAGCGCTCGCCTGAGCAGGTCGCCCTGCTTGCAGCTGCGCCCTATCGACCAGATAGTCTATCTGGGCCCTTACCGGAAAGGGAGCTCATCTCGGAGGCGGCTTCCCACTTAGATGCCTTCAGCGGTTATCCGTGCCGGACGTAGCTAGGCGGCGGTGCCGTTGGTCGACAACCGCGTCACCAGAGGTCCGTCCACCCCGGTCCTCTCGTACTAGGGGCAGATCTCCTCAACTCCCTTGCGCCCGCGGAGGATAGGGACCGAACTGTCTCACGACGTTCTGAACCCAGCTCGCGTACCGC